>ERZ773241.1268-NODE-1268-length-24886-cov-4.129234_pt1 | contig 24886 bp, 20 predicted proteins | sample MGYA00580989_ERZ773241 | MGnify/ENA primary metagenome ERZ773241 (study PRJEB29015, sample SAMEA2737804) | human gut metagenome | biome: human gut; feature: human-associated habitat; material: faeces | place: China | collected 2012 ... | reverse complement strand
CGATCGTCCCGTTGGTCATCGCGTTCCTGTGCCTGCAGAAGTACTGGCAGTCCGGTCTTGCCGCAGGCGCCGTCAAGGAATGATCGCAACGGTCGCATGCTGAAATTTCGGTAAAGCGCATACCGATTTTTCGGCAATCGTCCGAAAAGAACAAAAAATAAGACCTCGGGGGTGTCATCGTGGACATCCCCGGGACCATCTCAAATATCTTAGTAAATATATATACTAGATTTTATAAAAAGATTTTACGAGAGCTTTCGAAGGGAAGCTGTCGAGCTGGCATCCTCAGCGTTATAGCGGATGCCATACGCACACAAAGGAGTAATCCATGCATCGCACGTTCAAATGGCCGGAACTGCTGACCGACAACGGCAAAGGCATCGCATACGGCGGTGATTACAATCCCGACCAGTGGTCGGAAGACGTGTGGGACGAAGACGTCCGCCTCATGAAACAGGCCGGTGTCAATACCGTGGCCGTGGCCATTTTCAGCTGGGATCGCATTCAGCCGGAAGAAAACCGTTGGGATTTCGGCTGGCTTGACCGCATCATCGACAAGCTCGGCAAAGCCGGCATCGCGGTCGATCTGGCCTCCGCAACCGCCACCGCGCCGCTGTGGCTGTACGAAAAGCACCCGGAAGTGCTGCCGCAAGACAAATTCGGCCATCCCGTCAACGCGGGATCGCGCCAATCCTGGAGCCCGACAAGCCCGGTGTTCAAGGAATACGCGCTCACCCTATGCCGCAAACTGGCCGAACGCTACGGCACCAACCCGTACGTCACCGCATGGCATATGGGCAACGAATACGGCTGGAACAACCGTTACGATTACTCCGACAACGCGCTCAACGCCTTCCGCCTGTGGTGCGAACGCAAATACGGCACCATCGAAAACCTCAACAAGGCGTGGGGCACCACCTTCTGGGGTCAGGAAATGAACGGTTTCCACGAAGTGCTCATCCCGCGTTTCATGGGCGCCGACTCCATGGTGAACCCCGGTCAAAAGCTTGATTTCGAGCGTTTCGGCAACGATATGCTGCTCGACTTCTATAAGGCCGAACGCGACGCCATCGCCGAAATCTGCCCCGACAAGCCGTTCACCACGAACTTCATGGTCTCCACCGACCAGTGCTGCATGGACTACGCCGACTGGGCCGAGGAAGTCGATTTCGTGTCGAACGACCATTACTTCCATGAGGGCGAATCGCATATCGACGAACTGTTCTGCTCCGACGCTTTGATGGATTCCCTCGCGCTCGGCAAGCCGTGGTATGTGATGGAACATTCCACTTCGGCCGTGCAGTGGAAGCCGCTCAACGCACGCAAGCGCAAGGGTGAAACCGTGCGTGACTCCATTGCGCATGTGGCCATGGGTGCCGACGCCATCAACTTCTTCCAGTGGCGTGCCTCCGCATTCGGAGCCGAATCCTTCCACTCCGCACTCGTGCCCCACGCGGGCGAAGACACCAAACTGTTCCGCCAAGTGTGCGAACTGGGCGCAGCGCTGAAAACCCTCGGCGACGCTGGCGTGCAGGGTACCGAACTGGAACAGTCCGATACGGCGATCCTGTTCAGCGCGGAATCCGAATGGGCCACACGCTCCGAAACCCTGCCGAGCATGAAGCTCAACCATTGGCATGACGTGCGCGACTGGTACCGTGCGTTCCTCAACGCCGGCACCCGTGCCGACATTGTGCCGTTGAAATACGATTGGAGCGCATACAAGACCGTCGTACTGCCGACTGTGATCATGCTCAGCGCCGAAGATACGCAGCGTTTGGCCGATTTCGCAGCTGCCGGCGGCCGTGTGGTCATCGGTTACGCAACCGGACTGATCGACGAAAACTTCCACACCTGGCTCGGCGGATACCCGGGAGCCGGAGACGGCCTGCTGCGCGAAATGCTGGGTATTCGCGGCGAGGAATTCAACATTCTCGGCGCGGAAGCCGAAGGCGAACCGTCCGAAATTCGTTTGAGCTCCGGTGCGGTCACCCGCCTGTGGCAGAACGATGTGAACGTCGACGGCGAACGCGCGCAGGTATTAGCCACCTACGAAGGTGAAGAAGCCGACGAATGGGAACTCGGCGGCACCGCCGCAATCACCCGCAATCCGTACGGTTCCGGCGAAACATACTTCGTCGGCTGCGATCTCAACGTCGCCGATCTTACGGAATTCGTGCGCGAGAATATCGTGGAAGATTCCGCAAATGTCGCCAATCCGACCGATTCCGACGTACTGCACACCGTGCGCAAGTCCGCCGACGCAACCTTCGATTTCTATCTGCCGCGCGGCAAGAAAGAAATCGCATTGCAGGGCATCGAAGGCGAACCAATCTACCTGTTCCAAGCGGAAGCAGAGGAACAGACGGGCAGCTACACCGTGCATCGCAACGGCGTACTCGTCGTAAAGCGCGCATAATTCCGCATAATTTCGCGCAATTTCGCGCAATTGATTGCGTAACACAACAATCTCACACAACCTGAGCCCGCCATTCTGAAACTCAAGAATGGCGGGCTTGCCATAACTGGTAAACTTTTTACCGGCATATTCAACAATCACGGAGACGAACATGGGCGAGTCAAAGCCGGAGCCGAAGCCGGACAAAAAACGCGTCACCCTACGAGACGTGGCCGAAGAGGCAGGCGTTTCACTCAAAACCGCATCCAACGTGATCAACCATTCCGGCCGTATGACCGACTCCACGCGAGAAAAAGTCCAGGAAGTCATCGACCGACTCGGATACCGCGTGAACGTGTCCGCGCGCAATCTCAACCGCGGCAAAACCGGTTTCATCACACTCGCCGTACCAACATTGACCGCCCCATACCTGTCGGAGCTCGCCAACCGCGTAATCGACGCGGCCCGCGGCTACGGCTACTCCGTATACGTCACCACCTACGCCGAAGGATCCGCACAAGGAGCGCAATCACTCCTGCGCAACTTCAACACCACCGTCTCGGACGGCATGATCCTGTCGATCTCCGAAGTCGAAAACCTTGAAGCGGCGGACTTGGACGTGGACTATCCGCTCGTATGCGTGGGCGCGCGTTCCACACACGGCAAAGCCGACCATGTTACCCCCGACGATATTCAGGAAGCCCGACTCGCAGCCGAATACCTGTTCGACCATGGCGCAACCCGGCTCGCGGTGGTCGGATCGCGAACCGAACCGGAGCATATCGATTCCGTGCGTGAAGCAGTGGAAGGCAATGCGCAACTGCGACTTCGCGGCGTGCTCGAAGCGTGCGCCGCGCGGGGAGCGGCATTCGATTCCCGACTGGTAATGAGCACTGGGCAGGATTGGACGATTGGTTCCGGCGCTCGCATTACGCAGCAGCTTATTGATTCCGGGATTCCATTCGACGGTATTGTGGCGTTCAATGACCAGCTTGCGTTGGGTGCGCTGTTCACTTTGGCTGCGAACGGCATTTCCGTGCCTGAACAGATGCAGGTGATCGGCTTCGACAATATTGAAGAAGCCGCATATTTCCAGCCTCCGCTGACCACCATGGATTCTTGTCTCGACTGGATTGCGCCGACTGCGGTCAGCCGCATTCTCGACCGGATCGACGGCACGCGTGTGCTGGAGCCGAGTTACATCACCACCCAGTCGCACGTGATCGCCCGCGCCACCACGCGCGTGTAACTCGCCGTTGGTTTCGTGCCGTCGCCCTTCGAGCCATCGGTTTCGTACCGTTGTCCTTCGTGCCGTTGATTTCGCGCTATCGCCCTTTGTGCTGTTGGTTTCGTATCGTTGGCTTCGCGACGCAGCTCGCGATGTTTGTGCAGTTTCCCTGCCAAATGCCTTTTTAGGGGTATCTGTTCTTGATTTTCATTCCCGTATTGCCGGTTTGGCAGGTTTTTCCGTCTGCGCAACTCCGATTTCAGGGCCAATTCCGGACTTGTGCAGACGCAAAATCAGACTTATGCAGACACGGAACTGAGGTTGTGCAGACCCGAATCAACCTCGGTGTTCCGGCAATTCCTGCGCGGGCAGCTGCGCCGGTCGACTGGCGGACAACTGCGCGAGGCGGCTGTGCGGACGCAGCTGCGCCGGTCGACTGTGCGGACACCGAAATGGGACCCACATCAGGAACGACCGGAGAGCGTGAGAATTACAAGAATCACGTTAAGTGCGACAATCAGCGAAACAACTACCATATTGATCGCGAATTTCACCGGACCATCCACATAATCGCCCATTAAAGAACGGTCGTGCGTGTATTTCATCAGCGGAATAATCGCAAATGGAATGCCGATCGACAGCACAACTTGCCCTATGATCAGCGCTTCCGTCGGATTCTTAGCAAACCACAACACCACCAACGCCGGTACGAGCGTCACCACGCGGCATGCCCACATCGGCGTTTTGATCCGCAACAGTCCATGCATGATTTCGGCGCCTGCATATGTGCCGACCGACGTGGAACTCAGGCTGGAAGCCAGCAATCCGACCGAGAAAATCGTGCCGATCACCGGACCTAGCACATGCTGAATGGCCTGTTGCGCACCCTCGATCGTATCCGTGCCGGTCATGCCATGCAATGAATTCGCCGCAAGAATCAATAGTGCAAGATTCACCGATCCAGCAAGTAATAATGCCCAGAACACGTCTATTTTGCTTCCGTGTAGCAGGGTCTTTACGCTCGGTTTGGGCTCTCCTGGCACGTAATGGTCGTTCACCAGCGTGGAATGCAGGTAAATCGCGTGCGGCATCACCGTGGCGCCCAGCATGGAAGTTGCCATCAATACCGTTTCGGTTCCTTTGAAATGCGGAACAAGACCTTGCAAAACTTGCGCAGGATTTGGTGGATCAATAAAAAGGCCTGCAATAAATCCAAAAGTAATCACCAGCAGCAATGCAATAATCAGCTTTTCAAAAATATGATGCGTGGCACTCTTTTGAAAAATAAGCAAGACCGTAGAAATAATGCCGATTATGCACCCACCAATAAAAAGCGGAAGTCCAAATAATAATTTCAGTGCGATTGCGCCGCCAATTACTTCCGCAAGATCAGTCGCTATTGCAATGACTTCCGCTTGCATGAAAAACATGAATCGACCGCCGTCGCCAAGTCGTTCTCCCAGGATTTCGGGAAGACTTTTTCCGGTGACGATACCAAGTTTTGCGGACTGATATTGAATGAGCACGCTCATACAATTGGCGAGTACCAGCACCCACACCAGCAGATATCCGTACCTCGCGCCGGATGTGATATTCGCCGCCACATTGCCGGGATCCACGTAGGCGACGGCCGCCACAAAAGCAGGTCCAAGCATGCCGGCAAGCGCGTGCCCGTGGCGGGAAGAGAAATCGTGATTCGCCCGTGCCGTTTCCCAGCATTCCACGCCATCCGTCGCACCCGCATTGACCATGCCTCCCATGCCGTCCATATCGTTCGCGTCGTCTGTACTGTTCATGTTCGTCGCCCTCTTATCCGAGCAATGTTATAGCGCACGAGGCTGCGCGGTTATGTTACGTACGCGCATATCATCTGTCGGCATATGCGCGACTCATGCAACGGCGCGTCCGAACCGTTTCAAGACGCAATGCGAGGCATGTGCCACGAAATATGGCCGAATTGCGGCGACCTGCGGCTAAGCTGGAACAAGCATAAGAACGGTTGAGAATAATCGCCTGAAACACAGCCTTCGAAAGGACAACGCATGGCAACTTTCCATACCCCCATGGTCACATTGAACGACGGCAATCTGATTCCGCAAATCGGCTTGGGCGTGCTGCGTATCGACGATGAGGGCGTTACCTCCGTAGTGGAGAGTGCGCTGGAAGCCGGCTACCGTCATATCGACGGCGCGGCGGGGTACAACAATGAGGCCGGCGTGGGTCGCGCGCTGAACAATGCGGGATTCACGGAAGGTGAGCAGCGCAAAAACCTGTGGGTTACGACGAAACTGCGCGATTCCGAGCAGGGGTATGACAGCGCACGCAAGGCGTTCGACCGCCAGCTTGGCTTGCTGCAGCTCGATTATGTCGACATGTACATGCTGCATTGGCCCACCCCGTTCGACTGGCGTTCCAGCGAAACGTGGAAGGCGTTCCAGGAATTCCGCGCGGAGGGGCGCGTGCGCACGCTGGGTGTGTGCAATTTCCTGCCCGAGCATCTCGACCGCTTGCATGAGGAGACCGGCGAATATCCTGCCGTCAACCAGATTGAGCTGCATCCGACCTGGCAGCAGCGCGAGGTCGTGGACTATTGCAAGGCGCACGGCATTGCCGTGGAAGCATATTCGCCGATGGCTCGCGGTGCTGATTTGAACGCCGGAAATGGTGCGATTGAGCGCATCGCAGCGGAGCATGGGGTTACCCCTGCGCAGGTGATTCTGCGTTGGCATATCGAAAATGGCACGATCATCATCCCCAAGTCGGTGCATGCGGATCGGCAGAAGCAGAATCTCGATTTGTTTGGATTCGTGCTCACCCCTGAAGAACATGCCGCGATCGACGCGCTTGACGGTCCGACGCGCGCCGGACATGATCCGATGACGTTCACGTACGCCTGATACTCCGTAATTCCGTAATAATAATTATGCCTCGAAAGAATAATCGTAATTCTTATAATTATCGGAATATTGAACGCGACGTGCGTGATATCCAGCGGGCCGGCAAACGGTTCAAAAAAAGTTGGATCAACGCCGACGGTCCGCTGGAACGTATTCTTATTTTGCTGGTAGTCGTTGCGGTAATCGGCGTCACTATCGGCATGCTGCTGCCGAAAGTCAATCCGACCGTAGGTGAAATCACCGGCGAGTACACGGCAACCGGCACAGCTGCGGAAACGTTGGAAAAACTTACCGTCGACGACAATCCCAGCAAGGCCGGATATGATCGCGATGCGTTCGGATTCCGCGAAACCGACGACGATGGCAACGGTTGCGACGTGCGCGAAGACGTGCTCGCGCGCGATCTGACGGACGTGCAATATAAGAACGGCCGTAGCTGCCAGGTTGCGTCGGGCACGCTTGACGATCCGTATACCGGTCAGACCATCCAATTCGTACGTGGAGTGAAAACGTCTTCGGCGGTGCAGATCGATCATGTGGTCGCGTTGGAAAATGCGTGGCAGTCGGGCGCGAACACGTGGGATCATGCGAAGCTGTACCAATTCGGCAACGACATGTACAATCTGCTGGCCGTGGATGGGCCCGCGAATCAGCAGAAGGGTTCCGCTTCGGCCGCATACTGGCTGCCGACGAACAGTGAATACCGTTGCGATTACGTGGCCCGGCAGATTGGCGTGAAAGACAAGTACGGGCTGACTGTCACTTCGCAGGAAAAGCGGGCGATGCTTTCCGTATTGCACGGTTGCCCAGCGCAGGAATTGCCGGAAAGCTGAAGCTGCTCATTTAGGCGCGGATATTTGCGGGTGCTGGCTGGGAACGGTCGTAGTTGTAGACGGTGAACGTTCCTTTGTTGAATCGTTTGGTTTCGTACAGCGCCAAGTCGGCCTGTGCGACGCATTGGCCGAAATCCACGCTTCCGATCGCGTCTCCATCGGCGCTCCCCGTGCCAAGGCTGGCACCGTCAGCGGCTGCAATACGGCACACGCCTACGCTGCAACGCACGTCTTGCCCGTGCTGTTCCGAGGCGCGTGCCAACTGTTGGAAGAACATGCCCAGCGTGGTCTCGAGCACCTGTTCGCTGGCGGTGTTTCGGATGAGTGCTATGAATTCGTCGCCGCCGTATCGGCAGATGATGTCATCTTGCCGGTAGATGTGCCGAAGCTGGGATGCGACCTCGCGGATCCAGAAATCGCCGACTGTGTGTCCGTATGTGTCGTTGATGGTTTTGAAATCGTCGATGTCGACGAACATCAGCATCGCTTCGTCGTACGAATCCATGAGGTCGAAGTATTTGCGCATGTGCTTCCATCCCGCTTCTTTGTTCAGCAAACCGGTCATGCCGTCATGTTCGGCTTTGTACCTTGCTTTTTCGTAGGCGGCCTGTTGCGAGTAGAATCGCATGTTCAGTTCCACGGTGTCCATGATGAACATAATCTGTGTGGAAATCACGATCGCCAAACATTGCAATGAAAAACCGTATGTCAGTGCTTGGTAGATGGTCGCCAATACTGGTAGTACGAAGAACGACATCATGGAAAGGAAAGTAATGCGATCAAGATTCTTGCGAGATGAGATCAGCATGAAGAAGCATAATGCGATTCCCGAGACCGCAATTGCTTGCGAAAGAAGATAGAAATTACCGCGATGGTAAAGATTGTGGTCATCGAAATAGTAGAAAAGACCAGTGAATTGTGTGATGATAAGTAAGAGAATTCCAATTACGGATAATGCGTAGACGGTATGCAATGCGGCTGGTTTGCGATGCTGATTTTTGCTCACTGTCAACCAAACATAGGTTGCGAAGAAACTCATGAAAATATAGTTGATGCAGAATACTGAGAAATTGCTTATGCGAACTATATAGTATGTGGTTTCGTCTGCATTTGCGTGAAAATACCAGCTGAGCGCGTCGGATCCAAGAAGAAGCATGCAGGCGATCTGCATGAGTATTTTGATGCGAGTTCGTCTGGTTCTTTGTGGTGTTGCAATGAAAATTCCGCCTGCGAAAATCAGACATATGAAAATGCCCCACAACTCCATGCAGATGTGGAACATGGCCCTGACTGGTATCATCCCCCTCTCTCTCCTCTCTCTCCGACGCTGCCTGCGCCGAAAACCTGCCTATCTCTTTCGTGTGTCATGATACCTCTAAATAGGGAGCGTTACCCAGAAAAGACAAAAACAGGAATCCGCAGGTGAATATCCATGCCTCTGTCATACGGGCTATCATATAGTTTGTGCGTTTGAATGTGGAGAAGGTGATTGATGTCAGCAAGGCGGAACATGTCCCGAGCGCTTGCTCGAGAGGAATCGTATCAGAACGGTCATTTAACGCGCACGGCGTTTATTTCCATTGCGGTTCTTACATTTATTACGTTCGTCGGTAATTTCACGCAATTGCAGTTGAGCGCCGCGTTGCCGACGATCGTCAGTGATTTTGGTATTTCCGTTACGACCGGTCAGTGGCTGACGTCGATTTTCCAGCTGGTCATGGGCGTGATGGTGCCGCTTACGGCATACCTTACGAGACGTTTTTCGACGCGCGAAATCGTGCTTGTTTCCATGGTTGTGTTCACGATCGGTTCACTGTTCGCTTGGCTTGGTCCAACTTTTTTGATGGTGCTGATCGGGCGTTTGCTTGAGGCGGTTGGCACGGGTGTGATGTGGCCGGTGTTGCAGATCACGGTGTTTTCGATTTATCCGCTGTCTCGCCGTGGTTTCGCAATGGGTACGGTTGGCATGGCGATGAGCGTGGCTCCGGCGATCGGCCCGACGCTTGGCGGTGTGCAGACGGACTTGAACGGTTGGCGTTCAATTTTCCTCACGTTGACCATTATCGGCGTAATTTCGCTGCTTCTTGCCTATTTTGGATTGCATAATTTCGGTGAGAACGATAAAACCGCGAAGGCTGACTTTTTTTCCGTTGGACTGTCTATTTTCGGTTTCGGCGGGCTAATGTTCGGCTTTACGAATATTGAATCGTATTCGTTTGTAAATCCTATGGTTTGGCTGCCAATGGTGATTGGCGTTGTGGGAATTATTTGGTTTGTGCTCCGCCAGATTCATGGCGCGCGCAGGCAGATTGAAAATCCTGAAGCGCAGCCGCCACTGTTGAATTTGAGCGTGTTGAAGAATCGTAGTTTTACTGTTGGCACGATCACGGCCGCGCTCTCGTTCTTCGCGTTCAGTTCGATTATGGTGATCATGCCCCTGTACATTCAGGATTGCCGTGGCTATTCTGCTGCGATTAGCGGCCTGGTGATGCTTCCGGGTGCTTTGGGCCAGTGCATTTCGCAGTTTTTCGGTGGTAAGGTGCTTGACCGTTTCGGAGCACGCCCGGTGGCGTTGATCGGCACGATTACCTTGTGTTTCGGCACGGTCATGATGAGTTTGATTTCCATGACTTCGTGGATTTGGTGGGTGTCGATTTGGCAGTTTGTGCGCCAGATCGGCATGGGTTTCGTATTGATGCCGATCACCACATGGTCGCTGAATTGTTTGGAACCGGAAGAGGTGAGCGCCGGATCCGCGGTGACGAATACGGTTCGTCAGATTGCGGGCGCGATTGGCGCTCCGGTGTTGGTGATTTTGATGGAGACGTTCACGTCTCTTCGTTGGACTGCGCTCGGTGGCACAAAAGCCGTGTATGCGGCTGCCAATGTGTTCGGCATTCAGTGGGCGCTTCGTATCAGTGCGGCAATCTGCTTCGTGATGGTGCTGATGGTGTTCTTCGGCGTGCGCGGCCAGGGTGCCGGTTCCACGCATGAAACCGTGCAACGCGCCCTCAACCGTAGGCGTGCCGCCTGACCGTGCATGCTGCGACGGCTACTCTTCTTCGTTGGGCTTGTATTCCACTACGCTGAGGGCCACCACGCCTGCGCTGGTGTGCACGAACACATTGGCGCTCCCGCCTACGGCTTCCAAGCCTTCCACTAGGTGTGAGATCGGCTCGGAATCAAGCACCGGCAGCACTTGCGCCACACCGTCTGCGTCGGTGACGGTGAGCGTATCGTCCAAATATCCGGAGGCGAGCGTCTTGTCGATGGCGCTTTCGAATTCGGTCAGTTTGCTGATTTCCTCTTCGGCGGCCTTGTTTGCGGCCACTTCCACAGCTTGCGCCACTTCTTCTCGCATTGCTTCTTCGCTCATGATTGCCTCTTTTGTTAAGCACCGTTTTGCAACCTATAGATTATCGGATGAACGTATCAGAACGATTCCAAATGCCGGAAAGTGTCCATATAGTGGCACTTTTGTGAAAGCATCACCCTCAATGCACGCGGGAAACATATGCGGGGATGAACGCGGGTAGCGTTCACGAGAAGAGATGTTGTGAGAGATGTTGTGAAAAACGATGCGTAAAACTATCGGTTGCAACATGTGATTGCATACGATTGCGGATTGCGCGGAACAGGAAGATGAAACGGAAATATGGAATGGGAGAGGAGTGCGCATGACTCGACTTGGCGATGTCCAACGAAGTGAGACGCGTCGTGAAACGCGCACTTCACTGCTTACGGCGTTGCTGTGGTTCGCATCCGCCGTCATCGTGTTCGCGATGCTTCTGCGCATGCTACCGAACAGTCTCGATGGTAAACGCTACGTGCCTCTGATCGTCGCGATCATGCCTTGGCTTGGCTTGCTTTCCGTAATTATCGCAATTATTGCAACAGTTTTTCGTACTGTTGGCAAACGAAAACTTTTGATCGCGTTGAGCGTATTGTGCGTGATCATCCAGATTATTTGGCATTGGGGGTATGTCGTTCCGACCAATGATCGTGCCATACAACCTTCTGCAACAGTGCGTGTCATGACGTTCAATACGAAGCAAGGTTGTGCCGATGCGCAGCAAATCGTGCAAACAATCCAAAGCGAGCATGTTGAAATTCTTGCAATGCAGGAAGTTCCATCAGGATTATTAGATCGGTTGCATGATGCTGGAATTGAGGATTATCTTCCGTATTCCGTTTCCGCGCAACTCACTTGGCACGATAATGGCGGTGTGAACGTACTGTACAGTGCGCATCCTCTGCAGGAAACAACGCAGGATCTCATTCCTATTGAATCCAGTAGCATTCCTGCCTCGACAGTTGATTTCAATGGCAGAAAAGTACGATTTGGGTCGGTTCATCCGTTTTCTCCACGACCAAGCAATCAGGGATTATGGAATAAAAGTTTGGATTCCATAGCGCAATTACAGCATTACGATAATGGAGAATCGTATGTGCTGATGGGGGATTTTAATTCCACGTGGGATCATGCAAGTTTTAGATATTTGCTTGGTGATCGTTTTACTGACGCTGGTCAGAGCGCGGGGGAGGGTCTGCATATGACGTTCCCTGCAGTATTTCCGATTGCCGAAATCGACCATATTATTTACGACAAGGGTGTGCGTGCAACTGATCTTGCAACCAAGCGGATTCAAGGTTCCGACCATCTCGCACTGCTTGCCACCTTAACCATTGCATAGCGGCGGAAAGTGGCGGCGGAAACGAACTTCTGCGATAAACCTGCAACTCAAGAAGCCAGTTCCTTTGTCGGGGTGTGTATGTTTCCTGCGGTATTTCCTAAGGGGTAAAACAGTTAAGCCCCAAATTGTAATATCTATAGCTGAGGTAAGATTGAGGATTGTAGTTTCCATAAGCTAGGTAGAGATACAAAGGGGTGTGCGGTATGCATATCATGTTCGTCTGTACAGGCAATATCTGCCGGTCGCCTATGGGCGAACTCCTGCTCACTCGCTACCTCGATGGCACCACTGTGCAGGTTTCTAGCGCCGGCACGCGTGGCCTTCCGCGATGCCAGATGGATCCGTCCAGTGCCAGACTTATGACCAGCGTCAACATTGAACCAAGCGGATTCCGATCCCGCAGACTCACCCGATCTATGGCTGAGAGTGCTGATCTGATTCTCTGCTTCGAGAAAGAACAGCGCAAAGACATCGTTGCCCTCGCGCCAGGCGCGGTCCGTTATACATTTCTGCTTAACGACTTTGCCAACATGTGCCAATACTGCGCGCAAAACGGCATGGTAAGCGGACTGACCATCCAGGAGCGTCTCGCATCCGTTATCAAAGTCTCTTCCATGATTCGTCCGATGTTGCCCACTCCCAAAGATATCGATGACCCGCACGGCAAGTCGTTCGACAAGTTCCGTATCGCGGCCAACCAGACCAATAATGCTCTGCGAACCATGCTGAAAAGCATGAAAAAGCATTACAGCGTGGATATAGCGCCTGTGCGCTCGCAGATTTGTTCTGGGCAGTCCACTACCACCTACAATATGTGGGCTTAGATGACAGTGGCCGTCATGGTCGACGATTTCGTGCCGGTGCTTTCAGTCAGTGCCGGCACGAATCAGTCAGTACTGGTAGTTGACCTCGTTGGTCATTTTGCCGGATGGTGTCTGATCAATGGTTAGATCGCTTTCGGCCTTCGGCGAGGTGGTCACGTCGAAATCGAAAGTCACGCTTTCCCCAGGGGCGATATAAGCCACATTGGTGACCAGTTTTTGATCATCCATCACAGCATTGCTTTGATCTCGCACATCTCCGGATGAGGTGATCTCGCTGATGGAACCGCCCTTTGGCGCGTAAAACAGCATACGCTGCGCAGACGTTCCCGGAGCCGCAACAGGCTTACCCGTTACACCCGCCTGCTCGCCGCCCAGAATATAGCCGGTGCAGGTGGCCATTTCGCTGGAAGTCAGCGTATTGGTCAACGTGTAGGTGACATGGTAGGTTTTCGACCCATCGGCATTCTGACCGGTTTTGGTAATCTGCGACTTACGGTCGATATACCATCCCAACTTCGACGGATTCTGTTCGTTGAGGTAAATGCCCACTTCCGGATCGGTCTCGCTGTCTGGAGTGCCCTTGGCGAGTCCGGCACCTTGGAAATATTTGGCTTCATCATCATGGAACGTGTATGCGTAGAAATGGCGGTTCTTAGTTAATTCGCCGATGCTTTGAGCCACCTTCATCATCTTGGTGATGTCCATGTTGCTGAAGGCGTTGTTCATAATGGTGGAGGCGATGTATTCGAAATACGTGTCTTGTAGAGATACAGGAACTTCCTTATAGATGGTGTTGAGCATGTATTCAGCGGTATTTTTGCCAGTGAGCACAGTACCATCTTCCAACGTCACATTGCCGTTGATCTCCACCATTTTCTGGATGAACACCGGATCGACAGATACGATACCGTCAACATCGCAAGCATATTGGGAACGCTGCCAAGCTTCATTCATCATTTCCGCATTGCGGGCGATGTCTGGCACCGCGAACGTATCGCGAATATCGAAGGAGAATCCCAGGGGTCCCTTGAATACGGCATGTTCCGAAGCATTGCCATTACTGCCGTTAATGAAGTCTCCATTGTGATGGAACTCACCGACTTGAATTTGTCCATGATCGGTCTGCAACGTACCCATGGAGCCCACCAGTCCGCCGCCGGAACGTTGTTCGGAAGTGGTCTGCGCCACCAGCAGATACGTTCGGGCACCGTTCTGTCCCAAGAAGGAGGGGAGCATCTGTAGCGCATTGTTCACTTGCTCCACCATGTCCGTAACCTTGGTGAACTGGCTGCGACTCTGCGAATATGCCTTCTTTACCATGCCGATACGTGGCTCAGGCAGATTGCTGAGCTTCGAATTCAACGACTTCACCTGCTTGCTTACCGAAGAGAAGTCGTCTTGCGCATCCACAATGGGCTGAAGATTCAACTGGCCATTTTCGCCGCTGATCTGCGCGTTCGCAAGCTGTTGTACCACATCGGTGAGTGACGGCAGTGTTTGTTGCACCAAATCATCCACCACCTGCGTCATGCCCTGCACGTTGGTAACATCACCGCCCACAACCGGCATCTTCGACAGCATGTTCCACAGTGTTCCATTGGCAATATCTCTTGCCGCAGCGGTATGGGTCTGCGCCTGCTTGATCGCGGCATCCGACGCCTGCGCATCCTTCAACGTATTGACGTCGGTGATGGCCGAAAGAGACGAGACCGCCTGCTCCTCGTGAGCTTTGACTTCCTTCGCCTGCTTGTAGAAATTCAGACCGACGACGCCCCCGGCAATGACCAGCAGGATGAGCAGTGCCGTAATAACAAGAAATGTATTGCGAAGCTTGTGAGAACGGGCGGCGTGAGCGCTCGCATGTTGAGACATTAATCCCCCTCTGTTAGGTGTTCCAGCCTTTTATCATGGCACATTCGTATGGATAAATAGTGAAAAAGCGATTGCTGCCTGATAAAACAGACTCTATTTCTAGGGGGTAGAATAGCATTACTTAAGGTTTTTAACATGCAGAAGTGAGGGATTCAGTGACTTCCGTAGAGAGCACTAACATCCAGCAGGTTGCCGTTGAAGATGATTCTGAAGACGGCATCACGTTGATGGATTTGATGCGTGTCATCCGCAAGCATCTGGTCACCGCGGCCATCGTATTTGTGATGGTTTTCGCCGGGGTGACTGCGTACACCTTCTTGGTTCCGCCGAAGTATACCGCCACGGCTCAGGCTATGGCTACGTACAATGCATCCCAGGGGGATGATGCGGGCATTAGCCAGCAGTACACGGGTGGCACGTACATCGCTGGCCAGATCACGTCGTATACAACGTTGGCAACCACCGAAACCGTACTTGAGCCAGTCATCAAGGATCTTGGACTGGATACTTCAGTGAAGAGTCTGGCCGAGCAACTGACTGTCACCAATCCTACGAACACCGCGTTCGTGAACATTTCCGCGGAAGACGGTGACGCGCAGCAGGCATCCGACATTGCCAATGCGGTGGCAGCGTCTATGCAGAACGTGATTCAAAACGATCTGTATTCCGCAGCAGATAAGTCTCCGGTGAAGATCTCCATCGTGCAGAGGGCGCGCGTGCCTGAAAGCCCAAGCTCGCCGAATAAGCCGCTGTATCTAGCGGTCGGCGTGGTCGCAGGTCTGGTGCTTGGAGTGTTCGCCGCACTGCTGAAAGACATGCTGAACACTAAGGTCGAGGAGACTTCCGACGTGCGCAGCTTGGTTGGGGCGTCTTCCTTGGGTTCCGTGCCTCAGGATAATTCCCTAGGTGAGAAGCGCCCAGTGCTCGTCAGCCAGCCTAATGGCCCTATCGCTGAGGAATTCCGCCGTATTCACACCAATATCGAATTCTTGCAGACCGATAAGGTTGCGGGCAAGGGGCAGCTACTGGTCATTACCAGTGCGCAGCCTTCTGAGGGCAAGACCACCATGTCAATCAACGTGGCTGCGGCCTTGGCTGAAGATGGTGCTCACGTGCTGCTGGTCGACGCTGATTTGCGCCATCCTTCCGTTGCTCATCATTTGGGTCTTGAAGGTTCTGCCGGTTTGGCGCACGTGCTTTCTGGTCAGATGTCTCCGAAAGATGTGGTGCAGAACTACTGGAAGCCGAATCTGCATATTCTTCCTGCTGGTAAACGCCCAGCGAATGCTGGCGTACTTCTTGGATCAGGCACCATGCGTATTATGGTCGAACAGGCTTTGACTCAGTATGATTACGTTATTATTGATACCGCCCCGTTGAGTGTTTCCAACGATGGTGTCGTGTTCGGCCGGTGGGCCAAGGGTCTGGTTCTGGTGACCGGTCGTGGCGTGTGCAAGAAGAAGGAACTCAAGGAGATTCTCGAATCCTGTCATACAGCCAAGGTCCCGGTGCTTGGTTTTATCTTCAACTATGCCGATCCGAAGAAGACGCATTCCAAATCGAACTACTATTACTACTACGAGGATGCTCCGCGGAAGAAAAGCCACAAAAAGTAGCCGCAAGTAGTGTATATAAGGCGTGAACATGAGACCGGAGCGTGAAGCTTCGGTCTCACGCTGTAATAAGGAATCAACATGGGTGACAACAACAATACTGTGCCGAATCTGTCGCATCTTGTTTCGTCGGGAGACTCTCTGAGCTCTCAGGGCAAGCAGCAGACCAAGGCGCAGTCGGCTTCCGAGCATGATGTGGTGGATACGTTCTGGGATATTCCACTGATCACCTTTTCGGAAGTTGAGTCGGCTGTGGAACGTGGCGAGGCATCCGATGCGGCTTATGCGCAGGCTGCAGCCACAAGCATGACCGCTGCCACGTCATCCACCCCGGTGAGTGATGCGCCCACGGTAAACCTTCGTGTTGAGGATTTTCCGAATAGTGCAGGAAAACATATTTCTGGTGCTGACAACGATTCCACCCCGTCGCTCGAGCCTGATTCGATGTCTTCTTCGACCGCAACGCTCGATGCTACACAGTCTGCTGATGCTTCACCATCTGCTGAATCTGCCGAGAGAACTGTTTCGTTTGCATCTCCGGTAGAGTCGGCCTCTTCTGTGGATTCCACTATACCGCTTTTTGTGGATTCTCCTGCCTCTGCTTCTACTGCCTTCATACCTGAAAGCCTGCCCATGCCAGATGATCTGTCTGACATGGAAAACGATGAGCATGATCCATTGAAGCTTGTTCCGGTTCCGCCGAAGAAGTCACATCGCAAGACAATTATTATTACCGTTGCGATTGTAGCCGTAGTGGCGTTGGTTGCCGCGGTCGTTGGATTCGGTGTTTGGCAGCGCCAACAGTATGATCAGGAGCTTGAACGGAACGAACAGCAGCGTACCGCGTTGGGCATGTGCAAAAAGTCTTCCAAGGCATATGAGAAGGCTGTGAAGGAATACAAGGCGGCGTTGAAGAACGCTAAATCGTTGCAGAATGTGAAAAGCGATCAGGTTTCGGATACGAAAACGCTGACCACGTTGCAGTCTGCAGTGAAAGATGCGCAGAATCTTACAACGGTAGGGGAGTGCAGTGCTGATTTGAGCAACGCTGAACTTCGCCAGCGCAGTAAAGCCATGAACAAGCAACTGCCTACGTTGCAAAGCCAGTCCAAGACCTTGAATGATTCTGCAACAGCCGTTACGAACAGTCAGAAGGCTAAGGAAACGCAAGACAACGCTGATGCGCTGAAGAAGCTTGAAACAGCCATCAATAATGCGCAGTCACTGCTTGACAATAGCTTGTACCAAGTGGCGGATGATTCCACGCGAGTGACGTTGCAGAGTGCCATTGACCATGCTTTGGAATTGTTCAATGGCAATAGTACCGATACTAATGCCATTAACCAGTCGATAACGGATTTGCAAACCGCATCTGATGATGTGAATGCTTCCATGAACGCGTTGGCTGCGCAGAATCAACAGCAGCAGCAACAACAGAGCAATACGGGCAATTCATACAACTACCAGTACACGCGGCAGCCTTCCGGAGGATTGACTCCCCCGGCTCCTATTACACCTGGCAATAATCCTGGTTCCGGTAGTAATCCTGGCTCTGGTTCGCAGACTCCAAGCGGTGGATTGACTCCCTCGACTCCTATTACACCTCCTGGCAATAATCCTGGTTCCGACAGCGATTCTAGCTCTGGTTCGCAGACTCCAAGCGATCAGGGTGTGCTCTGAACCTTTTTGGGTTCGCTCTTGCCGAGCTTTTATTTTTCCTTCTGCCCTAAGGTGTTATGCACTGGGAAATAGTGGGGTATGACGCGGTTCATGGGGGTGTTTGCATCACCTGGATGGATCGCGTCGTTTTTTTGCGTGCAATACTGACGTATAAGTAAGAAAACTTTCCTATAGTATTTGAATTGTGGTGTATCTTTTACTATTGATTGTTATTCTTTACTTGTGTAAAGAATTTCTGGGGAATTGCCGACATGGCTGCAATACTACTGATATAGAGTTAGTTACTCTACTATTTGTCTAGTTTCTTTCGGTAGTGGATTTGCTTTTTATGTAGATTGTGTGAGATAATTTTTCAACGCTGTAATATTGTTATTTTGCTTTTCTTTATCCCTCAGGGCTGAGGGTGGTCTACACGCATTTCGGTGCGTTTGGAATAGTTAATCACCGCTCCATGCAAGGAACGATCATGTATAAGCATGAAAAGCAGGCGGTCGAACGCCTGCAATCAAACCACATCCATATGTTGCCAACGCTTTCGACGGCGATTATCACGTTTTTCTTGATTATCTCATTATTGGGAACGATGTTGTTTCCCATGATGGCGTTTGCAGATGAGCCGCAGCCGGTCGCTCAAGTGGGCAACACGACCTATATGAGCGTGCAAGATGCGATTGGACATACGTCGATGAAGAACAATACGGTCACATTGCTTGCCGATACTACGGAAAGCATCACCGTCACCCCACCGAAGATGGTGCGCGGGGTCACGCTCGAATTGAACGGACATGCGCTCAACGCCAGCAATACCACGGCAATCACCGTTCCTGCGAACATGCAGCTCACCATCACCGGATCGGGCACGGTTGCCGGTGGAGATAATCCTGCAATCGACTGCCGTGGAGCGTCGCGGATTCAAGGTGGAAACTTCACATCGAACACCACGCTCATGCGGTTCGCGGAAACAAGCGGTGCCTCTGCCGAGGCCAGTATTTCCGCAGGAACATTCACCGCACCAACACTGATCGGCATGTTGGACGATGCCGAACACCTTGGTTATGTGAGCATTCGCGACGGTGAATACCATGGCGCAATCCCCGCCGGGCTTGACACGCTTGTGCTCATGGGCGGTTCATTCTCCACTACGGAGAATCTCACACCCTACTTAGCCAACATGGCAGGCCTAATCCCAAACGGCGACGATAGCATGTTTAATATCAGTGAGCTGGCTATTTCAAGCGCTTACCCCACGGTAGAACTTGAGCAAGGCTCAACCTTGCAGAGGCTAACCAACGACAGTCTGCTGGACTTCACCAGAACCAAACTGAACGGTATTTCCGACTATCGTCTCGTAGCGGATGCCGAGCAACTGCAAGCTCTGAACAAGCAGATCGAGCTCGCGCTACAGGCAGTCGCCAAGCGAAAGGCATTTGATGCGGTAAGCCAAACCGTCACCATCACTGCAACACGCAATACTGAAACCGCCGATGGGGGAGCGGACCCGCAATTCCGTACCTCCGGCCATGATGAAGCCAGCACGCAAGTAACAGTGAACATCAAATCCATAGCCAAGCCAGAAGAGCCAGACAAGCCGAACGAACCTGGCAAGCCCGCCGAGCCCAAGCAGCAGCCGGACATGCCCCGTACCGGCTCCGCAATCCAAGCGCTTGCCGTCGCATCGCTTCTGTTGCTGGTTGCTGCCGCCGTCTGCGCATTCATAACGAACCGACTGCGGTCTTCATAACTGCACAAGCTCGCATCTACCATATATAGGCGAGACATGGGCAAGAATCCGGATGTTATTGAGGCAGCGCACATGGTATTGCATCTAATGAGAGCCGGCATGGCGATCTACGGTTATCCGGCGGTAGCCCTCCATTGAGGAATGGTACAAAAGAATGGTGAATTACTCTAAATAAAGGTGATTTCCAAGACCATATCTGCGCAATTCGTGTTAGTGGGACAAAGTCTGAATTGTGCAGGCACAGCGCCTTCTTGCTTATCTGAGCCAAAGATACACGTGGCTTATACCGCATAATAAAGGCCTAGTTTGATGGAAACTAGGCCTTTATTCCGGGGAAGTCTCAGAACGCCATGCACCTCAACGTCGAGATCTGTATATCATCTAAGATTTGACCTGATAGCGAAATGTCCACTAAAGGAAGATCGCAATAAGAATCGCTACTGCGAAAGCCGCGACGGCCACAATCCAAGGTGTGATTCTTGCCCACCGTTCCTTGGGCTTCACTACTGCGGTAATCAATGCAACAAGGGCGCCAAAACTACCTACTGTAGTAAGGTTAAGTACAAGAACTTGGGAGAGGCATTTGCCAGCAGCGACGACATTCACATTTACCAATGTGAAGATAGCTGCAAAAATAGCCATGAGTGCCAGAACGTTGGCATACATATGCTTTTCAATATCACGAACCTCATCGGTCTTCTTGTCAATCATCTCAATTTCATTTGCATAAATGTCTTTGTATCCACCCAAACCCCGGTAGTCGAGTTCGTCGGAGAAGCTACCTTTGTAAGGGTGCTCAACGTTACCTTCAACTGTTTCAAAAACAAGTTGGGCAATACCGTCGCTCGTACTCAAGGTGATTTGGTCGCTGCTCATATTTGTCACGCGGAAAAACACTCTAGTGTGATGTCCTGGGAAATAAAGAGGCGCATCCAAGCTTAGGCCTTGACGAATTCGAGAATTCCTCAGCAACACTCTCGCGGCTATGTTCTCGGGTAGCTTGATAACTTCGACCGTAGAAACATATGTAGAATCACCTGGAGATAGAATAACTTTTTCAAGGCTCTGCCTTTCCCTAGTGTGAAACGCTCTAGTGGTAAGGTCGTAGGAAACAGGCCCAAGATTTTCGCTTCGCGTTTCGGTCAAGACGCCACTGCTAATCAACTCACGGATTTTGCTATCACTCAATAACACTTGGAGCCTCCTTGGTAAAAAAGCTATGCTACCACAATAATGCATCATGTAGATACTTTTAGCTATTCCATTAGCTTTTTCCATTTAATGAGTTCATGTTGTTAAATGTGGGAGAAGACTGAAACAAAAAACATACATTCTATTCATGATGAATCGTACCCCGTTTGTTGGACGTTGCCAATTGGTGAGTATTTGTAGCTTTTGGAGCCACTGGTTATATTGTGCTTGGGACCATCATTATGGTGAGAGAAGGCCGGTGGCGGATTGGTTAGATGCCACCGGTCTTTGGAACTAGTTGTCGAGCATGGCCTGCCCGTGACGTTGTGGATTGGCTACAATGTATTAGACAGTCCGATGAGGGACGAATGACATGAGATTGGAGGCCGACGATGGCCGACCCGAAGCATTCCCGCCACTACGACGAGGCGTTCAAACGGCAGATCGTGCAGCTTTACGAGAACGGCAAGCCGGCGCGCGAGATCAAGGACGAGTACGACATCTCGCATTCCACGCTGCACCGTTGGGTCCAGGGCATCCGCAACAGCGGCTCCACGAAAGCCGCCGACAACCGCACCCCTGAGCAGAACGAGCTGATCGAGCTGCGCAAGCGCAACAGACAGTTGGAGATGGAGGTGGACGTTTTAAAACAAGCGGCGCTGATATTCGCACGAAAGTAGCAGTGATAAGGGCCAACGCCTCCCGTTATCCGATATCGGCGCAGTGCAGAATACTGGGCGTTCCCCGCTCCACCTACTACTGGATGACCGGGCATCCCGAGACGGAGCATGTGGATCCGATCGCCGGCGACGTGCGCGCGGTCCGGCGCGACAGTCGCGGACGCTACGGCGCCAGGAAGATCAAGGCCGTCTTGGAAAGGAAGGGCGTCACCGCGTCCAGGAGGCGCATCGGCGGCATCATGCGCGAACAGAGCATGACGAGCGCGTACACGCGCAGACGGTCCAAACCGCACGGGATGCGGGCCGACGAGGCCAGGCTCGCGAACCTACTGGACCGCGGGTCCGACGGCTACGCCCCGCACGCGCGTCCGGCGGGCGATCTTACCTATGTCCGCGTCGGCGGGGGGGGTTGGGCGTACGTGTGCCTGCTGGTCGGCCTGGCGGACAGGGGCATCGCCGGACATTCCGCCGGGCGGGCCCGGGACACGGGCCTGGTGCTGGCCGCGTTCGCCACGCTCGACTTCCCGCTGACGGACGTCCAGGTGTTCCACACCGAACCGGGGCAGCGAATTCGACAACACGAGGTTCGACGAGCTGCTCGACGTGTTCGACATCAAAAGATCGCTGCCGCGCAAGGGCAACCCCTACGACAACGCCGTGGTCGAATCGACGAACAGGCTGCTGAGGAAGGAGCTCGTGTACCGGAACCACTACACCACGATCGGGCAGCTGAGGCATGACCTCAACGACTACGTGTGGTGGTCCGATGACCGGCGGCTCCACTCCACCCTCGGATACCAGAGTCCGAAGGAATTCACCGAACAGGGACTCGTCCTCTAAGAAACCGTCCAACACACCGTTGCCAATCCATGTCGATGATCCTATGCGCGTGGGACAGGTGCTCGCGGACGCCCTTGGCAAACCCCGGGCTCATGTCACACGTCACCAGGGAGACCCTGTCCGGGTCGCCGTTATGGTCCATGAAGTCCCGCGCGAACTCCTTGACGGTGCTCGAGCCCTTGCCGGGGACCACGCAGACCACGTTGCACCCCGTCAGGTCGGCGACCACGGTGATGTACCTGTGGCCTTTGCGGCTGGTCTCGTCGATGCCGATGGCCTCCACACCCGTGTAGTCCTCGTCGAGCCTGGCCTCGTCCACGTAATGGCGGATGAACCGCTACAGCCTCGTGTCGTGCTCGCCGACCTGCGCCGCGACGTCCGCCACCGGCTGCGTCTTGGCGAGCTCGACGACCATGGCCTCGAACAGGAGCGCGGACGCCACTGCCCGGTCTCGCCCACGGCACCGGAACCGTCCTGACGCCATGGGCCTGGCAGGCCACGCGCGGCACGAGCGCGTGGATGTGGGCCTTGTACTGGAAGAAGTCCGAATGGCGCCACGTGCGTTCCGCCGTGTCGTGAACCGGGCATGACTCCTCCCGGCATTTCGCCTCGGGGCAATGGAACCGGGAGCCGGGACCGTATCCGACCGTGATGCGCAGCTCCCGCTTGCCACCGGCCGCGTCCCTGAACGACACGTCGATGACTTTCCACGGGTTGGCGAGTTGCAGGGCGGCGGTGAACAACATCGTATGGTATCCATACCACCCAAACTACCCCGCCGTCATCACCTACCGGGATGGCTTACCCACACCAAACAGCGAAAGACCCAAATTCCATGCAGATTCGACTTAAGTCAGGAGGGGGCCCTCTAGTCTTGGGTTTCATGTAGACCTGATCCTTGATGGGGGTGTTGTGTTGCTTGCCCGCATGACCGGTGCCGCCATAACACATGAGGAGTGCATTAACATAGATACCTATATACAGGATTTTGGGAAATCGGGGAGAGATTGATGTTGAAGAAGTTGGACGTACAGCATGTTTTCATCGTGGGCTCAAAGGGAATTCCCGGTAACTACGGTGGCTATGAAACGTTCGTGGATAAGCTCACTGAGTACCACCAGAACAATCCGAATTTGAAGTACCATGTGGCATGCAAAGCCAAGGATACCAAAACTTTTGAGTATCATAATGCCGATTGCTTCGATGTGAAGGTGCCCAGCATTGGACCTGCTCAGGCGATTTATTATGATGTTGCTGCACTGAATCAGTGTGTGAAATACATCAGACAGCACAATATTCAGCATCCAATTGTGTATATTCTTGCTTGCCGCATCGGACCGTTTGCCGATCATTTCCAGAAGGTAATTCATAAGCTGGGTGGGAAGCTGTATATCAATCCGGATGGGCACGAGTGGATGCGCGCCAAGTGGAGTGCTCCGGTACGTAAGTATTGGAAGATTTCTGAGCAACTGATGACCAAGCACTGTGACTTGCTGATCTGTGACAGCAAGAACATCGAGAAGTACATTCACGATGAGTACGGCAAATATAACCCGAAGACCACATTCATCGCGTATGGTGCTGAGACTCGTAAGAGCAAACTAACGGATGATGATCCAAAGCTGACTGCTTGGTATAAGGAGAAGGGTCTTTCACCAAAGTCCTATTATCTGGTTGTCGGACGTTTCGTGCCTGAAAACAATTATGAAACCATGATTCGCGAATTCATGAAGAGTCATTCCAAGCGTGATTTCGCGCTTATCACCAATGTGAGTGACAAGTTCTTGGAAGAGCTGAAGGAAAAGACACACTTCGATCAGGATCCGCGTATCAAATTCGTGGGAACCGTGTATGACAAAGAACTGCTTATGAAGATTCGTGAAAATGCATATGGGTATTTCCACGGTCATGAGGTCGGTGGTACCAATCCGAGCTTATTGGAAGCTCTTGGATCCACTGATTTGAATCTGTTGCTGGATGTTGGCTTCAATCGTGAGGTTGCTGAGGATGCTGCACTGTACTGGAATAAGCAACCGGGTAACTTGGCTTCGCTTATTGACCAAGCAGATAACATGAACGCCGGTGAGATTACTGAGTTGGGGGAGAAGTCATCCCAGCGTGTTGTTGAAGCCTATTCTTGGCAGCATATTGCCGATGAATATAAGCAGTTATTCAAAAACTGATGGAGAAAAAATGAGTCAGCAAATAGCAATTCTTTTAGCGAGTTATAATGGTGAGCAATTTATTCGAGAACAAATTGACTCAATTCTCTCTCAAAGTTGTACCAACTGGCATTTATATATCAGAGATGATAATTCTTCCGACGATACTCTTTTGATTGAGCATGAATATGAGAGCCGTTATCCGCAGCAAATAACAGTGGTGGATATTCCCA
>ERZ773241.1264-NODE-1264-length-24913-cov-8.365838_pt1 | contig 24913 bp, 16 predicted proteins | sample MGYA00580989_ERZ773241 | MGnify/ENA primary metagenome ERZ773241 (study PRJEB29015, sample SAMEA2737804) | human gut metagenome | biome: human gut; feature: human-associated habitat; material: faeces | place: China | collected 2012 ... | reverse complement strand
AAAAAGCCCGCAGGCGGGCTGCGGGCTAGGATGGTGATATTCATATCAGCGCTCCGGGGATTCTTTTGTTTTGGGCGGCGGAGCCATAACGCGGGTATATTCTTCCGGCGTGGTGTGTTCCACGCACAGGGTCTTGCCCAGCAGGAAAAACAGCTGCGGGTCGTGGTACAGTTCCTCGTAGCGCTTCATCTGCTGCGGGGTAAGGTCAGTAAAATCGTTGCTGGTCAGCCCGCAGACGAAAAACGTGCCATGGATGATGTCATAGTCGCCCAGCATACGGTTCAGCGGCAGGTTTTCTGCAATGCCGTTATCGTTGCAGATCTTATGTGGTGCACCACATAACGTCTGTAATGCGTAGTTATATGTTATGTGTAGCATAATTGACATCTCCTTTCGTACCTCCTGATTTCATTTGTATTTTAGCCGGTAGCTTTTTGTGATACTCTACATAATGTAGAGACACAATGCTCTGCAAATAACATCAGGAGGTTTTATAATGTCTGAAGCAACAATACCAATCAAGGAATTGATGGAAAAGACCGAGCAATGGCTACTCGGTCAGGGTTACAAGAAAAGTACTCTTGGGTTTTATAGAGCTACATGGAACAGATTTCTTTCGTATTCAGCCTCTCCCGCTTATAGCCGTGAAACTGCAGAGCAGTTTTTGCTTCAATACTTCGGAGTCGATGTCCACGCTATAGATCAGACTCTTGACGGTCGAATGCGCCATGCACGGCGTCACATGAATGCATTGGACGAGATTTTTCGCACGGGAACAGTGTGCCGCCGTAAAGTTTATGGCGTTGCTTCTATTGATGACGATTGTTTCGATAAGTTTTTTTCCGACTACTTGAGTTATTGCAAAATGCAGAATTTTTCGAGATCGTGGATGGACAACACAATAGCAGCATTGAGGCTTTTCTTGCTTGCTGTTCATTCATCAAACACACAGAACATCAAAAGCATAAATGCGGAGACTATCAACTGTTTTTCCACGGCTATGAGCAATGCTTCAGAAATATGCATGAATGTTCGTAGAGCAAGATGCCGACAAGTTGGTGCTTACCTGCACTGGCTTTATGACCACAAATATACGGATTTGGATTATTCCCTTCAACTCCCAAACTTCAAACGCACTGCACCCCAGATTCCACAGGTATGGAGTCCTGAAGAAATCGACAAGATTCTTGCAGTCATCGATACTGCCAATCCAGTTGGAAGGCGGAATTACGCGATTTTTCTGCTTCTTGCAAGAACAGGGTTAAGGATAAGCGACGTTTTGGGACTCAAATTTTCAAATATTAACTGGAAGGAAAACTGCATTTCACTTTCTCAGCAGAAGACAGGGAACGCCTTGAGTCTGCCACTCAGCAAAGAGCTAGGTATGGCGATTATTTCCTATTTGCAAGATGGCCGCCCACAGTCCTCCTCGGCTTTTATCTTTCTGAGCCATAACGCACCGTTTCAGCCATTGGGTGAGCATAACAATTTCAATCCGGAATTTCATAAGTATTTACGCAGAGCAGGGATTGCTATCCCAACAAAGAGGCACACAGGCGTACACACTATCCGCCATTCGTTTGCCACAAATATGCTGAGAAAAGGCACTCCGGTGCAGGATGTGTCCCAAATCCTCGGTCACAGTAACATCAGTGTAACAGAAACCTACTTGCGGGTCGATATTGAACATATGCGGTTATGTTCGCTGAGTTTGGAGGGATTACTATGAAACAATTTACTTTCACAAGCCAGCTTGCGCCAATAATATGGAAATATCTGGAATCTCGACAAAATGAGGGATATACCTCCGTGCATTGCGGCTATTATATGCAGGAACTGGACTGCCTTTCAAAGGAACTCTCGGATGCCCCCGTGGTGACAAAAGAGCTTATTGACGCATGGGATTTATTAAAGCCATATCTTTCAAACCGTTCGAAAATAGTCAGACATAATGCGATACGCGCTTTTGCAAAATTTGCATACACGCAGGACGGAATCTCCTATGTCCCGGATACCAGCAAACTAAAGAACAGTTCGACTTTTACCCCGCATATATTTACTGTTGAAGAAATACGGCGATTATTATATGCAGCAGATAATCTGCCGGTCAGGAATAATGCGCCAACAAGGCATCTGGTCATACCTGCTGTTATCCGGCTTTTATATTGCTGTGGTTTTCGTATAGGTGAGGTGCTCCGGCTAAGAGTGAAGGATGTCGATTTGGATACAGGCATTATTACTGTACACAACGGGAAAGGAGGTAAGGATAGACTTGTCCCTGTCCACAATAGCGTAATAGAGTATCTCCGAAGCTACTCTGCTCAGTTACCAGATGAAAGAGAATGGTTCTTTCCATCTGCTTGTGGCCATTATTCTATTAAAACAATCTATGATAATTTTCGCGAGCTGCTATTCGCATGCAATATTCCTCACACCGGCAATGGCCCTCGTGTGCATGATTTTCGGCATACATTCGCAGTTCATACACTGGAAAAACAACTTTCTGATGGGTATGATCCCATGGTAATCGTTCCTCGCCTTGCCGCGTATTTGGGACATAAGAGTTACCGTGAAACCTGTTGGTATATTCACCTGACGGTTGCTTCGTTCCCGGAACTTTCCCAAAAACTTGACAGAGCATTTGTCGGCATTATTCCGGTTGGAGGTGAGACGGATGAGGAAAACTGACTTTACCAAAGCACTGACCGAGTATTTCTCAATCTATCTGCCTACTACATGCGGGGTGAGTCCCAATACCACCAATTCATACAGAGATACTTTCAAGCAACTCCTTCTATTTTTTCAAGAAAAGAAAGGCATCTCCGCAAATTATATAGAATTGCGCTATCTGAATATGGAACTTGTTTCTGAATTTCTGGATTGGTTAGAAACATCCCGCCATATTGCGGTTACAACAAGAAACCAGCGACTTGCCGCCATAAAGGCCTTTGCTCATTTTGTACAGTACAAGTTTCCGGAAAACATAGAAAACTGCGTTGACATTATTAATCTGCGACCCAAAAAGTACGAAAAGGCATTGATACCGTTTTTGACGGAGGATGATCTGTCACTTCTTCTGTCCCAACCAGATGCATCTACCCGACAAGGGCTCCGAGATTTGACACTTCTTGCACTACTGTATGACTCTGGCGCACGGGTACAGGAATTGGTGGATCTTAGGCTGAAAGATGTCCGTCTAACACACCCCCCAATGGTTATTCTAACTGGAAAAGGACGAAAAGTTCGTCAGGTTCCCCTGATGAAGGATACCTGCAAACTGTTGGACAGATATATCCGCAGCTTTCATTCCGATTCTCAGTCTCAGATGATTCCGCTATTTTATAATGCAAAAAAGCAGGCTTTATCTCGCTATGGAGTCACCTATATTCTGAAGAAGTATGCGGCAAAGGCATCTCCGGTACTTGAACCACAGAATATATCTCCTCATGTATTACGCCACACCAAAGCCATGCACTTGCTGCGAGCTGGTGTTAACATGATATATATTCGAGATTTTCTTGGGCATGCAGACATCTCTACAACAGAGGTTTACGCTCGCATCGATGCAGAGATGAAGCGAAAAGTATTTGAGGAGAAAGTGCCGAATTACACACCCAATACCACAATGCCTTGGGAGGAGGATGAAGATTTATTGCAATGGTTAACACAATTTGGAAAGAAAACTTTCTGATTATGTGTAGTAAATTATGCTTAAACGCCCGGGATTCTGGGCATTTTGCTCAATTACTACTCATTTGTAGGAACTACTCATTACAGACGATACAGGCGCTATCCCGCCAAGGGTACACTGCCTCGATGGTGCCACCGACAACTGCCTGCTCGGCTTCAAGGGTGTGCTCAATGTCGGCTTCGCGGGGGTATTTTCCGGGTTCAACGATCAGCACTTTCATCGGCATCCTCCTCATCAGAAGTTTCTTTCAGCGCATTTTTCTTAACAGTCAGCAGCACGATACCTGTTGCAGACGCAAGGGACACGACTACAACAGCCAGCAACGGGAAACCATCTCCTGTCTGCGGGAGGGTCTGCATCTTGTGCGGCGTAATAACCGGCGTGGGCGCAGGAGTTGGCACTGGGGTTGCGGCGGGCGTCGGCTGTGGTGTGGGAACAGGCGTGGGCGCGGGGGGTTCTTCGCGGGGCGTGGCTTCGTCTATCATCTGAATTAACCGCTTGTCGGCGCGTGTCCATTCGGCATCCACATTTTCGCGGACGAACAGGCAAACATTTTCGTCTGCCTGCTGTACCTTAAACTGCACCGATTCGGCAATTTCAAAGCCAGCCGGGGCGGCATCTTCGGTCAGGGTGTAGATGTACTCCTTGCTGTCGTCCGACAGTTTGAGGAAATCATCCGAAATGGGAACATGATGCGTTTTGTAGTCGGTTGTCCAAGTGTCGACGACCTCATCATTCGCATCACAGATCATCAGCGTAGCACCCGGCAGCAGATTACCCGCAATGTCCGTTTTGTCTATGTCAAGTACAGGTGCGTCCTGCATAATGACGGTGGCATCGTTGAGTTTTACCCAATCATCGTCGGATTTCACATATACCTCATTGACCTGCTCTGTACCGTTCTGCACAAGCTTGAACACGATGCTTTCAGCTTCGGCATAGCCGTCCGGGGCGCGGGTTTCGGTCAGGGTGTACTCTTTTTCAAGTTCCAGCCCGCGTACAGTATGCGGAGTTTTATCGGAGGTCCAGCCTTCGACCAAATTGCCGTCTGCGGCACGGATTTCCAGCTTCGCATCGGGCAGTTCCTTGCCGTTGGTGATATCCTGCTTGGAAATGTCCACCGTGGTGCGCAGGTTGGTGTTTGTACCATCCACGACCTGCCACGCAATTTGCTGACCCTCGTAGGTAAAGGCAACTTCCATAGGGGTGCTGTCCAGCAGGTAACCCGCAGGGGCGGTGATTTCCACAATGCGGTATCTGCCGCTGTTGCCGGAGTCGGGATAGCTTTCAGAACGGATGGGAACATCCACATCAAACCAAGTAAAACCGCTGGCGTTGGTGGCACTGCCGGTGGCCAGCTTGGTACCGGCGTCCAGCAGCTTTGTACCGTCTGCGGAGAAAATGTCATCCACGGTGTAGAGTTCATATACGGCTCCTGCCAGATAGGTCAGCGCCTCTCGGTCCTGCTTGTAAATGCCTACACCGATTTTGCTGACTTTATCGCCGGGCTTTTCGGGCGTGGGCAGCACCCGCGCATTTTCAAACACAAGTGTCTGCCCATTCTTGTGGGCATCCGAGGCATCCTTGACATTCACAATGCTGTACGAACATTTCTTGTCGCCGTCCTGCTCGTGGCTAACAATAGTTTTGGCCAGCACAATGTCGTTTCTCTGGTTGTCCCAGCCAAATTCAACCGTGTAACTCTGCTTGGTCAGCACAAAACCATACGGTGCTTTGACCTCGGTAACAGTGTACTTACCCAGCGGCAGGGTCACAGTAACTTCGCCTTTGGTGCCATCATGGGTGATTTTCAAGAAATCATAGGTTGCCTGCGTGCGGGTGGGGCTGAATTTTACCTCGTCCACTTGCCCCGCTGCGCCGGTGGTAACAGTTGCCACCAAGTCACCGGATTTGTACCAGCAAGTGCCCTGGCGGTCGGGCGTGGCAATATCTCCGTCCGCGTGGATTTCGTAGGTTGCCCCTGCCAAATTATCCTGCGTGTAGATGAACTGCCCGTCTTTGTAATCGGTCAGGACATTGCCCAGCTTACGGATGGTCAACTGTCCGAGGGTTTCATGGTTGAAATACTTTTCTTCTACAATGTACTCGTCCATGTCATTGGTGGCGTTGCCCACGACCTGCCAGACACGCTCGGAAGTGATTTCAAATTCTACAGAGTAGGCAGGATCATTGTAGTAGCCTTCGGGGCCTTGCAATTCCTCAATGAAATAGCGACCAAGCGGCAGCTTTTCAGGCGTTTTCATCAGGCCATCCGCATCGGTGCAGAACACATCGGTTTTCTTGGTGGCGCTGCCGCTGGCAGGATCAATCATCGAGATGCGGGTCTTGTTGCCTTTATCATCCAACTTGTACAGTGCAAAAGCAGTGTTCGCAATCTTGACCGCCTGGCTGGTTTCGGTATCGGTCTTGATAAGCTGCAAATAGCCTTCCAGTTCTTCATCCAACACGTTATAGGTCATGTAGTTGTTGGTGGCGGTGATGACGCTGCCGGCAGGAACCGTAAAACGGCTCTGCGGGCTGTCCTTGCTGACTGTTACGATAAAGGGATCACATTGGAAAACGTCCTTGGGGATCGTAGTCTCGACAATAAGGTACTGCCCATACGGAAGTCCCTCAATGCGGATGACACCTTCCTCGTTCGTATACAGTTCTGTCAACCGGTACTCTGCATTCTGATCAGTGGGAACCCAGCCATTGCCTTTGCCGTTGGCGTAGTCACCATCTGCGGTCAGGGTGGCATTGTAGGCTTCTACCGTGGCAGCGTTGCTCTCATACATATTGGCAACAGCCTGCCCCTCGGCAGTGAAATCGTACTTAAGCGTCAAATTATCGTAGTTGTCTTTGCGGTAAACGTCCAAAATACTTTGTGCATTGTAGCTGCCATCCGGGTTTTTGGTGAACTGCGCTTCCTTACTCAGCTTGGAAATGCGGTAGACGGTGAAGCCCGCACCCTCCAGCTTCAGCGCCGGGGAGGGCTGACCGGTGGTAGAAACCAGTTTATTCAGCGAGAAGCCGGATTTGAGGACTTCATCTTGGCTTTCCTGCTCCGCGTTGATATGGTAGCTGGATTCATCTGCATAGGTCAGTGTTTTGTAGTGATTGACCTCATCGCAGAGATACCCGGTGGCATAGGAGAGATAATAGCCATCCCATGCCTTGCTGCCGTCCAGCTTGCGGCTTTCAGCTACGGCAGAGTACTGATTCTTATAGAGGTAGTCGGTGTATTCGTTATTCTTCCGAACCAAATCACTGTATTTGCCGGTGCGCTCCAGCTTTTTATTCAGCTGCGGGTATTTGCCGGTCGTATACAGTTTGCCGTTGCCGTCAATGGGCAGCACCAAACCTGTGGCACGCTCGACAAGGTAGTAGCGCCCCATATATAGGTTGGAAAAAGCAAGTTTCCCGTCCTTGATGGCAGCAGAGGCAACCAGTCTGTCTTTCTGCAAAATGGGCAGGTAATCGGTATCCCAACCGCCGTTGGTAAGCACAGTGGTGTGCCAGATGGGGTTACCGTTGGCATCCAAAATTTTGGAATAATCCACTGTGCCGGTGACGCCATCCGGGTGTGCGATGGTATCCGCTGCATACAGGTCGTAGACGGCTCCCTCCAAGGTGGTATCACCGTTGCTGCCCGCAGCCAGATACCGCGCTGCATCCAAATCGACTTTGGTCAGCAGGATACTGCCAAGAACGCGGTCGTTTTGCATCTTATCGGCATCCGCGTGCATCGTGTAGGATTTTTCATTGTTGGCAATGCCAGTAGGATCTGTGTCGTAGGTTTTGTCGGTTGCGCGGTCGCCAAACGTAATCGTGACGATGGCTTCACCGGTGTCGATCAGAGTGCCGCCGTTGTTGGTGGTGGTAATATCGGCATTATAGTCTGCATTGCCGAGCCAAAGAGTCTGACCGTCCAGCGCTTTGGTGATTTCAAAGGCATAGGCCCGCTTGCCCAAAACGGAACCTACCGCACCGGGCTTCGTTACATCCGTCCAGTCGCCATAGTAGCCACTGGGGGCACGGCTCTCCACAACCACAAAACGGCCCTCGTTGCGCTGAGTATAGTAGATGTTATCCGAACCGTTGGCATAGTTGCTGTGGTTGATGACTTTGTAGGCGCCGTCTGCCTGGCGTTCCACCGCATACTGGTTATAGCCGCCTGCGGGGATATAGCGCTGGAGCACGGTATCCCATTCATAAATCTCAAACTCTGTGTCACCTTTGATACGCTGTTTGGTCTCGCTGTCGATTTTGTCGATGGCAACTTTGACAGACCACTCGTCGTTTTTCATGAGGTAATCGTTGCTGCTGTTGGCGGGAACCGTAATGGTCTGGCTGCTGCCAAGGTCGCCGCCGAAAGCATCAAAGCCGTGGGGCACCGTTACCTCGTTGTAGGAGAATTTCAGGTTGTCAAAGTAGTTATGGGCAGCAGAAAGTGCAGCTTCAATTTCGCCGTTGACCTGACCTTCGCAGGCGCTCTGTGCAGCAGACTGTGCGGCGGATGCCTGTGCATCGGCGTCCTGCTCACTGTTTGCTGTAATGCTGCCGCTCTGGGAGGCCGACTTGCTGACGCTGAAATGCACCGTCCATGTTACAGAACCATCGCCGCCGTTCAGGTGGTAATTGTCATCTGCCGTATGTCCGCTGGTCGTGACGGACTGCATCCCATCCGGTGTAATTGTCCAGCTGCCGCCGTCAATGTCGGCAGGGATGCCATCAAGGATCGGTGCAATTTCAATGCCTGCGCCATCCACTTTTTCCAATGTGTCCCGTTGGATTTTGTCGGTATTGACCGTGTAGGAAAAATCCAAGGACTCGCTGCGCTCATAGCTGGCGCTCCACGGCTTATCCACCGATTCGCCACCGGTTTCAAAGCCGGGAATCTCGCTGTCGCCGCTAAGCACAACCGGGGTATAGTTCAGAACCACAAAGCGCTGCCATGCAGCATTGCTGGGCGTATACAGCGTGCCCACATACACGGTCTTGCCGGTCGGTGCCGCATAGGCTTCCGGTGCATTGACGATCTCGGCAGCGATGCTGTCAGGATACTGTTCTGCCTGCCAAGACAGCAGTGCGAGGTAATTGTCTGTTGCGTTATCTGCTGCATCTAAGGCAAGACTCGCGACCGCAGGCGCACCGTTATTGAAGCCTTTCGACCACAAAGTGGCCTGATCCGGCACCCAGCCTTTGTTGAAGTATTCAGCTTCGACCCACACCTGACCAGCGGGGGTATAATTGGCTACCGGTGGATATTTGTTCTTATAGGTAGCACCGGGACCCCATGCCCACTTGCCGCGATCACCGCAGAGAGCAGGCTGACCGCCCAGATAGTTCATCCAACCAACCGAGGTATTCACGCACTGGGTAACCTGCAATCCGGCGTAAGTTGCAATACCTTCATCCGCCGAACACATTGCAACCTGCGTTTCCTGTGCAAAGCGATCCTGCAAAATACCCGGCACCGGTGCGGAATCGTCCAGCGTGACATGGACGGTTTTCGTCAGTGTCTGCGTTGCATCCGTGTAAGTCATGGTGACGCTGAAATCTTCGCTGGCTTTCACATAGATGCCCGCCACACTTGCGGAAACTTCAGAGAAATCATAATGCAGCTGGCTCTGGCGTTCTTCTTCGGTTGCCGGGGTCAAATCGCCGCTGGTAAAGCTATATCCCAGCAGCTCGACGTTATCGGGCAGCGTAATGTCCGCGCTGCTGCCGTTGGCGGGGTACATAACCTGCATACTGATAGGCACGATGGCGTAGTTCTCGCCATCAATGTGCGGGAACGCAGCAGTCGTGCTGTCCGCATCCAGAAGTGCAGCATCAAGCGCCACCTGCTGGAAAGAATCATCACTGACGCTGCTGTAATCTTCATTGCCCCAGCCCTCAATGCTGATTTTGGTTTCACCAACCAGTACCGGTAGGCCATAGGAATCCAGATAATATCCGGTCGGCTCCTGCGTCAAGCTGGGGTACATCTTATGCCAGATTTCGTACAGTTCGTCACTGCCGCCAGTGTCGCCCTCGGTTTCAGGTTCCTGTTGTGGGGCATCCTCGTCCAGTGATTCATCGGCTGTTTCCGGGGTTGCGGTACTGTTGGCATCGCTTTCGGATTTTGCTTCCTGCGTTGCCGCCTGTTCCGGCGTTGCGACCACAACCGGTCTTGCGCTGTCCTCCGCCAGTGCCCCATAGGGGAGCATACCGCAGCACATCATCGCCGCCATGCAAAGGGCTGTAACGCGCTGCCTCATTTTGAATTTGTGATTCATTGCACACAAGTCCTTTCTTTGTCAAAATTCATCTATATAAAAACAGCGCCTGTGGGTACAGACGCTGGAAAGCCAATAAAAGTCCCGGCATTGCTGCCGGGAAAAGCTATTATACGAATTGTCACTTAGTAGGAAAAGTAGCTGAGAAACTGCGGAAGTTCTGCTTCCGGCAGTGTTTCCATGATTCTCAGCGCCATGTACTCCGGGCGACTGATTGCAGGCAGGAACTGCCGCGCATAGACTTTGCCTACGCGGGCACTGCCGACATCACGGATCATCCCTTTTTCGCTTAGTTTCCTCATCAGAGGGTAAATCGTTCGCGGATGCCATGAACCTTTGTATTGCTCGGTGATCTGGCCTAGAACCTGCTGCCCTGTAATGGGGTGCCCGGCGTTCCAGATAATCTGCATAACTTTCATTTCGGACTCGTTCAGCCTTGTCTTTTTTCGTTCCATGTTTATGACCTCACTGAAAAGTTACTGCCCAATAGGTATACTGTCCTGCTTCCGTGCTGCAAAACCAGCATCCGATTCCCATGCTGGAATAGTTGGGCGACACGATGCTGGCGTAGTGGTCGGGGCTGCTTTGCCATGCAGCACAAACGCTGCTTGCGGATGCAAACGGACCGGCTGCAATAATCTCACCGCAGACGGCACCAGAATGGTCAAACGAGCCACCAGATGCAAAACTATCACAACGGGAGTTTGCAATAGAACTTAAGCCACCATCTACGGTCAGCGCAGGCAGACCAGCCGCGGCGCGCATGGCGTTGATATTTTCCGCTACCGCCCAGTAAGCTGAATCGGAACTGTCAATGCTCCACCACTGGTCAGTCCCTGCTGCAAGGTCAAACGGAACTGCACCATAGCTCATGGATACTTGCTGCGATGCCTCCGCCTGCTGCACAGGTGCAGCGGTTGCGGCAGGAGCCTCAGTAGGAGCTGGGGTAGGTTTCGCAGTCGGGGCTGCGGTGGGGGTCGGTGTTGCGGTAGGCTCTGCCGTTGGTACCGGCGTCGGATCAGGCGTTGGCGCAGGAGTGGCAGTCGGCGTTGCTCCACTGCTGGTTTCCGGCGTGACCTCCACCAGCACACTGGTTTCAGGGGGCTCAAGGGTTGTCGGCTGCTGCGCGGCGCATCCGCATAGGGCAGCAACCATAAGGGTCAAAATAAACATAGACTTTTTCATTCGATTCCTCACAATCTATAAAGGTAAGTGTACAGCGCGGACGCGGCGCAAATCAGAAGATTGCCCACCCACATAAGCAGCTGCGGCAGCGCAATTGGACTGATCAGAAATGCAACGGCAGCAGAAGCTGCTGCTTCACCATAGCATCCATCCAGCAGCGCCAGCATAGCGGCAACACCGCCGAGGAGAGACAACAACCCGCCAAAGGCTCCCACAACTCCATACAGGAGATTGAGGAGAAAGCCCGCTGCAAAGAGCACCAGCACGACCGGCACCGCAAGGATTCTGAGAATCCAGAGTAAAGCGATATTTTTTCTAAGTTGAATCAGCATAATTTCCACCTCCACCCTCATCATACAGGAATGATTTTATTTTGCAAGGCTGTCGATTTACCGTTCCAATTCATCATCCGATTGAATCAGTGCATCTTCCGGTTCTTCTTCCAATTCTTCCGCTTCGCCCTCAATAATGGGTGCATCATTGCCCACATTCAGCAGGGCATCCAGCTCGGCAAGGCGGGCACTTTTATCGCTCAGTTCCTGCTCCTGGAAGAACGGCTGCTTCAGTTCTTCCTCTGCATTGGTAAGCTGTTTTGTAAGCTGTTCCAGACTGCCATGCAGTCGGTTCAGGTCCTGTGGCAGAGCAGAAACTACATTTTGGAAGCGAATCATGTTGCCGGCAGCATCATTACCCAGTTTTGTCGTGTGCGTTGCCTCGCCAACAAGGTGGGCATGGAATACCTTTTCCAGCGGTTTATATTCGACTGTGATTTCAAAGCCTGCATAGTGACCTACCGGCACAGGTTTCGTTGCCCGCACTGCTGCACCGACAAGCCCCAGCAGCGCCTTACCTGCATCCTCGCGCTTATCGTAGGTTTTCCCGTCCAACTCGATAGAAAAGATGAGCTTTTTATCGGCATCATAAGACTGGTGTTCTTTTGCTGTCTGAATATCCTGCTCAAATGCACGGATTCGATGCTCGGTTCCTTTGATTTGGCGCGGGAAAGTCACGGCTACCGCATCTTCCAACCGGTAATGCTGGCTGGTGTAGGCAGCTTTCAGGGTCCGCAGCCGCGCCACTTGAATGTCCAAGTCCATCTTTTCCTTGATCATGGGGTTACCCGCTGCCAAAGCCTTGACTTCGGCATAGGTGAGCGCAGCTTCGTCCAGATCCTCGCAGCTACGGGCTGGGGATTTTGACGTCATAATTTGCGAAATAAACTTCTGTTTATTCTCGACAAGCTGCCAGCTGTACGAATCAAAAGTTGACTCTGTAACGTAAATAAATATGGAAACTTCCTTGTTCAGGTTGCCTTGGCGGACCATGCGTCCGTTACGCTGGGCAATATCAGCAGGTCGCCATGGGCAGTCCAGATGGTGCAACGCAATAAGCCGTGTCTGTACGTTGGTACCAGCGCCCATCTTCTGGGTGCTGCCCATCAGGACGCGCACAGTGCCATTTCTGACTTTTCCAAATAGTTCAGCTTTTTTTGTTTCGGTATCCGCATCGTGGATGAACTGCACTTCCTCTTTGGGGATGCCCTTGGCAACCAGCTTATCGCGCACATCGTTGTATACGTCAAAGCCGTCCTCCTTGGGGGTGCTGAGGTCGCAGAAAATCATCTGAGTGGAGTGCTGCTCCTTGGTCTTTTCCCATATCTCATATACCTTATCCACACAGGCGTTGGCCTTGCTGCCGGGGTCATCCGGCAATAAAGGGTTCATGAGCCGCTGGTCCAGTGCAAGTTTTCTGCCGTCATTGGTGATGCGCAGCATATTATCTTCCGTGGGCTGCACTTTTCCGCTTCGGACCTTTTCGGCGCGGTCTGCCAAGCCTTTGACCATTCTTTTCTGGACTTCACTTGGCTGTAACACCACATTGGTGGGCTTGCCGCCCACCAGTTCCGGCACCGGCAAATGCAGCATATCGGCGGTCTGAATGTCCGCAGACATCTTAAAAAGGCTCATGAGTTCCGGCAGATTATAAAATCGCGCGAATCTGGTTTTTGTGCGGTATCCTGTACCAGTTGGGTTAAGCTCAATCGCTGTAATGCTTTCCCCAAAGGTCGATGCCCACGAATCGAAGTTGAGCAAGCCCTCTTTTTCCAACAAGCCCCTTTGCAGATAGCGCATCATGACGTACATTTCCGTCATGGAGTTAGATATTGGTGTACCGGTCGCAAACACGATACCATGCCCACCGGTCACCTCATCAAGATACATACACTTCATCAGCATATCACTGCTTTTCTGGCTTTCTGTCTGGGAAATGCCCGCAACATTGCGCATTTTGGTGGCAATCATGGCGTTTTTGAAATAATGTGCCTCATCCACCATCAGGCTGTCCACGCCCAGATCCTCAAAGGTGACGACATCATCCTTGCGCTGCTGGTCGTTGAGCTTGTCCAGCTTTTTCTTGAGCTGCTTTCTCGTGCGTTCCATCTGTTTGATGGTAAAATTCTCGGCGCGGGAGCTTTTCAAAAGTGCGATTTGGTCAATGACGTCATCAATCTGCCTTTGCAGGTACATATGCTGGCGTTCTGCCGAAAGCGGGATTTTCTCGAACTGACTGTGCCCGATAACGATGATGTCATAGTTGCCGGTCGCAATGCGGGCGCAGAATTTCTTGCGGTTTTCCTTTTTGAAATCGGTTTTCTTTGCTACCAGAATTTCCGCGTTCGGATAGAGCAGGAGCGCTTCGGATGCCATCTGCTCGGTCAAATGGTTGGGAACCACGATCAGCGTTTTACTGCAAAGCCCCAGTCGTTTCTTCTCCATGGCACTGGCCACCATTTCATACGTCTTGCCCGCACCCACTTCGTGCGCCAGCAGGACATTGTTGCCGTACAGCACATGGGCAATGGCGTTCAACTGGTGTGGGCGAAGGGTGATTTCCGGGTTCATGCCCGGAAATTTCAGGTGACTGCCATCGTACTCGCGGGGACGCAGCGCGTTAAATTTTTCATTGTAGATGGCGACCAATCGCTGGCGGCGTTCCGGCTCCTTGAAAATCCAGTCTTGGAACTGCTCACAAATCTGGCGCTGCTTTTCCTGTGCAGCCTGCGTCGCCTCCTTATTCAGCACCCAAGAAACGCTTCCGTCAGCCGCCGTAACTTTATCCCGAATTTGGGTAGAACGCAGGTTCAGGGCGTTCTCCGCAATCAGGTAGGCGTTGGCGCGGTTCGTACCGTAGGTCACCGTTGCTTTGATATTGCCGTCACCAAATTTCTTGTTGGTAATGGCCCAGCTGCCGGTATATGCTGCGAACTCCACTTTGACAACCCGCCTCGTGTAGTAAGGCGCATCCAACAGTTCCTCTAAAAACTGCTGCACATATTCTGCGGGAATCCAAGTAGCGCCAAGGCGGACGCTGATTTCACTGGCTTCCAAGTCCTTTGGCTGCACCTTTTCAAGCGCAGCCACGTTTATTTGAAACTGCGGGTCATTCGCCGCTACTGCCTTTGCTGCCTGCAGTTTTTCACGGACGTTGCCGGACAGGTATTCATCCGCAGGCAGGTAGATAGGGTTGCCATCGGTATCGACCTTTACGGGGTCACGGAAGATAATGCCGGTCAGATCGTTGATGACGGTTTCAGTGGTTTTCCCGGTCAGCTTGGACATATACCCCAAGTCAACGTGTCCCTGCTCGGAGAGACTGAGCGCCAGTGATTCTTCTGCGGTATCCACATGGTCTACTGCCTGTGCGGGGCGGATCGTCCGTTTGGTGAACATATCCGTCTTGCCTTTGAAGTTTCCCTCATCGTCCAGATCTTCCAAGGAGCAGAGCAGGAAGTAGCCGGAATCCTCACGGAATGCGGATGCCGTGCCACGGCTGTTGATAAGCCCATATTTCTTGCGGTAGGCATCGTATTGGTCGTTCAGACGGGCTTGCAGCTTTTGAATATACTCATCCGGAAAGTTTTCCAACTGGGCATCGATCAGCTCACGGCAGGTATCCCGCAGGGGCACCAGTGCGCGGATGCGGGCCAACGTGGTATCTCCGCCTTTTACCACACGCATCTTGGAATTTTCGCGGTAGTAAATGACGTCATCCTTTACCGTATAACTGAAATTGCGCACATTGGGGTCCGCGTCAATGGTGCCGCTTTCTTCTTCGGCATATTCCTGTTCGTCCACCAGCGTGTAGTCCGCGTGCAGGTTAGAGAGCGCTGCATCCAGTTGCTCCGCCAGCGGGCTTTGCTCATTCGGCACACAGGCAGAGCGCATTCCGTAGGGGCCGCTGACCATCTGCATTTCACCGCAGACCATTTCCGGGTGGTCGATGAAATACTGGTTCAGCGGGATTCCGTTTTCTGTTTCTCCAACGTGTATCCACGGTGCGTCCTGCTCCAAGACTCTGCCGCGCTTTTGCAGAAACAGAATGTCGGAGGTCACTTCCGTACCGGCATTGCTCTTGAACGTGGTGTTGGGCAGGCGTACTGCGCCGATCAGGTCACACCGCGCTGCGAGATATTGGCGCACGTCCTCTGATTTCTTATCCATCGTGCCGGAGGTTGTGATGAACGCCATAATGCCGCCGACACGCAGTTTATCTACCGTCTTGGCTAGAAAGTAGTCGTGAATTTGGAAGTGCAGCTTATCATACCGGCGGTCGCTGACCTGATACTGTCCAAACGGCACATTGCCGATGGCAAGGTCAAAGAAGTTGTCCGGCAGGTCGGCTTTTTCATACCCTGTAATTTGGATTTTTGCTTTCTGGTAAAGCTGCTGCGCAATGCGCCCGGACAGGCTATCCAGCTCCACGCCGTACAGCTTGGCATTGTGGGTATCGAACTTGCTGTGCCGATGCCCGAAGAACGCACCGACACCCATACTGGGTTCCAGCACATTGCCGCCCACACAGCCGATATGCTCCAAGGCGCGATACATAGCATGAATGACCGCAGGCGGTGTGTAAAAGGCAGTCAACGTGGATTCCCGCGCAGCGGCGTATTCATCCTCGGTCAGCAGGGCTTTCAACTGCTCGTACTCGGTATGCCAGTTATCCTTGCCGGGGTCAAAGGCATCTGCCAAACCGCCCCAGCCAAGATAGCCAGCCAGAATGTCCTGTTCCTGCTCACTTGCAGGGGCACCACCGGATGCCATGCGCTGCTCGATTTCTTTCAGCGTGCGGATGGCCTGCACATTGGCAGCGAACTTTGCTTTCGGACCTTCCGGCACGGCAGGTTCATACGGTGCAAGGTAGTTCGTGCGGTCATACTCGGCAGGTTCCTCACGCGCAGCAAGGCGGTCTACATCCTGCATGACCTGCGATACAAAGGTAGATTTCTCCGGTTCGTCTGCGCTGATTTCGGGTTCCTGTTCCTCGATTTCGTTGATGTCCACTTCCATCAGGCTGTCAAAATCGAGATTGGCAAGTGCCATCCGGTTCATATCTTCCAGCGAAGCGTATGTATCCTGCGCATAGAGGGTATCGTCCACAAACTTGCTGATCGTGCAATGCTCCAGATCCGCATGGACCTTAATCGTATGCTGCTCGTCCTCGGTAGTGGTGTAGCCAAGATCGATTTGGGTGAGGTCGGAGAAATCCGGCTCTGTGATTTCAAACTCATCCTTGAGGTAGTCCTCGATATAGGAGAGGGCCTGCTCACGCTGCTCCTGCACCAGAGATTCACGCTGCTGCTCCGATAGCACCATGCCGCCGTTGTGGGGATTGGCGTCCAGCAGTTGTTGGAACTGTTCTCGGCTGACGGCGCGGCCTACCAGCGGAAAATCTTCATTGCGCAGATGGACGTCAAATTGTCCGATGCTCTCTACGGTGAATCGTTGGTCGTTTTCAAGGTAAACGGTGCTGCCCACTTCGCAGACAGGTTTCTGGTCAGGGATGGGTGGCGGCAGGGGCTTCGATTCTGCCTGCCTGTTTATCCATGCAGGCATCTTCTCGCGTTCTGCATCCGTCAGGTAGCGGTCCATTCGGACAAGGCATTCCAGCCGCTTGCCGACCTCTTTCCATTTGAGCTTTTTCTCATACCGCAGGTCATCCTTGAAATCGTAAAGGATGCTGAATCCTTTACCGTCAAAATTGACGAAGCCGCTTCCACCATCGGTAAACGTCCAAGAGAAACCGCCGATGCCGTACTCCTTTTTGAGGAAAACTACGGTTTCCTTTTCCGTTTTCTTTTGCTGGAAATGGTTATAGATGCGGTACTTGCCGCCCTCAAAAACGCTGCCTCTTGTAATGATGACGTTCACATCATCTTCCGTTATGTGACTGCCATCGTCCGGCTGGGGTTCTTTGTAGTGGTATGTAGGCAGGGCTGCTTTGATTTTTTCGTCCTGTTCTTCCTCGGAATAGATGTCGTCCACTTCCAACGCGCCTACTTCATCGCCGCGAGAAGCATTTTCCGGCAGGTCAAAGGACAGTTGCTCGTCCTGACTGACAGCTTTTTTCGGGTCAATGGCCGCGATAAGTTCGTGGTTATCGACCAGTGCGGAGATGGCAGCAGTAACGCTGTGCCACGACAGATGCGATTCCGCGCTGCGGGTCAGGTAGGACCCCTGCCAGAGAAGCAGACCATTGCTTTCTTTATAGAATCCAACGCGGGTATCATCATCCAGCAGAAGCTCCGTAAACACGACCTTGTAGCTCTCACGGATATACCGCAGCCTGTCGATCAGCAGCGGTGTTTTACTGAAAAAGGAAAGGATGTCCGCATTGGAAGCGCGCGAGGTCGTATCTGCTTTCAGCAGGAACGGCAACAGCTCTGCCGGAAATTCGGGCAAAGAAAAAGCGGAGGGCGATGGTTCGCTCTCCGCAGCTGCGGGTTCTTCCGTTATACTTCGTACAGCATCGGAAGGATCATTTCCTCCGCCTGCTGCTTCAGGCTGTTGCACATCTGTGCCCAGCCCAGAGGGTTCGTCTTGCGGTCGGGCATCTGCGCTTTCTGCATCAGATCGCGCAGCGTCTTGTCCACCATCTGCTGCGCATCCAGCCCCATCTTGCGGCAGCTCGACAGCAGCGTTCCCTCCAGCATCATCTGGTCGCACAGGTTCGGCTCGTTCTGCTCCAAGTAGTCCAGCCGCATCCTGCCGTACCGGTTCAGGTTGGTTTTCTTGGCTTTCGGCAAGCTCAGGTTCGGAATCTGATAGCCCTTCACGTTCGTGTACATCATCTGTGACAGCCTCCTCTCGACTGGTCGTCTGTGTGGGTGATTGAGTATCTGTATTATGCACTGGTTCAGCCTGAATTGCAACACTGTCGCGGGCAAGCTGCATGACCTCGTGCCCCAGCTCATCCAGCAAAGGTTCTGCCGCTGCCTGCACATAGCCGCCCAAGCAGAGCGAGATTCGGCTGGTATCAAACTGGGTGACATTCTGGAAAGCCGGGAAATCTTCTTCCTGCACCGGGATACCCAAACGGATGCAGATCATGTACAGGGTGCTTTGTGCAGCGAGTTCCTGCAAGATAAACCGCTGATCTTCCGGGTGGCTCCAATTCAGTGCGCTGTCCTCAATGGATGTCGCCAATACGCGGTTGGCGCGGTCGGACAGGGATACAACTTGTTCGGTTGCCCGATCCATTAAGCTGCCCACGGAATTGACCTGCATAAGAAGTGGCCGGATGGCATCTGTCACTTCCCACGGGGCAGCAGCTTTGTCACCAGTAAGAACCGTGTCTGTCATGGAGAACACTCGTTTGGCAGTGGGTACACCCTGATGGCGTTGCAGAATAATGATGCTTTTACTGCCGTACATAACCTTGCGGTGTGCCTGTTCATTCCAGTATTTCATGGTAGCGCAGGCGGTGGCATCGGGGCGCTGGGCGTGGATCAGCAGCTGGTTGAGGTAGGTGGTGTGGTAGTTATGCGCTGCCGTATACAAGAACCGCCGCCAGTTTTCCGGTGAGGCTGTGACCTGTGTAGCGGTCTGCTGTGCCAGTTGGAAAATATCTTGTGGATTTGGCATTGCTTCACCTTTCCGGTTCGTCCTGAACCTGTTCTTTTTGGTGCTGGGCTTCGACTTCGTGCAGTTCCGGCAAAAGGTGGCTCACATCCTTGAAGCCAATACTGTCCACATAGTAGGCAGTCTCGTTTCCGTTTTTCGTTGTGACTACAATATCACTGGTCGAAAGAGAACACATATGATAGCGCAGCGGACGATTCGGGGCATTGAACTCCTGAAAGCATCTGTCCAAATCGTAGTCCGCAGGGAGATTTGCTATGTAGACGCTGCTGTAATCGGCTGCATGGATGCGGCTTTTGGAATAGGCATAGTTCATAAAGCGATATTCGCAGCCGCCCTTTGTAATTTGATAGACTTGGAGCTTATCCAGATTGTCTCCCGGCTGAGGGTGTTCAGGGGCAACATAGCAGCCGATTCGGAAGTTGTCCTCTGCATATTGCTGAATATGACAGCCATAGTGCCCGACATAAGCATGGGTTACGTCAATGTTCTTTACCGCTCTGAGCCGTTTCGTTCCGTCCGCATTTGTCTCAATCACGCGCTGACCGTCACGCACCTGAAATAGTTCACGCCCATCTCGGTTCAAGAACCGCGTGAATTGCAAACTGCTGCATAGCTCATGTGCGTAAAGCCATTCTGTAATGTGCATATCCTTTTCCACCTGTACCCATGTATAACCATCCCGCTGGGTATAGGTATGCGGGCGAACCCTATCTACGCCGATTACTTCTACAAGTTTCTTAGCCATTTGGGGGATTTGTGCATCACTACGGTCAGCGTAGGGACCGCGGTAGTCATCGCACAGGTAATTGACACCATTTCGCACCTGTATGATTGCAACCGCTCCGTCCGGATTCTGACGATCTATCCCTACCACCAATCGTGCATAAGGGAATCTTGTCCGTTCATTCCAAGTGCGTTCGTTGTTATAGGGCATTTCACGCAGTTGGTGATAACGCTTTTCCAAATCTGCGATATTATCAAAGAATTCCGTTGGTGTTTGCTTTCCAAATTGCTCCGGAAACGCACGGGTCATAGCATCCGGAATCAAGTAATACCGATACTCTGCCATATCAGCGCTCCTCCTCATGTGCTTGCTCATGCGCCATCTGTCGAAAATAGCTCTCCAAAATTTTCAAAATGCGATTTTCCATCTGCTGTTTGGTGCAGCCGGTCGGAAAATACTGCGCCACCTTGCTGACATTGATGTTCAGCACCGGTTCACGCGGCGCAACGCTCGGTTTCTGCGCCAACATGATTTCTTCCAACTTGTCCAGCGTTAAGTTTCCTTCTTTGCTGGCTGCTTTCAATTTTTGTGCTTGTGAGAGGGATGGGGTGCAGTCCTGCGCCTCGGCATAGTCGAGGAAACTCTGCTGCTCGTCCGGGGTCAGGTAGGAAAGTTCAACTGCGGGGTTGAATTTCAGGGTGCCACTGTCCACTTTCTTTTGCAAGTCAGGAACGAGGCTGTTAAGGCGAACATATCGTCTTACTTGCGTACCACTATCTCCGGCTTGTTGCCCGACTTCATGGGCGCTTTCCAACTTCCAACCAACTTGGTTGGAAGTTTCTTGGCGGCGTTCTCCTTGATGACTAATGGCTTCCAACTTCATCGCATACGCCCTAGCTTTTTCCATCGGGCTGATATGTTCTCGCTGGATATTGGCATCCACCATGTCGATGATGGCTTGGTCGTCATCAACATCTCGCACCTGCACCTTGATTTTATCCAGCCCTGCAAGCTGCGCTGCATGAAAGCGCCGGTGCCCGGAGATAATTTCATAGCCGCCCTCGGCGCGGGGGCGCACGGTCAGGTTGGTAAGTACACCGTTTTCCTTGATGCTGTCCACCAGCTTCTGCATATCTTCATCGTCACGCACCTCGAAGGGATGATTGACGAAAGGATGCAGTTCAGAAAGTGGTACTTCCGTAACAAGGTCGCCGCTTTCTCGTTGGCGGTCAGCCTCTGAGGAAAACATATCAGCGATCGCGGGCATCTTCATCGCGTTCAAAAACTTGTTCTTCGCGGCCATGACCTAATACCTCCTGCGTAAAATCAACGTATGCTCTTGCGCTGCTGCTTTTGGGTTCGTACAGGATAGTGGGTGCTGCAAACGCCTGACTTTCCTGCACTTTGACGTTATAGGGGATCTCCGTAGTAAATACACGGAGCGTTCTCCCATACTTGGCGCGGACATCATGGGCATAATGTTCCGAGACTTTCGTATGCTGGGTCATCGTCAGCAAAACGCCCCTGATATGCAGTCCGGGGTTGATTTTGCGCTGCACGCTGGAAATCGAATTTGTCAGCTGCGACATACCAACCACCGAGAACGGCTGCGCCTGCATCGGGATGATGACCTCGTTGGCAGCGGACAGCGCGTTTGTCAGCAGAAGCCCCACGGAGGGGGAGCAATCAATGATGCAGTAATCATACTGGCTGCTGTACTGTTCCAGACAGGTTTTCAGCAGAACCTCGCGGCACATCATGGTGCCCATTGCCAGCTCAAAGCTGGCCAGCCGGAGATTGGACGGAATGAAATCCACCTGTGGTGCAGAGTCATCCGTGCGCTTGCTCTGATAAACGCACTCTCTGTGGGAGAGGGGCTTTTCATAGGCAACCTTCATCAGCAGCTCTGTGATTGTCTGTTCAAGGTCCTGCTCAGGCGGGATACCGCAGTAGCAAGACAGATTGCCCTGCGGGTCAAAGTCCACCATGAGTACACGGTAGCCCTGCTGGGTAAGGGCAATGCCCAAGTTGTACGCGGTAGTCGTTTTGCCCGTACCGCCCTTCTGGTTTGCGATAGCAATAGTTTTCATCTGGTTTCCTCCTCCAAAATATCATCCAAGCTGATACAGTGCTTTTGGTATTCCTGCGTGACCTGCACCAGCGTGTCGTTATAGTCCTTGCCGATAGGCGGCTGGCGATCTTCCACGGTTTTGCCGCTGCCATCCAAGTGCTTGATAATGTCCTGCGTTCTGGTTCTACCGGCTTCGTCATTATCAAGACACAGAACAATGTGCGTTATGTTCGGGTAGTATGTAAGAAACGCATCCAGTGCAGCGTAATCCGTACCTCCCAGCGCCAGATAGTGAACACCGCGCCAGTTTCCGGTGTGCTGTATGATTTTGAGTGATGCGCCTGACATGGCATCTATGGGTGCTTCGTACACTTCCACCGTGTCGGCAGTGGCAGCAGCTTCGATGTAGAACGGATATATCTTTTTGCTGCCGGGAATATCGCGGCGGAACTGGATTTGCGAACAACCGCGCAAGCTGCCGCCCTTGGCCTCTCCATTTCCATCGCGCCCGACAAATACGCAATTCGGATGATCCTTGAAGCTCGTCTGATACAGGATTCTCTTTTGCTTGCAGACCGTCAGCACATTGGGGTGAATGCAGCGCTTGCGAAGATAGGCAGTAGCAGCGTAGTTGTTCTTATCTGGCTTCGGCAGCCTGAATTCCTTTGCCGGTTTCTTCTCGGCAGGGGGTGAGGGCGCTTTTACAGGTTGGAAAGAAGGACGGACACCGCCCTGTATCCGATTGATTTCCCGCACCGCTTCTACAAACGAAACACCTTCAACCGCTATGAGATAGTTCAGCGCTGTGCGGCCTGTAGCTTTCGTTTTGAAGTACGTCCACGAACCATCCTCTGCGAAGGTCAACGAGCTGTGCCCTTTGTGGCGGAACTGTCCGGGTCCTTCCGGTTTGAAGTTGTCCGGCTCGCACAGCTGCATATACTGGTACAGATTCATCTGCTTCGCTTGGGCGATTTCCTGCTCTGTTACACCGGGCATACTCTACCACCTATTCTGTTTTCCTAACTGTAATTTATATTCTCAGTATCACTATAATCAGTCTAATTATTATCAGTATTAGTTCCGTGTGATTTTCAAGAATCCAGAAGTGTGAAAATCACATATCAAGAATCACCTTTTTCACAGCTCTTGCTATTTATCGTTGCTGCGAAGTTTTTTACATAAATCAAATTCGGTCTACCAAGCCCCTGTCGCTTGCGCTCGATAAGCCCTGCCTGCTTTTCCAGTTCCACCATCAGGCGCGTGGCTTTCTGGTTGGCACAGTTCAGTGCATCCATGATTTCCTCCACGGTGAAGATAATGTAAACCTTGTTCTGTGCATCTAACCATTGATTTTTCAGCGACAAACTCATTCGATCCAGCAGAATCCCATACAGTACCTTGGCATCGGTGGACAGCTCCCTGAAGTTCGGCTCTGTAAATAGCGCTTTGGGTATACGGTAAAAAGAGAACTGCTCGGCTTGAGCGCCGTAAAAATATTCGTATTGCATCTCACTTCTCCTGCCTAAAAATGGGTGCAGCTAAGAAAGCCCACAAAACTACATTTCGTAAGCTATTACATATTGTACTTTTCACTTATCTTTCCAGTTCCCCTTCGCGCTGTGGTCGCTGGCGGCTGGAGCGCTTGTGCTCCCAATTCCGCAGCAACGAAATGATGACATTCTGCATCTGCTGCGGTGTATAGCTGGATGGGAAGTACTGCTGCACATCAGACTGATTTAGGAAGAATTTCTGTCGCTGATTCGGCTTTTCTTCTGTCAGCAGGGTATGCAGGTAATTCTCCGTCAGCGTTCCATTTCGGCTCATATCCTTTAGCGTCCGAGACTGAACCAAAGACGGTGTAGCATCACACATATCCATTTCTTCTTTGAGCCATGTCTGGTGTTCCTCTGTCATATAGGAGATTTCGACCGCTGGGTTGAATGCGATGCGACCGTCATCGACCATTTGCAAGATGGATGGAATTAGATACGTCAAACGAATGTAACGATGTATTTGATTACGGCTTTCATCAACTTCTTTACCCATAGCATCAAGTGTTCTCAACTTTGTCCCAAGTTGGGACGAAGTTGCTTTTCCTTGATGTTTCATCGCTTCCATGCGCATTTTATAAGCAAACGCCTTCTCACTTGGCAACACATGCTCACGCTGGATATTGCTGTTGACCATCAGGATCGTGGCTTCGTCATCGTCTATGTATTCCACTCTAGCAGGGATGCTTTCGATGCCGAGTTCCTTACAAGCCTCCCACCGGCGATGTCCGCTTATCACTTCATAGCCGACACCAACCTTTGGTCTGACGATGATGGGCGTAATGATGCCGCTCTCTGAAATACTATCTACCAATTCACTGAATTCCAGATCATGTCGGATATGGAACGGATGATTGGAGAATGGATGCAACTTATTTATTGGAATAGTTTCCTCTTTGCTTGCTCTGTAAGCAGGCGATGTTTTCTTTGTCATGCTGCGTACTCCTGCGGTTTTTTGATAGCTCTTAAGTACCCCGATTTGACCCCAAAAATGTACCCAAAAATCGTATACTTTTTGCCGAAAATGTACCCAAAGGGCATTTTTGCATAAAAAAAGCCCCTAATCACTGTAGTACAGCGATTAGGGGCTTGCTATGATTTATAGAACGACCTTAACCGTCAGGTCTTTCCATTGCTTCGGCCAAAGCACGCAGCCACGCGAATTTAGATAAGAACGAGCCTTGTCGTAATCCACATTTAATTGTAAAAATCTACGTGATTCAAGAACGTGGATTTTTAATTGCTGCCTGCGCAGCGGCCAGGCGGGCGATGGGAACACGGTAGGGAGAGCAGCTGACGTAGTCCAGACCAACATTGTGGCAGAACTCAACACTGCTGGGGTCGCCGCCGTGCTCGCCGCAGATGCCCAGACCCAGGTTCGGGTTGGTGGCGCGGCCATCAGCAGCAGCCATCTTGACCAGCTTGCCGACGCCGATCTGATCCAGGTGCTGGAACGGATCGCTCTCGTAGATCTTGTTCTCGT
>ERZ773241.1235-NODE-1235-length-25235-cov-4.272915_pt1 | contig 25235 bp, 20 predicted proteins | sample MGYA00580989_ERZ773241 | MGnify/ENA primary metagenome ERZ773241 (study PRJEB29015, sample SAMEA2737804) | human gut metagenome | biome: human gut; feature: human-associated habitat; material: faeces | place: China | collected 2012 ... | reverse complement strand
TGTTATGGACATTGACGGCGGAGCGCTCGGCGGATGGCCGATGTACCGCGCGGCGCTGCCGATTGCCAAAGCGCTGCATGCGCAGAAGCCGTTTGATCTCCTTCACGCGCATATGCTCCCCCGCGAGGGACACGCGGGACGGCTGCTGGGGCGGGCGCTCGGCCTGCCCGTGGCGCTGACCGTGCACGGGACGGACGTGTTTCATTACTTCATCCCCGGCCAAACGCCATGGAAGCGCAATGTCGAAACCGCGCGGCGCGTCGATGCGCTGATGGCGGTGTCGAGCCTGCTGCTTTCGCGCGTCGCGCCGTATCGCGGGGAGGGGCGGATCAGCCGCGTCGTGCAAAACGGCGTGGATCTCTCGCTGGTGCCGGAAAACGAGGCGCCAAGGCCGCGCGCGGTGATCTCCGTCGGCACACTCAAGGCGCGAAAATGTATGGATAAAACGCTGGAGGCGTTCGCGCGTCTGGCGGATGAATACGGCGACGCGACGCTGACCATCGTGGGCATCGGCGAAATGGAGCAGGCGCTTCGGGCGCGAATCGCCGAGCTGCATCTGGAAGGCCGCGTGACGCTGACCGGCGGCTTGCCGCACGAGGAGGTTCTGCGGCGGATGGCGCAGAGCGACCTGTTCGTTCTGCCGAGCTGGGGCGAGGGCTACGGCATCGTCTACATCGAGGCGATGGCGGCGGGCTGCATCGCCGTCGGCGCGGAAAACGAGGGCATTGCCGACACCATTACGGACGGCGAAAACGGCTTTCTCGTGCCCGCCGGGAACACGGACGCGGTGGAGCGCGTCATGCGCGCCGTGTTCGCCCATCCCGAGGCATACGAGGCGCTGCGCGCGCGGGGCATGCGCGACGCGCGCGAGCTGACATGGGCGCACAACGCCGAAATCACCGCGGGGGTTTACCGCGAGGCCATGGAGCATTGGAGGAAAGAACATGCGCAAGCAGGGCATTGACGGAACGGGGATGCTCAACCTGTACGACAGGGTGACGGGCATTTTCAACGAGATTTTTGATTCGCGGCTGCTGACGGCGGCGATTTTCGCGCTGATCGGCTATTGCTCGCTGTTCACGCAGCGGAAATTCCCGATGCGCTGGATGATCTTCGTGCTCTTCGGCATGATCCTGCTGGCGTTTGTGACGCTGACGGCGCGCACCCCCGGACAAAAGGCGCGCGTGCACTTCCACAAGGGCATGGCGGGGCTTTGGTTCGCGCTGCACGGGATGATGGTGGTTTCCGGCCTGTTTTACGAGGATTGGCTGCCGGAAAGCGTGCCGCTTTTGATCTGCTACCCGATCGTGTTTTCCGTCTTCGTTTCGCGCGACGACGATTCGACGTTCCGCTCCATCCTGCGCGGCGCGGTGTTCGCGGTGCTGCCGTTTCTGGCGTGGTCGTATGCGGCCGTGCCGCTGAGCTTCGCCTATCCGGGCTACAAGGGCGTCTTTTATGACGCGAACTGCCTGTCGATGTGCTGCATCGTGATGGCGACGGCGGCGCTGCTGCTGGCCTACACGAGCTTTGTGGAGAAGCGGATGAAGGCGGCGGCCGCGTATCTGCTGCTGGGCGTCTGGGCGGCGGCGACGCTGCTGGCGACGCTCTCGCGCTCGGGGCTGCTGGCGTTCGCTGGCGTGATGGTGATTCTGGTTTCGGCGATCATCGCGGGCACGGCGAAGCACCCGGCGCGGCTGCTGGCGCTGGTGGCTGCGTTCATCGTGCTCTGCGGCGCGGCAGGCGTGAAGATCACGAAGGATAAGATGTATGAGGCGGCAGTGGAGGATTACAACCTCGCCGTGTACAACCACGAGACATACGGCAACCCGATCACCGTGCCCAAGCCGGAGGACAGGACGATCAGCATGGACGACCTGACCAGCGACCGCTGGGGAATCTGGACGACCATTCTGGAAAACCTGACGTGGAACGGCCATAAGGATAGCGTGATCTGGGAATGGGTCGCCAAGGACGGCGCGGGCGACCGCCACTACAACGCGCACAATGCGTTTTTCGGCGTGACCTACAACAACGGCTTCATCGCCGGCCTGCTGCTGGTCGCCTACACGGCGCTCGCGTTCATCCGCGCCCTGCGGTATTACTGGGCGCACCGGAAGGAGAGCCCCTACGCCGCGACGCCGCTGGCGTTCTGCACGGTGTTCATTCTGGTGGGCATGTTCGAATCGGTCTACGCGCCGTTCTCGGTGATCGGCTGCGCGTATTTTCTGGTTCAGGCGCCGCTCTGGCGCGCGGAATAAGCCCGCCCCGATTTGCGCTGCATAAAGGAGAATGTCCATGAATCCGAAGGTTTCGGTCATCGTCCCGGTCTATGGGGCGGAAGCGTTTCTGCCGACGTGCATCTCGTCTCTGCGCGCGCAGACGCTGCGGGATATCGAGCTGATCTTCGTCTGCGACGGCAGCCCGGATCATTCTTTGGCGATTCTGCGCAGGGTGGAGCCGCTGGACAGCCGAATCCGTGTGATCGCGTTTGAGGAAAATCAGGGCGTATCGGCGGCACGCAACGCGGGGCTGGACGCGGCGCGGGGCGATTACATCGGCTTTTGCGACGGCGACGACTGGGCGGAGCCGCAGATGTACGAAACGCTCCTGCGCGCGGCGGAGGAAGCCGGGGCGGACGTCGCCTTCTGCCGGGTGTTTAAGGACAGGGGCGAGGCGCGGGAGGATGTGCCGCTGGGCTTTGACGACGGCACGGTGTTCAGCCGCGAGGAGATCGGCCGGACGCTGATCCCGGCCATGCTCTCCCGGGCGACGGACAGCGACGAGCTGCCGCTTTCCGGCTACACGCCGCGCAACCTGTTTCGGCGCGAGGCAATCGGCAGCCATCGCTTCCGCCCGGATATCCGATACGCGGAGGATCTGCTGTTCATCGTCGCCTGCATGAAGGACGCGGACCGCGCCGTCGCGGTGGACAGGGCGTATTACCACTATCGCTTTCACAGCGGCAGCGTGACCAAGCATTTCAGCTTTCACGTGCCGGAGAGCTATGAAAAATCCAACGACGCGCTGGAGGCGCTTTTGGCGGACAGCCCGGAGTGCATGCGCCGGATGAAGATCCGCCGCCGCAAGATGGCCGTCGGCACCGTGCGCAATTTCTGCTACCCCGGAACGCCCTACGCGTTTTGGGAGCGTGTGCGCCGCGCAAAGGCATATATGAACAGGCCGGATATCGCCGCGCTGTTTGACGACGTAAAACCGAGCGATTTTCCGGCGCAGCTCGGCGTGAAGCTGTTTTTGATGCAGCGCCGGATGGCGTTTGCGATGTGCTTCCTGTTCACCTACGTGTTTGACCGGGTATGACGAAAGACGAGGAGCGACCATGCAAAAGAAAGAAGAACGGATGGATATCGCCGAGGTGCTGGCGCGGCGCAGGCCGCAGCGCATCGCCAAGCGCGCCATGGATATTGTCCTCTCGGCGGCGGCGCTGGCGGTGCTCTGGCCGCTGCTGCTGCTCATCGCGCTGGCGGTGGTCATCGACGACCCCGGCCCGGTGTTTTATCGGCAGGTGCGCATCGGCAGGGGCGGCAAGCCGTTTCGCATTTTCAAATTCCGCACGATGGTGACGGATGCGGACAAGAAGGGGCTGGCGATCACCGTCGGGCGCGACAGACGCATCACCCGCGTCGGCGCGATTCTGCGCAAGACCAAGCTGGACGAGCTGGCGCAGCTCCTCAATGTCCTCGCGGGGCAGATGAGTTTCGTCGGCCCGCGCCCGGAGGTGGAGCGATACGTCAGGCTCTACACGCCGTATCAGCGGCAGGTGCTCCTGGTGCGCCCGGGCATCACGGATTACGCCTCGATTGCCTACCGAAACGAAAACGATCTGCTCGCCGGGGCGGAAGACCCCGAAAAGATGTACATCGAGCAGATCATGCCCGATAAAATCGAGCTGAACATGAAATATCTGCGGGAAATTTCCCCGCTTGCGGATATCAAATTGATTCTTAAAACCGTTGCGGCGGTTGTCAAGGGATAAAAGGAGGAGCTTACATGCGCAGCGATTACAAGGTTTATCGTTATGACCGTCTGGATGCGCCGGTCGTCACCGCGGGCAGCGCCGCCGTGCTCATCGGCGCGCAGAACGGCCTTTTTCCGGATATGGGCTACGCCGTTCCGGGCGAGATGGGCGGCCTTTGGGCCGGAGAAAAGAAGATCTGCGACGGTTTTTTTCTGGCCGTTGACGACGTGCCGCTGACGCAGGCCGACGCCTGTGAAATCCATCCGGTCGTCACCGCGTTCCATTACCGCATGCAGAAGGAGCGGCTGCACGTCGTCCGCCGCCAGTTCATTCCCGACGGCGTGAGCGGCTGTGTGATCGAGCTGACGATTGAAAACCTCAAAAACGCGCCGCGCATGGCCGAGGTGTCCTTCACCGTGCGCACCGATATCCTGACCGCCGCCGCTGCGCGCGGCGAGGACGGCGCGGAGCTTGGCCGCGACGTCGGCGAATACGACGAGCAGGAGCAGGCGTTCTTTGCCCGCGACAGCCGCAACCCGTGGCACGCCGTCTGGGGCGCGGACTACAACGGCGAGGTCAAGATCGTCGACGTGAACATCCGCCGCCTGCGCATCAAAATCGAGGACGACGCGACCGAGCCCGAGTACATCACGACCGTCTGGGGCTACGGCTACAAGTGGGGCTACTGAGACCATGCAGGACCTCACCCCAACCCCGGCAGCCGAACCCAAGGCAAAGACGCTGTACGCCTTTTTCCGCGGCCTGTTTTCGCGCATGGCCATCGGTCAGTGCGTGCACGCGGCGCTGTGCGTCGCCGTGGGCGCCGCCATCGGGCTGAGCACCGGCCGCACCAGCACCGCGCTCGGCATCGTGCTGGGCGTGCTCGCGGCGGCCATCGGCGCCACGATCTGCGCGCTGTGGTTTCGCCGGCGCGTGTCGCGCCCGGTCGAGCAGATCACGGAGGTCACGCGCACAATCGCCGGCGGGCGCTACGGCACGGAGCTGCCGGTGCAGCGCGACGATGAGCTCGGCCGCCTTGCGACCGCCATCAACGAGCTGTCACAGGAGATCAGCCGCAGCGAAAAAATGCAGTCGGAGTTCATCTCGTCCATCTCGCATGAGCTGCGCACACCCCTGACCGCCATCACCGGCTGGAGCGAGACGCTCATGTTCGACACCGCCATTCAGGGCGACTCCCGCCGCGGCATCTCCATCATTGCCAAGGAGGCCGCGCGCCTGACAAGCCTTGTCGAGGAGCTGCTGGAATTCACCCGCATTCAGGACGGACGCTTCAACCTCAACATGGAGCTGCTCGACATCGAGAGTGAGCTTGAGGACACCATCTTCACCTATCAGGAGCTGCTGCGTCAGGACGGGATGCAGCTCATCTACAACCCGCCCGAGGAGGAGATCCCGCTCGTGCCCGGCGACCCGGAGCGCCTCAAGCAGGTGTTTCTCAACATCCTCGACAATGCGGCAAAATACGCCTGCGACGGCAAAACGATCGAAGTGTCCGTTTTTTCGGACAGTGAAGCTGCTACCATACAGTTCAGAGACCACGGCCCCGGCATCCCGGACAGCGAGCTGCCGCATGTGAAGGAGAAGTTCTTCAAGGGCGAAAAACACAAGGCGCGCGGCAGCGGCATCGGCCTTGCCGTGTGCGATGAGATCGTCACCCGCTCCGGCGGCACGCTGACGATCGGCAACGCCCCAGGCGGCGGCACGCTCGTTTCGGTGCGGCTGCCGTTTGCTGTCGAGAGCAGCACCTGATCCCGTTATTCATTTTAACCGAGGTAACCATATGAGCAAAACCAGATCCGCAAAACCTGATACCAATGTCTCCTTCCGCACGTCCATCGGCGGACAGGCCCTCATCGAGGGCATTCTCATGCGCGGCCCGGAAAAGCAGGCCATCGTCTGCCGCACCGAGGACGGGCTGGTCGAAAAGGTCGACGAGCTGCACCTTGTCAAGGAAAAGCACCCGATCCTCGGCTGGCCGCTCATCCGCGGCGTGGTCGTGTTTCTTGACTCGATGGTCAAGGGCATGCAGGCGCTGACGTATTCCGCCGACCTCCTGCCCGAGGACGAGCAGGAGGAGCCCGGCAAGATCGACCTCTGGATCGAGCGGCATTTCGGCGAGGAAAAGGGCAAAAACATCATCATCGGCACGGCCGTGGTGCTCGGCATCGCGCTGTCGATCGTGCTGTTCATCCTGCTGCCGACGCTGCTCGCCGGTCTGACCAAGAGCTTTATCCAGAGCCCCGTCGTGCGCAACCTCTTCGAGGGACTGCTGCGCATCGTCATCTTCCTGCTGTATCTGTGGGCCGTGTCGCACATGAAGGACGTCGAGCGTATGTTCGCCTACCACGGCGCGGAGCATAAGACCATCTTCTGCTATGAAAAGGGCCTGCCGCTGACGGTCGAGAACGTGCGGCCGCAGTCGCGCTTTCACCCCCGCTGCGGCACGAGCTTTCTGTTCGTCGTCGTCATCATCAGCATTCTCGTGTTCTCGCTCGTGAGCCTGCGCGTCGGCCTGTGGGACAATCCGTGGGTGCGCGTCGGCCTGCGGCTGCTGCTGCTGCCGGTCGTCGTGTCCATCAGCTATGAGATCAACCGCTGGGTCGGCCGGCACGACAATCTCTGCTCGCGCATTCTGTCCGCACCGGGCAAGTGGCTGCAGCGTCTGACCACCAATGAGCCGGATGACAGCATGATCGAGTGCGCCATCCGCGCGCTGGAGCTCGTCATCCCGGAGCAAAAGGGCAGCGACACCTGGTAATCGTCAACAAAAGGACTGGAAATAGAGAGATGCCAAAGACCTACAACGATCTGTATCTGGCCACGCGCACGGCGCTCAAGAGCGCCGGTGTGGAGGCCTACGCGCTCGAGGCGCGGCTGCTGGTGGCATATGCCGTCGGCAAGACGAAGGAGGAGTTCGTGCGCGACCTGCGCCTGTACACCTCCGATGAAAACGAACAGAAGATTCGGGCGCTGCTGCAGCGGCGCATCGCCGGCGAGCCGCTGGCCTACCTGATCGGCGAGTGGGAATTTCACGGCCTGCCGATCACGGTCACGCCCGACGTGCTCATCCCGCGCATGGACACCGAGGTGCTCGTGGACGCGGCGCTTCAGGTGCTCGTCGGGCGGAAGATGAACGCCCGCATTCTCGATCTCTGCTCCGGCAGCGGCTGCATCGGCTGCGCGCTGGCGCATGAGCTGCCGGCCGCGCGCGTCGTCATGGTGGACATCAGCGACGCGGCGCTCGCCGTGAGCAAGGAAAACCTCCGCCGCAACCGCCAGAACCGCACGATCTGCCTCAAGGCGGACGCGCTCGAAAAGCCGCCGATGAGCATCGGCACATTCGACATCATCGTATCCAACCCCCCCTATGTCGCGAGCATGGACATCCTCACGCTTGACAGCTCCGTGCGCGACTATGAGCCGCTCGGCGCGCTCGACGGCGGTGAGGACGGGCTGATGTTCTACCGCGCCATCGTGCAGCACTGGACGCAGATCCTTCGTCCCGGCGGCTGGCTCATGTTCGAGGTCGGCGAGGATCAGGCAGACGCCGTCATGGCGCTGATGAAGGACGCAAAATACACCGATGTGACCGCCCTTGAGGACACCGCCGGCATCCGGCGCGTCGTCGTCGGCCGCATCTGATACTTAGAGGTGAAAGACTATGGCTGAAAAGAAAAAATCCGCACCCGTTTCCTCCGGCCCCGTCAAGCCGGAGGATAAGAAGAAAGCACTCGAGACCGCCCTCGCCCAGATCGAAAAGAACTTCGGCAAGGGCGCCATCATGCGCCTCGGCGACGACATCCCCGTGAACGTGGAGGCCATCTCCTCCGGGTCACTGTCGCTTGACCTCGCGCTCGGCATCGGCGGCGTGCCCCGCGGCCGCATCGTCGAGATCTACGGTCCCGAGTCGTCCGGTAAGACGACGCTCGCGCTGCACATCCTCGCCAGCGCCCAGAAGACCGGCGGCGAGGTCGCGTTCATCGACGTGGAGCACGCGCTCGAGCCCGCTTACGCCCGTGCCCTCGGCGTGGACATCGACAGCCTGCTCATCTCCCAGCCGGACACCGGCGAGCAGGCGCTTGAGATCACGGAGCAGCTCGTGCGCTCCGGCGCGCTTGACGTCGTGGTCGTCGACTCCGTGGCGGCGCTGCTGCCGCGCAGTGAGCTCGAGGGTGAGATGGGCGAGTCGTCCGTCGGCGTGATCGCGCGCCTGATGAGCCAGGCGCTGCGCAAGCTCGCCGGCACGGTCAGCCGCACGAACTGCATCGTCGTGTTCATCAACCAGCTGCGCGAGAAGATCGGCGTCATGTACGGCAACCCCGAGACGACGCCCGGCGGCCGCGCGCTGAAGTATTTCTCCAGTGTGCGCATCGACGTGCGCCGCATCGAGACACTGAAGGTCGGCGGCGAGATGATCGGCAACCGCACGCGCGCCAAGATCGTCAAGAACAAGGTCGCGCCCCCGTTCAAGGAGGCCGAATTCGACATCATCTACGGCGAGGGCATCTCCAAAATTGGCGAGATCGTCGACCTCGGCGTCAAGCTCGACCTCATCGACAAGGCCGGCGCGTGGTACACCTACGGCGACGTGCGCGTGCAGGGACGCGACAGCATGAAGGAATTTCTGCGCGAGCACCCCGACGTCTCGGATCAGATCGAGGCGGAGATCCGCGCCAACGCCCACAAGCTCATGAGCCCGCAGGCCCGCAAGGCCGCCATCGCCTCCGGCCGCGCCGTCGAAGTGGCGGCGGATGACTTTCAGGGCTGATGGCCCGGCTCATCGCGCTCAAGCAGACCGCGCCGGAGCGCTTTCTGGCGCGGTTTGATACCGGTGAGGAGCTGCGCACGACGCTCGCCGTCGTGACGGACTTCCACCTGCGCAGCGGAAAGGAACTGACGAGTCAGGAGCTTGACGCGCTGCGCGCGGCCTCCGAGCGCTCGCGCTGCCGGCAGCGGGCGCTGCGCATCATCGGCACGCGCGCCATGTCGGTCAGGGAGCTGACCGACCGGCTCAAGGAAAAAGGCGAGACCCCGGACAACGCCGAGGACGCCGCCGCATGGCTCGAGCAGATGCACCTGCTCGACGACGCGCAGTACGCCGCCATGTGCGTGCGGCACTACGCCGCCAAGGGCTACGGCGTGGGGCGCATCCGCAGCGAGCTCTACCGCCGCGGCATCCCGCGCGAAGCGTGGGACGACGCCCTGCAGGAGCTGCCGGAGCAGGACGAGCAGATCGACGCCCTGCTGCGCCGCCGCCTGCGCAGCGACACGCCCGACCGCGACGAGCTGCGCCGCGCGTCGGACTATCTGTATCGCCGCGGCTTCGGGCGCGACGAGATCCGCGCGGCCATCGCGCGCTATCAGGATAACTTTGAGGAGTATTGACCTATGCCATATCGAATTTGTCTCATCTCGCTCGGCTGTGCGAAAAATCAGGTCAACAGCGAGCAGATGCTCTACCTGCTCAACCAGGCCGGCCATGACGTGGTCGGCGAGGTGGACGGCTGCGACGTTGCGATCGTCAACACCTGCGGCTTCATCGACACCGCCAAGAGCGAGGCGATCGACCAGATCCTGCAGCTCGCCGAGGTGAAAAAGGCGGGCGGCCTGAAAAAGATCCTCGTGGCCGGCTGCCTCTCGCAGCGGTACAAAAACGACATCCTCGAGAGCCTTCCGGAGGTGGACGGCATGCTCGGCACGGGCAGCTTCGGCGAGATCTGTCAGGCCGTCGAGGACGTGATGCACGACGGCAGGCCCCTGTACTTCGGCGACAAGAGCGGCCCCGTTGAGGAGATCGGCCGCGTGATCACGACCGGACCGGGCTGGGCGTATCTGCGCATCGCCGAGGGGTGCGACAACTGGTGCGCATTTTGCGCCATCCCCGCCATCCGCGGCCGCTACCGCAGCCGTGCGCTCGACGCCATCGTGCAGGAGGCGAAGGACCTCGCGGCGCTCGGCGTCAAGGAGCTGATCGTCATCGCGCAGGACATCACCCGCTGGGGTCTGGACATCTACGGCAAGCCGAGTCTTGCGCTGCTGCTGCGCGAGCTTGTGAAGGTCGAGGGCATCCGCTGGATCCGCCTCCACTACCTCTACCCCGAGATCATGGACGACGAGCTCATCGACCTCATCGCGAATGAGGATAAGATCGTCAAGTATCTCGACATCCCCATCCAGCACATCAACAACGACATTCTCCGCCGCATGAACCGTCACTGCACCGGTGACGAGATCCGCGCCCTGCTGCAAAAACTGCGTGCGCGCATCCCGGGCCTTGTGCTGCGCACGAGCCTCATCACGGGGCTCCCCGGCGAGGGCGAGGCGGAATTTGAGCAGCTGTGCGTCTGGCTGCGTGAGGCGCGGCTCGAGCGCGTGGGCGTGTTCCCGTTCTCCCCCGAGGAGGGGACGCCCGCTGCCAAGATGACCGACCGCTGCGAGCCCGAGGAGGCGCAGCGCCGTGCCGATCTCATCCTCGAGCTGCAGGCCGGGATCATGGACGACTACAACGCCGCCTGCATCGGGCGGGACATGACCGTGCTCTGCGAGCACACGACCAAGAGCGGCATGTGCTCCGGCCGCACGTATGCCGACTCCCCCGAGATCGACGGTACGGTCTACTTTACCGGCACAGCCAAGCCCGGCGACATGGTCACGGTGCGCATCAGCGGCTGTGACGACGGCGATCTTGCCGGGGAACAAATCCAAGAATGAGGTGCTGACATGACAACTGCAAACAAAATCACCATCTTCCGCGTAGTGCTCATCCCCGTGTTTCTGGTGCTGATGTACCTGCGCTTCCCCGGACATATGTACTGGGCGTTCGGCGTGTTCGTGCTCGCGAGCCTGAGTGATTTCGTCGACGGCTACATCGCGCGCCACTACAATCAGGTCACGGACTTCGGCAAGTTCATGGATCCGCTGGCGGATAAGCTTCTGGTCGTGTCGGCCATGCTCATGTTTGTCGAGCAGCACCAGATGCCCGCGTGGGCGCTGCTGCTCGTGGTCGCGCGCGAGTTTGCCGTGACCGGTCTGCGGCTCATCGCCGTGGACAACGGCCGCGTCATCGCCGCCGCGTGGTCCGGAAAGATCAAGACCGCCTCGACCATGGTGGCCATCTGCCTGATGCTGCTGTGGAATATTGCCTGGCTCAACACGGTGTGCTGGGTGGTCATCGTCGTGACGACGGTGTACTCCGGCGTGGAATACTTCGTGAAAAACCGCGACGTGTTCCGCAAGGCCGCATAAAATGCAAAAAGCCAGCGGGCTGATGCCCGCTGGCTTTTTTGGTTTTTCCTCAGAACGTGAACGCCTGCAGCGGCTTATCGTAGTCCGCGTGTGCCGTGGAGAACGTTTTGCCCTCGACCGTGACGCGCACGGTCTCGCAGTTAAAGTTGTCGAGGAAGGTGTTGACCAGACTGCCGAGATACATACTCTCACCCGTCGAGCCGCTCTGACGCAGGCCTGCGAGGAACGCCTCGTCCATGTCAAGGCTGAGCGCATTGCCATCCTTCGAGATGGCGAGCACCTTGCTGTCTTTCGGCAGCGCATCGTGCGCGATGAGCTGATCCACGATCGCCTGCGCATACGCGACCGTGACGGTCGCCTCCGCATCCGTGATGTGCACGGTGTCGGCGCGCAGGTCGCTCGCCTGATCGTTCGGGAAATAGACCTTGCAGGACGTGTCCACGCCGCCGGCGGCGGCCGTCTGCGTCGGCGGTGTCTCCGGCGCGGGGGTCTGCTCCGCCGCGTCCTTCCCGCCGCAGGCGCACAGCAGCGCCAGCGTCAGCACGCACGCCAGCAGGAGCGAAAATACTTTTTTCATCCGATTGCCTCCTATGCGGCCGCGCGTCTGACCGGCCGCTGTTTTCTGCCAGCATCATACCATATCGCCGCGGCGCGCGCAACCTTGACATTGCCGGGGGCGTATGCTAAGATAAGTGATGCGATGAACGGAAAGAGTACGCCCGAGACCCGGTCTCAGAGAGGCGCCCGGCTTGCTGTGAGGGTGCTGTCCGGCGGGGCGGAACGTGCGTCCGGGAGCGCGGCGGGAGGAAATGCCTGCCCGAAGGCACCGCGTTACGGTGCAGCGAGTGAAAAACGAGAGTGGAACCGCGAAAAAACTTCGCCTCTCATGCCGGACGGCATGGGGCGCTTTTTTTATCCCAAATTCGTCTGTCAAAGGAGTCTGAATATGAAACTGTTCAACACCATGTCCATGCAGAAGGAAGAGTTCGTGCCGATCGAGCCCGGCAAGGTACGCATGTACGCCTGCGGCCCGACGGTGTATAACTACATCCACGTCGGCAACGCGCGCCCGATCATCATGTTCGACGTGCTGCGCCGTTATCTCGAGTACCGCGGCTACGAGGTGACGTTCGTGCAGAACTTCACCGACGTGGACGACAAGATCATCAAGCGCGCCAACGAAGAGGGCATCACGAGCGAGGAAGTCGCGAAAAAATACATCGCCGAATACTTCACCGACGCCCACGCGCTCGGCGTCCGCGAGGCGACCGTGCACCCGAAGGCGACCGAAAACATCCAGCAGATCATCGACCTCATCACAACGCTCATCGACAAGGGCTACGCCTACGAGGTCAACGGCGACGTGTACTACCGCACGCTGAAATTCAAGGACTACGGCAAGCTCAGCCACCAGCCGATCGAGGATCTGCAGTCCGGCGCGCGCATCGACGTCAACGACATCAAGGAAAACCCGCTCGACTTTGCACTCTGGAAAGCCGCCAAGCCCGGCGAGCCGTTCTGGGAATCTCCGTGGGGCAAGGGCCGTCCCGGCTGGCATATCGAGTGCTCGGCCATGTCCAACCGCTACCTCGGCAAGACGATCGACATCCACTGCGGCGGCAGCGACCTCGCCTTCCCGCACCATGAGAATGAGATTGCCCAGTCTGAGGCCGCCAATGGCTGCAAGTTCGTCAACTACTGGCTGCATAACGGCTTTATCAACATCGACAACAAGAAGATGAGCAAGTCGCTCGGCAACTTCTTCACCGTGCGCGAGGCGGCCGCCGCCTACGGTTATGACTGCATCCGCATGTTCATGCTCATGAGCCACTACCGCAGCCCGCTCAACTACTCCGGCGAGATCCTCATGCAGGCTAAGGCCGCGCTCGAGCGCCTGCGCACCGCGAAGAACAATCTCGAGTTCTTCATTGCAAACGGCCGCGACGGTGATCTGAGCGAGGCCGATGCCGCCTTCGCCACTGGGCTTGACCAGTACCGCGAGAAGTTCGACGCCGTCATGGACGACGACTTCAACACCGCCGACGCGATCTCTGTCATCTTCGAGATGGTGCGCGAGATCAACGCCGCCGTCTCCCCTGCCTCCGACCCGAGCAAGGCGCTGGCGCAGGCATGCCTCGAGCGCCTGCTCGAGCTGTGCAACGTGCTGGGCATCCCCTTCGGCAGCGACAGCAGCGAGGATCCCGAGGCAAAGGCCATCGAGGAGAAGATCGCCGCACGTCAGGCCGCCCGCAAGGCCAAGAACTGGGCCGAAGCCGACCGCATCCGCGACGAGCTCAAGGCCGATGGCATCGTACTCGAGGACACCCCGCAGGGCGTCAAGTGGAAGCGCGCATAAATTGACCCGATTGCATATCTGATGACCGCCCCGGCCAAACGGCCGGGGCGGTCTTGCATTACAAACACATAAGCTCTGACCGGAAACCACGAAAGTTTCCGGCAGATACAAAAATCCCCGATTGGAAAACCAATCGGGGATTCTTGCTTTGCAGTTATGGGTAAGGGATGAGAAAACATCAGGGGTGCTGCGGCGTGTCGGCGTCATCGCTCTGCGCTTCATCGGCAGGCGTCTCTTCCGGCGCTGCCGTCTCGTCAGCGGGGGCGCTGTCGTCCGCCGCCGTGTCCGGCGTGGGCTCTGTCTGAGCCTGTGTCGCAGCCGCTGCTGCCTCGGCCTCCGCCTCGGCGGCGCGCTTGGCCTCCTTGGCCTCGTGCGCGGCGGCACGCTTGGCCTGAAGCTTCGTGTGCTCCTCGGCCAGCCACATCCGCCAGCCCCGCTTGCGCAGTGTGGCGGCCTCTTCCTCGGTCATTGTTCCGGCTGCCACCGCCTTTTTCAGCTTGCGGTAGTACAGCAGGCGCAGCACCGTGACGATCACGGCCAGCACGATGAGCACGATGAGGATGTAGAACAGCACGCTGTGGTGCGACTTGACCACGGCGAACTGCAGATCGCGGTCCATGGTCTTAAAGACGAGGTAGCTGCCATCGCGGGTGCTGGACGTGCTCGCCCAGGTTCCGTTCTGGTGGGTGTAGACCGTGTAATTCGCGCCGGTATCCGGCGCGTAGACACGCAGGGAGACAGTGTTGTCCGCGTCGTCGTCAATGGTGTCGTTGAGTACCTCGACGCAGTACTTCATGTACAGCTGCTGGTTGCCGCGCAGCGTCGGCCCCTCGGCATCGGGCGACGTGATGTGCACGTCCGTTGCCGGGTCAAAGACGCCCTCAGCCAGCACGATCGGCGTGCGGCTGTTGTCGGCATACAGATCACCGGCCACGACCGTCGAGACAGCGGTATACTCCGCCTTGACCTCGAGATCGAAGGTCAGATGACTGTAGTCATGCTCCGGCCAGGAACCATAGTTGCCCTCCACCGTCGGGCAGTCGGGGATCTGCGATTCATCGATCGAGCCGCCGTAGGCGAACGTGATCGTCTTGACCGTCTCGCCGTTGGCGGTAAACGTGACGGCAAAGCTGGAGAACTCCGCCGGGATCCCGTCGCGCGCCATGAAGGCCTCGTAGCTCATGCCCTCGGCCTTGCCGGCGTAGCTGATGCCGTCGATGCCGGCCTCCGTCTCGTGGACGAAGTAGTTGCCGTCCGCGCTGCCGTCCTTGTCGATCTCGCCGGCGATCGTGCCGACGCAGTTGCCGGAGCCGTTGAGGTTGACGAGCGTGTTGCAGCCGCTGACGTTCATGCCGTAGCCCGCAACGCCGCCGATATAGTTGCGGCCGGTCAGCCCGCACTTGGCAAAGCTGTTGCGCACGGAGCCCTCCGACATGCCGACGACACCGCCGACATAATCGCCTGCCGTGCTCTCGGCCGTGCCGTAGCCCTCACAGCCGCTGATGACGCCGAGATCGGCATAACCGCAGACCGCGCCGACGCAGTTTTTGCGCGAGGTGGCATTGCCGTAGTTTCTGCTGTCGACCAGCACGCACTTGGTAAAGTACTTGGCCGTAAGCGTAGCGTCCTTGATAATGTTGGAGTCGCTCTCGGGATCGTAGTCATACTCGATGCCCATCGTGCCGGCCACGCCGCCGACATTGACATCGCCGTCGACCTTGCCGTAGTTATCGCAGTTATAGACCTTGCCGTCGGTCGTGCTCGCGAGCTCTTCCTCCGAGATATCCTGAATGATGTCGTCCTTGTCCTTGCTCAGGGCGAGCTCCAGAATGTCGCACAGGCGCATCATGACGACGTTGAACTGGTCGTTGACGGCCTTCATGTCGCTGATGATCTGGGCGCTGTAGCTCGCGGTCTCCACGCTCAGGCGCGAGAGCCCGGCCGAGATGCTGCCGAGGTCGTCAAACATCTGCTCCATCGCGGTGCGGTAATCGCTGCTGATCTCGGGCATTTTGAGCGGATCGTTGCTGGCGAGGTATTTCGTGACCTGATCGAGATAGCTCATGCCGGTCGAGAAGTTGCCGCTGGAGGACTTGAGCGCATCAAACGCATTTTTGAACGCGGCGCTCATGTAGTCCAGACGGGTGTTGCCGGTGGAGTCCTCGGTGAGGTAGTAGGTGTTGATGATCTTCGTCATCGTCGAGATATCGCCGGAGATCGCGCCGATGGCTCTGGCAGCGTCGCCCGCGCCCTTGAGCATCGCGTCACGCTGCGCCTCATACGTGCCGAGGTTGTCCGGGTTATACTCATACCCGTACTTATCGGACATCTGCTGCCAGTTATCCGGACGGCTGGCAAGCAGATCGTAAGAGCCCGTGCCATAGGAGTTATCCATGACCTTCATGAGCCATGCGCAGTAATCCATGGCCGCGTTGAGCTGGTCGGACGAAACGCTCAGATCCTTGGCCGCATCCTTAAATGCCGTCTTGTCGGCCTCTGTCATCTCATCGACGATGTCGAGATAGTCAAAGCCCTTGCTGAAGTAGTTGATTGCCTTGTCGAGCGACACGGCAGCCGTGGAAAACTCCGTGATCGCGGGCGCGAGCATCTTCTCCGCCGTGTTGATGCGGATGAACACCTCGTTGACGGTGGAGACCGTGCTGTCGACATAGTCCGTGGTGCGCTCCGCCACATAGCGTGCGCTCTCCGTGGCGTGCGCCGCGCTGTCACTCAGCACGCCGAGCGTGGCGGCCAGCGACGCGGTCGCGGAGCCGGTGTGGTTGAGCAGTGTATCCATCAGGCCGCGGAGCGTGTTGAGCTCCTTGGCCATCGCGCCGATCGAGCCGGACTCGACATCGAGCGTGATAAACGGCTCCATCTGGCCGCAGATGCCGCCGACGTCCTTACGGCCGGAGGCGGTGCCCCAGTTCGTGCAGCCGGAGACCAGACCGCTCTGGCGGCCGACGATGCCGCCGATGTTGTAGCCGACGTGCTCAAAGCCGACGCCACCCCAGTTCGTGCAGCCGATGATGACGCCGGACGAGAAGCCGCAGATACCGCCCACGTCCGTGGAGGTGTTGGCCTTCTTCGGAATGTCGTCGTCATCGTCGTCGGACGCGGTCGGGAGCGTCAGGGAGTCGAGATCCTCCACATTGTCCACGGCCTCGCTGGCGCTGACATTCACGCCCGTGGTGTTCGAGCAGTAGGAGATCGTGCCGACGTTCTGTCCGACGATGCCGCCCACATAGTGGTCGCCCTCGACCGAGCCCTCGGTCTTGCAGTTGTAGATCATGCCGCTGCCTTCGTTCGTACCGGCAATGCCGCCGACATTGTTCTGGCCGGAGATCGTACCGCTGAACGAGCAGCCGGAAATCGTGCCGTAGTTCGTGCCGACGATGGCGCCGATCTCGTTGAGCGTGCCGGCGGCGTCGATGTTGCCCGTGACCTTCAGATCACGCACCGTGCCGACCGCCTGCACATAGCGGAACAGGCCCATGTGCGACGCATCGCCCGAGAGCTCCAGGCCGCTGACCGTGTGCCCCTGCCCCTCAAACGTACCGCCGAAGGTCGGGATCGGCACAAACTTCGACCCGCTCAGGTCGACGTCACTGTCCAGATACACCGTCTTCCCCTGCGAATACGTGTCGAGCTTGCAGCTTTTGCTCAGCTGCACAAAGTCATCGGCAGAGTAGATGTGGATCTCCTTGGGGTTGGGCTGGGCAGCCGCACCGCACAGCAGGCACAGCGCCACCACCAGCACCAGCACCAGAAGACGGCGAACGTTATGTTTCTTCATCGGAACCCTCCTCACTGTGCAGCTGCGCCGGCGATGCAACGTGTGCCGGCAGCTCCTCCATCTGCACATCTCCGATATCGATCGATGCGCTGACCGTACCGTTGACACGGCCATGGATCTCGGCATCGACGTAGCCATTGATATATCCGCGAACGTGACCGTTGACACGCATGGCCCCATGCAGCTGCTGCGTCGCGGGATGCAGGCCAATTGTAAACGAAGTTTTCTCCACCAGCGAGTCGCCCAGCAGCAGGATCTGCGGCAGAACGCACATGACCAGCACCATCGACAGCAGTGTGCCGCGGCCAAGGCAGACGCCGATGGACGCGACCGTATTCTCCGAGGACAAAAAGCCGATGGACATGCCGGCGGTAGCGAGGATGGTGCCGGAGGTGACGACCGTCGGGAACGCCTGGTTGAGCGCCTCGATCATGGCCTCCTTATAGGGCATCTCCTCTTTGAGCCGGAGGTACCGGCTCGAGATGACGATGGCGTAGTCGATGTTTGCGCCCATCATGATGGCACTGACGATCAGATACGCCAGAAAATACAGGTTGTTATGCAAGATCGTCGGGAACGAAAAGTTGATCCACACACTGCCCTGGATCACGAGGATCAGCAGCAGCGGCAGCGCGACCGACTTAAACGTCAGCAGCAGCACCAGGATGACAAACACGAGCGTGAGAATGCTGATGAGCGTGTTGTCGGTGCTGAAGGCGTCGGAGAAATCCTTGTCCTTTGCCGTCTCGCCGACGAAATAGGACTCATTATAATATTTGCCGACGACGCCCTTGATGACCGTCAGATAATCGTAGGTCTCCTCGCTCTCGACCGGAAGGTTGAGATAGAGGATCATGCGCGAATATTTCTCGGAGTGCAGCTGCTTTTCGCCGTCGATCAGGCGGTCATACATCTCCTCGAGGTCTTTCATGGTCGAGGCCGCGATCTTCGAGCGATAGATATCGCGCTGCTCATAAAGGAACTTGAACATCTCGATCAGCGGCACGGAGCAATTGTCGATGTTGCTCAGATCCACGAGCTGGCCGAGAGCCTTCGTATAGTCGTCGTTCGCGGTACAGTAGGCCGTGTAGAGCGCGCGCGACACGCCGATGTCGATATCCGTGAGCTCGGCAAACTTGCGCGGCGTGAGCGAGTCGGTGAGCATGTAGCCGTCCTTGGCCTCCTCGTTTGCGAGCGCCTGCACGCGGTCCACGCCCTTGAGCTCCTTGAGATCGTCGAGCAGGCTCGCCTCGCTCTCATAGTCCGTGAACGGGAATATGAGCGCGACCTGATTCGTCTCGCCGAAGGTGGCGTTGATCTTCTTCTCTGCGATCTTGTAGTCGTTTTGCTTGATGGTGTCGAGCGTGCTGTAGCCGAACACATACGGGCACTTGCTGCTGAGCACGAAGCCCGCGATGATGATGACCAGAAAAATCGGCGGCACGATGTAACGGCTGCGGATCGCAAAGCGGCCGAGCGCGTCGATGCGCGGCAGAAACTGCCGGTGGTGCGTCCTGTCGATCCACGGGCTCATGTACATGATCAGTGCCGGCATCAGGAAGAACACCGTCAGCATCAGAAACAGGATCGCCTTGATGAGCACCAGACTCATATCCTCGCCGATCTTGATCTTCATGAACGAGAGCGCAAGCAGGCCCGAGATCGTCGTCAGGCTCGAGGCTGAGATCTCCGGAATGGCCAGCGTGAGCGCGCGGATGGTCGCCTCGCGCGGCTCCATACGCTCGCGTTCCTCCGTGTAGTGGTGGCACATGATGATCGCGTAGTCGATGCCGAGACCGAGCTGCAGCACCGCCGCGATGGAGTTTGTGATAAACGAGACCTCGTGGAACCAGTAGTTCGTGCCCTTGTTGACCCAGACAGCCACGGCAAAGGTGATGATCAGCACCGGCACCTCGGCATACGTATGGCTCGTGAGCAAAAGCACCACAAAGATCGAGCACATGAGGATGATGAGCACGATGCGCATCTCCCGCTCGAGGATCTCGCCGGTCGGGTTGCCGATCTCCGTTGTAATATAGGTATCATAGCCGTCGAGCGCAGCGCGGACGTTTTTCACGCCCTGAATGCTGATCTCGTCAAGCTTTTCCCCGTCAAACGTGACCACAAACAGCGCCGAGGCACTGTTGTAGTGCTGCGTGTCCTTTTCAAACTCCACACTCTTGACGCCGTCTACCCCGCGCAGCATCTCGGCAAGCTCTTCCGCCTGCGTGAATGTCACGTTGGACACCATGACCTTGGCGTCTCCGTATGTAATGAACTCGCGGTTCATGATCTCCAGGCCCTGACGTGTCTGCGTGGAATCCGGCAGATAGTCGGTCAGCTCGTTGTTGACGTCCGTCTTGCTCACCGAGAATACCGACAGCACGCACGCCACGGCAAACAGCACCACAAACAGCCGCCGCTTATCCACGATGAACGCCGCCATGCGTTCCATAAACGATTTCTTCATACCCCAGCCCCTCATCAGACGGCTTCCCCCCGTCCGGAATCTCTCTGCGCGTCCAATCAGAACCGGTTACATAAATGGTTAAAAAAGTGTAACAAAGTGGTCTCTTGCATCCTGTTTGGGCATACCTGCGCGAAGTTAACATAAACAATTATGGATTCTTTTGTATCATACGATATCCATAAGTCGATGTCAACCGCGAAAACGCGATTTTGCGAGCTTTTGCCAGATTTTTTCCACACTGCTGCCATTGTGCGCAGGTTTTCTCGGTGTTTTCGCAACATTTCAAGACATCAGTCGAGAAAGCAACCAGATGCCGTTTTCGCGCGTAAGGTTACGTGGGTAACATATTTCAAAAGAAACGAGTTGAAAAAGGGTAACAAAAATCGACCCGCGAAGGAAAAATCGCATCCTTTCGGGTCGAATTTTGTAACTTTTTCACGCCTCGAAGATCTTCTCCACACGGCGGATGTACGCCGGAAGCGCGCCCTCAAAATCCACGCCGAAGTGGCGCGGCGTGTCGCGCCAGAGCGAGCGGCAGATGCTCTCGTCCGTGAGCGCGGTAGCCGTCTCGAGCGCATCGCTCAGCGGTGCGCCGCGCACGAGCAGCCCCGCAAGCGCGGAGGCGAACACATCGCCCGTGCCGTAAAACAGCCCCGGATGTGCCGGGCGCATACTCGCATACATCTCCCCCGTGCAGCAGTCGCAGGCGACGTTGCCGATCACATCCGGCTGCGGGCGCACGCCCGTCACCGTCACGACGCCGGCACCGAGCGCGCCGAGTGCCCGGAACAGCTGCGCGAGGTAGGCATCGCTGTGCGTGCCCGGCTCATATGGCAGACCCGCCAGCAGCGCCGCCTCCGTGATGTTCGGCGTGATGACGTCCGCCCGCGAGAGCAAGCGGCGAAACGCCGCGCACATCCGGTCATCGATCTGCGAGTAATAGATGCCGTTGTCCGCCATAACCGGGTCGACGATAACGAGCGTGTCGGGCGCTGCGATGCAGTCGATCGTCTGTGCGAGCAGCTCCGCCTGCTCCGGTGAGGCCAGATAGCCGGAGTAAATACCATCGATGCGCACGCCCTCGCGCTGCCAGTGGCGCGCGATGGGCAGCATATCATCCGACAGGTCGCGGAACGTCCAGCCGGTAAACTCCCCCGTGTGCGTGCTGAGCACGGCCGTCGGGATGCACGCGCACTCGACACCGGTGGCCGAGATGACCGGCAGCGCCACAGTCAGCGAGCATTTGCCGAGCCCGGACAGGTCGTGGATGGCGGCGATGCGCTTGAGCGGCGGTAACGTGTTATCCATAAGATGACCTCGGTTCTTTTCAAAATGCGTCATCGGTGTCCCGACAGCAGACGACCCCCGGCACAAACCGGGGGCACGAAATATGTTCAGCCTTCAGACGACGGGAGCGCGCGCAGCTGTGCGTCGATCTCCGCGAGCGATTGCGCCGTCAGCCCCGACTGCGCAAACCCGGCCACCTGCCGCAGCGTCATGGCGGCGGTCATCTGCAGCGCAGGATTTTTCAGGATCTTGGGGAAAAACCGCTCAAGGACCGCGACCGCCTCCGGCGCGGCGAGGAGCGTCTTCATCTTGTCGTCCACAGTGTATGTCACGTTGCTTTCCTCCCTGTCTCCGGATAGCCGGAGGACAGAATTCACAAAAAATCTGTGATTTTGTAGTGATTATACACAAATACGCATCCGTTGTCAAATCGCACCCCTCGGCGAGAGTCTGCACCGCGCCGCGCCGGTCTGCCGCAGCCTCTCAGCCGGGGTCTATGCACAAAAATGCCCATCCGCCGGTCTGACCGGTGGGTGGACATTGCGGTATTGGAAGGAACGCCATCGGTGTCTCCAAAAAAAGAGACACGCTCTCACGTGTCTCTTTTTCTGGAGGCGCCACCCGGATTTGAACCGGGGGTCAAGGATTTGCAGTCCCATGCCTTACCACTTGGCTATGGCGCCAAAAAATGGAGCGGGCAACGAGATTCGAACTCGCTACCTCCACCTTGGCAAGGTGGCGCTCTGCCAAATGAGCTATGCCCGCAAAATGGTGCCTCCGGTCGGAATCGAACCAACGACACGGGGATTTTCAGTCCCCTGCTCTACCAACTGAGCTACAGAGGCGTATGAAATTAAAAAAACTGGTGGGAACAACAGGGCTCGAACCTGTGACCCCTTGCTTGTAAGGCAAGTGCTCTCCCGGCTGAGCTATGCTCCCGTTTCGCAGCTTGCTCATTATACAAGACGGGCACACAATTGTCAATAGATTTTCGGTAATTTTTTCGGCAATTGTGCATGTTCGGGGCGGTAGCGCCGCCCCGAACACAGTTCAATCCGTTGCGGCGTCAGGGTTTTCGGCGTCCAGCAGCGTCTGCAGATCTGCCGGCGTAAATACATATTCCGTGTCGCAAAACTGGCAGTGCACGCGCGTATCCTCGCCCTCGGCGATCATCGCGCGCAGCTCATCCGCTCCGCACTGGCGCAGCGCCTGCTCCACACGCGCACGCGAGCACGCGCAGCGATAGGACATCGGGTGGCGCAGGACGATCTCGGGCGCAAGATCGCGCATGACCTGCGCGATGATGGCGTCCGCCCCGTCCTCGTCGAGAATGGTCGTGAGCTGATCCATCATGAAAATGTTGTCCTCCAGCTTCCCAATCAGCTCCTCCGGCGCGCCGGGCATGAGCTGCACGAGAAAGCCGCCGGCCGCCTTGACGCTGTGGTCGGTGTCGACGAGCACGCCGAGGCCGCAGGCCGCTGCGATCTGCTCACTCTCGACGAGATAGGCGGACAGGTCCTCCGCGATCTCACCGCTGACGAGCTCCGTGCTGCCGATGTACGGCTCGCGCAGACCGATGTCCCGGCTGACGGTGAGCATGCCGTCCTTGCCGACCGCACCGCCGACATCGAGCTTTCCGTCCGGGCGCATGGGCAGATCGAACGCGGGGTTTGACACCATGCCGCGGACGTTGCCGTCGCAGTCGGACACCGCAACGATCGTGCCGAGACCGCCGCCGCCGTTGATGCGCAGCGTGACTGTGCCGTTTTCCTCCTTGAGCAGGTCACCGAGCATGGACGCGGCACAAAGGCTGCGGCCGAGGGCTGCAATGGCCGTCGGGCTGCAGTGATGAATGGCATTGGCACGCTGCACCGCATCCCGTGCGGTGATGACCGAAATTTTTGCAAAGCCGTCTTTCGAGACGGCGCGGATGATCTCATCCATTATATTCACCTCAAAAAATTATCCAACAGGGTTTGTGCTTTCCATGGTTTCGCTGCCGTATTCCAGACTGCGCATCGCCGTGAGGAACACGCGTCCAGAATCCGCCTGCGGACCGTCGCGCCGGACGGTCACATCGAGAAAGCCCGCCTCCGTGAGCAGCCGCGTGAGCAGCTCGGGCGTGTGCGCATACTCAATGTGCTCCTCAGACGCACGCGACCAGAGCTCGCCCGCGCGCGTGAACAGATCCATGCCGTAGTGCATGGTCTGCGCCGCCGCGTCAAACTCCGCCCGCCAGAGGCACAGGACATCGTCCGTCTCATCGACGAACGTGCCGCCATCGAGCGCGCGGAACGACGCCGGGTCGCGGATGTCCAGGATCAGCATCCCGCCCGGACGCACGAACAGGTGCAGCCGGTGCAGCACCTCCGGCAGCTCCTCCGGCGGCAGGTAGTCGATGCCGTCAAGCGAGCAGTAGGCCGCGTCGACCGTGCCGTAGAGATCAAGCTCGGACGCCTCCTGACACAGCAGCAGCGGCGCGACAGCGTCCGGCGGCAGCTGCGCATTGTGCGCCTGCGCCTGCATGAGCATGTCGGGCGAGCCGTCGGTCGCGATCATCTCATAGCCGCGCGCGGCCATGAGGCGCGTGAGTGTGCCCGTGCCGCAGCAAAAATCCAGCAGGGTATGGCTCTCGCCGCGCCCCTGCTGGAAACACTGCTCATAGAAGTCCGCGAACGCGGCATAATCCACGTCGCGGGTCAGCGCATCGTACCACGCGGCAAGGGCGCCATAGGCGCTCACGCCTGCTCCTCCGAAGCTTTCTCCGCCAGCTCCCTGAGCCGGGCAAACACGATCTCATAACCGCCGTTGCCGTACTGCAGGCTGCGGTTGACGCGGCTGATCGTCGCGCTCGAGGCGCCGGTCTTTTCGAGGATGTCGTTGTAGATCAGGCCGGAGTCGAGATACTGCGCCACCTGATAGCGCTGCTCCATGGCCTGCAGCTCCGTGACCGTGCACAGGTCATCAAAAAACTGCTTGCACTCCTCGACCGTTTTCAGCGTCAGGATGGCACGGTACATGTCATCGCAGCGCGGCTTTTTATGCTGTTTATTCATATGCGCTCCTTGTTTCTCATCAGTTATATTGCAGGTAGGATCATTTTTTCACGGACACTATTTTACTCTAATTGTTTAAGAAAGTAAAGAGGAAAACTGTCCGGAAATTTCATGCGTCGGTTTGCGGGGGTTTTTCTTGCTTTTAGTCCATAAATACGGTATGATATTTCCATGGCAAAGCATTGCCGCACCACATATCCCCACCGCTTGCACAGGAGGTTTTGTCTATGGTCATTGCCGGGATCCCCTTCACCATGCCGGCCGTCTGGATCGGCCTGATCGTGATCTTTCTGGTCATTGAGGGGCTGACCGCCGGTCTCGTCACGATCTGGTTTGCCGTGGGTGCACTCGCCGCGCTCATTGCCGCCATGTTCCACGCGCCGCTGTGGCTGCAGCTCGTGTGGTTTTTCGTCATCTCGATCGCAGCCTTTGCCGTGACGCGGCCTCTGGTAAAAAAATACGTCAACGGCCGCACACAGCCGACCAACGCCGATATGCTCATCGGGCAGGAATGTCTCGTCACTGAGGACATCGACAATCTGACCGGCCGCGGCGCCGTGACCGTCGGCGGAAAGGTCTGGACCGCGCGCGCAGAGCACGATGCTCCCATCGCCGCCGGAACGACCGCCACCGTGCTGCGCATTGAAGGCGTCAAGCTCATCGTCACACCCGTCTGCTTGCGTGCAGACGCAAATGAATAAGGAGGAACTCCCCATGCAATACGTTCTCTACGGAATCATCGTGATCGCGCTCGTCATCCTCGTGCGCAACATCCGCATCGTGCCGCAGGCGCAGGCCTACGTCATCACCCGCCTCGGCGCCTACAAGACCACATGGGGCGTCGGCCTGCACCTGAAGGTCCCGTTCATTGAGTCGGTCGCCAAGCGTCTGTCGCTCAAGGAGCAGGTCGCGGACTTCCCGCCGCAGCCCGTCATCACGAAAGACAACGTCACCATGCAGATCGACACCGTCGTCTACTACCAGATCACCGACCCGAAGCTCTACACCTACGGCATCGAGCAGCCGAT
>ERZ773241.1231-NODE-1231-length-25327-cov-3.567743_pt1 | contig 25327 bp, 18 predicted proteins | sample MGYA00580989_ERZ773241 | MGnify/ENA primary metagenome ERZ773241 (study PRJEB29015, sample SAMEA2737804) | human gut metagenome | biome: human gut; feature: human-associated habitat; material: faeces | place: China | collected 2012 ... | reverse complement strand
TTGTCGCAAGCGACCGCGCTCGGCGCGAGAATGTGCCAAGGCACATTCTTATTTAATACAAAGGCAAATATAAGGGCACAGATCGCCTGCCTGGATGGTAGGTGAGACATAGATAAAGTAATAAAGAAAAGAGGTTATATGGACAGAGAGTTATTAGAACAGAGAAAACAGATGCTGACAGAACTGGTACATGACAAGGCTTATGTGCCTATGAAAGCAAAAGAGATCGCCATGCTTTTAAATATCCCCAAGGCAATGCGGGGAGAATTACAGGAAGTGCTGGACGAACTGGTTTCAGAAGGAAAGCTTGGGATCTCAAAAAAGGGAAAATATGGAAAACCGGAGACATTTGCTGTAGTTGGTACTTTTACAGGACATGCAAGAGGCTTTGGCTTTGTTACAGTAGAAGGAATGGAGCAGGACGTATTTATCCCTGAGGATAAGACAGGAAGTGCTTTAAATGGTGATAAGGTACAGATCGTCATTGAGTCTGAGGGCCGCAACGGACGCAGGGCAGAAGGTACGGTTTTAAAGGTATTGGAACATGCCAACAGCCAGCTGGTAGGCTATTATCAGAAGAATAAGAATTTTGGCTTTGTGATCCCTGATGACCAGAAGATCGCTAAGGATATTTTTATCCCACAGGGCTGTGATATGGGAGCTGTGACCGGTCACAAGGTAGTAGTAAAGGTAACAGATTTCGGTGATGAGCGTAAGAAGCCGGAAGGACGGATCAAGGAGATCTTGGGACATGTAAATGATCCTGGTACGGATATTTTATCCCTGGTACGTGCTTACAATCTTCCAGAAGTCTTTCCTGAGGAAGTAATGAAGGAACTGGAACATGTGCCGGACAGCCTGCCTACAGAGGGCTTAAAGGACCTTCCGGAAGGTTTTGAGGGAAGAAAGGATTTAAGGGATCTGCAGACTGTGACCATTGACGGGGAAGATGCCAAGGATCTGGATGATGCGGTGACATTGGAGCTGCTGGAAAACGGAAATTACCGTCTGGGCGTTCACATTGCAGATGTAAGTCATTATGTAAAAGAAGGCAGTGAACTGGATAAAGAGGCGTTAAAGCGAAGCACCAGCGTGTATCTGGTAGACCGTGTGATCCCCATGCTGCCCCATGCCTTGAGTAACGGTATCTGTTCCCTGAACGAAGGTGTGGACCGTCTGGCATTAAGCTGCCTGATGAAGGTGGATGAAGAGGGCGAGATCGTGGACTATGAGATCTGCGAATCTGTGATCCGGGTCAATAAGCGAATGTCTTATACCGTGGTGAAGAAGCTGCTGGAGGAGCCGGAGTGTGTAGAGCATAACGCCGGTGTGCCGGATGGAACCGCCGGATAAAGCGTAGGAACCGTAACAGACTATTTCCAGTACAGGGAACTGCTCCCTATGTTCCAACAAATGGCTGAGCTCGCGGACAAACTGCGGAAGAAGAGACAGAAGAGGGGATCTATTGATTTCGATTTCCCGGAGTGCAAGATCCTGTTGGATAAGGAAGGACATCCGTTGGATATAAAACCTTACGAGCGGAACGTGGCTACTATGCTGATCGAGGATTTCATGCTCGCAGCGAATGAGACAGTGGCACAGCATTTTTACTGGCTGGAGGAGCCGTTTTTATACCGCGTACACGATAACCCGGATCCGGAAAAAATGCAGCAGTTGTCCGTATTTTTAGGAAATTTCGGCTATCGGCTGCATATCGGGCGCAAACAGGGAAAGCGTCAGGAAAACGGGGCAGACGTCCATCCGAAGCAGCTGCAAAAGCTTCTGGATCAGATCGAAGGGACGCCTGAGGAAGCGATGCTGTCGAGACTGATTCTGCGCAGCATGAAGCGCGCGGTCTATTCGCCGGAGTGCAGCGGACATTTTGGACTGGCAGCAACACATTATTGCCATTTTACGTCCCCAATCAGGCGATATCCCGATTTGCAGATTCACCGGATTATCAAGGAGTTTCTGCGGGGACGGTTAAACGAAAAGCGAAAAGAGCATTACGAGGACATTTTAAGCGGCGTGGCAAAGCATTCGTCCGAGACGGAGCGGCGTGCGGACGAGGCGGAGCGCATCTGTGAAAAGATGAAAAAGGCGCAGTATATGGAAAAGCATATCGGGGAGACGATGGAAGCAGTCATTTCCGGTGTGACGGGCTGGGGCTTTTATGCAGAGCTTCCGAATACGGTAGAAGGACTGGTTCCGGTATCGAGCCTGCGCAGCGATTATTTTATCTTCGATGAAGAAAACTCTGCGCTGGTCGGCGAACACACAGGCAAAACCTATCAGCTGGGTGAAACGGTGACGGTTCGGGTGACGGGTGCAAATCGGTATGCCGGAACAGTGGATTTTGAGCTGGAAGAGGCGGAAAAGAGAGGAAACGATGGCAAAATCAGCACAGAAACTGGTCGCGAACAATAAAAAAGCATATCACGATTATTTTGTAGAGGAAACCTGGGAAGCCGGTCTTGCACTCGCCGGGACGGAGGTAAAAAGCCTGCGCCTTGGAAAGTGCAGCATTAAAGAAGCGTTTGTACAGGAAGACAACGGCGAAATGTACGTTTATGGCATGCATATTTCCCCCTATGAAAAGGGAAATCTGTTCAACAAAGACCCGCTGCGCACGAGAAAGCTTCTGCTGCACAAAGCAGAGATTTTAAAGCTTGCCGGAAAATGTAAGGAAAAAGGCTATACGATCATGCCGCTGCAGGTCTATTTTAAAGACGGGCGCGCGAAGATGGAGATCGGTCTCTGCCGCGGCAAAAAGCTCTACGACAAGCGGCAGGATATTGCAAAGAAGGATCAGCGCCGCGAGGTAGAGCGGGAATTTAAGGTGAAAAATCTCTACTAAATTGCAGGATGTCTGCCAATATGCTATGATTGTAAATTGTAATAGTTCGTTTCTGCGAAACTGTAGCGGATCGGAAAGGAGACCGATTTCATGAAAGCATTGAAAGAGCTTTTGAGTGAGCTTACCTTTATCTGTGAAAGAGGAAATCTGGAAAAAGAAGTTACGGCGGTCGTGTATGACTCCCGAAAAATTATAGAAGGCTGTCTGTTTGTCTGCATCAAGGGGGCAAATTTTGACGGACATCAGGCTGCCGCAGAGGCAGCAGAGAAAAAAGCGGCTGCGATTATCGTATCCAAGGAAGTAGAGCTTCCGGAACAGACGGAAACGACTCTGATCCGGGTGGAGGATACCCGCTATGCCCTCGCGTTCGTATCTGCGGCGTGGTTTGACCATCCGGCGAAAAAGCTGACGACGATTGGCATCACCGGAACGAAGGGTAAGACGACGACCACTTATCTGGTAAAATCCATCCTGGAAAATGCGGGACGAAAGGTAGGACTGGTCGGAACCATTGAAATAATCATCGGAGACACGCATATTCACGCGGTCAATACGACGCCGGAATCCTATCTTTTGCAGGAATATTTTGCCAAAATGGTGGAATCTGGCTGTGATACCGTTGTAATGGAGGTTTCCTCTCAGGCGCTGATGCTCCACCGGACCCAGGGCTTTGTATTCGATTTCGGTATTTTTACAAATCTGGAGCCGGATCATATCGGACCGAACGAGCATGGGAGCTTTGAAGAATATGCCCATTGTAAGAGTCTGCTGTTTCAACAGTGCCGCGTCGGGATTGCAAACGTTGACGATGTGCACTGGCAGCTTGTTACAAAGGAGCACACCTGCAGTCTGGAAACCTACGGCATGTCTAAAAAAGCAGACCTGCGCGCACAGAACCTGCAGTTTACAAACAGGCAGGGACATCTCGGCATCGCCTTTGATGTGACCGGATTGATGAATTTCCATGCAGAAATCGCGATGCCGGGAAGATTTTCGGTATACAATGCGCTGACTGCGATTGCGATCTGCAGACATTTTAAGGTATCGGAAGCGGATATCTGTAAGGCACTTCTGGCAGCAAGGGTCAAAGGACGTATCGAAATGGTCAAGGTTTCGAATGAATTTACCCTGATGATCGATTATGCCCACAATGCGATGGCGTTGAAGAGCCTGCTGACGACGTTAAAAGAGTACGAGCACGGAAGGCTGGTCTGTGTGTTTGGCTGTGGGGGCAACCGTTCCCGGGAGCGCCGGTTTGAGATGGGAGAGGTGTCCGGAAATCTTGCGGACTTTACGATCATCACGTCCGACAACCCGCGTTTTGAAGAGCCGGAGGCGATTATCGAAGACATTATTACAGGCATGAAAAAGACAGATGGCGTCTATATTTCCATCCCGGACCGCAAAGAAGCCATTGCCTATGCGATCGACCACGGACAGCCCGGCGACATCATTGTGCTCGCCGGTAAGGGACACGAGGATTATCAGGAAATTAAGGGTGTGAAATATCCGATGGATGAAAGAGATTTGATTGCGGATATCTTAAAAGAAAGAGGAATTTCTTTTTGAAAAAAGAATTTGCGAAGGTGATCGTGGATATCTCCCATGAAAAAGTGGATCGGCCCTTCGGCTACCGGATTCCGGAGCGCCTGGCAGACAGCGTGACACCCGGCGTGCGGGTAAAAATCCCGTTTGGCGCAGGAAATGTGCTGCGCACCGGCTATGTGATCGAGGTGACGGATCATTCGGAGTTCCCGCGGGAACGGATGAAAGAGATCGATTCTGTGCTTCCGGGAACAAAGGAACCATCACAGCGTCTGATCGTGCTGGCGGCATGGATGAAGCAGCAGTACGGTTCTACGATGATACAGGCTCTGAAAACCGTTTTGCCTGCGAGGGCGACCGTTGGGGAAAAAGAGCGAAAAAGCATTGAACTGCTGTTACAGGATGCACAAACGCAGGAGCTGGCTGCGCAGATGGAAAGAAAGCATCAGACAGCGAGGCTCCGACTGTTACAGGAGCTTATGACGAACCGGACGATTTCGTGGGAGGCAGCGACCAAAAGGTTAAAAGTTTCGTCGTCTGTAATCAGCAAGCTGGAATCCGACGGCGTGTTAAAGGTACATGCTTCTGTAACGTACCGTAACCCGATCCGGAGAATGGGCGAAGAAACGGAAAAAAAGACGCTTTCGGAGGAACAGCAAGGGGCGGTAAATGGAATTTTAAACGCTTTTGACCAAAATGACCGCAGGCCGAGCCTGATCCACGGTATTACGGGCAGCGGAAAAACAGAGGTTTATCTGGCACTCATTGAGGGCATGATAAAAAGAGGACGACAGTCCATCGTGCTGATTCCGGAAATCGCGCTGACCTATCAGACGGTGCAGCGGTTTACGGCGCGCTTCGGCGACCGGGTTTCCGTGATGAACTCGACGCTCAGCGCCGGGGAAAAACAGGATCAGTGCAGGCGGGCAGAGCGAGGAGAGCTGGATGTTATCATCGGTCCAAGGTCGGCGCTGTTTGTACCGTTTCCAAATCTCGGGATGATTCTGATGGACGAGGAACATGAGCTGAGCTATAAAAGTGAAACGAGTCCGAAGTATCACGCACGGGAGACGGCTCAGAAGCTCGCTGAGCTTTCCGATGCAACGCTGGTGCTGGGTTCCGCAACGCCCTCGCTGGAGGCTTACAGCCGTGCTCAGAATGGGAACTATCATTTTTATAAACTGACGAAGCGGCTGACCGGCGGAAGCCTTCCCAGAGTGGAAATCGCAGACCTTCGCGAAGAGCTGCGAAATGGCAACCGGTCGATTTTTTCGGTGAGCCTGCAGGAAAAATTAAGGGATCGTCTGGCGAGGAAAGAGCAGTCGATGCTGTTTTTGAACCGGCGCGGTTATGCAGGATTTGTCTCGTGCCGTGCCTGCGGCTATGTATGCAAATGTCCGCACTGCGACGTTTCCCTTTCGGAGCACAGGGGCGGAAGGCTGGTCTGCCATTATTGCGGGTATGAGCAGCCTGCCGTGAAGCTCTGTCCGTCCTGTGGTTCGAAATATATACTGGGCTTTCGGGCGGGAACGGAAGCGATGGAAGAACAGCTTCATAAAATGTTTCCGCAGGCACGAGTGCTGCGTATGGACGCGGATACGACCCGCACACGGGAAAGCTATGAAAAGATTCTGGCGGCGTTTGCCAGAGGGGATGCGGATATCCTGGTCGGTACGCAGATGATCGTCAAAGGGCATGATTTCCCGGCGGTGACGCTGGTCGGCGTGCTGGCGGCGGATCTGTCGCTGTCCATGAGCGACTACCGTGCCGGAGAACGGACGTTTCAGCTGCTGACGCAGGCGGCGGGGCGTGCCGGACGCGGAAGCCGTCCAGGTGAGGTTGTGATCCAGACTTACCAGCCGGATCATTATAGCATTCAGTATGCTGCACGGCAGGATTATGAGGGATTTTATAAAGAAGAGCTGACGTATCGGCAGCTGCTTTCCTATCCGCCTGCGTCTCACATCCTTGCGGTGCAGTTTTATTCCAAAAAGCAGGAAGAGGCGCTTGCAGGCGCACAGGAGGCAGCGAGCTACGTACGACAGGTAACTCAGGCGCGGCAGTTTACACAGCAAATGTCAGGCACTGTGCAAATACCAACACCCGCTACGACACACAACGCCGCCGGCGCTGCCCTGCCCGATACGATTGTGATCGGTCCCGCGCCGGCGCTGATTGGCAAAATCAACGACGTTTACCGCTATGGTATTTATTTAAAAAACCATGACTACGAAAAGCTGGTAGAATTAAAGGACGGAATCGAGCAGATGCGCAGCCTGCCGCAGCGACAGAAAGCGCTGTGTCAGTTCGATTTCGATCCGGTGCACAGCTTCTAGAAAATCTTCAGGAGACAGATGCTGCCTGCAAAGCAAGAAAGGACAGCAAACAGATAACGGAGAGTAAGACAGAACATCAGAAAGAGAGGAACAAAAGAATGGCAATTCGCAATATCAGAACGATCGGAGATCCCGTCCTGAATAAAAAATGCAAAGAGGTCAAGGAGATGACGCCCCACATTCAGGAGCTGATCAATGACATGTTTGATACGATGTATGAGGCAAACGGCGTCGGACTTGCAGCGCCCCAGGTCGGCATTTTAAAGAGAATCGTCGTAATTGATACGACCGGAGAAGATCCGATTGTCATGATCAATCCCCGAATTATCGAAACATCCGGCGAACAGACCGGCGGTGAGGGCTGTCTTTCTGTTCCCGGCAAGACAGGCACAGTGACAAGACCCAATTACGTCAAGGCGATTGCGTATAACGAAAATATGGAAGCGTATGAAATCGAAGCAACTGAGCTTTTGGCGCGTGCAATCTGCCATGAAACAGATCATCTGGACGGTGAGCTGTATGTGTCCAAGGTAGAAGGACAGCTGATGGATACCGAAGAATATTACGAAGAAATGGACGGGACAGAGGTACTCGACGAAGAATAAGGGCAGTACAGCGCAGCCTGGAATGCAATGCAGAAGCCAATCATCGGGTTTGAATTGTAATTTCCACGGTGCCAGGCGCCTGCAGAATGGAGGACAAGATGAAGATAGTATATATGGGAACGCCGGATTTTGCAGTCGCTCCGCTGGAAGCGCTGCTTGCGGCAGGACATACGGTAACGGCGGTTGTGACACAGCCGGACAAGCCGAAGGGGCGCAGTGGAAAACTGCAGATGTCCCCGGTTAAGGAATGCGCGCTGCAGCATGATATTCCGGTGCTGCAGCCGATTAAGATTAAGAGAGCAGAGGAAATCGAGCGTCTCAGGCAGTATGAAGCGGATGTTTATGTGGTAGCAGCATTCGGACAGATTTTATCACAGGAGATCCTGGATCTGCCCCATTATGGAAGCCTGTGCATTCATGCCTCTCTGCTTCCCGCCTATCGCGGGGCATCACCGATCAATCGTGTAATTATGGACGGACAGAAAAAGAGCGGCGTAACGATCATGCAGATGGATGCAGGAATCGATACCGGTGATATCCTGACACAGTCGGAAGTTGTAATTGAGGACACTGATACCGACCTTTCGCTGGAAGAAAAGCTGTCCAAAGTAGGCGCAGAGCTGATTGTGGAAACGCTTCAAAAGCTGGAAGCGGGTACGCTGACTGCGACAAAGCAGGATGATTCCAAAAGCTGCTACGCAAAGCTTCTGACCAAGGCGATGGGACAAATTGACTGGAACCAGAGCGCACTTTCCATCGACAGACAGGTGCGTGGACTGTATTCCTGGCCGGGTGCATACACTTCCTGTAAAGGGAAAATGCTGAAAATCTGGCAGGCAAAGCCTGTGGAGGAAGAAGGCATTGCCGCTTACTCTATGCCCGGCAGTATTGCCAGGGTGACGAAGAATGAAATCTTTGTCCAGACCGGCGATGGCGTACTGTGCCTGCATGAAGTCCAGCTGGAAGGCAAAAAGCGCATGAAGGTCCACGACTTTTTGCTGGGCTGTAAGGTAGAGGAAGGAGAGGTGCTTGGATGAGCGTTTTGGCATACATGGGATATTATTACTATGATGTGACGTATCTTCTTGTAATTCTGGGCGCGGTGCTTTCGATGATCGCGAGCGCCCAGGTCAACAGCACGTTTAAACGTTACAGCCGCGTCAGAAGCGGCTGCGGCATGACCGGAGCAGAGGCTGCGGAGCGGATTTTATACCGGAACGGTCTGACGAATGTGCGGATTGAGCATATCAGCGGCAACTTAACAGATCATTATGATCCGTCCTCCAAGGTACTGCGTCTGTCAGATGCGACCTACAATGCGACGAGTGTTGCAGCGGTGGGAGTTGCAGCGCACGAGTGCGGCCACGCGGTACAGGACGCCAGGGGCTATGCACCGTTAAAATTCCGTTCGGCCCTCGTTCCGGCTGCAAATTTCGGCTCGAAATTCGGTTTGCCGATTTTCGTTCTGGGGCTGTTCTTGGGCTCCAACGAGCTGCTGATGCAGATTGGTATCTGGGTCTTTTTGGCAGCGGTGCTGTTCCAGATCGTGACGCTTCCGGTTGAATTCGATGCAAGTCACAGGGCGATGGGATTTTTAACAGAATACGGAATTTTATCGGAAAACGAAGCAGAGGGAAGCCGCAGAGTGCTTCGGGCGGCTGCAATGACCTATGTTGCGGCAGCAGCGGCGGCGCTGTTGAACCTGCTGCGGCTGGTGATGCTGTCCAGGCGGGATGACCGCAGGGACTGACCACGCAGCCTGAAACGTGTGAAACGCCGGAGAAGAGACGCTGCGCAGCCTGAAACGTGCGAAATGCCGGAGAAGAGACGCTGCGCAGACGAAAAAGAAAAAGCGAAACAGCAGCCTGAAACAGCGGGCACCGCGCCCTGAACATGGAGAACAGAAAATGGATACAAGAGAAACAGCGCTGCTCCTGTTTGTGGAGATGGAGAAGACCAAAAACTTCGGCAGCAGCCTGATCCGGGATACCTTAAATAAATACGACTACGAAGATCCGCGGGAAAAAGCGTTTTTAAAACGTCTGACGGAAGGAACGCTGGAAAGTCTCCTGACGCTGGACTATGTCATCAACGCGTATTCCAAAACGCCGACGAACAAAATGAAACCGCTGATCCGCAGTCTGCTGCGCCTGTCGGTCTATCAAATTTTGTATATGGACACCGTGCCGGATTCTGCGGCATGCAACGAAGCCGTGCGTCTGGCAAAGAAAAAGGGCTTTGAGCGGCTGTCCGGTTTTGTGAACGGTGTACTGCGCACAATTACACGAAACAAAGAAGAAATTTTGAATTCGGAGAGTGCGTTTTGGCAGGAACTTCAAAAGAACCCTGTGCAGGCACTTTCGGTGCGCTATAGCGTGCCGGAGTGGATGATTTCTCTCTGGGAAGCGCAGTATGGAGAAGAAAAGACGGAATCTATGCTGGAGAGACTGAAAAATGGGCGTCCGTTGACGATCCGTCTGGACAGCCGTCTGACGGAAGAAGAAAAGGCACAGGAAATCGCAGCGATCGAAGCAGAAGGCGTGACGGTGCAGAAGCACCAGTTGTATGCAGATGCGTGGAATCTGGAAGGCTGTGAGGGCATCGGTCATCTGCCGGGCTTTGCAGAAGGGCTGTTTTATGCGCAGGACGTCAGCAGCATGCTCGCGGTGGAGGCAGCAGGAATTTCATGTGGAATGACGGTCATGGATCTTTGCAGCGCGCCGGGCGGAAAAACAACGCTTGCAGCAAGAAAGGCGGGCAGCGGGAAGGTGATCTGCGGGGACGTTTCCGAAAGAAAGGCTGCGCTGATTCTGGAAAATACCGACCGGATGAAGTGCAGCAACGTTTCGGTCAATGTTTGGGATGCGTCAGTTTTTATGGAGCAGTATAAAGAAAGCGCGGATGTGGTGCTTCTGGATGTTCCGTGCTCCGGGCTTGGCGTAATCGGCAGAAAAAAAGAAATCCGTTATCGGGTAACGAAAGAAGATCTGGCAGCACTTGTCACTTTGCAGAAAAAGATCGTGGACGCATGCTGGCAGTATGTAAAGCCGGGCGGTATTTTGCTGTATTCGACATGTACCCTGGATGTGTCAGAAAACGAAGAGATGGTGCGCTACGTGACCGAAAAGTATCCGTTTGAAGCAGAGAGCATCGACCCGTTTTTGCCGGAATGTCTCCACAGCCAACAGACAAAAGCAGGATTTTTGCAGCTGTTTTTGGGCGAGTGGGACACCGACGGATTTTTTATGGCAAGACTGAGAAGGAAGAAATAGATGATGGAAAACAGAGAAAGCAGGGATTTAAAGTCCCTGCCGCTTGATTTACTGAAAGAAAAAATGACAGAGCTTTCCGAAAAACCGTTTCGGGCAAAACAGCTGTACGACTGGATGCATGTCAAGCTGGCGGGAGATTATGACGAAATGACGAATCTTTCGGCGGCGCTTCGCAACCGGTTAAAGGAAGAATATCCTTTGACAACCCTCAGGGTAGTGCGTGAGCAGACCTCTGCGATTGACGGGACAAAGAAATTTTTATTCGCGCTGCCGGACGGAAATCTGGTGGAGAGTGTGTGGATGCAGTATAAGCATGGCAATTCGGTCTGTATTTCCTCTCAGGTTGGCTGCCGGATGGGCTGCCGCTTTTGCGCGTCTACGCTGGACGGTCTGGAACGGGGACTGACGCCTGCGGAAATGCTGGATCAGATTTACCGGATTCAGAAGCTGACCGGGGAGAGGGTAAGTAATGTCGTCGTGATGGGAAGCGGGGAACCGTTGGATAATTACGACAATCTGCTCGTATTTTTACGGATGCTGACGGATGAAAACGGTTTAAATATCAGCCAGCGCAATGTGACGGTTTCGACCTGCGGAATTGTGCCGAAAATGTATGAGCTGGCGGAGGAAAAGCTTCAGATCACGCTGGCGCTTTCCCTGCATGCGACGACAGATGAAAAGCGCCGCAGGCTGATGCCCATCGCTAACAAATACGGAATGAAGGAGCTGATGGACGCCTGCCGCAATTATGCGGACAAAACCGGACGGAGGCTGACTTTTGAATATAGTCTGGTCGGCGGCGTCAACGATACAAAAGAGGACGCGGAAGAGCTGATCGGTCTGGCAGCGCCGCTGGGCAGTCATGTCAACCTGATTCCGGTCAACCCGATCAAGGAGCGGGATTTTGTACAGTCCAACCATGCCGCGATTGCAGCGTTCCAGAAGCGTCTGGAAAAAGGCGGCATCAACGTCACAATTCGTCGTGAGATGGGAAGGGACATCGACGGGGCGTGCGGACAGCTGCGCCGCAGACACATGGAAGAGCAGAGCGAGTGAACCTTCTCGAAAGAGGACAATGCCGGATAACAGCTTGTCCTTTTTGTATTTTTGTGCTAGTATGGTAAAGATAATGGGTGAAATTCCGAATACAGAGAGGGTGAGCGAATGAAAGCTTACGCGATTACAGATATTGGAAAAAAAAGATCCTTCAACCAGGACTATGCGTGGATGACCACCGATGAGATCGGAAAGCTTCCCAACCTGTTTATTGTAGCAGATGGAATGGGAGGTCACCGGGGCGGCGGTTATGCATCGCGCCTTGCAGTGGAGACGATTCTGGAACAGATCCGGCAAAGCCAGGCGGACAGCCCGGCAGAAATTTTGGTGGATGCGATCCGTCATGCAAACGAGTGTATCCGGCAGACGGCAGCGGAGGATGAACAGTTGAGTGGAATGGGGACTACAGTGGTAGCCGCCACCTGCGCAGACAGGCAGCTTCAGGTTGCAAACGTCGGGGACAGCCGTTTGTATATTGCAGATGATGTCGGCATCCGTCAGATTACCGAGGATCATTCCCTGGTACAGGAAATGGTGCGCTTTGGCGGAATCAGTCGGGAACAGGCGAGGATCCATCCGGATCGCAACATCATTACCCGTGCCGTAGGCGTAGAGGATGATCTGCAGGTGGATCTGTTTTTGGTTCCGCTGGAAGGAAAAGATCGGGTGCTTCTGTGCTCGGATGGCCTGACCGGAATGCTGGAGGATGAAGAAATCCTGCAGATTCTGGAAGGAGAAGGCAACGTGGAAGAGCGGGCGCAGCGGCTGGTGCAGGCTGCAAACGACCACGGCGGAAGAGATAATATCGCGGTGATTATTATGGAGCCGTTTTCAGATGAGGTGAGCGGATGATTAAGATAGGAACAATGATAGGCGACCGTTACGAGGTGCTCGAGCGCATCGGGATGGGCGGAATGTCAGATGTTTATAAGGCAAAGGATCACAAACTGAACCGGCATGTAGCGGTGAAAGTGCTGAAGCAGGAATTTTCCGAAAATACGAATTTCGTATCTAAATTCCGGGTAGAGGCCCAGGCAGCAGCCAGTCTGATGCATCCGAATATTGTAAATGTGTATGACGTCGGGGAAGATAACGGGGTTTACTACATCGTTATGGAACTCGTAGACGGCATCACGCTCAAAAAATATATCGAAAAAAAGGCGCGTCTGTCCGTGCGGGAGGCGTTAAGTATCGCCATTCAGGCATGCATGGGCATCGAGGCAGCGCATAACAACCATATTATCCATCGGGATATCAAGCCGCAGAACATCATTATTTCCAAGGACGGCAAGGTAAAAGTGACGGATTTTGGCATTGCAAAAGCGGCGACAAGCAACACGATCACCTCAAACGTCATGGGTTCTGTGCATTACACTTCTCCGGAGCAGGCAAGAGGTGGATACAGCGACGAAAAGAGTGATATTTATTCGATGGGTATTACACTTTTCGAAATGCTGACCGGACGCGTTCCGTTCAACGGTGAGACGACGGTTGCGATTGCGATCAAGCATATTCAGGAAGAAATGCCGTCTCCGAGAGAATACGTGCCGGAAATTCCGGTCTGCGTGGAACAGATTGTTTTAAAATGTACCCAGAAAAGTCCGGATCGCCGCTATCACAGTATGGCGGCGCTGATTGCTGACCTGAAAAAGGCGCTGATGTCCCCGAACGAGGATTTTGTCCAGATCGAGAACCCGGATGAGGCGATGGCGACCCGTACCGTGACTTCCAGGGAACGCAAGGAAATCAACGAAAGCAGAAATAAAGAGGCGACAGAGGGAACGCGCCTGAAAAAGAACGAGACGCCCCAGAAGCCCAAGAAGAAAAAACAGCCCGTCTATGAAGAGCCGGAAGAGGATGAAGAAGATGACGAGGATGAGGAGTACGATGACGATTCCAGAATGGAAAAAATCACGACGCTGCTGGCGATCATCGGTGCTGTTTTAATCGGCTGTGCCGTGATCTTTTTAGTCGGCAGGGCAGTTGGTATTTTCAATTTCGGTGCGACGTCTGCGCAGGTGACGGTGGAGAATGTGACCGGTAAATCCGCGGCAGAGGCGCAGAAGATCTTAGAAGACCTTGGTTTGAAGGTAAAATTTGCCTATGAGACTTCCGATACGGTAGCGGAGGGCAATGTCATTTCACAGGATGTACAGGGCGGTACGACGGTTTCCTCCGGTACGCAGGTACAGCTGACGGTGAGCGGCACAGCACCTGCTTCCGATACGGACACAATCCCGGTTCCTGATGTGTTAGGAGCACTGGAGGCGGATGCGACCGCAACGCTGACCAGAAGCGGATTTACCGTGACGAAAGCGGACGGCTACTCCGATACGATTGAAAAGGGAAAGGTTATTTCTCAGAATCCGGTCGGTGGTTCCCGTGCAGCCTCCGGCTCTGCCGTGACGATCGTGATCAGCCAGGGACCGGATACCGGCAGTAAAAATACGATGCCGGCTATCATCGGTCTGGATGTGGAGACAGCGGTTGCAATTTTGACAGAAAACGGATTTTTGATTGGGGATCAGAAAGAGATGAGCGATGACACGGTTCCTGCCGGAAAGGTATGCTATGCAAGCTATACGGCAGGTGCTGCGGTAGAGCCCGGTTCTACGATCGATATCGGAATCAGCGTCGGACCCAAAGCGGTTACCTACGCATATCAGGAAGCGGTTGCAAGCCCGGCGGATCTGGATCCCCAGTACAAAGAAGGAACCGAGTGTACAGTAACGATCACCGGACAGTCCGGAACGGAATATTTAAAGACGACAGTTCGTTCTTTCCCGATCACGACAGTCAATCTGCATGGAATGGCAGATCCGGCAGGACTGATTACCTATGAATATACGGTAACCGGAGAGGCGACCACGACGACGGATGAGGACGGAAACCTTGTGACCGTGCCCGGAACGACGACGAGACAGACTGTGCAGCGTCAGGTCATATTTACATCGGAAGGATAAGCGGATGCAGGGAAAAATCATCAGGGGAATCGGCGGATTTTATTATGTGCACACCCATCAGGGCGTATATGAATGCCGTGCGAGGGGCATTTTCCGAAAGGATAAGGAAAAGCCCCTGCCGGGCGACCTGGTTTCGATCAGCGTCCTGGACGAAACAGAAAAAAAGGGAAATCTGGATGAAATCCTGCCGAGAACAAACAGCCTGATCCGACCGGCAGTAGCCAATGTGGATCAGGCGCTTGTCATTTTTGCACTTGTGAGCCCCAAACCGAACTTTAACTTGCTGGATCGTTTTCTGGTTTTAATGGAAAAACAGGGAATTCCTGCACTGATCTGTATGAACAAGACGGATTTGGCTTCCGACGAAATGATCGCGGAAGTAAGGGAACGCTATCGCACCAGTGGCTATCCGCTGCTGTTTGTCAGCGCGGCACAAAAAGAAGGTATTGAAGCGATCCGGGAGTATCTTCGGGGGAAAACGACGACTGTTGCTGGTCCCAGCGGAGTCGGAAAATCGTCTCTGATTAACCTGCTGCAGGATGGTGTACAGATGCAGACAGGCGCAGTGAGTGAAAAAATTGAACGGGGACGGCACACGACGCGGCATACGGAGCTGATGTGGGTGGAAGAGGATACCTACATTCTGGATACGCCGGGCTTTTCGTCGATTGAGTTATTCGGCATTGAGAAAGAAGAGCTGGGCGACTATTTTCCGGAAATCGCAGCACATGCCGGAAATTGCAGGTTCCGGGGATGCGCGCATCTGGCGGAGCCGGACTGTGCAGTGAAGGAAGCGGTGGATAACGGCGAAATCAGCAAGGGAAGATACGAGAATTATCAGCTGTTTTATGAAGATTTGAAAAAAACGGCGGGATACGGAAGGCGCAGGGACACCTGACTGAGACGGATTTAGACAGAGCATAAAAATAAGCTGCCCGGAGGAATGAAAAAATCCTCCGGGCAGCTTATTTTTCATGACAATAGAATGCTCGCAGAGCGTGCATTCTATTGTTTGTGCCTAGCGCCATGCAAATGTCGCCATGCCGTAGATATAGATAAACGCGATGGCAATCGGGACGACGAAGCGAAAGACTGGTTTCATCCATGCCTTTACCTTTAAGCCGTGTCCGGTATTAGCTTCCTGTACGAAGTTCTCCCAGCCCCAGCCAAAGCTGTTGCAGCAAAACAGAGTAAGCACCAGGGAACCGAGGGGCAATACATTGTTGGATACGATAAAATCCCAGAAATCCAGCCATGCCGTGCCTGCTGCGAAGGGCTGAAAATGCAGGACGCTGTAGCCGAGGGCAGTCGTCAGAGCCAGGACAAAGATGCCGGCGCCGCAGACAATGCAGCCCTTTTTTCGTGACCAGCCGGTGAGTTCGCGAATCATGGCGAGAATATTTTCGCAGACACCCAGGACAGTTGAAAGGGCGGCGAACACCATGAACAGGAAAAACAGCGTACCCCAGATACGTCCGCCAGCCATGTGGTTGAAGACATCCGCCATCGTGTCGAATAACAAACTTGGACCAGCGTTGACCTCCAGACCGTAGGTAAAGCAGGCGGGGAACATGATGATGCCTGCAAGGATTGCCACGAGGGTGTCCAGTAAAATAATGGTGACGGATTCCCCCATCAGCGACCGTTTTTTGTCAATATAGCTGCCGAAAATAGCCATACCGCCCATCCCAACCGACAGTGTGAAAAATGCCTGGTTCATCGCGCCGACGATGACGGAGCCGTTGATCTTGGAAAAGTCCGGAACCAGATAAAACTTTAACCCATCTGCTGCGCCGGAAAGGGTCAGGCTGTGGACCGCCAGCACCAGCATCAGAATGAGCAGCGAGGTCATCATAGATTTCGTGATGCGTTCCAGCCCGCCCTGTAAGTCAAAGCTCAGAATCAGAAAAGCGACGATGACCGTGACGAGCAGATAGGACACGTTGACGGACGGATTCTGAATCATCTGTGTAAAGCCGAAGGAGTGGTTCTGCCCGGTTATAAATTTCACAAAGTAATAGATCAGCCAGCCGCACACGACGGTGTAAAACGCCATCAGGGTAATATTGCCAATCAGACTGACGATACCGAAAATCCCCCATTTGTGGCCGGGCTTTTCAAGCTTTTGATACATGTAGAGCGGACTTGTCCGGGCAGCGCGCCCGACGGAAAATTCCATCGTCATGACAGGCAGACCGAGAATGAGCAGGCAGATCAGATAGATCAGCATAAAGCCTCCACCCCCGTTTTGTCCGCACATCCACGGAAATTTCCATACATTGCCGCAGCCGATGGCACATCCTGCCGAGATCATGATAAATCCGAGACGGCTGCCGAGTTGTTCCCTTTTTTCCATTGTTGTTGATTTTCCTCTTTTCTTTTTCCCAAATACAGCTCTGCCCAGGAGAAAAACAGAGCCTGCAGAGAGAAGTATAGCGGAAAGCATTAAAAAAAACAAGCCATCGGATTTGGAATGACGGAAGTGGATTTTGGGACGGCGTGTTATGCGTTATGATCTTTGGAAAATTGATTTTTGAGGTTTAAAAAAGAAAACAAATATGATATATTATTAGATTGTATCCAACTTTTTGCTTACACGGCAGAGAGAGGGAGAAAATAAAAGAGCTGGAGAAAATAGAAAGCGTCCTGAAAATGTGCAGGTAATTGTGCAGTACAAAAACATAGAAAGGCGAAAATCCTTGAAAATAAAGGATTTTCGGACAGGTAAATCGTAAAATGAAACTTGGTATCGTTGGTCTCCCGAATGTTGGTAAAAGTACCTTATTTAATTCTCTGACGAAAGCTGGTGCGGAGTCTGCAAACTATCCGTTCTGTACCATTGACCCCAATGTAGGTGTGGTAGCCGTTCCGGACGAGCGCTTAAAGCTTCTGGGTGATCTGTATCATTCCAAAAAGGTAACGCCTGCTGTGATCGAGTTTGTAGACATCGCAGGTCTGGTAAAAGGTGCTTCTAAAGGCGAAGGCCTTGGCAACCAGTTTTTGAGCAATATCCGTGAAGTAGATGCGATCGTGCACGTCGTTCGTTGTTTTGAGGACAGCAACGTTGTTCATGTAGACGGAAACGTGAATCCGCTGCGCGACATCGAGACGATCAACCTCGAGCTGATCTTCTCCGACCTGGAAATTCTGGAACGCAGAATCGCCAAAGTGGCAAAGGGCGCGAGAATGGATAAGGAGCAGGCAAAAGAGCTGGCGATGCTGGAGCGCGTCAAGGAGCGTCTGGAGGATGGAAAGCTTGCAATCGGATTCGAGACAGAGGATGAAGACGAGGAAGAATATTTCAAGAACCTGAACCTGCTGACTGCAAAGCCGGTGATCTATGCGGCGAACGTCGGGGAAGAAGATCTGGCAAACGACGGCGCAGATAACGCAGGCGTACAGGCAGTCAGAGAATATGCAAAAGAAACCGGCAGCGAGGTATTTGCAATCTGCGCACAGATCGAGGAAGAAATTTCCGAGCTGGACGATGAAGAACGTCAGATGTTTCTGGATGACCTTGGATTAAAAGAATCCGGTCTGGAAAAACTGATCCGCGCAAGTTACCATCTGCTCGGCCTGATGAGCTTTTTAACTTCCGGCGAGGATGAGACGAGAGCATGGACGATCAAACAGGGCACGAAGGCACCGCAGGCAGCCGGCAAAATTCACACCGACTTCGAACGCGGCTTTATCAAGGCTGAGGTTGTCAATTACAAAGATCTGCTGGAAAACGGCTCCCTTGCGGCAGCGAGAGAAAAAGGACTTGTCCGCATGGAGGGTAAGGAATATGTGGTACAGGACGGCGATGTAATCCTGTTCCGCTTCAATGTCTGAGAAAATCGTTACTGTTCACTCGCGCCATTCGCAAAAGCGCAAAAAAATTATAAATACAACAAAAGGTACGCTTTTAGGGCATTTTGTTGTCACGAATGACGAAAAAGGCAGTTGGACTTTTCACGGTCCGGCTGTCTTTTTTTTCTGAAATCGCTTGTCAAGGAGGGCATTTTATACTAAAATGGTTTCAAAGTGGTAGAAAGTGGTACGAAGTGGAGTAAGGTGGCAGACCTTTTCCATGAATGGCAGGTGATTGTACATGTTTATGGGCGAATACAATCATACGTTGGATACAAAAGGCAGGTTGATCATTCCCTCCAAATTTCGAGAGACGCTCGGTGAGAAATTTGTAGTGACCAAGGGACTGGATGGCTGCTTATTTGTGTACGACAATGCCGGCTGGACTGCTTTCGAAGAAAAGCTTCAGGCAATGCCCATCAGCAGAAAAGACACCCGTATGTTTGTCCGTCACTTTCTGGCAGGCGCCGCGGAGGTGGAGGTGGACAAGCAGGGACGTGCCCTGATCCCTTCCAAATTAAGAGAATTTGCAGAGCTGACCAAAGACGTTGTGCTGGTGGGCGCTGCAGGACATATTGAAATCTGGAGCCAGGAGCGCTGGGATGCCCTGGAAGAAGAGGCGGAGGAATCCATGGAGGATATCGCAGAGCGCATGGACGACCTCGGACTGTAATTGCTGTAACAAAGAAAGGAAAAATCGATGGAATTTGCACATACATCCGTCCTGTTGGAGGAGACAATTGAAGGACTTGCAATCAAACCGGACGGCATCTATGTGGACGGCACATTGGGCGGGGCAGGACATTCCAGCCACATTGCAGCGCGCCTTAGGACCGGCCGGCTGATCGGTATCGACCAGGATGCAGAGGCGATCGAAGCGGCGACAAAACGGCTGGAGCCGTGGCAGGAGCATGTGACGCTGGTGCGCGACAATTACTGTAACCTTCCGGCAGTATTAAACAGCCTCGGCATCGATAAAGTAGATGGCATTATGTTAGACCTTGGCGTATCCTCCTATCAGCTGGACAATGCCGAGAGAGGATTTTCCTATCGTTATGATACCGCACTGGATATGCGGATGGATCAGCGTCAGACCCTGACGGCGAAAACGATCGTCAATGAGTGGTCACAGGCAGAGCTGTTTCGGTGTATCCGGGACTACGGAGAAGATAAATTTGCACAGAATATCGCCAAACACATCGTGCAGGCGAGAGAAAAGAAGCCGATTGAGATGACCGGGGAATTAAACGACATTATCCGGGCGGCGATTCCGGCAAAGATGCGGGAAAAAGGCGGACATCCCTCCAAACGAACGTTTCAGGCGATTCGGATTGCCTGCAACAGAGAGCTGGAGGTATTGGAAAATTCCCTGGATGCCTTTATCGATCGGCTGGCTCCGGGTGGAAGGCTCTGCATCATCACCTTCCATTCGCTGGAAGACAGAATTGTGAAAAATGCCTTCCGCAGAAATGAAAATCCCTGTACCTGCCCGCCGGAATTTCCGGTGTGCGTGTGCGGCAAAACGAGCCGGGGACATGTTGTGACCCGCAAACCGATTCTTCCGACCGAGGAAGAGATGGAGACAAATTCCAGAGCGAAAAGCGCAAAGCTGCGCATTTTCGAAAAAATAGAGAGCTAGTACATCGTTTTCGAAATAACGATACCACTCACTTGCCTGTGAATCCGATTGGTATCGTTATTTACGAAATGCTGTACCAGAGGCCGGAACAGACGGCGGTGAGGAGAGCAAATGGCAAGAACATCGAATTCAGTCAGAAGAAGCCAATCGGCAGCGTACAAAAGAACGCCTTATCAGAAAACAGCATATGTAAACGGTACGGCAGTCAGACACGCTGAGGTAGGCGAAGGGTTGGAACGCCATTTGGATCAGGTCTCCGGACGGGTTCCGAGACGTGAGCTGGAGAAGCAGAAGCAGGAAATGAAACGCCTGCGCTACAGAAATGCAGCCTATGTGCTGTTTCTGACTGTGGCGTTTGCAGTCACGAGCGTAATGCTGATCAGTTATATCCGGATGGAATCCTCGATCACCCAGAGCGTAAAGCAGGTTGCAGCGCTGCAGAGTCAGCTAAATAACTTAAAGACGGAAAATGACGAAATGAAAAACCGGATTGACAGCTCCATCAATCTGGAGGAAATCAGAAGAATTGCAATTACGGAGCTTGGCATGACCTACGCAGGACAGGGACAGATCGTGGAAATCCCGGATGATGGAAGCGATTATGTAAGACAGTATGCAGACATCAAGAAGTGAGGCAGGTGCCGGATTGGATAAGAAAAATAAGTTTACAATACGAATGCAGAGAAAGCTGGTGGTACTGTTTTGTTTGGTACTGCTGGCTTTTGCAGGGTTGAGCGTCAGATTGATTTTAATTAACCGGGATAACGGCGACAGCTACAAAAAGCAGGTGCTTTCCCAGCAGCAGTATTCCAGTACGACGATTCCTTATAAACGGGGAGAAATCCTGGACAGCAAGGGAACGAAGCTGGCATCGAGTGAAAAGGTTTACGATCTGGTGCTGGATATCAAACAGATGAATAACAAAGAGGACTATGTGGAGCCTACGATCCAGGCACTGGAGGATTATTTTAGCATTGACGGCGATCAGGTGCGCGCTTATGCGCAGGAACACCCGGATTCCCAGTATTATGTCCTCAAAAAGAGAATGTCCTACAATGAAATCAGTGATTATCAGCAGATGATGGCGGATACGAGCCAGAAAGAATATAACCAGTATGTCAAGGGAATCTGGTTTGAGGAAAGCTATAAGCGAGTTTACCCGAATAGCTCTCTCGCAAGCGATGTCATCGGCTTTACGCGGACGGACGGAACCGGAACCTACGGACTGGAAGAGTATTACAACGATGTTTTGAGCGGCGTAAACGGCAGACAGTATGGATATATAGACGGGGACGATAATCTGCAGCGGACGACGGAGGCTGCTGTAGACGGCTACAATGTTTATTCCACGATCGACGCGACGATTCAGGGCATTGTGGAAAAGTACCTCAAAAAATATAACGACGAAAACAAAGACAGCACCCGCGAGGGTAACGGTGCGCAGGATGCAGCGTGTATTGTGATGGATGTCCACAGTGGGGAAGTGCTCGCAATGGCGAGTTATCCGACGTTTGACTTAAACGATACGAGAAATCCGGAGGCACTGATCGGCAGCAAACTGATCGATGTCAGTGGAAACTCGACGGATACGGTCATCAACGAAGAGATTGCAGCGTCGATGAAGCAGGAGGAAAATAACGATCTGCTTGTACAGAACTTAAATGCCCTCTGGAAAAACTACTGCATCAACAGCACTTACGAGCCGGGTTCCACGATGAAGCCCTTCGTTGCAGCGATGGGGTTGGAGGACGGCAGGCTCAAAGGCAATGAATCCTTTGAATGCACCGGTATCATCGAGATCGGCGGCTACAAAATCCGCTGTCATAACTACACAAACGGTGCGGAGGGGTGGCTGACGATCGGAGAATCCATTGAACGCTCCTGTAATGTCACGCTGATCCGGATAGCACAGGTTATCGGGATCGATGAATTTCTGAAATATATGTCGGAATATAATTTCGGTTTAAAGACCAATATAGATCTGGCGGGCGAGGCAAGAACGGCTTCCCTGGTATTCAATTCTTCAACGATGGGACCTACGGAGCTTGCAACCTCGAGCTTTGGACAGGGCTTTAACGTGACGATGATCCAGATGATCACAGGTTTTTGCTCCCTGATCAACGGAGGCTATTATTATGAACCGCATATGGTCAGTAAGATTACGGCAGCAGATGGATCTGTGGTAAAAAATATTGAGCCGAGACTGTTAAAACAGACCATTTCTGCGGAAACTTCGGAGAAAATCCGTGAATACTGCGTTCAGGTTGTGGAAGGTGCAAATGGTACCGGTAAACGTGCAAAGCCTGCAGGCTATCGCATCGGCGGTAAGACTGGTACAGCAGAAACTGTCAGCGCCAGCGGTACTCGTGAAAAGGAGGACTACGTCGTATCGTTTCTGGGCTATGCGCCCGCAGAAGATCCACAGATCGCAATTTATGTGGTTTTAAACAGACCAAACGCCCGGGAACAGGATCTGGAAACGAGAAAAGCATGTATCATCGCCAAAAACATATTGACCGAAGTGCTTCCTTATTTAAATATCTTCATGACACAGGAGCTGACGGACGAAGAGCGCGCAGAGCTGGAAGCGATGCAGATTGAAATCCGCGAGCAGCTGAGCGCAAACGCGCCGGCGTCGGATGTCAGCGGGAATGATGTCAGTGGAAATACAACCGATACCGGCGGGGATCCGTCTGCCGGGGATACTACGGCAGGGGAGGATGGCAGTGCTGCGCAGCCTGCGGGCGACGACCCGTCTACAACAGGTGGAGATACTGCAAATGGAGCAGAAGCGGACAATCCGTATGTCAACAGTGACGGGCAGTTGATCGATCCGACGACTGGAGAGGTGATCACGGAGGATTCGGATGGCTATGATGTGCCGGTTTCCGGCATTCTGGAAAATGGTGCAGCAGGCGACTCTGGTGGGGATACGCAAAATCCCATGGAGTAATGGCAGAAAAGAGGTAACTGCTCAGTAGGTCTGCGCATTTACTGCGCTGACCGTAAGAAAACTTAGACTAGAAGGCAAAAATCCTATCGGCATAGCCGATTTGAAATGGATTTTTGCGCGTAACTGCGAGGGTACGGAACAGTTACGAAAAGAGCTGTATCGCTGTCTGATGTGGTCACAGCGCGCAGCGGCAGCGTGTGCATATTTTAGGCAGCGGTTTCATAAGGTATAGTAATTTCTGCTTTGCAGGGAACCTATGGAACTGAGCAAACCGTTTCACCGCAAAAAGATCGTCGTAATTTTTCTGGCGTGCATTCTGATCTTTTCAGGGCTGTCCGCCAGAGTGGTATATCTGATGGTATTTCGGGCGGCACATTATTCTGAGCTCGCGCTGGATTTGCATCAGAGAGAGCGCAAAATCAAGGCAAAGCGCGGGAGAATTTTAGACCGGAACGGGATCGTGCTGGCGGATAACCAGCCGGTCTGTACGATTTCTGTCATCCATAACCAGATTCGCGATCCCAACGCAGTGATTGCGCTTTTGTGCAGCAGGCTTGGACTGTCGGAAGAGACCGTTCGAAAAAGAGTGGAAAAGGTATCGTCCATCGAAAAAATCAAAAGCAATGTCGATCTGGAAACCGGGGAGGAAATTTACCGGACAGGGCTGGACGGCATCAAGGTGGACGAGGATTATAAACGATATTATCCGTATGAGAATCTCGCTTCCAAAGTGATCGGCTTTACCGGAGGCGATAATCAGGGAATTTTGGCATTGGAAAGCCGGTATGAGGAAGTGCTTTCCGGGCAGGAGGGCTTGATTCTGGAAATGACGGACGCACGCGGCGTCCGGCTTCTGGATGAAGGAGAGAGCCGGGTAGAGCCGGTGGATGGAAAAGATTTATACATTAGTCTGGATGCCAACATCCAGCTGTACGCACAGCAGCTGGCGGAGCAGGTCTGCCTGGAAAAAGAAGCGGAAAGCGTTTCGATTCTGGTGCTGCGTCCCGATAACGGAGAAATCCTTGCGATGGCGGATGTGCCGGAATATCAGTTGAATGACCCGTTCACACTTCCGGAGGGGCAGCAGGAACAGCCTATGACCGAAAAAGAAAAGCAAAAAGCCCTGAATAAAATGTGGAGAAACGCCTGCATCAACGATACCTACGAGCCCGGCTCTGCCTTTAAGGTCATTACGGCGGCAGCCGCGCTGGAAAACGGCGTTGTCCGGGAAGAGGATTCTTTTCAGTGCCCGGGCTATATTGTCGTAGAGGGCAGAAGAATCCGGTGTGCAAAGGTTCGGGGGCATGGAACCGAATCTTTCGTGCAGGGAACGATGAATTCCTGCAATCCGGTGTTTGTGACAGTAGGACTTCGGATGGGTGCGGATACGTTTTACCAAAGTATGAAGCAGTTCGGACTGCTGAACAAAACCGGAATCGATGTGCCTGGAGAAGCCGGTACGATCATGCACGCACTGGATCAGATCGGTCCGGTGGGAAAAAATGTAGCAGATTGTGCGGCACTTCTGGAAGTGATTTCCGGACATGATCCAAAAGACAGTACATCTCTGGATAGAACAGATCTGACATTTTCCAGGAGCGTGGAAGAAAAGAAACTTCTGGGAATGAAATTTGGTGTACCGAAAGAATTTCTTGCCAGGGGCCTTGATCCGGAAGTCAAAGAATCTTTCATGAATACACTGAAAACATTGACAGAACAGGGAGCAATCGTTGAATTTTTCTCTGTAGAGACGATGGAATATATGATTCCTGCATATTACATTATTGCCAGTGCAGAGGCAAGCTCTAACCTGGAACGTTTTGATGGTGTAAAATATGGATATCGCGCAGCTGAATATGAAGGACTGCATGATATGTATAAGAAAACAAGAACAGAAGGATTCGGTGAAGAAGTAAAACGCCGTATTATGCTTGGATCGTTTGTCTTAAGCTCCGGTTATTATGATGCATACTATCTGAAAGCACTCCGTACAAAAGCCCTGATCAAGCGGGAGTTTGATCATGCATTTGAAAAATATGATGTGATCCTGGCTCCGGCTGCTCCATATACAGCACCGAAGATCGGAGAGAGTCTCCAAGATCCACTTGCAATGTATCTTGGCGATATTTATACGGTTGCCGTAAACTTATGCGGTCTTCCAGGAATCACAGTTCCGTGTGGTCAGGATAAGGCTGGAATGCCAATTGGCATCCAGATGATCGGTGACTGCTTTGGAGAACATAAGATCC
>ERZ773241.1219-NODE-1219-length-25532-cov-5.598579_pt1 | contig 25532 bp, 20 predicted proteins | sample MGYA00580989_ERZ773241 | MGnify/ENA primary metagenome ERZ773241 (study PRJEB29015, sample SAMEA2737804) | human gut metagenome | biome: human gut; feature: human-associated habitat; material: faeces | place: China | collected 2012 ... | reverse complement strand
GAGCGAATGCTCAGACGTGTACGATGTAGTTTTCCTTGCGCGGGGCGGCCTCCGGTGCAGGGCCGGCGGCATAGCCGAGCGCGATCGCGCCGACGCCGCGCAGCGTCTCCGGCAGACCCCAGTCGCGCAGCAGTGCCTTACCGTCCGGACTGTCGAAGATCTCGCGCTCGCGGTTGACCCACACGGAGCCGAGCCCCTCGGCGTGCGCGGCCAGCATGAGGTTTTCGAGCACGCAGCTGCCGTCGGCCAGGTAGTTTGCCTTCCTGCCGTCGCTGAGCACGACCACGATCACCGGCGCGCCGTAGTAGGGGTCGGTGTCCTTGCCGATCACGGCGGCGTTGAGCTTCGTAAGCCGGTCGCGGTAAGCCTTCGTCTCCACGGCGACGATCGTCGCCGACTGCTCGCCCATGGCGGACGGGGCATAGGTGCCGGCTTCGAGCACGCGCGCGAGCACGTCCGCGGGCACGGCATCCGGCCTGTAGGCGCGGATGCTGCGCCGGGTACGGATCAGGGTCAGAAAATCGTTTTTCATAGGATGGCCTCCTTAATATATTTATTTAAAAATGTTTGAAATAAGCATAACACATTTTTCGCCGATGTGCTATAATATTCAATTGACTCTAACCATTGGTTTTTTGCTTTTTGACTACCTGCCGGCGCGCGAAAGGAGTTTCTCAGGCCATGCAGAAGATCGCAGCTTTCATCGTCAAAAAACGCAAGCTCCTGCTTGTCGTCATGCTCATCCTGGCCGGTGTGTGCGCGGCGCTGATGCCGTTTGTCGGTGTCAACACCGACATGACCAAGTATCTGCCGAACAGCTCGCAGATGAAGATCGGTATGGATCACATGAACGAGGCGTTCCCGGATGCGGTGCAGACGTATACCATCCGCGTCATGTTCCGCGGGCTGGATGCGCGCGAAAAGCTTGCCATCCGCGAGCAGCTTGCCGAGATCCCGAACGTGCAGAGCGTCGCCTACGAGCCGGACAGCAGCGATTATAACCGCGATGATGCCACGCTCTACAAGCTCTCAACGCTCTATGACTACAATTCCGCTGAGGAGGCGCAGATCGAGCGCGACGTGGCCGAGCGCTTTGCCGGCTATGATGTGGCCGTGCGCAGCGACGATACCTCGACGCCGAGCATTCCGCCGATCGTGTTCATCCTCTCGATCGTGCTTGTGACGACGATCCTGCTCATCGCCTGCCCGTCATACTTTGAGCCGGTGCTGTTTTTGCTGACGATCGGCGTGGCGGTGCTGCTCAACCAGGGCACGAATATCTTCCTTGGCGAGACGTCGGACGTCACGGCGAGCATTTCGGCCATTTTGCAGCTTGCGCTCTCGATGGACTACTCCATCATCCTCATGAACCGCTACCGGCAGGAGCTGGCCAAGGGCGACGACCGCGAGAGCGCCATGACGCGCGCGCTCACGGCGGCCTTCGGCTCGATCACCGGCAGCTCCGTCACGACGATCGTCGGACTGCTGATGCTGGTGTTCATGCGCTTTAAGATCGGCTTTGACCTCGGCATCGTGCTGGCCAAGGGCGTGCTGTTCAGCCTGCTGTGCGTGTTCACGGTGCTGCCGGGGCTGATCCTGTGGGCGGATAAGGTCGTCCGTAAGACGATGAAAAAGCCGCGCGCACCCAAGCGTGAGCGCAAGAGCGTGCTCGCGGGGCTCGGGCGCTTCAGCTACCGCTGGCGCGGCGTGATCGCGGCGGCGTTCGTGCTGCTGTTTGCCGGAGCGTATGTCCTGCAGCTGTCGACGCAGATCTCCTACACGCTCACCGACCCCGACCCCGTGGCCGAGGTGTTTCCGCCGGACAATCCGCTCGTGGTGCTGTATCACAATCAGGACGAGGCGGCCGTCTCCGCGCTGGCCGACCGGCTCGAGGACGACCCGAACGTCAAGAGCGCCATGTCCTATTCCACCACGCTCGGCCGCCAGTGCACCGCCGAGCAGATGGCCAACGCCATCGGCGCGCTCGAGGCCGGCATCCCGGTCAGCGCCGATATGCTCGGCATGATCTACTACGACGTGCACGGCGGCGGGCAGAGCGTGACCATGACGGCGGCGCAGTTCCTGCGCTTCCTGTCGCAAAACGTCGCCAACAACGCCAGCTTCGCGCCGTACATCGACGAGAGCCTGACGGCAAACCTCCAGACGCTGATGAAGTTCTCCGATCCCGCGGCGCTCACGCAGCAGCGCACGGCGGAGTCGCTGGCTGATTTTCTCGGCATGAGCGCGTCGGACGCAAAGCAGCTGCTGCTCTACTACTATATGCAGCACGGCGGCGCGGACGGCAGCGGCACGATGACGATCCCCGCCTTCTCGAGCTTCCTCAACAACGAGGTGCTCACCGACCCGACCATGGCGGGCATGATGGATGACGCGGCGCGCGCACAGGCATCGCAGCTGCAGACGTTCACGGATGTCACCGCCATGACCACGCCGCGCGACACCGCCGGCATCGCCGCGCTGCTCGGCATGGACGAGCAGACGGTCAAAACGCTCTTCATTGCCTACCACGCGTCCCGGGGCGACCTGTTCTCGGGCGGCCAGTGGGAGGTGTCGATGCAGAACATGGCAAACTTCCTCGTCGAATGCGGCGGTCTGCTCGATGAGGCGCAGGAGCAGCAGATCACGCAGCTGAGCTGGATCATCAACGGCTCCGTTTACGGCACGCAGTACACGGCGCCGCAGCTTGCGAGCGTCCTCGGCATGGACGCCGGGCAGATGCAGCAGCTGTACATGCTCTACAACAGCCGCCACGGCGACACGAGCGGCTGGACACTGTCGGTGCAGCAGTTTGTGAACTTCCTCTGCCAGGAGGTGCTGCCGGACGCGCGCTTTGCCGCCCAGCTCAGCGGCGTGGACACCAGCCAGCTGCAGTCGGCGCGCACGGTCATCAACGCCGTCGCCTCCGGCCAGGCGTACACGGCGGCGGGGCTGGCAAACCTCTTCGGCGGTCTCTCGAGCCAGATGGACCGCGGCACGATGGAGCTGCTGTTTCTCTACTATGCGAGCGTCAACCGCGGCGAGGCCGACTGGACGATGTCCATGCAGGAGCTGTTTGACTACCTGCAGAATGAATTTCTCACCGACGCGCGCTTTGCCTCCTTCCTGACCGACGATATGCGCGCACAGATCACCGGCGCGCAGACGATGCTCACCGATGCGGTCGCGCAGCTGCGCGGCAGCAATTACTCCCGGCTCGTGCTCACGACGACGCTGCCGGTCGAATCGACCGAGACGAGCGCGTTCATCTCCGGGCTCATGCGCGACCTCGACGCCGTCACGACCGGGGATCATTACCTCATCGGCAACAGCGCCATGGTCTACGAGATGGAAAACAGCTTCGACAGCGAGCTGCTGCTCATCACGCTCCTGACGGCGGCGTCGATCTTCCTCGTCGTCGTGTTCACGTTCCGCTCGCTGATCATTCCGGCGCTGCTGGTGCTGCTGGTGCAGTGCGGCGTGTACATCACGGTCATGGTCGTCGGCCTGCAGGGGCTGGAGATCTATTACCTCGCGCTGCTGATCGTCGAGTGTATCCTCATGGGTGCGACGATCGACTACGGCATCCTCTACACGAGTTATTACCGCGAGATGCGCGAGAGCATGTCCGTGCGCGACGCGCTCATCGCCGCCTACCGCGGCAGCATCCACACGGTGCTCACCTCCGGCTCGATCATGGTGCTCGTCACGGCGGTCGTCGGGAAATTTTTCGGCAACCCGACCATCGAGCAGATCTGCCGCACGATCTCCATCGGCGCGTTTGCGGCCATTTTGCTCATCCTGCTGTTTCTGCCGGGTGTGCTCGCCCTGTTTGACCGCTGGGTGCTGCCGCGCGACCTGCGCCGGCAGCTCTACCCGCCGAAGGCGCGCGGCGCGCAGAGCGCAAAGCAGGAGCACAAAATTTAACGATTCAACGCAAACAAAAACAGCGAAGCACGATCGTGCTTCGCTGTTTTCGGCTTGTCAAAAAAGAAATTGCGCGCCTGATCGGGCGGAACGTGAGCACGGAATCTCGAGAAATCCGGCGGAACCGCACGCATATGTACGACATTCCGACTTACTATCCGCACACCGACCAGAAGAAGTATCTGCTGCGCCGTTCATACTGTCATCGCGGGATGCACTGGAATGAGGATGTCATTGCGTACATCGAAGAAAAGCTGAAAGCAACGTGGTCGCCGAAGCAGATTGCCTGTACTCCCTGCGAGCTGCACATACTGAGCTGGCGGACAATCTACCGCTGGATTTACGAGAAATATCTCGTAAACGGAAATTCACGGAATGTTATGCGTTTTACAACGTGTAGCTCTCTCCGTCTTCGGGGATGCGGACGCGATTGCGGATGCCCTTCTTCTCCAGCTTCTTGGCCAGGGTCTTGCGAGTGAGCGTAGCGTGCGGCACGTTGTCCATGTGACTTGCGATGACCACCGCTTCGGGCGCTGCTGCACAGACCTTTGCCAGATCGTTGTCGTCCATGATCAGACGGCCGTTTTTCACCAGCATGGCAGCACAGTTGTTGGTGATGATCACATCGGGGTGATACTTCTCGATCGTCTCCGCCACATCATCGCACCAGACGGTGTCGCCGCAGACGTAGAGCGTCTTTTCATTGGGGCTGCGGAAGATGAATCCGGCGGCGTCACAGCAGGGCACCTTCGTGCCGTGGACGGCGTTGACCTTGATGATCTCCGCATCATCAAAGGTGATCCGATCCTCCACCACCCGGACGTCCTTCATGCCGGAGAACGCCAGATAGTCCGCGTCCTGCCGGTTGATGGCATAGATCGGACGATTCTTGTCCAGCCCCTGGCAGGCCTTGCCGTTGGGAGCGAGACCGATGTGGTCCAGATGCACGTGGGTGCAGATGTAGGCGTCCACGCCAGCGTTGACTTCCTTGACGGACATGGGCAGGGAATGCAGCGGGCACGGAAGCCAATTGTGCTTTGGCTTCACGGCTTCCCAGGTGGCGCACTCGTCGAAGACGTACTTCTTGCGAGGGTCGCCGCCGCGGTTCATGGCGCACATCATCGGGATCATGGCGAGACATCCGCTCATAAAGCGCGGCGCCAGCCACGGGTCGATCAGAAAGGTCTTTCCTGCGTAGGTGATTTTGATGGTCGCGCTGCGGATCTGCTGGAATTTCATGAGGGGTGCCTCCTTGTTTGTTTCTGTGTCTATAATTTAACATGGATTCCCGCCGTGCAACAGAAACAACCCTCACTCTTGCCGCAACAAAAACGTTGTAGTAAAATAAAGCCGGAGGGGATCATATGAACCAAAAACAGCTGTCTTATTTTCTGGAGGTCTATCGCTGCCGCAACATTCAGGCCGCGGCAGACAAACTCTATCTGACGCATCAGGGACTGAGCCGCGTGATCCGCTCTCTGGAAGAGGAGGTTGGCAGTCCCCTGTTCACCCGCACCAATCGGGGGCTGGAGCCCACGGATTTCGCCACGACGCTGGTGCCCCACGTGCAGCGGCTGCTGGACGACTACGCCACGATCCAAGGCGTACACACCCTCACCAGTCAGGCGCGGTCGGTGGTGACGATCTACGCACTGGATCACCTGTTCGGATATTTGGGCGCAGACCTCCTGCTGGACTTCCACCGACAGCACCCGGAAATCACGCTCAGCATCCTTGATACCACGGACGAGTACGCGCTGGAAAGCCTCTCTGCCGGCAGGTGTGATTTCGCGGTCGTGAACGGTCCGATCGACAACACGCGTTTCACGGCGACGCCGCTGTTCTATTCGCGCTACGCCTTCCGGATGCGGCGGGATCATCCACTGGCGCAGAAGGAGCGTCTGTGCTTCGAGGATTTTGCAGACGAGACCATCCTCGGGAAGGGGCGCGCCTACCGCTGCTTCCGCACGAACATCGATCAGTACATGCTCTCAAGGGGGCTGCACGTGACCGTCCCCATCGAGACCCCGGACGAATCGCTTCTGCAGCAGCTTGTAGAAGCAGGACTCGGCATCGCGGCGACCTATGACTTCACCGCCGTGTCCCACTGCGGAGAAAACACCGTGGTGCGCTATCTGGACGATGACTGCGCCGGGCATCACATCTATGTGGTGGAAAAGACCGGAACGCTCCCGACCCGAGCAGGCCGCGCCTTCAAGCAGTTCCTGTTGGATAAGGTCACAGAATGATGTTTTACAGCTTAGCAGAACAAGTTACAGGGGGGGCGGTTTCGCGCCCTCTCCGCTTGTGCTGTTGCCGGAAGCGCCGCGATATGATATAGTTATGAGAAAATCCACGGTAGTAAACCACCCCCCCGATTTTTGCTGCCATTTGACTACCATTGACGGCATTGACTTTCCGCATTTTGCCGCATTTTGCTTTTTCCATGCCAGAGTCACATTTTGTTCACAGGTTTTTGAGCTCGGCAAATCGCGGCAAAACGGGGCAGAATACGGCTTTTCAGGAGGCTGATCGCGTTTGACAAAGATGCTTTTTATCTGCCACGGCAACATCTGCCGCAGCCCGATGGCGGAGTATATCTTCCGCGACATGGTGCAGCGGCAGGGGCTGGCGGAGCGGTTTCACATCGCCTCGGCGGCGACCAGCCGCGAGGAGATCGGCAACGACGTCTACCCGCCCGCCCGCGCCGAGCTGCGCGCGCACGGCGTCCCCGTCGGTCACCGCGCCGCCGTGCAGGTCACGCCGCGCGACTACGATGCCTATGACTGGCTGCTGACGATGGACGAGAACAACGCGCGCAACCTCCGGCGCATCCTCCCGCACGACCCGGACGGCAAGATCCGTCCGCTGCTGTCGTTCGCGGGGGAGCAGCGCGGCATCGCCGACCCGTGGTATACCGATGATTTCGGCGCGGCATATGCCGACATCGTGCGCGGCTGCACGGCGTTTCTGGAGCATCTGCGCCGCAGCGGAGATATTTAAAAGAACGACCGCCCCGGACGGGGCGGTCATTCCTGTTTATGGCGCAATATCCGGGAGCGAAAGGCCAAGTCTTTCGGCTAGCCCGGCCAGATAGCGGACGTGGCCGTCATCCGCGCCGCGGATGGTGAAATATCCGGATTTGTCGGCCGTGATGTTCTGCCCGCGGCAGACCACCCGCTCCCCTTTTTGCAAATAAACCTGCTTGCCATGGACTTTGTCGTGCTGGTATGCACGCACAGCGTTCATATAGTATTGGGCGAACAGCGCCTGTGCTTTTTCCAAGTCGCCCAGATGGCCGCAGATCATTACTTCGTCGAGCAGGATCAGCTGTCGGCCCATCACATCGAAGTGCGGATAGTCACGCCGGTGTGCGAGGATCGCCTCCCGGGAGGACAGCACGTCATAGACAGGCAGTACCTTTGTCAGCACATCGGGCAAGATCTGCTTCAAGAGCTGGGACGGCTGCTCTCGCAGGTCAAAGCACAGCTCCTGCCTGCTGTCAATGCTCCCGAGGCGGGAGCGCAGGGTGCAATTGTATTCGTGGTAATACCGCTTCAGCGGCGACGGGGAAAAGGTGCGCTCGTCGCATTCCGGTATGCGGATGCCGAGATTGACCCACATTTGCTGTGCGGGGCCCACGGACGGCAAACCGCACTGGAAGTGGATGATCTGCGACAGGTCGCCGGAAACAAAGCGGTGCAGTGTCCGCCCGTATTTCCGGAAGCCGAGCGGCCTGAGCTGCGTGTAGACGGCGGCCTCGATCTCGTCAATGCACATGGCTGCTTCTGTTTTTTCGTTCATGTTCGTTCTCTCTGGCGAAATTGCACTTTCATTCAAAACCGCCCGAAAGGCTGTGCCCTCCGGGCGGCTTTGCGCACATGTTGCGGCAGTTACACCGTCCAGCGGCGGCGGTCAAAGAGCGCGAGCGTCATGGCGATGGCGGCGGCGAAAAACACCAGCGCCGGCCACGGCAGACCCAGTACTCGCGGCAGCGGGGCGAGACACGTGATGGCCGCGCAAAACAGCAGCGAGCAGTCCAGCAGCGCGAAGATGAGCCGGCCCAGCAGCTTCGAGTGCGCGGCGCGCGCCGCATCCGACCACGACTTTTTCACGTTCACGGTCAGCTGTCCGGCGTTGGCCTTGCCGAAAAACTCCGACAGCTGCGCCGGCAGCACCGTGAGCTTCTCGCCGGAGCGGACGAGCTGCTGCGCGAGCGTTTTGACCTTCTTTTCAATGTGCTCGCGGCTCAGGGCGGTGTTCCTGACATACTCCGCCACGATCTCGATGACGTTTGCGTCCGGCGACACGCTCGTGAGCATGCCCTGAATGACGAGCAGGCTGCGCCCGAGCATCGTCAGCGAGCCGGGCACGGACACACCGTATTCATTGAGGATCTGCACGAACTCGTCCACCAGCACGCCCATGTCCATGTCGGCCATCGGCATGGCCTCATACTTGTGCAGGAAGATGCCGATGCGCTCGGCGAGCGCCTGCCGGTCGGGCATGCGCGTATATTGGCCGAGCGAGAGCAGCGTGTCCGTGAGCGCGGGCACGTCCTGCTCGTAGATCGTGCGGATGATGCCCATGTACAGCTCCGCCTCGCGCGGGCTGATGCGTCCCATCATGCCGAGGTCGAGCCAGACGATCTTCCCGTCCTGCACGCGGATGTTGCCGGGGTGCGGATCGGCGTGGAAGAAGCGGTAGACCGTGATCTGGCGGATATAGTTATGCACGAGCTTGACGGCGATCTCGTTGAGGTCGTAGCCGTCGGCGCGCAGACCGGCGGCGTCGTCGATCTGGTGACCGCCGACATACTCCATGACGAGCACGTTCTTCGTGCACCACTTCGGGTACGTGGCCGGGCAGTCGGCGTAGACCACGCCGTCGTTGAGCCGCTTGAATTCGGCGATGTTGTCCGCCTCGATCGTGAAGTCGAGCTCCTGCTGTACGGTGCGCCAGATCTCGTCGAGCACGGCGTGAAAGTCCAGCGCGCTCGCAAGCGGCGTGTACTTGAGCAGCACGGCGGCGCGCTTGAGCAGGCGCACGTCGCGGCTCATGATCTCATACAGGTCGGGGCGCTGCACCTTCACGACGACGCGCTGACCGTCGGTCAGGGTCGCTGCGTGCACTTGCGCGATCGAGGCCGAGCCGAGCGGGCGGATGCCGATGTCGGAAAAGACCTCCTGCCACGGGCGGGCGTAAGCCTGCGTGAGGATGCGCTCCACCTCGGTCAGCGGCATGGGCGTCACGTCCGTGCGCAGCGTCTCGAGCGCGAGGCAGTATTCTTTGGGCAGAATGTCCGAACGCATGGACAGAATTTGTCCGAATTTGACAAACGTTGGTCCGAGGTCCACAAAAATATCGCGCACCTTCTCCGGCGTCAGCCCCTGAACGAGGTGATGCTTTTGCAGTATGGCGACGATCTCGGCGAAGCGCTTGGCCTCGTCGAGCTGCGCGGCGGGGCCGGCCATCAGTCTGCTTCCTTCTTGGCCAGCAGCTTTTGCAGCAGCGCCTCGCGCTCGTCGGCGCTCATGGCGTCCACGTCCACGGCGGGCTTTTCGTCCGCGTCCTTGGCGGCGGCCTGCTTGCAGGTGCGCTTGAGCTCCTCGTTGAGCACGCGCCCCTTCTCCACGGTCACTTCGCCGCGCGCGACGCACTCATCGAGCAGCTTGCCGAGCTTTTCGCAGCCGAGGTCGGCCGCGCCCACGGAGGCGACGATCAGCTTGCGCAGATAGCTTTCAATAGAATCCATAATCTATACACTCCTTATCTTATCTTGTGCACTTTGCGGTATCGTATGCCCGGTCCCGGGCGGGGATCAAGAGTTGGCGCCGGCCGCGGCGGCCGCGTCGAGCAGCGCCATGACCCGGCGGTAAAACATCCGTGTGCGCACGATGCCGGTGTTCATCACGCCGCCGATCGCGGCCAGATGGTCCAGCTCCTCTACCGGCAGCACCTGCCACACGCCGCGCTGCGGCGTCTGACCGGGCGCGAAGTCCGTGTGCGGTGCGCCGCCGGGATAGCGGGCGGAGACGGTGTTGACGAGCCCGTCGTTCGGCAGCCAGTCGGACGGCACGGCGCCGCCCGCGCGCCCCATCGCGGTCGAAAACGGCCAGAGCAGCGGCGTCATGGCCGTGTCGGGCTTCTGGTCGTGCGTGAGCAGGCGCGGCAGCGTCCGGCAGCAGGGGATGGAAAAATACCACGCGTCCGGCAGCGTGGCGATGCGCGCGTTGAGCGCGCGCGCACCGGCGCAGCGCAGGTCGTCAAAGGCGCTGTCGCCCGCCGGGAGCGGGTTTTGCGCCAGCATCCGCAGCGCGGCCGTCGTGATCGGCTCATCCGGGTCGCGGCGGATGCCGAACTGGTCGAGCCGGAAGTCATATACGTCCTTGAATGCCGAGATGCCGAGCGCGCGCGCCGCGCCGAGAAACAGCGTCGAGAGCGCATTCGCAGCATCCGGCTGCACGTCGAGAAATGTCGACCCGTCGTGCGGCGCGGCGATGGCCACCAGCGCGTGCACCCAGCCGGACTTGCCGCCGGTGAACAGCGGCGAGGGCGTCTCGCCCGCGGCCTCGGCCGCCTGCACCTCCTCGGGGCAGCCGTGCGCGAGCAGCTGCATGAGCAGCCGCGCCGTCGCGCCGCCGAAGCTGTGCCCGACGAGATCTATGGGCCTGTCCGCGCCCCAGCCGGGCACGAGCGGCGCGGGATATGCCGTGCCGAAGCGCGCGTGGCCGAAGCGCTGCGCGTGCGCGATGCCGTAGTCGGCCCTGCCGCCGGTGAGCGCGGCGTAGAGCTCACACGCGCGGTCCCACGCGCTCGAGATGATGCCGACAGAGGCCGCGCGGCAGTCATACCCGCAGCGGTTGAGATAGCCGAGCACGTCGCCCGCCGCGAGTCCCCAGTAGGGCACGGCGCGGTAGAGCGCGTCCTGCTCACCCCAGCCCAGCAGCCCGTGCACGAACACGGTCGGGTGCGCGCTGCGTCCGCCGGGCGGTGCGTCCGGCAGCAGGCATTCGCCCACCTCCAGCGCCTGCTGCAGCAGCTCCTGCGGTGTTTTCATGGCGCGCCTCCTTCCGGGTAAAAATTCTGTTCTTAATATAGCACACCGGCCGGAGAGCGTCAATGCTGCGCCCGGGAGAAACAAAACGCCGAAAACGGAGCGGCGGCACGGTATGAAATTATGCAAAGCGCTAAAAGTGAAGTTTTTTGCCAAATGCGCTTGACTTCAGCAGCTAAAAGCGCTAAAGTAGACACATCTTCACTACAGGAGGCCGCAATCATGCGTCTGGTCCGATTTGCAAGCGCATATTCCTACTATTACTTTATCGAGGGTAATAGTCGTTTGTGCTGCGATCATACCAGAACCATCTGAGACTTCCCGGTCCGGTTTTGACAAGGCTGCACAGACAACTGTGCAGCCTTTTTCATTTCCGGAAACGCTTTAAGGAGGAAAAAACGATGAACATCAAAAAACTCACTGCTCTGCTCTGCGCCGTGGTCATGGTGCTGTCGCTGGCCGCCTGCGGCGGCAGCGGCGACAAGGCCGGCAGCAAGCACTATACCGTCGGCATCTGCCAGCTCGTGCAGCACGATGCGCTCGATGCGGCCACCAAGGGCTTCCGCGACGCGATCACCGACGCGCTCGGCGCCGACAACGTCACCTTCGACGAGCAGAACGCCGCCGGTGACAGCGCCACCTGCGCCACCATCTGCAACGGCTTCGTGTCCAGCGGCGTGGATCTGATCCTTGCCAACGCGACCGGCGCCCTGGAGGCTGCGGCCGCCGCCACGAAGGACATCCCGATCCTCGGCACGGCCGTCACGGAGTACGGCGTTGCGCTCGGCATTGATAACTTCTCCGGCACGGTCGGCGGCAACATCTCCGGCACGTCCGACCTTGCGCCGCTCGATCAGCAGGCGGCCATGCTCACGGAGCTGTTCCCGGATGCAAAGAACGTCGGCATCATCTACTGCTCCGGCGAGGCGAACTCCGTCTACCAGGCGGACGTCGTCAAGGCTGCGCTTGAGAAGTCCGGCTGCACCGTGAACGTCTACAAGTTCGCCGACACGAACGACGTCGTCTCCGTCACCGCTGCCGCGTGCGATGCCAACGACGTCCTCTACGTCCCGACCGACAACACCGCCGCCTCCTGCGCCGAGGCCATCAAGGGCGCTGCCACGAAGCCCATCGTCGCCGGCGAGGAGGGCATCTGCAAGGGCTGCGGCGTTGCGACGCTGTCCATCGACTACTACGAGCTCGGCCGCACCACCGGCGAGATGGCCGTGAAGATCCTCAAGGGCGAGGCCGACATCTCCACCATGGCCATCGAGTACTACCCGAACCCGGTCAAGAAGTACAACCCCGAGATGGCCGAGCACTTCAACCTCACCATCCCGAGCGACTACGCGGCCATCGGCTGATTTTCAACACGATTCCCGGCTCCCTGCCGCAGTTTCTGCGGCAGGGATACTCCACGATATGAGGTAATGATATGAATTCACTGGTTCTTGCGTCCCTGAGCCTGCCGAATCTGGTTTCGCGCCTGCCCGGCGGCGTTGCGCAGGGCTTCATTTGGGGCATCATGGCGCTGGGCGTGTACATCACGTTCCGCCTGCTCGACGTCGCCGATCTGACGGTCGACGGGTCGTTCACCACCGGCGGCGCCGTGACGGTCGTGCTCATCGTCGCGGGCTGGCCGGCATGGGCGGCGCTGCTGGTCGCCGTAGCTGCGGGTCTGCTTGCGGGTCTTGTGACCGGTCTGCTGCACACAAAGCTCGGCATCCCGGCGATCCTCGCCGGCATCCTGACGCAGTTTGCGCTCTACTCGGTCAACCTGCGCATTATGAGCATGAAGGCCAACACCCCCGTCAACCCGGATAAATACAGCCTGCTGCTGACGCTGCGCAGCGTGCCCGGCGCGATCTGGAAGGGGCTGCTGCTTGCGGCGGTGCTCATCGCGCTGCTGTACTGGTACTTCGGCACCGAGCAGGGCAGCGCCATCCGCTCCACCGGCGCAAACCCCGCCATGAGCCGCGCGCAGGGCATCAACATCAACGCCATGAAGGTGCTCGGCCTGTCGCTCTCCAACGGCATGGTCGCGCTCTCCGGCGGCCTGATGGCGCAGTATCAGGGCTTTGCCGACATCAACATGGGCCGCGGCGCGATCGTCATCGGCCTCGCCGCCGTCATCATCGGCGAGGTGCTGTGCGACGCCTTCTTCCGCAAGGGCTGCAACTTCTCGGTGCGGCTGGGCTTTGTCGTGCTCGGCGGCATCGTGTATTACCTCGTCATGGTGCTCATCCTCTGGCTCAAGCTCGACCCGAACGATCTCAAGCTCTTCACGGCCGTGATCGTGGCGGCGTTTCTGGCCGTGCCGTATCTCAAGGGACAGGCCAAGAGCTCGTTCCACCGTCTGAAGAAGGGAGGCAAGTGATATGCTGACACTGGACCATATCTCCAAGACCTTCAACCCCGGCACGATCAACGAAAAGCGGGCGCTCGACGGGCTGTCGCTGCACCTGAAGCCGGGCGATTTCGTGACCGTCATCGGCGGCAACGGCGCCGGAAAATCCACCATGCTCAACGCCGTCGCGGGCGTCTGGCCGGTGGATGACGGGCGCATCATCCTCGACGGCGTGGACGTGACCGCCATGCCGGAGTTCCGCCGCGCGCAGTACATCGGCCGCGTGTTCCAGGACCCCATGATGGGCACGGCCGCCAATATGCAGATCGAGGAAAACCTCGCCCTCGCCGCGCGCCGCGGCAAAAAGCGCACCCTGCGCTGGGGCGTCACGAAGGCCGAGCGCGAGGAATATCACGAGCGGCTCAAGACCCTCGGTCTCGGGCTTGAGGATCGCATGACGGCGAAGGTCGGCCTGCTCTCCGGCGGCCAGCGTCAGGCGCTGACGCTGCTGATGGCCTCCCTGCAAAAGCCGAAGCTACTGCTGCTCGACGAGCACACCGCAGCGCTCGACCCCGCGACGGCGGCCAAGGTGCTCGAGCTGTCGGACCGCATCGTGCGCGAAAACGAGCTGACCGCCATGATGATCACCCACAACATGAAAGACGCCATCGTGCACGGCAACCGCCTCATCATGATGAACGAGGGGCGCATCATCCTCGACATCGAGGGCGAGGAAAAGCAGCACCTGACCAAGCGCGACCTGCTCGACAAGTTCGCCGAGGTCGCGGGCATGCAGGTCGAATCCGACGAGGTGCTGCTGAGCTGACGGGCGCGTCTGCACGCAAAAACATCCGAATATTCTGCCGCTCCGGCGCCGGTCGCGTACCGACGCCGGAGATTTTTTCTTCCGCCGGACAGGATTTCCGCCCGCGCGGCAACTACCACGAAAACCACCAAAATTCGACCGGAAAGTTTGTGCAGTTTTTTTGCCCGAAAACGCACACAAATCTCAAAAAGTATGATACCCTTTCCATGCGAATTTGTTATGTAAATTTGATGCTCTGTTTTGTGGTTCAGGAGGAAAAGGTCCGTGGTTTTCAGCAGCCTGTCGTTTTTGTTTTGCTTCTTTCCGGCGTTCTTGCTGGTGTACTATCTGACACCGTCGCGTCCGGCCGGCGCGCGTAATGCCGTGCTGCTGGTGGGGAGCAGTGTGTTTTATATCATCGGGCTGGACGGTCAGTGGGCGTATTTTGCGCTGCTGGCTGCATCGGTGCTGGTCAACTACGGGCTGGGTCTGGCCATCGTGCGCGACAAGCCGCGCGCGAAGCTGTGGCTCATCCTCGGCATCTGCTACAATTTCCTGTGGCTGTTCCTATTTAAATATCTCAACTTCGTGCTCACCGGTGTCAACGGTGCGCTCGGGCTCGTGTCCGGCGGCAAGGCGGCGATCCCGCTGCTGCGCTGGGCGCTGCCGGTCGGCATCAGCTTCTACACGTTCTCGGCGGTGGGCTATCTCATGGACGTCTACCGCGGCACGGTCGCACCGGAGCGCTCACTGCTCACGTTCGGCACGTACCTGACCATGTTCCCGAAGCTGGTCTCCGGCCCGATCGCGAGCTATACGGAGCTGCAACCGGAGTTCGGCGCGCGCAATGTGTCGCTGCGTCAGGCGGTCGACGGGCTCAAGCTGTTCGTGTTCGGCATGGCGCTCAAGGTGCTGCTTGCAAACCAGCTCGGCGGCCTCTGGAGAGATGTGACCACCATCGGCTTTGAGAGCCTCTCGACGCCGCTTGCGTGGATGGCCGCGTTCGCGTATTCGTTCCAGCTCTATTTTGACTTCTGGGGCTACTCGCTCATGGCCATCGGCATCGGCCGGATGCTGGGCTTCCACATCCCGGAGAACTTCCGCTGCCCGTATCTGGCGCTGAGCATGACGGAGTTCTGGCGCCGCTGGCACATCACGCTCGGCACGTGGTTCCGCGAGTATCTGTATATCCCGCTCGGCGGCAGCCGCTGCAGCCGCAAGCGCATGATCTTCAACCTCCTCGTCGTCTGGCTGGCGACCGGCCTCTGGCACGGCGCGCACCTGAACTTCCTGCTCTGGGGTCTGGGGCTGTTCGCGGTGCTGGTCGTGGAAAAGCTCTGGCTCAAGAAGTATCTCGACCGCTGGCCGATACTCGGGCACCTGTACATGATCGTGCTCATCCCGGTGTCGTGGGCGGTGTTCTCCGTGTCGGACTTCGGGCAGCTGGGTGCGTATTTCGGCCGCCTGTTCCCGCTGTTTTCGCGCACGGCGGCGGCCTATCCGCTCGATTTTCTCAAGTACGGCAAGACCTACGGTGTGTTTCTCATCCTCGGCCTGCTGTGCTCGACGTCGCTGCCGGCGTATCTGTACCGGCGGCTCAAGGGCACGTGGCTCGGCGCGATCATTCTGGCCGTGCTGTTCTGGCTGTGCCTGTACTGCCTGAGCAAGGGCATGAACGACCCCTTTATGTATTTCCGATTCTAAGGAGCGTAGACGCATGAAACGCATCAAACCGCAACAATTTCTCATCCTGCTGCTGGTGGCCGCGCTCGCGGCGGCGCCTTTTCTCATCCGCGGCCTGATCGACCGCAGCGACACCGGCAAGGAGACGACCGCCGCCGTCACCCCCACGCCGGAGACCACGGCCGAGCCCACGCCCACGCCCGAGCCGACCCCGCTGCAGTTTACGACCGTGGACGCGTCGTATTTTGACGACGCGCTCTTCATCGGCGACTCGCGCACCGTCGGCATCGCCGAATACGGCAACCTGAAAAACGCGACCTATTTCGCCGACGTCGGCCTCAATGTCTATGTCGCGCAGACGAAGGCCGTCGCCGTGAAAAACGTCGGCACGGTCACGCTGCCGCAGCTTTTGAGCCAGAAGACCTTCGGCAAGGTCTACATCATGCTCGGCATCAACGAGCTCGGCAACGATCTGGATGACATCACGGCGAAGTTCTCGTCGCTGATCGACACCGTGCGCGCCGCGCAGCCGAACGCCATCGTCTATGTCGAGGCGAACCTGCACGTCGGCCCGTCGCGCTCGAGCACGGACGCGACGTTCAATAACCCCCGCATCAACCGCCTCAATGAGAAGCTCGCCGCGCTGGCCGACGGGAAGGACATCTTCTACATCGACATCAACGAGGTGTTCGACGACGAAAACGGCAACCTGCGCGCCGATGCCAGTGGCGACAGCACCCATGTCTACGCAAAGTACGATCTGGACTGGTGCGACTGGCTGTGCACGAAGGCGATCGTCCGCTGAAAACGAAAAAAGCCAGCCGGAAACCGTTCCGGCTGGCTTTTTTGTGACCGTGCGGTCACTGTGCTCTCTCATGGTCTCTCTCGACGCGATGTGTGTCAGCGCTTGATGATGTACCACACGAATCCGGCGCAGGCAAGAACCATACCGCCGCCGACTGCTGCAAAGATCATGTGTCTGCCTCCTTTCCCCCGAAAGCTCCGGCCGGTGTCCGGCCGGGGCAACAAAGTGACTTACCTTGAAGTTACTTCATTATAAGATGAACCCGCGCTAAGTTTTCGGAAAGACGCGGCAAAAACGGCACGCAGTCGTTAAGAAGGCGGAAAGAAACGACCTTCCGCCGGAAAAGACGGTCGCACGCGGGCGCACATTGTGCTATGCTGAACGTGGGAGCGGAGACCGAACAACGAGAGGGACAAAGAGGGGTGCTTATGCAAAGAGCGAGCAAACGCGCGCCGCAGTGGCTGCGCGATCTGGGTGTTTTCATTCTTGTCATGGGCGGCGCGGTCGGCATCTGCATGCTGCTGTCGGCGTGCTATGACGACAACAATCCGTTTGCCACGTCGGTGTTCATTCTGGCGGTGGTGCTCATCTCGCGCTTTACCAACGGCTATCTGCCCGGCGTGCTGGCGGCGGCGGTCGGCGTGGTGGGCGTGAACTATCTGTTCACCTACCCGTTTCATGAGTTCAATCTCTCCATCGACGGCTACCCGCTGACGTTTGCGGTCATGCTGGTCGTGAGCGTGCTCGTGAGCACCCTCACCACGCAGATCAAGCGCCAGGAGCAGCTGCGCTACGAGGCGGAAAAGGACCGCATGCGCGCCAATCTTCTGCGCAGCGTCTCGCACGATATCCGCACGCCGCTCGCGGCGATCATGGGCCTGAGTGCAACGGTCGAGGAGGGCGAAACGCTCTCGGACGAGGGGCGCGGCATGGTCGAGGAGATCCGCCAGAACGCGCAGTGGCTGCTGCACCTGTCGGAGAACATCCTGTCCGTCACGCGCTTCAGCGAGGAGGGCGTCGTCATCGAGAAGTCGGACGAGGTCGTCGAGGAGATCGTCGGCAGCGCCATCCGGCGCTTTCGCAAAAACTGCGCCACGGACATCCCCATCGCGGTCACGAAGCCGGAGGAGATCCTGCTCGTGCCGATGGACGCCACGCTCATTGAGCAGGTGCTGCTGAACCTGCTGGAAAACGTCGCCCGGCACAGCCCGTCGGCGACGGAGATCTTCATCGAGATCCGCGACGAGGGCAGCCGCGTCTGGCTGACCGTGGCGGACAACGGCGACGGCATCCCGCCGCAGCTGCTCGGCGTGCTCTTTGACGGCTATCTGCCGCTCGGCGCGGTGGAAGCGTCCGACCGCAGCCGGCATATGGGCATCGGCCTGAGCGTCTGCCGCGCGATCGTACGCGCGCATGGCGGGGAGATCTATGCAAGAAATCGAGTCGGCGGCGGCGCGGAATTCCGCTTCTGGCTGCCGGCGGAGGAGGGACACACATGATCCGCAACAAAATCATCATCGTCGAGGACGATCCCGGCATCAGCAAATATCTGCAGGCGGCGCTGCGCGGCCGCGATTACGAGCCCATGCTTGCGACCGACGGCAAGACGGCGCTGGAGATGATCGCCTCGCACTGTCCGGATCTGCTGCTGCTGGATCTCGGCCTGCCGGATATGGACGGCAGCGAGATTATCCGCTCCGTCCGTTCGTGGAGCCGCATGCCGATCATCGTCATCTCGGCGCGCAGCGCGGAGCTCGATAAGGCCGCCGCACTCGACATGGGGGCGGACGACTACCTCACCAAGCCCTTCGGCACGGTGGAGCTGCTGGCGCGCATCCGCACGGCGCTGCGCCACACGCGCACCGACGGCACGAGCGACGCGCTGGCCATGACGGGGGAGTACCGCGTGGGCGACCTGTGCGTGGACTACAACAAGCACCGCGTCTTTCTCGCCGGGAAGGACACGCACCTGACGCCGAACGAGTATAAGATCGTCGCCTTGCTCGGCCGCCACGCCGGACAGGTGCTCACGTATAAATCCATGATGAAAGAGCTCTGGGGTCCCGGCGTCGGCGGGGACAACAAGCTCCTGCGCGTGCACATGGCCAACATCCGCCGCAAGATCGAGCCGAACCCGGTCGAGCCGCAGTATATCTTCACCGAGGTCGGTGTCGGCTACCGCATGGCCGACAGCCACTGAGCCCTCTTGAAACGAAACACCGCCCGGAGCGTCAGCTCCGGGCGGTTTGGTGTTATGGGGTGCTTTAGTTTGCCGTGATCGTGATGCTGCGGGAGATGGACTTAGCCATGTCGTTGCCGCCGAGAATGTAAGCGGTCTGGCGGTACGTGCCGGGCTCGGTGGGCGCATTTTTGCTGATGTACAGCCTGTGCGTGTCCGTCGTGCCGATGTAGCGGTAGTGCACGCCGTCCTGATTGTGGGCGGGGGTGTCACCGCGCATGAGCGTGGCGCCGAGCGGGCTGCTCGCCAGCTCACCGGTGGTGAAGGTCGTCCGGTCGTTATCCCAGGTCAGGCTTGCACCGGTGGCGCGCATCTTCACGACGAGCGTGCCCGTGCCGACGCCGGTCTTGTAGTTCGGGTTGGACGTGATCGCCGTCACGAGGTACATGCCCGCGCGGTTCGGCGAGCCGATGGCCACGCGCGTGCTGTCAAACACGCCGGGGATCTTGTTGACCACCTTGAGCAGCTCCGTGAACGAGGAGATGTCGATGTTGAAGAGCTTCAGGAACTTGGCGAGGTCATCCGTCGGCTTCTCGAGCTTCTGCAGCAGCGCGCGCAGCTCGCCGAGGGTCATGCCGTCGTTGAGGATGTCCGTGAGCGTCTTGCCGCAGAGGAGCTTGACGGCCGGGTCGATCTTTGCCAGTGCCTCCGGGGAGAGGATGCTCTCCGGCAGCTGCAGGTAGACTGCGCCCTTGACGCTGCTGGTCACGCCGCTGTAGATCTTGAAGATGGTGAAGTCGTCCTCCGGCTTCGTGGTGACATACTGCTGCGTGGTCGGCTTCTCGTCATAGAAGATCGCGGTGGACTTGACGTGCACGCGCACGAATGCCTTGTTCACCGTGAGCGTACCCTCGACTGCGTCGCAGCCGTGGTAGTCGGCCGTGGTCGGGAAGCTCGCGCGGATCTGCTGGTTTTCGCCGGCGCCGATGCTCGGCGCGGTGTAGTCGATGCCGAATTTCACCGTGCCGCCCTCGACCGGATACCAGTCATCGTGCGTCAGGAGCTTGCTGCTGCCGGTGCCGTAGTACTCGACGACCATGCTCCCGGCGGCGGCCTCCTTGCTCACGGTGGTCTGCGACCAGTCGATGAGCTTGTTGAGGATCTGCGTGCGCATGGCGGCGGCGTCCTTCGTGTAGCTGAGGGACACACCCTCCTTGAGCACGATCTTCGCCTGCGTGCGCGCGTCGACCAGCGTCACGGAGACGACGGTGTCCGCACCGTTCACGGTGAGCTTGACGTTGTACGTGCCGACGGTGATGGCCGGGAATTCACGCAGTATGGGGTTGCTGTCCCAGCCGCCCTCCAGCACGACATAGCGCGGTTCGTACGGCCAGAGCTTTGCCTTCGACTCATAGGTCACGGTCACATCGCTGACGTCCGTGCCGGGCAGGACGGCGGCGACGATGGCGGCGCGCAGCGCGTCAAAGTCGATCTTGCCGTCGGCGGTATAGGTCATGTTGAGCGTGTAGGTGCCGGGCGCGTCCTCAGCCGTGTCGGCCGCGGTGCTCAGTGCGGCATCCGGCGCGGTGTCGGGCTCAGTGTCGGGCGCGGTGCCCGGGGCTGCGCTCGGCGCGGCGTCCGGCGTCGCGGACGGGGCTGCGGCGTCCGCCGCGGGAGAAGCCAGCTTCGTGAACGTGTAGACCGTGCTCGTCCCCTCAATGCGCACGGTGTAGCTCTGTGCGGCCGATTCGCTGTTGAGCGCGGGATAGCTCGCGTTGAGGCGGTCGCGGAAGAAGCTTCCGGTGGTGTCAAAGCCGTTGACCGGCGTCCACTTGACGGCGTAGTCCGACAGGATGCTGGTCGCGCGGTACTCCCATTGCTGGCTGCCGACTTCGTCATAATTGCTCAGCAGGGTCTGGCTGAGCAGGTCGTTGACGTCTGCTCCGGCGGGGATGTAGGCCGCGCCGTCGTGGCCGGCCGGCACCGCACTCGCGGCGGAGACCGGCAGCTGGAATGCGGCGAGTTGGCCGAACAGCAGCACGGCCAGCAGCAGGGCAAGGATTCTGGTTGCGTGTTTGCGGGATATCATTGCAAATGAACCTCCTATTCCGGTATTTCTGTGGGGTCGTGCCCGGGGTGGGAGCCCGGGCACAGCTGCATTATACGGTGCATTTCCGGCATTTTCAAGGCCTTTGGCAAAAATGTATCAAAAAGCTTAACATGTATAAAAATTTCATGTGCATTTCTTTCATTGTGCGCCCAATGAAATGAAAAAACACCCGCCCGCATTTCGCGGACGAGTGTTCGGCGTGGCGTTTTTCACTTTCCCAGTGCGGCGCGCATTTTGCCGCAGATATCCTCCGTGAGCGCGCTGGTCGTGGCGGCCTTGACGGCCTCGGCGGGAATGACCTCGCGGATGCGCACGTGCACGTGCGAGCGCCGCCAGGGGACGTTGCGCGCGATGCGCTCCGTGCCCTCGACCGTGCCGACCACGATGGGGACGCCGGCCTTCTGCGCGATCTTGAGCGAGCCCGCGTGCCACGGCAGCAGCTTGCTGCTTTTGCTGCGCGTGCCCTCGGGGTAGATGGCGAACGAGCACACGTGCGCGCGGATGAGATTGGCGGCGGCGTTGATGGTGGTCAGGGCGTTGCGCGCGTTTTCGCGGTCGATCGGCAGAAAGCAGCACCGACGTACGAACGGGCCGATGACGAACTTGCGCATGTTCGACGGCTTGGACACGAACGCCAGCGGCCAGCGCCGCAGCACCCACCACTGCACCATGGGGTCAAAGTTCGAGCGGTGGTTGCTCACGAAGAGAAACTCCGAATCCGTCGGGACCTTTTCGAGCCCCTCGACGTGGATCTTGATGCGGCAGAGCGCGAGGATCCAGCCGTCGAGCGCCAGCGTCAGCGCAAGGTAAAACGGGCTGATGCGGTCATACATCCTGTTCGGCCCGGCAAAGAGCGAGCACACGAACATCAGCAGCACGTACACAAGGTTTGCCGCCACGAAGCAGCCGAGCAGCACGGGCAGCAGCCACCAGTAGCTGAGCGCGGGAGACAAAAAATAAATCACCGCAGTGCTGAGCACGGCGGGAACAAGCATCAGATAATAGAGCATGGCCGGACACCTTTCCACACGGGATGTGACGAAATCCTGTCAATAGTCATTGACGGCTGGGTATCACATCCATTATAATTACTGTACGGGACCGTGTCAATGAACGGGGTGTAAACTTGCGCGGATCTCGAAATTTTTCGATCAGAGATAGGATGGTTAATGAGATGATCGTATTGAAATGGTTGTTCCCGGTGTTTCTGACGGCGCTCGCCGTCGTGCACCTCGTCAGCTGCTGGCGCGGTGATGACGACCTGCGCAAGCCGACGAAGATCGCGCTGATGCCGGTCGTCGCGCTGATGTACCTCGCCTTTGCCAACACGCCGTCGCTTTGGGTGGTCGCCGGCCTGCTGCTGGGCTGTCTGGGCGACCTGTTTCTGCTGCGGCCGCTGCAGAAGCATTTCTTCGCCCTCGGCACGGCGTCGTTCTTCCTCGGCCACGTGTGCTACCTGATTTTTATCTACACGCACTATGCCATTCGCGTCGGCTGGGTCTGGATCGTCGTGATCAGCGCGGTCTACGCCGCCGGTGCCGCGTTTGTGTACGCCAACAGCCGCAGGAGCATCCCGCGCGCCCTGCGTCCGCTGGCGCTGGCGTACATGGTCATGCTCTGCACGCTGAGCATCAGCGTGTTCCTGCCGCTGGTGACGGCGTTCACGTGGGGCAAGCTCGCGTCGTTTCTCGGCGCGTCGTTCTTCCTTACGTCCGACGGCGTGCTGTGCGACATGCTCTTCACCAAGAAGGCCGAGCCGACCAAGCAGAACTTCGCCGTCATGGGCACGTACATCCTTGCGCAGGTGCTGCTGACCATGGGCTTTGCATTCTGAGCCGGCGAAAATCATCGAAAAAACGGGGCGCTCCGGTCGTGAGTGTCCCGTTTTTTGTACAGTCGTGGAAAATAATTTAAAAAACTGTTAGAACCGCTTTACATTTGTCGGAAAAAGCAATACAATCTGTAGCATTACCAATGGTCTCAAGGGGGAAGAGAGCATTATGAAAGCAAATGAAAGGGACAGCAGGACAGAGCAGGAGCGGTTCATCGACCGCATGCTCAAGGAGATCCTCGGCGGGCAGCGCAATCCGGGCGACCGGCTGCCCACGGAGAGCGAACTGGCCGCGCAGTACGACCTGCGCAAGACGAACGTACACCTTGCCCTGAAAGAGCTGGAGCGGCTCGGCTTTCTGGAGATCGTGCCGCGCCATGCCACCTATGTCGCACCCTACTGGGAGAAGGCAAATCTGGAGACGCTGGCGGTCATCATGACGCACGGCGTCACGCCGCATCCGGAGCTGGTGGACGCGTTTCTGGAGCTGCGCGAAATGGTCGCGCTCGGCTGGTTCCGCTGGGCAGGACGCCGCCCGAACGCGGCGCAGATGCAAAAGCTGTACGGTCTGCTCACGCAGATGGACGCCATCGCCTACGTGCCCGACGGCGACAAGGCGGCGTTTCTGGAACTGCTCAATGCGTTTCTGGTGTGCATGTTCCGCGAGTCGGACAACATGATCTTTCGCGTCATGCTGCGCTCGACGCGCGAGCTTGCACACGTGGCGTACTACATGGTGGCCTACACGCTCGATATGCAGGAGCTGTGCAGGGTCTACCGCGCGGTGCTTGACGGACTGACGGACGGATGCGTGCCCGAGGCGATCGCCTGCTGGAGCGCGTGGAGCGACCGGGTCACGCTGCGCTACCGCGAGGTGCTCGAGCAGCTGCAGAGCGCATGACCGGCCGCTGCCCCGGCGGGACAAAAAATTTCCCGCCGGGGCAATCGTTTTTTTCGCGCCGCGGTTGCGCGCGGCGTGCAGATGTGCTAAAATCAGGTAACAATACCCGGAAGGGAGCGAGCCCATGAAGCTGACATTTATCCGCGCCGACCACGAGGTGACCGGCAGCTGCACCCTGCTCGAGATCGGCGGGCATTACGGCCTGATCGACTGCGGCATGCAGCAGGGGCGCGACCAGTTTGAGAACATCGACATCCCCGTCCCGGCGGCGCAGATCGAGTTCGTGCTCGTCACGCACGCGCACATGGACCACACCGGCCACCTGCCGCTGCTGTATAAGCAGGGCTTTCGCGGCACGGTCTACGCAACGGAGGCGACGTGCGACCTGTGCGGCATCATGCTGCGCGACTCGGCGCACATCCAGATGTCCGAGGCCGAGTGGAAGGGGCGCAAGGCCGCCCGCGCCGGCCGCGCCACGCCCGAGCCGCTCTATACGCTCGAGGACGCCGAGGGCGTGCTCACGCTGCTGCGCCCGTGCGCCTACGGGCAGCGCGTGCAGGTCGGGGAGAACATCATCATCCGCTTTACGGACGTCGGTCACCTGCTCGGCAGCGCGTGCATCGAGACGTGGCTCACCGAGGGCGATGTGGAAAAGAAGATCGTCTTTTCCGGCGACATCGGCAACGTGAATCAGCCGCTCCTGCGCGATCCGCAGACCGTCTCGGGCGCGGACTACGTGCTCATCGAGTCCACCTATGGCGACCGCAGCCACGGCGAACGGCCGGACTATCTCGGCGCGCTCGCCGACTGCATCCAGCGCACGCTCGACCGCGGCGGCAACGTCGTTATCCCGTCGTTTGCCGTCGGCCGCACGCAGGAGCTGCTGTATTTCATCCGCCAGATCAAGGACGCCGGCATGGTGCACGGGCATCCGCACTTCCCGGTCTACGTTGACAGCCCGCTCGCAAACGAGGCCACTCGTGTCTTTTTGCAGACCGACACGAGCTTTCTCGACGACGAGGCGCGCGCTCTCATCCGCAGCGGCGTGAATCCGCTGTATTTTGACGACCTGCACACCGCCGTCTCCAAAGAGGACTCCATGGCGCTCAACAACGACCGGACGCCCAAGGTCATTCTCTCCTCGAGCGGCATGTGCGATGCCGGACGCATCCGCCACCACCTGAAGTATAACCTCTGGCGGCCGGAGTGCACCGTGCTCTTCGTGGGCTATCAGGCGGTGGGCACGCTCGGGCGCAAGCTCAACGACGGCGAAAAGACCGTGAAGATCTTCGGCGACGAGATCGCCGTGCACGCCGAGATCACCGTGCTGCCCGGCGTGAGCGGTCACGCGGACAAGGCCGGGCTGCTGCGCTGGCTCAACGCCATGGAGCAAAAGCCCGCGCACGTGTTCGTCAACCACGGCGACGACGATGCGTGCACGGCGTTTTCCGCCTGCCTGCGCGACGAGTACGGCTACGATGCCGACGCGCCCTACAGCGGCAGCGCGTTTGACCTTGCCGCCGGTGTGTATACGGTCGTTGCGCCGCCGCGCCCCGTCCGGCACGACGAGCAGCGGCAGGCTGCCGCCGCCGGAAAGCGCCGCGAGAGTGCGGCCTTCGAGCGGCTCAAGCACGCGCTCGGCGAGCTCACGGCCCTTGTGCGCCGCTGCGCCGGCTGCCCGAACAAGGGGCTCAACGCCTTTGCCGAGGAGCTTGAGCGGCTCACCGCCCGCTGGCGCGACCGCATTGCGCCGTAACACACTATCTAATAATGTAGCAACTAATGTAGCAACGCCCTGCCGGATGCAGCGCATCCGGCAGGGCTCTCGGTTTGTCAAAGAACCTCGTAGAGTTTGCGCCCGCAGGCGCAAAGAAAGTCCAATCATTTTCT
>ERZ773241.1218-NODE-1218-length-25534-cov-3.840967_pt1 | contig 25534 bp, 29 predicted proteins | sample MGYA00580989_ERZ773241 | MGnify/ENA primary metagenome ERZ773241 (study PRJEB29015, sample SAMEA2737804) | human gut metagenome | biome: human gut; feature: human-associated habitat; material: faeces | place: China | collected 2012 ... | reverse complement strand
GAAGATAGACCTAGATATGTGAGGTTTACCACAAAAGCAAAATGCCCGTAGAGCCGATAAAATAAGGCTTTGCGGACATTTAGGAAGATATAAAAAGATAGTCAAAAAGACATATATAATTTAAAAAAATTTATTACTAACGCTGACAGACAGGTTTGTAGAACAAACAAGTTCTTTCTCCTTAAACCATGTCGGTAAAATAGTGGATATCCTAGCAATCTCACCATTACGAAAAATGGCAAAACGGTGAAAGTTTTTCGTGTTATCGTAGAACGCTGCCAAATCACAATATTTTAAAACATCTTTTAAATTTTTGAATGTCTCTACATAACGTCTTTCAATATCTTCTTCTGAAATTCCATGTCCACCCTTATTTATCCTTATTTTCACTCTTTCTTTTACAATCTCATCAGTGTTTATGCGTGGCATTCCTTTTAATTCATTTAATGCTTCATAAAGGGTTGACTTACCTGCACCATTGACACCGGCTAGTATACAGTTTCCAATGGGGTCAGTCAAATATAACGAGCCTGTCTACCCTTGTATTGTCTGGCATTGTAACTCTGTAGAGTGGAGATGTCAAAATCTCTAGTTTAAAAAGGGGCAACCCATCATAAACTCAAGTGTGGCTTACATGTGTCTTGCCGATACAAAAAGAGCTTCCCAAGCCAAACTACGACTTGAAAAGCCCCATAAAATCAAGGTTTTTTGCACCTATCTTAGAATTTACCTTCTTTTGCTGCTTCCTCGATGGAAACTGTCGCCCTTTATTTTAAAGGGTTTTAGCGTTATTTGTGTGCTACTCGTGTGTTATGGGTAACTATTTTGCGCTACAATAAGCAACTCACAAACACACTCTTTTTCTTGGCATATAATTAAGGTATTCTTGTAACTTCTTCTCATATTCTTCTTGTAATTCCACTCTACGAATCGCAATATATTCAACCTTTGAAGTATTATTATGCTGTGTAAAATTACCATAACCATTTTTATAGATTCCGCTATCTACAATATCGAATTTTTCAATCAATTCACGCTTTGCCTTCCCGAACTTTAATTTACGCAATCCCTTTTCTCTGATTTCTCTTATTCTTGACACAGTGACATTTTCGTTTTTTGCAATCTCTGGCATTGATTTATTATATAAAAAATATTCTCTAATTATATGATTTTCTCGCTCTGTCGTATAGTCTTCTACAATGCTCCATAATTCATTTTTCGAGTATTGATCATACATTTCATTGATTATATTATTTTCTAGATTACAGTCATCCTGTATACTATCAATTAATGTTTGATCTGAATCGTCATTTACAGGCGAATCTAAGCTTGCTATACTCTTTGAATATATTTCTAAACGCTCTATCTCTGATACATTTACCGCCATATATTCCGCAATTTCTTCTCTTGTTGGAATACATCCCAAATCTTGAGTTAATTTGATTACTGTTTTTTTGTAACGAATTATTTTCTGTTTTGTGTGACTCGGTGTTCTAACAACTGCCCCACACTTATTTATATACCGTTGTACAGCCTGCCTTATCCAGAAAGTCGCATATGTCATAAATAGTACATTTTCTGATGTCTCATAATGCTTTACAGCTTCATATAAACCGAAATACGCTTCTTGCAATAAATCTTCTGTTTCTTCATATTTGTAATACGGTTGAATTATCTTTTTTATCAATGGAAGATTTTCTTGATATAAGAATTGCATATTATCCGTTACTGAATAACCGTTTCGTATTTCTGCGACAAGTTGTTCATTTGTCATTGAAATGCACCTACCTCTATATTATAATTTAGGTAGATATACGATATTAAAGAGAAGTCAGAACGCCAATCAATGACTTCTCTTTTATTTTATCATAAAAATGTCTTTTTGCATATTTAGAAAATTTTTCAGACTGGCAGCAGGATAGTCCTTTTTTATTTTTAGAGCATGGAAACGCTACTAAGTAGGCGTGTATGACACTTTCCGTACAGACCCCCAGGCATATCAATATTAATAAGGAAAAAGCAGAGCACATCAGCCCTGCAATTCTTCTTTTATTTCTTTCTTGTATTTATAATATGTATTTCTGGCAAGTCCTATCAACTTCATGCAATCCACGTCAGACAATGCACCGTCAAAGTCTTTGCTGTGTTTCTGTATTAGTTTCTTGGATTCTACTGATTTTTTTGTAACTAACTTTGCCCCTTGCTTCTGCCCTATCTGTTTGCCATTTAAACGTGCTGTCTCTATTCCCTCTTTTGTTCTCTGGTGTAAGTCCTTAACTTCCTTTTCTGATTGCTCAAATGCAAGCTTAATCTGCTCTTTAGCAAGTGCCATAAGATATTTATTTACACCCTCAAGAATATAGTCTACATTAGTGCCAGTCATTGATACATTATTCTGTAACGCTTTCTTATATGTAGATGTATTAATATGTGGCTCTTTAATATAGATAAGTTCCACACCTTTATTATATAAATCTTCATATAATGCGAACCCCTCTTCTGCATCTCGGCTCATTCTTGATACACTATCAAATACAATAGTATCTCCTGATTTTATGATCTTTAATAGTTTTTCAAATTCTTTTCGCCCATAAATTTTAGTACCAGTACAGGACTCTTTAATTATTATTGCATTTGGGTAGTCTTTTAAAATATTTCTTTCCTGTCTTTCAATGCTTTGTTTTTTTGTGCTGATTCTGCAATATCCATATACTTTACACATATTATTCACTCCTGTTATATTAATTCTGACGTTCGTTTGTTTTGATACTACTATTTTATATGTTATTATTGTTGTTGTCAATAAGTTTTGATACTATTTTACAATACGTTAAATTTAATACTAATCAAAAAGGGGCAGCAGTTAGCCACCCCATCAATCATATACTATTCTTCAAGATATTTATTGTAACGCTCATCAAGTAACAATAAACTCTCTATATTAGAATCTGCTTCAGCAAGGGCTTTTACTTTATCCTTTGCCATTGACGGATATCTAGGATCTATCATTGTATCAATGAATTTTTTGTCATTCTCTGTTAATTCTCGTTTGACCTTGCTTTCTGGTAGAATCGCATTAGCCTTGTCCATTACACATAAGAACTTGTCAGCAGCGTTATTTCTGATATAGCTATCCATAGCAACAGAAATATAGTCCGGCGTTTCTACATCCAATAAATGAGCCATTTTCCCGCTTGTTCCGGCATATTGATACAAAAGAGATTTTGCAGAAGTCATGTAGCTTTTCATTGCATTGTATGTATCTTCTATATTAGGTAATTCCAGATTGATGTATGGATCCAATGCTTGTTGCGCTTTGTACTCGGCTTCACCAGATTCTTTATTGATTACTGCTTTTCTCTCTGTTTTTGTCCTGCTCTCTGCTAATTGATTAAGTAGCCGGCGTTCCATGTAACTAGTTGCGCTGTCCTGTAAAATCTTAAATTCAAGATCTGTAAGTTGCAAGCCGCTTAATTTAATAGACATGATCTTGTTTGCAAAATCTGGATTAATCGGCGCATTGAAATACTTATCAAGCTGTTTTTCCAACATTTCAAGATAATGTAATACAATAGGCTCAACTGCTGCCCTAGTACCTTGTAAACGAGCCTTATAGTTTATATCTGGGTTGTTGTCCCGGCAGTACTGCTCTATATAGCTATCTGTCCATTTATCTTTCATTTCGTTAGCTGTTGCTTTTAATTTTTCCTTATCTGCCAAATACATACTATCTAAAGTATCAATGTCTGTTTTGTATTTCGTCAATGTATCGTTAATTTTTTTCACATATGTTTTGTATCTCATAATTTTTTACCTCTTTCTTAATAATATCCGTTACATAAAAACGTATTAATCTAGTTTTTTTAAGTCTCCCAGTTTTGGCAACTCGGCAGCAGTCAAGGCTCGTTCGGTTGTTTGCTCTGGTATGCTTTCCTCTATACTGATTGTATCTTTATATGATAGCCAATTCTTCATTAAAAAAATTCCAGAAGGTGGGCTAATCTTACCGCCTAACATTGCTTGTTCAATAAATGCACTGATAAAAGCCTTTGCGGATTGTGTCAATTCCTGCCTGTATGCACTGCAATCAATGCCTTTATTCCACTTAAAAAGCGTTGTTCTACTGATATGTAAACTTAAGCATAGGCTTTCTATGCCGGGTCGAATACTGGAACGCTCACAAAATGAAAAATATTCATTAATACGTTCCTCAACCTCTTCATCTGTTTTAGGTCTTCCTTTGTCATGTAACTCTTTCAATGATGAAACGATCTGTTGAACTGCTGCCGGTTCAATTTCATCAAGTCCGGCTTGTGGATAATTATTTTTTGCCATATTTACCTCTTTTCTGCCGATTTCGGCTATTCTTTTTATGATGTTAACACTATTCGTTGCGCTTAGTCTTTCACGCCCTTTTGCGGTTATAATAAGCATGTATCAGAATGTGGCATCTACCACAAAGACATATTAAGTCATTTGCAACATCTTCATGCCCCAGATTTTTATAACTGATATGATGTATCTGCAATCCTTTTGAATTTTTCTCAAGCCTACCGCACATCTCACACTTATGCCCTGCTATCTCCAACCGCTGTTCGCATTTTTCTCTCCACGTATCCGATTTTATATATTCCTTATACTCTTGTGTCTTCATTTGCTCTCATCTCCTTGTAACTGCGCTCAAGTTCTGAAATAACCGCAAGCAATAGATCATTTGCGAATTTCTGTTTATCGTATTTCTTTGCGATCTCATTAGATTCATCAATCACAGCTTGCCAATATTCATCCGTATCTTTTACTTCTGAAAATTTCTTATGAAAATTCCAGACATCTTTATATAAATTCCAATAACTCATATCATACCTACTTTCTAAAATTCCGTTACAAAAAACGTATGAATTAAAGCTACTACATTCTACAACTACAATCCAAAAGACTTTTATATATTGTAATATCTCTTATTCTATTATATATTTATATACTCTTTTACTTTATTGTAGAAAATGTAGTAAATGTATAAAGCCCAGTAAATACAATGGTTTGAGCCATCTACAATCCTACTACATTCTATAACTACAATTTAATCAAAAGGCAACTCAGATAATTCGGAATCGGTTAAATTCATAAAGCCTTGGCTACATTCCTGCTTTGAATCGTCTTCATTCTGTGATTGTAGACTACATTTCTGAAAACCTCGCTGACTACCGTACGTTCCAAACTTAGCTGGGTACTGCATACGTTTCCACTCTGGAAAGCTCAAAACAATATTATTGATCTCTGACGCCTGCCATTTTGCCGGTCTTCCTGTTTCTTGTAACGCTTCTCTCCAAATCTCAATAGCACAAGTCCGCTGTTTGTCTGAAAGATACTCTTGTATAATTCCAACTTTTCCATCATCTGACATACTTTCAGCTTGTAATTCTTCCGCACGCTTTCTGCATGAATCTGGTAATATCAACTTTGGCTTTTCATTCTTCACGATATAAACCGCTTGCGCCCATGCTGCTTTAAAATCATTGATTGATTCTGATTCAAAAAGATTCTTTCTAGGCTCATTTACTCCCGCTTCAATAATTAAAAATCTTCTATTTCCAGTCTCATCTTGTAAAAAATCTTCTTTGTTTGTAGTTCCGGCAAAAACGCATTGACGTAAAAATATATCCGCCCTGCGCTCGTATGGTACTCGGTACTTGTCCTGCGTTGCTGTAAGAAAGCGTTTAACACTATCTACACCCCCTGCTGTCCGGGCAAGCGACTTTAGTTCTGCAAGTTCAATAATCCAACTTCCCATAAGGGACTGAGCCGATTTATCTGAATCCAAACTATCAAGCGAATCATTAAACCAGTTATCATTTAATGCCAATAACTGTAAAAAAGTGCTTTTCCCTAGTCCTTGTCTGCCTTTGAAAATTACAGTATAATCAAATTTGCAACCGGGCTTGTATATTCTCGATACAGCCCCCATCATCCATAATTTCATCACTTGATATTGATACTCTGTATCTTCAACACCTAGATAATCCGGAAGTAAATTTCTGATATGATCTTCTCTATCCCATACCAGCGAATCTAAAATATCTCGCACTGGATGAAATTTATTTTTCATAGCAACGTTTTTTAGAGCATCAAAGTAATCATTGCGGCTATTCATTCCGTAATCAGATTGCAAGATTGAAAACAGTGCGCTATCATCATAAGAACCCCATGCCCGATAGTTCTTTTTTGATTCCCACGGTACAGAACCCATTAAAAAGGTTTGCTGTGAAAATTCGTCAAATTTAATTTTTCCTTTAAATCTACTGTCATTTTCCATTATAATTTCAAAGTTGCGAACCGTTTGAAGTATCTTTTCGCTTTTAATGTTTCCGTCTTTGTCATAATCGACTTTGTAAGATAATAAGCGTTCAACCTCTACTTGTGACACATCCGGCAGCAGACTTTTCTCTGTAACGGTATTTATCATCTGTTCAAATTCTTCTTTGCTATGTCCTTTTTCAAAATAATCAGTTATATCAGCCTTTGGAACATCTGGCATAGGAATGATGATTTTTACACTTTTAGTAACTTCCTGAATATCTTTCAATATAGTATTTGCTACTGTAATGCCGGGCTTGTCATTATCTGCAAGAATAATCACATCTGCACCTTTTACCAATTCCGCAAAATCTGATTGCCAATCATTCACACCGCCATAAGTAAACGCTGTGTAGCCCTGTTTTGTCAGCGTATCAACGTCTTTTTCGCCCTCTGGTATAAATATCAGGTTACCCTCTGAGGTGGCTTGATTTATAGCAGATACGCTTCCGTAGATGGCTTTTAAAGACTTTCTCGGCGTACTTCTTGGTAGACCATATCTGAAACGCTCATTTTCTAATATTCCATACAATATTTTTTTGCCCTCTAGTCGGATCTTAGTAAAAGCATATTGACCGTTACAAGAAACATAGTGATAGACAGCTTCAATTTTTCGCTTTTCCCGACTTTCTATATACTTTTTCCAGTTCGGACTCCTTGGTTCCACATTATAAAATGTATCTCTTTTATTAAGTCCAGCCGCTTGCAGAACATCATCAACGCTACATCCTGCATGGCAATAGAACAATGTACATTTTTTACCTTGTGTTACTGTCAATGATGCCTGTTTATCATCATGTGCTGGACAACTACACTGTGCTTTATTTTCGTAACGCCTTTTTATTTTGAAGTGTTGCAAATTATTCTCGTATATTTCATTATTCGTCATCTGCAACACCGTCCCGAATCTTCATAACTGCATTATTACGCGAGTAAGGCTTTGAAATGTAAACACTTGGGGATCTCTTCTCGAAAATAATTGTTAAATCTTGTAACCTCTTTTCAGTATCTCCATTATCGAGTTTAAATGTCATAGTAAATGAATTATTCTCGCGCCATGTCTCAATACAATTACAAGCATATAGCTTTTTTAACTGCGCTATTTTCTGTAACGGTTTTAATTCTACCCTTGTAATAGGTAACTCTTGCAATTCTGCCTCTTCTCTTCGTATCTGTTCAGCTTCTTCGTCTAAGAATTGTATTTTTTTACTTATATAATGATAAAATTCTTCATCATTAGCATATTTCCCTTGTAACTCTTCCCAGATTTTATATTCCTTTTCAATTTCTAAAAGCCTACTATTTTTTTGATTATTCACTTCCAGCACCTCCTTGATAGAAAAAGCCCGTCGCTTCATAAAATTTCTTAGGGTAGATCAAATATGTAAATTGCTTACTACTGCCCCTTTTGAAGCAAATACCCCAATCAACTAAATTGTTTTGCAATAGTAGTCGTACGGTCTGGCAGTCCATTCTTAAAGCCTGCGCTGCTACCGCTACCGGCACGTTTGCACAATTAAAAGTCATTTCTGCCATAATTTCACCGCCTTACTCTGCTGCCAATTCATCAATAATCTTGAAAATCTCTGCTTTCTTATCTTCTGGCAACTCTGTCCTTAATTTTCTGCTGAAATTCCCATCATTGATATGTAATTTATTTGCAATCTGCCACAACTTAACGCTGTGATTTTTGGCGTATTCTCGTATATCTTTATTACACATAATAATTAGCCTCCATTTCTACTATGTTGTTGTTGACTTTTACACTTGCAAGTGATATTCTATAACCACAATCGAACTATTATTTTTTTGGTTCGTTTGTTGTTGGCTTAATCATAGCAAAAAAAAATGAAGTTAATAATATTTTTCGATTTTTTATATTATTTTGAACTTTTTTAATTTTGGTTCGTTTTTTGGAGGTCTCAATATGATAAATAGATTTAAGCAACTGCGTGAAGAATACAATGAGCAATTAAAAGACAAAAACCCGAAAGCAAAACTTTATTCCGTAGAAGATATGTGTGAAGAAATGAAAGACGCTGGTTTTACTGTTAGTAAAGCTAAAATAAAAAAGATAGAAAGCGAACAACCTGATGTATCAATAGATGCAAAAACTTTACTAGCTTACAAGTGGAAGTTTGGCGTATCGATTGACTGGCTAATTGATAACACTGTACAAACACGAAGAGTAGAAGGGAATATTGCATCAGCATCAAAAGTAATTGGTTTATCCGATGTAGCTATTGAAGAAATATCAAAGTTAAAGCCGGATTATAAAATGATACTAGATAAAATGATTTCAAATTATTGCTTTCTACTCGTACTGCCAGAAATAAGAAACTTATTAGGGTACAACTCATTAAAACCGCATATAAAGTTATTATTTGATGAAAAGACTTATGTAAAAGGGGCAGAAATAGACCAACTTTTGTATGATGCTGTAAATGATAATGCAGTTGCTGCTTTCTTTAATGAAATTGTCATTAAGCGCATCAAAGAAAGTATTGATAACACGATGCTTGATAAAGATTTACAAAAATATTTTGAAGAAAAAGATAAGAACTCGAAAATCAGAAGTGTGCCATTGTCAGCGGCTTATTTACCCAAATTAAACCCAGAAACAGGCAAGCTAGAATGAAAAGGAAGTGATTAAATGGCTCTTTTAAAGTGTCCAGAATGTAGGCATGATGTATCAGATAAGGCTCTAACCTGTCCGAATTGCGGTTACCCTATGAATATGCCTAGTAGTACAAAGCCACGTATAAGAAACGGAAAACCGACAAAGTTACCTAACGGATATGGAACGATCTATAAAATGTCCGGGAAACGCTCAAGACCTTACAGAGCAATGAAAACAGATAAATGGATAATAGACCCCGTTACAGGAAAATCAAAGCAAATACGATCTACTATCGGATATTATCAAAGTAGAGAAGATGCAATGATTGCACTTGCCAATTACAACGAGAACCCTTACGACATTAAAGCGGACAGTATTACTTTTTCAGAAGTATATGAGAAATGGAGCGAAAACTACTTCCCTACCCTCTCTAATCCGTCTAGTGTCAGAACGGTTACGGCAGCATACGCTTATTGTAACGGTCTTTACGATATGAGAATGAAAGATATAAAAGTATCTCATTTAGAGGGTACTATATTAAATGCTCAAGTTGGAGACAGTACGAAAAGTAGAATAAAAAGCCTATTCAATATGATGTACAAATACGCTGTTGCTCACGATATTGTCGAAAAGGACTACGCTTCTGTTATGTTTGCTAACGGTAACCCAATTAAGCGATCAAGAACAAAAGAAGTTATACCATTCTCCCAGGAAGAAATTTTCTTGCTATGGGACAACCTAGACAGTATTGCATTTGCAGACATGATATTGATAGGAATATACAGCGGTTGGCGTCCTCAAGAATTGGCTATTTTAAAAGTTGCAGATATAGACATTAAAGTCGGAACTATGCTAGGCGGTCTAAAAACAGATGCCGGCAAAAATAGAATTGTTCCGATTCATCCATTAATAAGACCGTTAATAGAAAACCGTATGAAAGAAGCTACCTCCATGCAGTCAGAATTTTTATTCAATGATGCAAACGGGCAGCAGGGTACATACATGACTTATGATAAATACCGCAAACGTTTTGAAAAAGTTATGAAGTATCTAAAATTGACACATAGACCTCATGAGACTAGACACACATTTATTACAAAAGCTAAAGCCTGCAATGTAGACGAATATATTCTTAAATTGATTGTAGGACACGCTATTGATGATATTACTGAAAAAGTATACACCCATAGAACCATTGACCAGTTAAGGGCAGAAATGGAGAAAATAACAAAGTAAAGGAGTTGATGAAAATTGATTGTAGCAATCAAAAAGGCTCTATGATACCGCAAATATCATAAAGCCCAAACCACCCAGTAATAAGCCACTACGCAAATTAAAGGGAGCATGTTTATTGTAGCATTCTCCTAACCAAAAGAAAAGGAGATTTTTTATGGACAAATTTTTAGAAATCACATTTGAAAACCAGATACTTGCAACAAAAGACGGAGATAAATTCGTAGAATATTTCGCTCCGTTCATGGAAAAGCTGAAAGGAATTGTCAGCGCAGAACTGTACGAGGAATTTGACGAACTTTTAAATGGTTGCGCCAATCAGAACAACATATTCTATGGTGTGCAGGGAATGAAACTTGCTATGGGCGTTCTTGATGGAACATATCAGTTGACAATTTAGGAGGTGTTTTCGAATGGATTACAGAGAGAAAATTATTGAGATAATTAATAAGATAGAGAGGAAGGATATACTAAGGTTTATTTACATAGTTATTAGTGATATAATGAAAGATGAAAAAATTAAATAACCGTTACATAAAACCGTATCGTAGGGGCGTCTGTGAGAATTACAGATGCCCTTTTATAATACAAAAACCGCTACTCTCCTACTTTGAGTAACGGTTTTTGTTTTACATACTACAGGCATTATGATTTTAATATTCTAATCCAACTTTGTCATACTCTGATTTCAAGAAATTCTCTACATCTTGCAATGTCCATAAATGATCGAAATTATTGTCATAACATCCCCATACATAGGCGTTAATAGATGAATCCCACACATTGAAACCAGTTAATCTTTCGCCGTTCCAATCTGTACGCACAGAATCATTACAAAGATAATGCTGAAAACCTTTTTCAACTCTATATCCGGCGTTAAGTGCTTTCTTTCTGATGGTAGCTAATGAATATTTTATCATAATACATATACCTCTTTCTTTCTGAAATATTTTTAAGTAGGATATATGTTTTATTTTATATTGTAGTATTTTGTTTTCAGCCTGTTTGTATGCCTTGTACATATATTATAAACCAGTAACTACTTTATTGCAACTAAAACAGTAATACACGATTTTAAGAAAGTGAAAATTTGTGTGCTACCTCATGTGTGCTACTTGTGTGCTACTTGTGTGCTACGTGGCAAAATTTAAGGCTATCGCAGAACATTACGAACCACGATAGCCCTTGATTTTACTGGGTTTATTAGAATTTACCTTCTTTTGCTGCTTCCTCGATGGAAACTGCAACAGCTACAGTCATACCAACCATCGGGTTGTTTCCTGCTCCGATAAGTCCCATCATCTCAACATGAGCCGGTACGGAAGAAGATCCTGCGAACTGAGCATCTGAATGCATACGTCCAAGTGTATCTGTCATACCGTAAGAAGCCGGTCCTGCTGCCATGTTGTCCGGGTGAAGTGTACGTCCTGTACCACCGCCTGAAGCAACTGAGAAATATTTTTTACCCTGCTCGATACATTCTTTTTTGTATGTACCTGCAACCGGGTGTTGGAAACGAGTCGGGTTTGTAGAGTTTCCTGTAATAGAAACATCAACACCCTCTTTCCACATAATTGCAACGCCTTCACGAACATCGTTTGCTCCGTAGCAGTTTACTTTAGAACGAAGTCCGTCAGAGTAAGCTGTTCTGGAAACTTCTTTAAGTTCGCCTGTATAATAATCATAATCTGTCTGAACATATGTAAATCCGTTGATTCTGGAAATGATCTTTGCAGCATCTTTTCCAAGACCGTTCAAGATAACACGAAGCGGTTTTTTACGAACTTTGTTTGCTTTTTCCGCAATACCGATTGCACCTTCTGCTGCTGCGAATGACTCATGTCCTGCAAGGAATGCAAAACAGTCTGTTTCCTCTTCAAGAAGCATCTTTCCAAGGTTTCCGTGACCAAGACCTACTTTACGCTGATCTGCTACAGAACCCGGAATACAGAATGCCTGAAGTCCCTCTCCGATTGCTGCTGCTGCGTCTGCTGCTCTTGTACATCCTTTTTTGATTGCGATTGCCGCACCCGTAATATAAGCCCAGCATGCATTTTCAAAACAGATCGGCTGAATGCCTTTGATCTGGTTGTATACGTCCAGTCCGGCATCCTTCGTAATCTTCTCTGCTTCTTCAAGAGAAGCGATACCGTAGCTGTTTAAAACTTCATTGATTTTATCAATTCTTCTTTCATATGATTCAAATAAAGCCATTTATGTATCCTCCTGATTTATTTACCTTAATATGTCGCTAAATCCCGATTACTCCTTACGCGGGTCGATGATCTTCGCTGCGTCATCAACACGGCCGTACTGTCCTTTTGCTTTTTCCCAAGCATCGTTCGGCGTATCGCCTGCTTTGATGAAATCTGTGAATTTTCCGAGGCTTACGAACTGGTATCCGATGATCTCGTTGTTTTCGTCAAGAGCGATTCCTGTTACATAACCTTCTGCCATCTCAAGGTAACGAGGACCTTTTGCAAGTGTTCCGTACATTGTACCAACCTGAGAACGAAGTCCTTTTCCAAGATCCTCAAGTCCTGCTCCGATCGGAAGTCCGTCTTCAGAGAATGCACTCTGAGTTCTTCCGTATACGATCTGAAGGAAAAGTTCTCTCATTGCTGTATTGATCGCATCACAGACAAGGTCTGTGTTAAGTGCCTCTAAGATTGTTTTGCCCGGGAGGATCTCAGATGCCATAGCTGCGGAATGTGTCATTCCCGAACATCCGATTGTCTCTACAAGCGCTTCCTGGATAATACCGTCTTTCACGTTCAGAGTCAGCTTACATGTACCCTGCTGCGGAGCACACCAGCCAACACCATGTGTCAAACCGGAAATATCCTTTACTTCTTTCGCTTTCACCCATTTTGCTTCTTCCGGGATCGGAGCCGGTCCGTGATTTGCGCCCTGCGCTACCGGACACATCATTTCTACTTCATGTGAATAAATCATGTTAAAACTCCTTTCAATATCTATGATTTTCTTCTGCATACGAACACATACTCGTGCCATACCTATTTTATTTTCTCATAAATTACCGCATTCGTCAATCAAACTTTGACAAAGTTTTCACTCAAAGTGTTCACTTTATGTTTTTACAATGCTTTTATACTATTTTAAAATTTTCTTTCCTATTTCCGAAAATCCTATTCTTTTAACAATGCATCTTTCAGCATCTCAAGTGCAGTTTCAACTGTTTGAGCTCTGTTTTCCATACGATTTCCGTGAAAACGGCATTCTTTTACTACTGTCTCCCCGTTCAGATAACATCCTATATACACGAGTCCGACAGGCTTGTCCTCTGTTCCTCCACTTGGACCGGCAATTCCTGTCGCGCTAAGAGCCGCTTCTGCACCTGCGGCTTTTGCCGCTCCTTCCGCCATCTCTTTCGCCGTCTGTTCACTGACTGCCCCATAAGTTTCAAGCGTCTCATGAGAAACTCCAAGCAGGCGCTCTTTCGCTTCATTTGAGTAAGTGACATACCCCTCATTCAATACTGCAGACGCGCCTGCCGCATTTACAAGTGTTCCTGAAATCAGTCCTCCTGTACAGGACTCTGCAGTCGTCACGTGAAGGTGTTTTTCAGATAAAAGTTCCGTCACCGTTTCCTCTAAAGTTTTCTCATATGCTTTTTTTTCTTTTAAATACCATTCAAGATACATGTTTACATCCCACCTTGTGTAAGTACCTGTTTATTTTTCCACACGTAATCGATCAGAGAAATGATCGTAAGTGCCACTGCTGCCCAAATAAGAATTTCTCCGATCAAGTCGAACACACCGCCTAAATCTGCAATAAGAACGATGATCATCGCCATCTGAAATACAGTTTTGAATTTTCCCCAATAGCTTGCTGCGATCACAATTCCGTTGTCAGATGCCACGAGACGGAATCCGCTTATAATAAACTCTCTTGCAATAATGATTATTACAATTTCGGCAGCTAATTTTCCGGAAGGAATCAGACAGATCATAGCCGAACAAACAAGCAGTTTATCTGCCAAAGGATCCATAAATTTTCCGAAATTTGTCACAAGATTATATTTTCTCGCTATTTTCCCATCTAAAAGATCCGTCAGACTCGCAACTGCAAAAATTGCGAGAGCAATCCACTTATTAGCCGCTCCGCCTACATCCGTAAGCATAAAAAATACAAAAAACGGTACCATGATAATGCGCAAAACAGTTAATTTATTTGGTAAATTCATAACAATTCTCCTATCAGATCATATTCTAAAGCTCCGGTTATTTTCACTTTTGCGAAATCGCCGGATATCAGTTCTTCTTCTGTGTTAATAAAGATCAATCCGTCCACATTCGGCGCATCGCGGTATGTCCTGCCGACATAAGCATTTTCATCCGCAACTTTGCCTTCAATCATAACAAGCATTTCTCTGCCGATCATATTTTCTGCATTGTCAAATGCAATTTCCTGCTGAAGTTCCATCAGATCCGCCTGTCGTTCTTCTTTTACTTCTTCTGCGATCTGATCTGGCATAACAGCCGCCGGGGTGTCTTCTTCCGGTGAGTAGGTAAAGACTCCTAAACGATCAAACTCCATTTCGTCGACAAACTGCATCAATTCTTCATGCTGATCTTCTGTTTCGCCGGGAAAGCCGGTGATCAACGTCGTACGAAGGCAAATATCAGGAATTTCTTTTCTCAATTTTTTTACAATATCTGTCAGTTCCTGTTTTGACGTTCTTCTGCCCATCCTTTTCAAAATACTGTCGCTTGCATGTTGGATCGGAAGATCAAGATAATGACACACTTTCGGTTCTTTTTTTATCACTTCTATCAATTCATCTGTAATTTCCTCCGGATAGCAATACAAAATTCGGATCCAGCGGATTCCCGCAATCTTGCATAACTCTTCCACAAGCCTGTGAAGACATTTTTCTCCATACAGATCTTTTCCATAAAGTGTCGTTTCCTGTGCCACAAGGATCAGTTCTTTGACACCTTGCTCTGCCAGCTCTTTCGCTTCTTTGATCAGTCGTTCCATGGGAACACTTCTGAAATTTCCACGTATTTTCGGAATAATGCAATATGTACAATGCTTATCGCACCCTTCCGCAATCTTTAAATATGCAAAATGTCCTCCCGTCGTCACAAGACGCTTTGCTCCTGAAACCGGAAGCGCATTAAGATCCGAAAGTATAATGCCCTGCTCTCCTTCCAATGCTCGGTCTACCGCATCTAAAATCTTATCATATGCCGTCGTTCCGAGAACTTCATCTACTTCCGGAATTTCATCTAATATTTCCTGTCTGTATCTCTGTGCCAGACATCCTGTCACGATCAACGCTTTTACCTGTCCCGACTTTTTATATTCTGCCATCTCAAGAATATTTTGAATGCTCTCTTCTTTTGCGTCATGGATAAAGCAGCATGTATTAATTACAATAATATCTGCCTGTCTTTCATCATCTGTCATCTCATATCCTCTAGATGCCAAAAGTCCGAGCATCACTTCTGTATCTACGAGATTTTTGTCACATCCAAGAGAGATAAACAATATTTTCATATCTGTTCCATACCTCCTCTTCCTTTTTATTATACTTTTCACTTTTGTACTTTAATGTGGCAAGATTCATCCGCTAACATGAAAAAGGCAGATACCGTTTGGTTCTGCCTCATTGTTTTTACTCTTCTTCTGCCGCACTCTCGGCTTTGATCTTCAACTCGCCTTTGTTCAATTCTTCGATTGCGATCGACAATGGTTTCTCTCCCTCTTTCACATCGACAAGCGGAAGGTCTCCGGCAATCAGTTGTCTGGCACGTTTCGATGTTGCCATAACGATCGAATAACGACTGTTGACGATCTTTGTTTCCCCTTCTTCGACATCTTTGTTTACAACTTTCATCAAATCTGTATAAGACGGATGCAGCATATTTAATTTTCTCCTTTCAATCTTTCCAAATCTTCTTTTATTGTCTTCATGAATGCTTCATTCCGAAAACTTCTTCGGTGCTCTCCCTGAATGATCATATGCATTTCTTCAACGCACATATTCAGGTCGTCATTAACGACAAGGTAATCGTAATAATCCATTCCCTCCGCTTCCTCACATGCACGGTTCATTCTGGACTCGATCACATCCATCGTCTCTGTGCCTCTGCCTACGAGCCTTTTTTTCAGTTCACCGGCGCTCGGAGGTGTCACAAACAAAAGCAAAGTATCGGGAAATTCCTCTTTCACTTTTAATGCGCCTTGAATCTCTATTTCAAGGATCACATCTTTTCCCGCATCCAACTGCTTTCGCACATACTCTTTTGGAGTACCGTAATAATTTTTCACATATCTAGCATACTCTATCAATTCATCTTTGGCAATCATTTTTTCAAATTCATCTTTTGATATGAAAAAATATTCTCTTCCATCCTGTTCCCCATCTCTTGGCTGCCTCGTAGTCGCCGAGACAGAAAGTGCATACGTATCAGGATATCTTGACAGAAGTTCTTTCATCAGCGTTCCTTTTCCCGAACCCGAAAATCCCGATACAACGATCAAAATTCCTTTTCTGTTCACTTTGTTTCCTCCTATTCGATATTCTGTATCTGTTCTCTGATCTTCTCAATCTCTGTTTTCAGACTGATCGCGCGGTTTGATATATCCAGATCATTCGCCTTAGACAAGATCGTGTTCGCCTCACGATTCATCTCCTGTGCGATAAAATCAAGTTTTCTTCCGATTCCGTTAGACTCTTCCAATGTCTCCTTCATATGCTGAATATGACTTTTTAGTCTTACAACTTCCTCATCTGTACAGATCTTATCCGCAAAGAGAATCACTTCTGCCGCAATCCGATTATCGTCAATCTGCGTATCCTCTAATAATTCCCGCATCTTTTCTTCTAATTTTGTCCTGTATTCTGCAATAATCTGCGGCGAACGCTCTTCTATAAACCGAATCTGTTCACTGAGCAGATCCAATTTCAAAAGAATATCTTCTTTCAAACGTTCTCCTTCTTTTGTCCTCATCTCTACAAACTGTGAAAACGCGCCTTCCAACGCTTCTTTTAATCCATTCCAAAGCTCGTCTTCATCCTCGCTGCATTCTTCCATCGTAAAGACTTCGGGATATCTGGACAATGTACTGACGCGAACATCATTATCTAACGAAAATTCTTCTGCCATCTGATTCAGATATTTTAAATATTCTGCCGCAAGAGCCGCGTTATACTTTACCGACACCTGCGATTGAGACAGATCTTCATACGTGATAAAAATGTCAACCTTTCCCCGGTCTGCATATGATTTAAGGAGCGTCCTGATGGACGTCTCGAAAAAATTCAATTTCTTCGGCATCCGAATGTTTACATCGAGATATCTGTGATTCACACTTTTTAATTCTACCGTAAATTTTCTTGAGTCCTTCAGAACTTCACATCTTCCGAACCCTGTCATACTTTTTATCATCTTGTCTTTCCTCGTGTTCTTCTCCTTGGCAGTCTATATATCAAATTTATCTGTTTTTTAGAACTGCCGATTACTGCAATTTTAGTTATTATACCTCTAATGCGCGTAAATGGTCAACAGGTCTTTTTTCATTCTCCTCTTTATGATATACTTTCTTATATATTCATGTTCAAAAGAAAAATGTTTTATCATTTCCCTTCTGAACAATTCAAAATATGGAGAATTTATTATGGCTTTTGACGGAATTGTCGTGGCAGGTCTTGTCCACGAACTGAAACAAAAACTAACAGACGGACGAATTGCGAAAATCGCGCAGCCGGAAGCAGATGAACTGCTTCTTACGATCAAATCCCCCTGTGGACAACATCGGCTTTTAATCTCAGCAAACGCTTCTCTTCCGCTTATTTATCTTACAGACACAAATAAACCAAGCCCGATCACGGCTCCTAATTTTTGTATGCTTCTTAGAAAACATATCAGTAACAGCCGGATCACGGATATTTCACAGCCAAAACTGGAGCGTATCATCTGTTTTACAATCGAACATTTTGATGAGTTGGGCGACCTTTGCCAAAAGAAGCTCATTGTTGAAATCATGGGGAAACACAGCAACATCATTTTCTGTTCCGAAGACGGAACGATCATTGACAGTATCAAGCATGTATCTGCACAGATGAGTTCTGTCAGAGAAGTTCTTCCCGGACGGAAATATTTTATTCCTGATACAATGCATAAAAAAGATCCGCTCACAACAGAATGGAAAGAATTTTCCCTTTCCGTTAATGATAAACCGATGTCTGTGGCAAAAGCTCTTTATACAAGCTTTACAGGGATCAGTCCTGTTACCGCAGAGGAAATCTGTTATCTTGCCGGTATCGACTCAACTCTTCCGGCAAAAGAATACAGTCAGGATGTTCTTTTCCATCTGTATACCCAGTTTACGATCTATCTGTCAGCAATAAAAGAAGGCAGATTTGAGCCCGCTATCTACTATGACAAACAAGAACCGAAGGAATTTTCCGCTCTTGAACTGACGTATCTTTCAGCATATGAAAAACGTCTCTTTCCTTCTGTTTGCGAAATTCTTCGTACTTACTACTCTGAGCGGAGCCTGATTACGAGGATTCGCCAGAAATCCGTCGATCTTAGACACATTGTACAAACTGCTCTTGAAAGGAATCGGAAAAAATATGATCTGCAGATGCGGCAGTTAAAAGATACCGAAAACAGAGACAAATACAAAGTTTACGGCGAACTGATCAACGCTTATGGTTACAATGTTCCCGAAGGCGCCAAACAGATGGAGGCGCTGAACTATTACACAAACGAAACGGTTACGATCCCGTTAGATCCAACAAGCACTCCGCAGGAAAACGCACAGCGTTTTTTTGCCAAATACAACAAACAAAAACGTACTTTTGAAGCGCTCACCCAGTTGATCCGGGAAACAAAAGATGAAATTTCCTATCTCGAATCCATACAGACCTCTCTCGATATTGCAATGACAGAGGACGATCTTGCCGCCATCAAAGAAGAGCTGTCTGAAACAGGATATGTGCGCCGCAAAACCGTACGAAAGAAAATAAAACTTAAAAACGAACCGCTGCACTATATTTCAAGCGATGGTTTTCATATGTATGTAGGGAAAAATAATCTTCAAAACGACGCCCTTACATTTGATTTTGCCGCCGGATGCGACTGGTGGTTTCATGCAAAACAAGCTCCCGGATCACATGTGATCGTAAAAACAAACGGGGAAGAACTTCCCGACCGTACATTTGAAGAAGCGGGCAAACTTGCCGCTTATTATTCAAGTATGCGAGGCAGCGAAAAAGTCGAAATCGATTATATAGAGAAAAAACATATTAAAAAACCAAAAGGCGCAAAACCCGGTTTTGTTGTCTATTATACAAATTACTCTCTCGTCATCGACAGCGATATAAGAGGCATCCAAAAAATATCCGGCAGTTAGAATTAGCAAAGGAGTCTCTATTCTCTCTGCCCGGCTTTTCACTGTTAAAACATCACAAGGCGTCAAACATGCCGAAAAACACCGATACATGTCTGACGCCTTTTATCGTTCTTAATTCTGTCCCATAAGATAATCAATAAACTGCTGTGCCGTCCTTCCCGACAAACCTCCATGAGACAATTCCCATTTATTTGCTTCCAGAAGCAGATCTTCTTCCGGCATTTCTATTTTATTTTTCTGCGCAAGCGTACGAACAATCTGACGAAATTCTTTCTTATCGGGCGAGCCAAAGTAAATCGTCACGCCAAACCTTGCGACAAGCGATAACTTTTCCTGAACCGTATCATTTGTATGAAGCTCTTCATCTCTGTCTGCTTTATCCCGAAACGTCTCACGGATCAGGTGACGTCTGTTAGAAGTCGCATAAATCAAAACATTATCCGGCTTTCTCTCAAGACCTCCTTCTATTACCGCTTTCAAATACTTGTATTCAATCTCAAACTCTTCAAATGAAAGATCATCCATGTATATAATAAACTTATAATTCCGATTTTTAATCTGCGCGATCACATCATTTAAATCTTGAAACTGATGCTTGTATACTTCGATCATCCGAAGCCCCTGATCGTAATACTGATTTAAAACAGCTTTGATCGACGTAGATTTTCCTGTTCCGGCATCGCCGAATAAGAGACAGTTATTTGCTTTTTTCCCTTTCACAAAAGCCTCAGTGTTATCGATCAGCTTCTTCTTCGCAATCTCATAACCTACAAGATCATCAAGATGTACATGCGCAATATTTGTGATCGGTTCTACCGACATCGTCTTTCCTTCCGGATGATCGATACGAAACGCTTTATGAAGGCCGAATTTACCGACTCCGAATTCTTTGTAAAACTGTGTCATCTTCCTCTTGAAGTCTATTGCGTCCGACGAATCTGCAAGTCCTTCTGCCAGATTACAGATACGATCCCGAATACGCCGGTTAAAAACCTTCCCCGCATTGCTCGTATTTTTATATTCAAAAAGAATCTGCATACATTCTGCCGAAAATTCACGCTCCATCTCCTGAAAATCATAATCAAACAATTCTTTAAATATCTGAAAGTCATGAAGGGCAATCCTGTTAATGCTTCCGTCAATCTCTCCTACAATCTCACATGACGTGCTGTAAGCATTTTCATCATTTACAAGAAGAAACGTCAGATATGTATGCCAAAGATTCCCCTCGAATCCATGACTGGCAGAAATCTCTAATATCTCATTCATACATTCAAAAAGAAGACTTCTCAAATCTTCCCTGTTATAGTAATCATTTCCACAATTTTCCATGAGAAACGTCATGTTTTTTAATATTCTGCCATGCTCCATATTTTTATACAGCATCAGTTCATTTGTACGCATTGTTCTCTCTCCTTCCGTTTTTTCCTGCTTTACCGTTTTATGTTAAACATCCTGTCTTTTCTCCCAGAAACTACTGGATTACGGCATCTGCCGTCTCAATAATTGCCGAGTATTTTTAAGTTTGTTGCCTCTTCACGAAGTCCGCGAATTGCATTTTTCACAGCAGGGTCTTCAAGGTTTCCTTCAAAATCAACAAAAAAACAATATTCCCAAGGTCTCCCTTTGATCGGACGAGATGCAATCTTCGTCATATTCAGATCATTATAAATAAAATGTGATAAAATTCCATACAAAGAACCGCTCTGATGCGGCGAATCAAAACGGATGCTTATCTTGGAAGCATTTTTCAAAAATATTTTTTGATTCGTTACAACGATAAAACGTGTGGAATTGTCCTCATCATCATTAATTTCATCGACTAAAACTTCCAGTCCGTGGACTTTTGCCGCATAAGCACTGCATACTGCAGCTTGTGAAATATCCTGTTCTTCAATCACTTTCTTTGCCGCCACCGCAGTATTGACAACACTGATTTTCTGCCAATCACCATGGTCGTCTAAAAACTCAGACGTCTGCATAAGAGCTTCTGTTTTTGAATATACTTTTTTTATATCCGAAAGCTTCGCGCCCGGAAGTCCCGACAATGTATGCACAACCGGAAGGATCGTCTCTGCTACAATATAGTTTTCAAATTCATCAAGCAGGTCATACATCTCGTTCACCGTACCGGCAGTGGAATTCTCGATCGGAAGCACCGCATAGTCAGCCGAACCTTCCTCTATCGCTTCCATCGCTTCCCGAAATGTCCTCACATGAAAATTATTTACATCTCTTCCGAAAAACTGATACATTGCAGCCTGTGAATAAGCTCCTTCTGTTCCCTGAAATACAACACGGGCATTTTCACGATCCAGATTTTCGATTCTGATAAACGGAAGGCGTCCCAGCGCTCCCGCTTCCACAAGCTGACTGTACTGAAGCTTCCTGCTCATAGACATGAGCTGCTGATACAGCTCCTGGATTCCTTTCTTATTGAAATCCCCCTCTACTTTTGACATTACATCTGCAAGTTTTTCTTTTTCTCTTTGCCTGTCAAACACCTTTTTTCCTGATTTCACTTTATATTCTCCGACTTTTCTGCAGACTTCCATCCGTTTTTCATAAAGCTCTGCTATTTCATTATCAATTTTATCAAGTGCTTCTCTCAATTCTCCAAGCGATGTCATTTTTTCTCCTCCGATGCCCCCAAATTTTTCTTTTCACAACAGTATAGTATATTTTTCTTTCAAAATCTACATGTTTACAAAATTAATGACAAACTAAGATAACAGTTCATCCATACAGGTGTCCGCTTATGAGTAAAAGAGTGGCGTCTTCGTTTTATGATACGATACGCCGCCTTCTTTTTCATATTTTGTTTCTGTTTTTCCGGCTTTAAACTTTTCTTTTTGTTCATTCTTCTTTGCCGTATCTCTCTATTTTAGCAAATATACATTTATCTGTTTATAAAATTTCCGACTGTTTGTTTTCTCTATACGGTTGAAAAGAAAAGGGTTTTATTATATTATAATTAAAGATTTTTAGGAGGTTTTGTATGAGACATTTAATGAGTCCGCTGGATTTCTCAGTGGAAGAACTTGACAAACTGCTGGATCTTGCTCAGGATATTGAAGCACATCCGGCAAAATATGCACATGCCTGTGCAGGAAAAAAACTTGCAACACTTTTTTATGAACCGAGTACACGCACACGGTTAAGTCATGAGGCAGCCATGTTAAATCTGGGCGGAAGTATCATGGGATTTTCTTCTGCCGATTCCAGTTCCGCAGCAAAAGGAGAAAGTGTATCTGATACGATCCGCACGATTTCCTGCTATGCAGACATCTGTGCTATGAGACACCCGAAGGAAGGCGCTCCTATGGTCGCCTGTCAGCACTCTTCAATTCCTGTTATCAACGCAGGAGACGGCGGGCATCAGCATCCGACACAGACGCTGACCGACCTGCTCACAATCCGCAACGTAAAAGGACGTCTTAAAAATATGACGATCGGTTTATGCGGCGACTTAAAATTCGGACGTACCGTTCACTCTTTGATCAATGCTCTCGTCAGATATGAAGGAATCCGGTTTATCTTGATTTCCCCCGAAGAATTAAGGCTTCCCGATTATATCCGCCACGAAGTACTTGACCGGAACAACATCCCATATGAAGAAGTTGTCCGTCTGGAAGATGCAATGCCCTCTCTGGACATTCTCTATATGACAAGAGTTCAAAAAGAACGCTTTTTCAATGAAGAAGATTATGTCCGCATGAAAGATTTCTACATACTTGACAAAGCAAAAATGAAGCTTGCGCCGGAAGATATGTATGTTCTCCATCCGCTTCCGCGAGTAAATGAGATTTCAACCGAAGTTGACAATGATCCGCGCGCCGCTTATTTTCGTCAGGTTCAGTACGGCGTATACGTGCGCATGGCATTAATTCTTACACTGCTTGAAATTCATGTTGATTAAGAAAGGTAAAAGGAACAGATCATGGTAAAAAACACATTGAATGTCGGAAGCATTACAGAAGGCTTCGTCCTTGATCATATCGAGGCCGGAAAAAGTATGGAAATTTATAAATATCTCCACCTTGATAAACTGGACTGCTGTGTAGCCATTATCAAAAATGCCCGCAGTAATAAAATGGGAAAGAAAGATATTATGAAAATCGAATGTCCGATTGATTTCATGGATCTTGATATTTTAGGTTTTATCGATCACAATATCACCGTCAATATTATAGAAAACAAACAAATTGTCGCTAAAAAGCAGCTCACGCTTCCAAAAGAGATCCGAAATGTGATCCGGTGCAAAAACCCACGCTGCATCACTTCGATCGAACAGGAACTGGATCATGTCTTTGTTCTGACAGATGAAGAAAATCAGATCTACCGCTGTAAATATTGCGAAGAAAAACATCGAAGACAACGATAATAAAATCCGGCTTTATAAGTCGTAATATACAAAAGGAAATGGTGAGCTGTAAGAACAATTTTTTACACTGCATCCATTTCCTTTTTATAATCACTCTTATTTTACACTTGTTTTTTCTGCTGTATGCCAAACTGAATCGGCTTGCTTTTTATCAGCATTCTTCTGCGATCTTATAGATCAGTCTTTCCGTATCGTCCCAGCCAAGGCACGGATCTGTGATCGACTTTCCGTAAATGCGGTTTTCCTCGATCTTCTGGCATCCTTCTTCCAAATAGCTTTCGATCATTACCCCTTTGATCAGTTTTTTTAATTCACTGTTATAATTTCTGCTGTGAAGCACTTCACTGACAATTCGGATTTGTTCTTTAAACTGTTTATTTGAATTTGAATGGTTTGCGTCAATGATCGCCGCCGGATTTTTCAATTCCCTTTGCCTGTACATATCCAAAAGACGGATAAGATCTTCATAATGATAGTTTGGGATACATGTCCCGTATTTATCTACGCCTCCGCGCAATATGACATGTGCCAGATCATTTCCCTCTGTCGTCACATCCATTCCCCTGTATATAAAAGAATGAGAACTCTGTGCTGCCACTACAGAATTGAGCATTACAGAAAAATCTCCGCTTGTCGGATTTTTCATTCCTACAGGTATATCCATCGCACTTGCCGTCAGACGATGCTGCTGATTTTCCACAGATCTTGCTCCGATTGCCTCATAAGACAAAATATCGTCAAGATAACTTCTATTTTCGGGATAGAGCATCTCATCTGCCCCGGTAAGTCCGCTCTCCTCAATCGCTCTTATATGCATCTTTCGGATCGCTATGATTCCGGCTAACAGATCCGGAGCTTCGTCCGGCTTTGGCTGATGAAGCATTCCTTTATATCCTTCTCCTGTTGTTCTCGGCTTATTCGTATAAATTCTTGGGATGATCATCAAGCGATCTGATACTTTTTCGTTGATTGTCGCCAATTTCGATACATACTCACATACGGAATCTTCATTGTCCGCCGAGCATGGTCCTACAATTACAAGAAACTTGTCTGATTTCCCTTCAAAAATCTCTCTGATTTCCCGATCCCTTTTTTCTTTCAGTTTAAGAATTTGAGAAGAAAGCGGATATTCTGCTTTCAAATCAGCAGGAATCGGAAGGTGTGCATTTATTTTCATACCCATAGTTTTTTCTCCTGTTTCTTTTTAAATTAGTATCCTCTTGACAGATCCGACATGTATTTTAGCGAATCACAGCTTTATATTGCTAAAGCATTCGGGGTAACAAAATGTGTTAAGCAAAACGATAAGCCGGGTTATGTCGTGGACAATCATCTATCTAGGCACGACGTTGCCGCCGTGCTCAAGCGACCTACCTGAAGCGTGACGGGCCGCCACATTGCTTCTATCCGGTCTTGCTTCGAATGGGGTTTACATGTGCCCTCTCCGTTACCGCAGAGGCGGTAGTCTCTTACACTGCCTTTCCACCCTTACGCCGATATGGAATCCGACGCGGTTTATTTCTGTTGCACTGGCCTGGGAGTCACCT
>ERZ773241.1209-NODE-1209-length-25702-cov-9.147074_pt1 | contig 25702 bp, 19 predicted proteins | sample MGYA00580989_ERZ773241 | MGnify/ENA primary metagenome ERZ773241 (study PRJEB29015, sample SAMEA2737804) | human gut metagenome | biome: human gut; feature: human-associated habitat; material: faeces | place: China | collected 2012 ... | reverse complement strand
CTGATTATTTAATGCGAAAAGGAAGCGAGGTTGTCAATATGTTATTAGACGAATACGACTATGAGACAGATATCGAAGTGCAAAGAGAAGAGGCAAGAGAAGAAGGACGAAAGCTGGGACGAGAAGAGGAACGAAAAGAATTTCTCCAAAAAATCTGCTCTCTCATTCAGAAAAAACTTGAAAAAGGAAAAACAGTTTCCGAAATTGCAAATGATCTTGAAGATACGGAAGAAAATATTTCTCGTTTGATCAAGCAATTTCATCTAAATTAATCTTATATGCTTTTGTATGATTAAAAAGGAAAAAGTCCAAAGTTGCCCAAACCCCATCTACTGCTTACAATCTCATGATGTGCCTTTTGGCACTTCCGACGATTTATACTGTAAGCAGCTCTTTGAGGCTAAATTTATAATGACAGCCTTCCCTTTACTATGCTAAAATGTAAAAGATTATGAGAAAAACATATGAGAAATATGAAAATGAGGAGGATTTAAACTTTGGAAAACAAAAAAATTATCCAAGTAGAAGAAAAAGTACCTTTCAAGCTGCTCGTACCGCTAAGCATACAACATATGTTTGCAATGTTCGGTGCGTCCGTACTTGTTCCGTTCGTATTCGGACTGAATCCGGCCGTTGTTTTATTTATGAACGGAATCGGAACATTATTGTTCATCCTGATTACAAAAGGAAAAGCGCCTGCATACCTCGGCTCCAGTTTTGCATTTCTTGCACCGGCGGGAATCGTAATTGAAAAATGGGGTTATAGCTATGCACTCGGCGGATTTGTGGCAGTCGGATTCTTAGGATGTGTCCTTGCTTTGATCATCCGCAAATTCGGTTCCAAATGGATCGACGTTGTACTTCCCCCTGCCGCTATGGGACCGGTTGTCGCACTGATCGGACTTGAACTTGCCGGAACAGCCGCTTCCAATGCAGGTCTTACGGCATCTTCCATCGATCCGAAAAATGTGATCGTATTTCTTGTCACACTTTTAACCGCTGTCCTTGGATCTGTATTGTTCCGCAAATTTTTTGCCGTGATTCCGATCCTGATCGCTATCATTGCCGGATATATCGCGGCTCTTTTATGTGGAATCGTTGATTTCAGTAAAGTTGCTTCAGCATCATTTTTTGCGCTTCCGAACTTCTCCACGCCAAAATTCAAATGGGAAGCAATCGTGATCATTCTGCCTGTTATCCTTGTTATCGCCTCTGAACATATCGGACATCAGATCGTAACAAGCAAAATCGTCGGACGCGACCTTCTGAAAGATCCGGGTCTGCACCGTTCCCTCTTTGCAGATAATTTTTCCACGATGATCTCAGGATTTATCGGCTCCGTACCGACAACAACATACGGCGAAAACATCGGAGTTATGGCTATGACAAAAGTTTACAGCGTATACGTTATCGCAGGCGCCGCGGTACTGTCGATCATCTGTTCTTTCATTGGGAAAATGACAACTTTGATCAGCACTATCCCCGGCCCTGTTATCGGCGGAATTTCATTCCTTCTGTACGGAATGATCGGCACGTCAGGTATCCGCATCCTTGTCGATTCTCAAGTTGACTACGCAAGATCAAGAAATATGGCAATGACCTCTATTATTTTCGTAACCGGACTATCCGGTATCAAAGTACAGTTTGGAAGTATTCAGCTTACAGGTATGGTACTGGCATGTGTTGTCGGAATGATCATGGGATTGATGTTCTTCCTCTTCGATAAGCTAAAACTTACGAATGACAGAGAAAACTGCTAAAACACACTGAAAAAACAAAAAAAAAGAACAGAGGAATAATTACCATGCTGAAAATTGTCATTTCACCGGCAAAAAAGATGAATATCACAGATGAATTCCCCTGTAACGCCACTGTCCCGGTCTTTTCTGACCGGGCAGATGTGCTTCACGGGATTTTAAAAAATAAAAATATACAGGAACTGAAAACACTTTGGAAATGCAGTGATAAACTTGCCGAACAGAATTATCAAAGACTTCATGCCTTTTCTCCCGATCAGGCGGTAACACCGGCGCTTCTTGCCTATGAAGGAATTCAATATCAACACATTGCTCCTTCCGTTTTTACAGATGCCCAGTGGCATTATGTAAATGTTCACCTTCGCATTTTATCCGGATTTTACGGAATCTTAAAACCGACAGACAAAGTTATTCCCTATCGTTTGGAAATGCAGGCAAAGTTAGAAGCTGCTAAAAAGAACGACCTTTATGAATACTGGAGCGATACGCTGTACCAAAGTCTCCTCGCAGAAGGGATGACCGAACTTGTCAATCTCGCTTCCGCAGAATACAGTAAAGCAATCCTTCCCTACAAAAATATCCGCTGCATTACATGTATTTTCGGCGAAGAGGTAAACGGAAAAATAAAAGTCAAGGGCACTCAGGCTAAGATCGCCCGCGGCGAAATGGTACGCTGGATGGCAGATCAGAAAATCGAAAGCGTTTCGGACATCCGTGAATTCAAAGAACTGGGATATCGTTTTTCTCCCTCTCATTCCACGGAGGACACTTACACTTTTTCTCTTTGATCTAACTGCAGCTTTGTTTTGTATATGCGGACATATCACTCCCATTTGGGCCGCAAACGATAACTTGGGCTGCTGACTATAACTTTGACTACAGACTATAGTTTTTCCGCAGACTATGACTTTAGTTGCCGACTATAACTTTGCTCCAGGACTCTTTCATATTACTTTTATCTGTGTCTCCGGTGAGATCGTACGAAAAAGCTCGCTCATATTGATCTTCGCAGCACTGTCCGAAAAACTTGCGTCACAAAATACTGCCCGGCGCGGATGCTGTCCGGCAATCTTTCTGATCACAGTCTCGGATATATTTTCATTAAAGCAGGCGGCTAACTCTTTTCCGTCATAATAATGCACTGTATAACCACCGATTTTCTCCGAAGAGTACGGCTTTGACAATAAAAGTCCCCATTCCGTCAGACAGGCGAACAAAAGATCTAAGTCTGTACGATCAGGCTTAATATTTGTCTCAAGTCCGCAAAGCATTTCCTGCGTATACTCTTCAGGCATGTAATAAACATCCTCCATATTACTTTCATCAAGCCGCAGCACACGAAATCCAAAATCTCTGTTTTCGCATCCGTTTTCCCGTTTTATTTTTTCTGCTGCCCGGCGGATCCGTTCTTTTCCGATCTCACAGATTGTCTTATATCCTGCCTTATACGCTTCACTTTTTTTATCACATTCCTGCGGTATCTGAACTAAAATATAGTGCAGATCTATGTTTTTATCCGCCTCAGTCTGCATCACCGCATGAGCCGTTGTCGCCGATCCTGAAAAGAAATCCATTACGATATCGCCGTCTTTTGCCGCCATATTGATAAAATATTGTATGACGTTGACCGGCTTTACATTCTCAAACACTCTTTTTCCGTCAAACAATTCCTGTACGCACTGCGTACCTGCATTGTATATGCTGACTGCCTCTTTCGGAATCAGAGTGGACGGAGCGCCCATCGCGTCTCCCAAATATTTTTTAATATAGATGTTCCAATGTGCCTGATCTCCGTTTTGATCGACAAGCGGACCTGTCTTCGTTCTTTTAAATGTCACAAGACCTTCTTCCTTTGCCTGCTCAAACCTTTCCCGCACGAACCGGTAAATATATCCGTCTTTCGGACGCACTCTCTCCCCGTCCGGACAGATGATCTCGTATTTTTGGTTTGCATTTGTCGATTTATTTTTAAACACAAAATCTTTATCTCTGTATAATCCCCGCTCGTCTTTTTCCCGATACATCTTGATCGCTTCCCCTGACAACGGCGCAAAAAACATATCCAGACAAGTTTTATTTTTTGCATAACACAATATATATTCATGTGTCTTACTCGCAAATTTCGGCCGGATACCGCCTGCCGTAGAGCAATTCCATATAAAGCAGTTGACAAAATTTCGTTCGCCGAAAACCTCGTCACATATTTTTTTTAAATTTGCCTGCTCGTTATCGTCTATACTGATAAAAATTACTCCGTCATCACAGAGAAGGTTTCTGGCGGCAAGAAGCCGTGCATAAATCATGCTGCACCAATCCGAATGATACCTTCCGCTGTAATCCAAATTCTGATACATCCGGTTTTTATCATCTTGAGAAGCTCCGCCTGCATTCACATATTCTCTCGCTCTGATCCGAAAATCATCCGCATAAATAAAATCATTTCCCGTATTATAAGGCGGATCGATATAGATTACTTTTACCGAATCCAAATAACTTTCCTGAAGAAGTTTCAGCACATCCAGATTATCGCCTTCTATATAGAGATTGCCTGTCGAATCCCACTCAACAGAGTCTTGCACTACGGGACGCAGCGTTTTTCTGATCGGTTTATAAACTTCTTTTACGGCTTCCCGCTTTCCGACCCATGAAAATTCGCATGTTTCGCTTTCCTTTTGATTGATTCCCAAAAGAAGCTGCAACGTATTGATATCGACTTTTCGGATTGTCTTCCCATCGTTATCTTTTTGTTCTTTTACGCATGACGGGAAAATATCCGCAAGCCTGCGGATATTTTCCTGAAAACCGTCAACAGATTCAAATCTCATCTTTTCCATCTATGTCTTTCCTCAACTATTTCCTGCTCTGCCATACTTCATCCGTCTTTTGAAAAACATTCTCTGCATCGGTTTATAAATCTTCCGTTTTGAATCGCCGCTTCTTCACTGTCAAAAATGAGCAGCTCCTCTTTCGGCACTCTTCTTATAAACTTGCAGTCATCTGTTTTATGATAAAAATTTGTCGGCGTATATGGGTTTGCATACACTCTTTGCTTCGGCTTTCCAAACGCCTGCGCCAAACAGTCAATACCTTTTGTCTCTCCTAAGTTCTTTGCAAAATACAAGGCAAGTTCTGATTTATTTTTCTGTCTCATACGCTTAAATTGAACCGTATCATCGAGCAATTCCTCTTTCTGCATCCATCCGATCACAAATCCTTTTTTTGCCGGACGATCCAGGTAAACTCTCACAAAGATATCACAGCACTGATTTTCGCACTCCCATGCGATCACTCTGCGCCGCAGGTTTTCGCCCTTACATCCGTCAAATTCCGAAAACCTTTCCTGAACTTCCCTGCAGTAATCATCCAGACAATATCCAGGATCACTTTCCCGCCGTTTCAACTTCGGATAACAGAATACATCATCTTTACGCCGGATCGTCTCCAACAGTTTTTGCACTGACTTCACATTATCATAATCCCCTGTGAAATCACTTTCTACTTTCAAATCGTTTCTTATATTCGTAGATTTTACTTCTACGATCTTCACGCCTAATGTCCTGCATAACCACCTTGTAACATTGCTCAGTTTCACAAATTTATTAGGTGTTCTTGCAATATCCTGCCTGATTGCTTCTTCTATAAAAGCAATGTTGACCGTTCCGGTTTTCCAGAGCAGAAAATCAAACGGGGCATGTTTTTTAAAATCATCGTTTCTGATCTCATCGTAAGTTTTCAAAGACAACTCCTGAGAATAATACTGACGAATAAATCGTTCGGTGATCTCCTCCGCGATCTTCCCCTGTTCTATATTACATTCCCGCTCTTTCTTCGGTCTGTCCGGCTGCCAAGTTTCCGCCGTATAGTTTATGATCTGTCCTACCACCCGGGCATCTAAATGCACCTGTCCATAATCCGCACATACAATATGATTTTGTAAAGTCAATCTCATCTTCTGCTTTGCACCTCCATGTGCACGACTTCAACTTTTGTATCGAGATTTCTTTTCCTTAAATACACAAATCGCTTCCGTACAAGATCTTTCTATATAGTGTACCTCATTATATCACAAACGGCAATGTGCATTTCAACCGAACTGTTACTTATAAGAAAAGACTTCCGAAAAAGTCACCGATGCCGTCTACAATACCTGACACAATATCGCCGACTCCGTCGCACACATCGCTGATAACATCCGATGCCACACTTCCCGCAAACATTCCCGCGCCGATCCCGATAACAACTTTTGCGGCTAACGGAATCGGTGCGGCCGCAAGAGCCGCCATCGTTGCCTCTGATGCGGCTGTTCCCGCCGCCCCGGAAACAGATCCTTTCAAAGCGCCGGACGCAACATTTCCTGTCGTCGTTGACAGATCGTCTCCGTTCACGATTGATTCCACCGCAGCCATTCCTCCTCCGAAAGCTCCTCCGAGTTTTGCCGACGATTTTGCCGCATTGGCAATCCCGGTTGATGACTGGACTCCGTTAAACTTATTGCTTACACGGGTTGTATCTTTCGTTGAGATTCCGCTGTCTTTCATTACTTTAGTCACACCTTGAGAAGGCGCCTTTGCATTAAATGCCGCCGCACTTTCAGACGTTCCTACTAACTGCGTTGTTCGATATTGACCGTTTTGCACCCGTTTGATCGTATCCATCGTTCCTTTTGCACTCGGAGTATCCTTGCACTGAATCCTCTCTATAATGCGATTTCCCTTCTTCGTAACCAAATCTACCTGACGGGCAGTTGACGAATTCGTAAGCGTTGTTGTCGTGTCCGGCTTCAGCAGATTAGAGAGATTCTTCTTATCAGAATACATCACCTCAAAAGCATTTCCTTTTCCGCCGGTCGGCGAATATGCCCCTGTCCTTCCTGACATTCTCACTGCTACAGAATAGTCATACCCTTCTACCACACTGTTTGCTAAATTTCCTGCTGTTTTTTCTTTGTTTTCATTCATTTTTCTTCCTCCTCTGTTGTTTCTTTCCACATGCTTCATCTGATTCTTGTTTCATTTTGTCCCTTTACCAAAGCCGCCTCCTGCCTTGACATACTCCTTTTCACTGATCCAAACGTCATTCTAAAATTCATACACTTTCGGCATCCCTCCTTTTCACCAGAGTTTGCTGTATAAAGATAAAGCAGTAATGCGGTCTTTCAATTCATCGTCATAAGACAAAATTGTTTTTATCTCATAGAAGTCTCCCGATCTTCTTACTACCATGACAAGTTCCGGATCTTCACTTAACGGAGCATCTATATGCAGAGGCATGAACCATGAAATAGTTCCGCTTTTCCCTGAATAAGAAGCTTTTGCAAACGATCTGTCGCGGCGCTGCATTTTAATCCCCCGCTCAAGAGCATTCATGATCTGACCTGCGATCTTGCTGTCGCTCTGACTGCGTATGCTTTCCGGAAAACGTTCCCGCCTTTCCTGTATGATGTGGATCAGACAGTTTTGATTAATGTCGAAATCTTCCTTCTTCGGATTAAACACTTCTTCTTTTTCATCGAAAAAACTGATTGGCTCAATCTGCATCATTGACTGTTCTTTTGTAAATCCATAATTCAAATAATCCTGTTTACTCTCGATTACACGCTCCGCGATATACGTCTTGTACTTTTCATAATATCGATATAGAACTAAAAAATCATTTCCGAATAAATCCATCATTCCGGTATTTACGATTGCCGATTTCGTTTTATTCGCGACAAAATATTCTGTCCTTCCGGCATCGACAAGCTGCGTTATCCTTGCTCCTATGATTTTGATATATCTGTCAAGCCCTTTCATTGACTTCCAGTTCGGAAACAATAATCTGCCATAGATCGCTTCTGTAACATTAGAAAGTACTTCTTCATTTTTTATAAAAATCGTTTTTTCGCAATATCCCTCACTTCTGTCTTTTACTTCCGTCTCAACCTTACAAATACGCTCCGCATGTTCTTCCCTGTATCGATGACAAAATTTCAATAAATTTGATCGAAGTTTTTTTTCAGAATACAGAGTTTTCCTGCACATCCCATTTACTAAATAAGACGGCGTTCCGACATAATATCCTGAGAAATAATCAGATCGTTTTAAGAGCGAGATCATCAGCGGCTCATTTCCGTTCACCTTGATTCCTGTATCAATCCATGCCAGAATAACGTCTTTTTCATTTTCCGGTTTTTCCGATAAATCTTTATCAAAAAAATATATATTTGACTCTTCTGACGAAATATTCTCTATAATCTGATCTATTTCAATATCCAGTCCCGTCACTCTGTATATTTCGTCCGTCACTTTTTCTCCATCTGTTACAATAAACTTTTCCTTAATCATGTGATCCATAAGTTATCCTCCTCATTTTATGATATAATGTAACTATTCAGCCATAAGAAGCACGAGTGCGGTTTTACGGATGGTTCAAGCTGAACTGTTACACCTCTCTTGTTTGTAAGCTTATCGTATCACCCTTTCCCGTTATCATGAATAACTGCAAGTTGACATCTTTTTGACAAGATTATTCTTTGTCAAATGACAAAAAATTGACAACACAATGACAATTATCATTATTGATCGGAGGTAAATATGTTAAATTACGCTGTCATCATTCAATATTTAACTCAACAACTGAATATTCCCAACGTAAGGATCGCAGAATGGCTTAACCTTGATCCTTCTATTATCAGCAATATCAAAAACAATAAACGAAAAATGCAAAAAGACATTTCCTATGATGTTTTTTACAGAGACGTCTTTTGCCAAGCCGAAATCGGAACTGATTTTCAAAGTGTTCACAGCCTTTACACATACCTTCAGGACAAGGACTGCTCGAATGAAGTAATAGACATGGCATACTCACACTATAAAGAACACAGATCAGTTGAAAACGCTGAAACTTTTCTGCTCACTTTACTAAAAGAAGTCAAATATGAAAAAGATGCTGTGTCATCGAAATCTGCGTCAAAATCCACTCACCGTTCCCCTTCCGATGCCATTGCTTTTGAGCCGTTTCATAACCCGATACAAAACAATACTTTCTTCGGACGACAGGATATGTTTGAGAAAATACGCTCTGTTTTATGCAGTTTGGGAACTTGTATCATCTACGGTATCGGCGGTTTAGGGAAGTCCTACTGTTCGCTTAAATATGCCGCTGAATATGAAGATTCCTATACACAAATCCAGCAGATCATTTTTACAGGCGATATAAAAAACACAATTTTAAAAATAAAATTTACAGGATTGGATGAATCTCACTTTTCAGAAGACGAAAAATTTGAGAAACGACTTTCCATTCTCGCTTCTTACGGTGAAGATACTCTGCTTATCATCGATAATATGGATACTCACCCGGCTGATCGGGAAAATTATGTGCGGTTAAAAGAATTACCGATACATATTCTCTTCACTTCAAGAGAGACCGATCTCGATTCAGAAAAGTTTCTCTTGCCGATCCATCCGCTTTCCAAGCAAGAACAGCTTCAATTATTTATGCACTACGGACGGTTTACGATCCCCGAAGATGAATACGGCGACTATTTTAAAATATTCAATATGGTAGAAGGTCATACTCTTCTTTTAGAACTGATCGCAAAAACAATGACTGCCGAAACATTAACGCCTGAAGAAATGACAGATATTTTGTACAGTCCTGAATATGACGATATAAGCAAAGTGGTCATTGAAAAAGACAATACTTATCAGCAGGAAAAAATGAACAACTTTATATCTAAACTTTTTGACACAAGCAATCTTACCGATGTCCAAAAAGAAATATTGATGAACCTCTCTCTTACGTCGATAAGCGGCATAAGACAGCGCTTATTCAAACAATTTTTAGATTATAATAATTCAGATATCAACGCTTTGATCCGTCAAAGCTGGATCATACAAAACAGACCCAACGGTCCGGCCTCATCACAGATTCATCTGCATCCGGTCATTAAAGCTGCTGTAATAAATAATACGGAACCTTCCTTAGAAAAATGTTCAGTTTTTATCAACAAAATAATTGAATTTCTGAAAGCGGCTTCCGCAGATGTGATCGAAGACAGTATGTCGAATGATTTATGCGACGTTCTTGCAAACGCAGGTCTCATGTTCAAATATACTTCCGAACATCTCGGCTTAATGTACGACATCGCCTTAATCTTATGGCGCAGCCTTATGTATCATGAATCTTATTCATACTTAACAAAAGGGTTGGAACTATTAAACAAAGAATCATCTGACGATATCGAATTACAACTGTCTTACTACGAAACCGCAGGAAAAGTTGCCGTCAGACTTGCCGATTACGAAAAAGCAATTACTCACTATCAGTCGGCAATCACGACAATCGAAAATTCAGGACAAGATTTTTCCGAAAGGCTTGCCACGATATATGACAAACTAGGGGTAGTTATGCGAAAAGCGTCAAAATATGAACAGGCTTTGGATTATTTTACGAAAGCTCAAAATATTATTGATATCAACCATATAAAAAATCCGGAATTAACATCCGACATTTATAATGATATGGGCGTGATCTATATTAACCTTGATATCTTCGATAAAGCTTTGGCGAATTATCAAAAAGCCCGCGAGATCCGGGAGTCGGTTGAAAATCCCGATCTCGAACAGATCGCCTATTCTTATCACAATATCGGAACAGTATATCAGCGGCAGAAAAAGTACGCAGATGCAATCACATGGCATAAAAAAGCGTTAGAGATCCGTCAGGAAATATACCCTGATAACGAACCGATCATTGCCGCGTCATTAACGATGATCGGCAATGACTATACACAGGCGGCAAAAAACGATTCTTCTTATCACTTTAACGATGCCTTTGAATATTTCGCAAAAGGCTTGGAAATCCGAAAGCTCACGTTGGGAGAAACACATCCTGACACGGCATGGTCTTACCAAAGCATCGGATTATGGCATTTTTATCAAGGAGAATACGAAGAAGCGATTGAAAACTATTTGAAATGTCTCAGCATTCGGAAAACGATCCTTCAGCCTTCGCACGCCTACACTGCCGAAATCTCATACTTGTTAGGAGAAGCATATTTAAAGATCAACCAAATCCACTCTGCAAAAGAACACCTTCTGCTCTTCTTATATGTAATTGTCAACGTTTTATACGTCCTTTACTTCGATTTTAAAATACCGTCAAATCCACTTCCAGTCACTTTTACCTCTCCGTTTTCAAAAGTAGCAATTCCGTATATTTCTTTGGAAACGCTGTCTATAATCGAAAGCCCGCCGTCTCCCTGCGTATATAATCTTCCGTCTATAACCAGCCCGTTATTATACTCTACCCGGACTGCCGCGATATCAGATCCTGTCGGAACATACTTTGTACTTGCCTCTGCCATTTGATCGTACACGATCATCGTAGTAGTATCATTTTCATAAGTACCTTCAATCTCCAGATCCGGCGTATATGTACCGCTGATCCTGCGATAGTTTCCCCAGCCTTTGCCTGCACCTGAAGTTACGCTTAACAATCCGTTCTCATTTTTATAGAACGTATAATATTGCCCTTCTAAATAATCTCCGAATGCACCACATTCTGATTCTTTCTCAAAAATCTGCCCGCTCGACGTATAGATAACATAAGACCATTCATATCCGATTGATGCAATCACAAGCCTGTCTCCCGAATCATCGTCTTTATATGTACCTGCCCATCCCATTGTGACCGGGTCTGTCAATACAGCTTCCCTTTTACTGTTATCTTTTTCTTCCTTTTTTTCTTCTTGCCCGGAATCTTTTTTCATTTCCCCATCAGTTTCTTTTTTAGGTTTTACATTTTCCTTTTTCGCCGGCTTCGATTCTTTTTCAGCTGCATTCTCTTTAACCTCTTTATATGTCGAATCTTTTGCAGTTTCTTTCGCATCGGAACTTCCAAACATTTTCACTGCTGCAATAATTCCGATTATTATGACTGCTGCCATCGCGATAATTCCAATTACTACCGCTGTTTTTTTCTTTTTCGGCGCAGGATGAGACACACCCTTGTTTTTAACATCTGCACTTGAATTACCTGTTGTCTCTTTTTGTGTCAACCGCTGGTCTGACTGTGCCGACTGCTTTGGTTGTTCACTCTTCTGTTCCGGCTGTGCCGACTGCTTTGGCTGTTCATTTTTCTGTTCCGGCTGTGCCGACTGTTCTGGCTGTTCGCTCTTCTGTTCCGGCTGTGCCGACTGCTCTGGCTGTTCGCCATTCTGTTCAGGCTGTACAGACGCTCCGCAATACGGACAGAACTTATTCTCATCTTTTATTTCTTTTCCACAATTTTCACAAAACATTTTTTTACATCCTTTATCTTATTTTACCTTTAATATAACGATGCAGTTCCCTTATAACCGTCATATTCCAAAATCAACGTCGCTCCTTCTACATCACACTCTGCAAAACTCAAACCATAAAATTCAAGAACATTTCCTTCAAAATCTTCTATCGCAAAATCCCAGTCAAGATCCTCCTCTGTGATCACAAACTCTATATCTACCCTTTCACCATCATACACTATACCATACTCAAGCAAATCTTCTTCCCAGTTATCCACATCAGGTTCTGAAGCATAAAGAGCATAAATATCAAAACCGGTATTATTAATTACATGCACATTATATCTTAATATTTCATCCTTTGAACTGCATTTAAAAATACCGATCGCCACAATAATAACTAAAACAGCGATCGCGATAACCGCTCCTTTTTTCTTTTTTCCTGCGCCTTTGACGCTAAAATCCGGCGGTATATCATGACTCGGTTCTTCCTTATTTATTTCATTTTCCGCTCCGCAATACGGACAAAACTTATCCCCATCTTTTATTTCTTTTCCACACTTTTCGCAAAACATGGCAAATTCCTCCTACATTCTCTTTTAATGTTTTCAATCACATAAAATATCTTAAATATTTCATAATGATATTTCCGAACGCATATCCGCACAGAAGACCGGTTATTAATCTCCGTATATTATTTGATTCGTAATGAAATTTATATTGTACGAACCAATCTGCAAACATGATCAGAGAAAACACGACCGCAATTATATTGGAAATCTCGCCGACCTTGAATAAGAAGATTCCCAAAACTTCTCCTATAAACACCCCCGTACATCTTGCGCATACCGGAAATTGTTTTCCGCGAAAGGAAAAGCTTCGTTCCGGTAATTGATGACATCCCGTCGCTCTTCCTATCACCATAAGTTTCTTATATATTTTTCTTTTATCCATCATCATCTTACTCTGCAAAATGTACTAAGATCGGACAGACAAAAATCAGTGTACCGGCTAAAGAAAGCATTGAAAATTTTATACAACTCCAAATTTCCTGTTTCTTTTCTACTTCTAAAATATCCCAAATACTATACCCTAACTGTTTGTCTATATCCTCGCATAACTGATAGCAAAAATATAACGGCAAGGAAACTCCCACTATGACAGCGATCAAAACAACGATGACCGTTCTTAAAAATCCATGCACTAATTCATCCAGTATCGGGTAAAGCAAAAGAGAACCTAGCGCGCCATAGCAAAGACAATTTACTGTCATTTTATCCATCAACGAACTTAACGTTTCAACAGCGTCATGCTGCGCTAAATGTTGTCTTCCGCAATTTTTACATCCCCACCAGGTGATAGATCTGCTCTTTACTTTAGAGCCCGTGAAGAGCGCTCCGCACAATAATCCAAACGGACCGAGCAAACACATTCCACAGCACCCGCGCCCCATACTGTATCCTTTTGTTTTAATCTCTGTCTCGTTCTTAACAATCGGAAACGTATCCTCGCTGTTACAATACGGGCATATAGAATCTTTCGGTATATTCGGCGGCATCTGAATGATTTTGTCAATCGCATCGATAATATGAAGCCCCGCTTCTTTCATATATTCAATCAGCGCTTTAAAAAATTCGACAAGAGATTCCCAAAGCGATCCATCCGCGTTACTTTCCTGATATGAATTCTCATTTTTCCCTGATTGTTCCTCACTTACAGAAGCGCCGCAATTCGGACAATATTGAATATCTGAATTTAATTCTTTTCCACAATTTCTGCAATATTTCATCTCGCACGCTCCTTATTCTTTTCCGATCAATAACCGAAACTGTTCCACATCTTCAGTCATTCCATTTACAGGAATTTCAAAATTCAGTCCATTTTTCATTTTTAAATTTAAAACCTTTCCATAACCTGTATAAAGAAAGACTGCTATCAATAAAAGCCATGCTACATCTGTTATATTCATCAGAAACATTACCCCAAATAGCGCTGCATACAATGTATCCCAAAAATCCATTTTTGTTTTTAATTCCATTGAACCGATTTCTGATAATTTTATCTCCAAATGGTTTTCTTTTTCTTTCCTTAAAAATCTATGTATCTTTTGACTTATCTCCAAACGCTCTTCATTATTACTTACTTCTGTTCGGATAATTTTGTATCGTAATCTTCCGATCATTTTTACTTTTTCAAAATAAAATGTTCCTTTACTTTGTTCCGCTTTATCCTTTTCTTCATCTTTTAATGTACTTACATCCTCTTTTTGTTCCAATGTACTGCTCCCACATTTAGGGCAAAATTTTGACTCTTCTCTAAGTACATTCCCACAATTCACACACCTTTTCTCCGTTTTCGTCTCATGAACATTATGTTTACCGCTGTGATCTTCCTGCTGCTCCAATATATTGCTTCCACATTTTGAGCAAAATTTCGCCCCCTCCCTAACTTCATTTCCACAATTTTCGCACTTCATTCCTTTTTGCACTTCCTTTATAACTAATATTTTTATAGCTGTAGATAATTATACTATAACTAAGTAAATATTACAATTAAATCAATATTTTTTTGGAGGTTACTGCATGGACACTTTAAACTTTGAACAAATAGGCGAAAAATTAAAGAAAATCCGCCTTTCCAAAAACTTAACACAAGAATATATCGCTAATGCTGCTGATGTGAATACAAGTCATATCAGTAATATCGAAAATAACCGTGTCAAAGTTTCTCTTTCTGTTTTAGTGCAGATATGTAATGCGTTAGATACTACTGTTGACTATATTCTTTCCGATGAATATAACGACTCATCCTCTGCCATCGAACAGGAAATTCTCCATGAGTTACACTCCTGCAATAATGAAACAAAAGAGCAGATTTTGAAAATTGTCAAAGCTTTACAGTAATTTCTCTCATTAACATTACGGCATATCGAAAACCTTGTATGAATCCTTTTTCTTTTGCAGCCTCCGTTAATGCAAATAACTCATCGCGAACCTCTTCATACGTCTTTTTCTCCAAATTCACTCTATTTTCTTTCAACAGCCTCTCCGTCTCTTCGTCAATCTCTTTCCCAATTTCCTTCAAATAATCGGTTTCAGACAGTAAGAAGCGATAAATCTCTCTTATCTTTTCAGTCTTATCTGCCGAGCTGTTCTTTTTTGATTCTTCCGGCTTTTGAAACATACTCATTCTCCTATTTCTATTTCTTTCACTTTGCATTACAATATAAACAGATTATTTTATTGCCTGACACTATAATTAAACCATCTTTATCAAACAGCATGAAGCCGCAAAAAATTTCCGATTTTTTTTGCAGCCTTTTATACCGAAGGAGGATTCAAAAATGAAAGCAGCAAACAAAAACACAATTCCCATCACTTCAGAATCCGATATTTTATGCGCTTTCAGAAATCTGACTTCTTCTTATGACGAACGCACTTTACACAAATGGATTAATTTTTTCAAAAAATGTATGTATTACGCCTCTTCCGATTATTCTAATCCTATGTTTCTTTCTTTAACTTACAATGCAGTTAAAAAGAGCGAGCAATATCCTTATGAATTTTTATATATTCATAAGTTGATGTATCAGTTTCTCTGCCTGAGAACCCCCTGCTTTTTGCAGTTTCCTCCATATACCGATCTTGCATCCGAATACGATCGCACAGCGATCAAATGGAATGTTCCCGCTCCCATTACGCCTTTTTTAATCTGCTATATCAAAGCTGCCAGTAAATTCAAAAAAAATGCCCCTGTCACTTCGTTTTTCCATGAACTTGACGAGACATTTACAGAGACAGAAAAATTTCAAAACGATCTTACCCAAACAGAATATCGGATTTTAACTGATGAAATTCTTTGCCGTAAATATTTTTGTACTACGGAAGAAATTTATAATACTTTCTCAAAAAACGATTTCCAAAAAGAGGCGCTCCGGCATTGTATTTTTCATTTAACCGAAACATTAACCGCAATTTTGCAAAACAGCCGCCTCAAAAATTATTCCGCTGCTCCGGTTGTTTCAAACGCATATATTCTGTTAAATACTTTCAGGGAAAAATTATATGAACAGACCTGTTCAGAAAATAAAAAACTAGATTTAACGACCTTATATCCACACAAAAAGCCGTGGACTATTATAGGTGAAAACGAACTGATGCAGAGCATAAAACATTCTCTGTCTTCCTTTTCTGCAAAAATATTTTCTCTTGCAGAAGAAACTTTAGATGACCATTCCATTCACCATATCTCGGCGAAAGACTACGAAACCTTTTCCAACGGATGCACTAAGATCATAAACGACATAGAACAGCAGATTGAGAAAGAAAAAGAAAAAATCACAACATTCTATCTCAATATAACAAACGCCCCCGCTGTCAGTCACGCTCTCTCTAACGGACAATTAGAACTTGATCAAGAAAACTTGAATTACAGATGTTGTCTGCTTACAGATGCCCTTACAACATTTGCCAATTCTTTTTCACAAACGATCCTGACTTTCAAAAACAACGTCAGGAAGGCTTCTCACGCCTTCCCTGAGCAATATACATCTTTAAAAACCGACAGAGACTACTTTTCGGAATTCAAGCACTCTGTCAAAACAATCGAAAAGAGGCTCTACGGGGAAATCTTTATGACAGCTTTTGAACATTCCAAGCCGTTTCTGTTTTATAACGACAGAGGATTCATAAATACTCTCACATATCCCGCTGTCCTCTTTCCGGCAGAATGTTTAAGAATAACTCATGAATTGATAGGAAAATATTTTTTATCTGAAGATTATATCCTTCAGTATTTTCATGATAAAGGGATTCGTTTTCCGATATCACTTGCTGAATTTTTATCGAGAGTTGATATTAAGTAACACACAAAAACCTTTGCACTCCTTCATAAGTTTCTTTGAAATTGATGTAAATTTAGTGTAGTGCTAATGTAGGAATCTCTATTCCATTTTCAAGAACTCTTCAATCACTTTTACAAATTCTTCAGCTCTATCATACTGTTCCTTTGCATCTTGCAGAGACACAAGAAAAAAATCCGCATAATCGGTATTGTTTCGAATTTGAAATGCCTGACTGATATATTTTGAATATTTCTTGTCAAACTTTCCTGTCTTCACATATTCTTTCTGAAAATATGCAATAACTCCGGCATGCTTTGAAAAGTCTTGTCCTTCTACCGCCAGCAATGCACGCACCGCTGTAAACATTGCATAATAGGAACGACCTATAGAATCTTTATAACTTCCAGCCTCTAATAGTATTTTCGAGGAATGCAGTCGCTCTTTTGCCATTTCCAAGCGATATACTTTTAATTCTTCTCTATTATCAGGCAACGATTTCTACCCCCTCACTTTCGATATTTCTATAATAAGGTAAATCATTTTTATACTTCTCATATTCAGCAAAAGGAATAACCGTTGGAGACACTATCGTACCATACTCTAATTCCAAGTCTGAAGAAATATCCCACACACTTTTCAAGCCTTGTTGAAGTTTTTCTCTATCTCCCTGTACAATAGCGACTATATCTATATCTGAATCCTTTTGATAATCGCCTCTAGCATAAGAACCATACAAAATAATTTTCACAACATTTGCTCCATATACCGCTTGATACGCCTGAGTCATCGCCTGCAATATTAAGTTCAATTCATTTCGTGTACACATTTCTTTCATACTCCTCTGATTATAACATATAACAGATTGTTTCGATTTTATTATAACGTAATTCCTCTAAAAACAAAAGGTACTCTCTATACATCTTTTATAACCCATCTTTTATAACTGTATGTAATCAAATTTTATCTTATTGACAAAAATTGAGGTATCGCAATTTGCTAATACCTCGCAGTCTATTTATCAAAACAAATTTCCATCCTTAATGTTAAATTTTGTTCTAAAGAACGTTCTGTTTTGACAATATCTTAGAATTATTTCCCTAACATTCTATTTTTTCAGCGTACATAAAACTCCCTTTTGTCATTTTATTTGTTTTATAACTTATCAACCTCAGATTCATACACCGATTCAGTATGAGTATCAAATAGCACCCACTCCACCAGATCAAAACAATCCGGATTATCCTGCAAGAACCTATTTACTGTATGTACTGCAATCTTTGCTGCCAACTCAACCGGAAAACTATATACTCCCGTTGATATAGAAGGAAATGCAATAGACCTGATTCCATTATCCATTGCCAGCTTCATGGAAGTAAGTAGGGGGAGAAATGATAGCGCTTACCGTCGTTATTAGAAACTTCCTCACGATATTGGTTATAGTGAAAATACAGAAATGAGATTTGTTTGCCTTGGTTGATTGCCTATTGATATTGTCTACCAAATAGTAGATCTGCTCATTCATCGGTTTGACACGCTCGGAAATATAGATATTCCTTTTCAGTTCTTCCGACTGATACACGCTTGTCATCTGCGACAGCTTATCTGCAAGCTCCGAGCTTTTCCTTGCCGTAATGAACTTTGAGGACTCCACCGCATCCATCAGCAGCTTCACTTCCGGCAGGGTAAACATATGACTACTCAGGGAATAGCGGTTCTCACGGCTTCTTTCTTCTTCAATATCAATACCAATATCACAGAGCTTCGCAATGTCTCCCGGTATGGTTTTTCTGTCGCAGGAGATACCGTTTTCCTTTAAGTATGTAATAATATCTCCGGTTGTGGCATAATGCTCGGCATCCGTGTTTGCCATAGGTATATTAGAATATATAAAATCCTGCTTTTTGTTTCAGCCATAAGTACCTCCGTGGTATGTTACCTTATTTGCTCAACACCTATCACAACCATTCTGCTGTCTTTACTGTCTCCGAAGCAGGTGGAAAGGGTTATTAGCTGCTCTTTGAACTGCGGCTCGATTCCGGTATCGTAAAGCGACCTGTCTTTAATTTCCGAAATTGCCTTTTGGTACTGCTCTTTGCTCTCAAAACAGGAAAAGCCGTACCATTCATCTGTTTTCTTCAGGCAAACCACCGCAAAGACTTGGTATATTCTCAATCCGCCTGCTGTTTCAAACTCAATGTACGGATGTTCCTCCCAGTATGCTTTATCCCTATATTGTGTAACATCAGAAAACATCGTACCGTTTTTCATATTGTGACCGTAGACAATCAAATTGTCACATTCCGGGGTAGAAGCCCCATCCAAAAACGGAATACCTGACACACTGTATTCACCCTCGAAGTTTTTACGAAGGTACTTCTGAGGTTCTTCGGGTGTAAACATAACCGGATAATTCACCGCCGTATTCGGAATACATATCCAGCCGATACAATCCCCGTTTGCTTCAAATAACGGTGTCAGATTGCGCGAGGACTGTTTCTGTTCCTGCGGTGTTTCGGTCTGTTCAACATTATCCGCCATTTCCGTTTGTTCAACTTCGGTTATAATATCCTCTAATTTTTCAAACCCTTTTATATCTTGTTGGCGTTCCCGATACTCTTTTGCTATCATTCCAACAGACAAAAGCATTATAGCGACAAACAGGAGCGAGATTAACGGTAATACTTTTTTAGTTTTCATATAGACCTCCGTCAATAGTTTCTGTTTTTTACTGAACACCATATTTTACTCTTGCCTTGTCAGTTTATAAGTCCCGCTGACCGTTCCTTCTCCTCCGACCATTGTGAGGATATCGCCGTCAACGGTAAATTCATAAGTAGAATCGTGTACAGATTCATTTAAATAGTCGATTACGAGCTTATTGCCGTCAATCGTATATGTAAAGTCGTAGGATATGGAGGGAAGCACCATTGCGCCGGTTCCATTTCCGTCAAACTCATATGTCGTAGTTCCGTCAAAATCCCAAGTGCCCGCAAGCGCATCCGTTCTGCCGGAGCAGCCTTTCACGATAAGTGCAATGACAACTACTATAACAATCAATGCAGCGGCAGCACCGCCAAACAGCATACGGCGTTGTTTCTGCTTTTTCTCTTTTTTCTTATTTCTTTGAGCCATTCGTTCCGATTCACTCAAATACCGCCCTGGTTGCCGGTGTTCGCCGGAACGTAGGGATTGATAATCCTGCATAACATTTCTCCAATCTCAGACTCAGCAAAAAGGCGGTGGCGGGAACCTCCCGTCATCGCCTTTTGCTTAAAGGTCTGTAGCTGAATTATTCAGCTTGTTCTTTCTTTTTTTTGCCGTAAATGACAGTTCCCAATACGCCGAAGCCGCTTACGAACAGCACCGCAAACCACAGCATCATATTGCTGTTATCTCCGGTCTGAGGAGATTTTTCGCTGCCGTTGGTGCTTCCGGGCTTTGTTGTATCATCAGGCTTGCTCGGATTGGTCGGTTTTGTAGGATCAGTAGGCTCTGTCGGTGTTCCGGTAGCCGGAATCTCTACCGCTGGACGCTGATAGCCGCAAACCTTGCATTCTTCATGCTTGGAACCCTTTTTGGTTGCAGTTGCTTCCTTATCTACCACCCACTTAAAGCTGTGTGCTGCAACATCAGCCTTATCGCCGCAGGAGCATTCTTTCCAGTGGTTAATAGAATCGGATTTCCAGTCAGAGCTGTAGTTGTGGGTATGCTCACCGCTGCCGATTGCCGGAATCGTACCGGTTTCCAGTACACGCTTGCAAACAGTGCATTCCTTATGCTTTGAGCCGTCGGTTGTAGCAGTTGCTGGGGTGTCGATGATCCATTCGCCGGCGGTATGCGCTGCTGTATCTTTCTTATCGCCGCAGGAGCACTCATGCCAGTGGTTGTCGGCATCGTTCTTCCACTCGCTGCCGTAGCTGTGAGTATGCTCACCGCCGCCGGTTGCCGGGATAGTTTCGGTTGCCATCGTATAACCGCAGACGGTGCATTCCTTATGCTTTGAGCCGCCGGTTGTAGCACTTGCCGGAGTGTCGATAATCCATTCACCGGCGGTATGCGCCGCCTTGCTGCCCTCGATGATCACGCCGCAGCCGACAACGGTGCACTCTTTCCAGTGATCGGTATTATCGGACTTCCAGTCGGAAGCGCTATGACCTGTTGCCGCAAGGATTACGCTTGTCTTGTCGGTAATTTCGGATGCACCGGTTGCATCCTCAAACCACTTGTCACAGCCGTCGCAGGTGTAATATGCCGTGTTGCCTTTCTCCGTGCAAGTAGGAGCCTTTGCGGGAACGAGGGTCAGATTGTGCGTATGCGGTACGGTCTTGTCATATCCGCAGGTGTCGCAGATGTTATCGCTACCATAATCGTGAGCCGCCTCGTCCTTCTTTTCGTGGCAGCGAGAGCATTCTTTCCAATGATTGTCTGTGTCCTTGCTCCAATCGCTTGCCCATGCGTGCCCGAGCTGTGTACCTGCTGCTGTAAAGGTTTCTGTTGTGCTGATCTCTCCGCAGGAGCAGCTCTTGAAATATACTGCATCGTTGGTGCAGTCGGCAGCCGACTTGAGGGTTTCCGGCTTCTGAATTTCCTGATCGTAGGTATGGGTATGGGGAATTGTGTAGGTCGCTTTCACGCTGACTTCACTGTCAGGCATTATGAAAGTAGTGGTTTCACTGTTCGCATCTTCAAGAGTAGTGTTGCCGCTTTCTACTACCCACTTATCAAACACCTTACCGTCAGGAGCCGCATTTGCGGTCAGAGTAATGGTTGTGCCTTGCGCCGCTTTACTGATTTCGCTTCCTGCACCGATTGTCGCTTTGCCGTCCGTTACGATGATGGAATACTCTTTACTCTCCCAGATTGCATAGAAGGTAGTATCCGAGCTTACTTCATAGGTCGTGCCGGAAATAACCGAACCGTCGGCACTGGTTGACCAGCCCTTGAATTGCTTGCCTTCCGGTTCAGTAAAACCGCAGGCGGGCAGGGTGTAGCTGCCGGAAACGCCGGTGACATCTGCCATTGTGCCGCCGCCACCGTTGGCATTGAATCTGACGGTATACTCGGCAGGCGCGGGAGGTGCGTCCTCCCACAGCGCCTTGACTGTGATGTCAGCAGTGACGGTCACAGGGGCGTTCACCGGATACTCCGCACCGTCTATCTCCCATGCCTTGAACTGCTTTCCTTCGGGCGCAATAAACTCGCACTCCGGCAGAGAATACTCGCTACCGTGCAATATCTTCTTAGCGGGCATTGCGGTGGTGACCTCCTCGGGCAGCTCCTCAGGCTCGGAGCCGCCGTTAGCGTCAAAAGTGACGGTATGCTCGTTGCGCATTTCAAACGCTGCGGTGATGGTAACATCTCCCTCCGGCTGGGTGAAGGTATAGGTATCGTCCCCAACCGCAACGGCGGCAGGGTTGCCATTGACGGACAGTGTGCTTAGCATATAGCCCTCGTCGGGGTCAATGGAGAGCATGACAAGCTCGCCCTTAAAGAACAGTGGCGTGCCGTCCTCGGCGGTTCCCGCAGCGTTCACCACCTTGACTCTGCCGTTTTCGCAATCCTGCACCGTCACCTTATACTGCGGCTCGCCCTCCACGGTCACCTGCACCGAGATGTTCTTCTTCCACTCCTCTCCCGGACGTGTGATAACATCAAGCCCCGAGTTGCAGCGTGCTCCGGTGCCCTCCAGAATCACCGTTCCGTTGACCGTGAAGGTCTGCTCCCGCTGAGACTGCGGATCATAGTCTGCCGGGATCTCCCACGAAACCTCGACAGGTATAAAACCGGAGGTGTCAGCTGCAAAAACCCCGATTTGGACCTTGGAGAGCTCCTCTTTCAGATTCTGTTCCCTGGAAATACGGATCGGCTGCGCGGGCGCCACATCCCAATGGTCCTTCTCCCGCACATTGGTCAGGTAGTTCCAGAAAACCTTGAACGACCTGTAGGAGGCCACATTTCCGCAGGCGTCTTCGATGATAAGCGTGTGTTGGATGCTGTTGTCATACTCTGCCGGGATCGTATAAACGCCATTTTCATCCGGCGTCAGAAGCGTAGCTTTCCCACCCGGGGATGTATGGCAACGAACCGTGACGGGCGATGAGTCCTCTACCTTGAACCGCAGGTCGCCGTAATACTTACCATAGCTCTTCAGTTCCTTTCCGGTAGAAAGATCAATGGCTTTCGGGTTCTCGACGTCAATGATCATCTTCGGCGTAGAGACATAGGTCGTTCCCGTCGGGTTCGTGGCTTTGGCGTAGACATACCAACCGCCGTTTTCTTCATACGCCGCAGCGTCTATTGTGATTAAGATAAATGGCAGCACGATCGATCCCGGCGTGGCTTCCGCTATCTTGTATTCCTTCCAGAGGGACTCGTCAAGCGCTGCCAGCTCTTCCTGCGTGTAGCGCTTCGGAGAGCTGAGGTAATAGCCTGGCTTCGCGTCCGTGTCGACCCACATGCCTATCTGATAGGAATTCTCATCCATGGACGCGCCTTTGAGATAATACGGTTCGTCCGAATCCGCGTTATATCCCGTGAAGTACTGACCCGTCCCCAAGCGAAGCTCGACCTTTGGATGCTTCGTCGAATAGTTCAGCACGAGCGTCCGGTTTTTGGTGATCAGACCTGCCCGGAACTCTCCCTTTTCCTTGTCATATGGGATTTTCGTCCCGTCTGCCTCATCGGTCAGCGTTGCCGACACGCCCGCCGGCAGCCTGATCTGGAGCACCAGATATTCATTGTGCGGCAGCATCAGATCGGCGTAGGTCTTTTTGCCGTCCGGGCTGATGACCTTCACATGGTGCCGCCTGTAGGTTCTGACTGTGGCCGTAGTCTCGTTTCCCGCGTTGTCAGTCGCAACCACGGTATATTCCGCTCCCGCATCATTGTTGCCGCCATCCGGCGCGGGGAGACGATAGGTGGGGCCGGCTTGCGGCTCGCCGTTGATGGTCACCGACTTGATGCCGGAGGACGTCTCACCATTCAGCGCCGGGTCGCTCACGGTGAAGGTGTACGCGCCGGGATTTCCATCGAGGGTATCCTCGACGGTGTAGCTCTCGCCGTCCTTCAAACCCTCCAGCACCGGCGCCTTCGTGTCCGTTCCCATCACATGGCCGCACACAGTGCAGAGCTGCTTCTGATTGCTCCAGTCGCCGGGGATGTGCTTTCCGTTTTGCTTGGACATCTCCGCCACCGGGTCACGCGCCTGACACTTCATATTCCTGCACGCCCAGACGTGGCACGACTGCCGGTCGACCCAGCCGAAGTCGTGCTTCCCGTCGCAGGGGTCGTCGATCAGCTCCAGTTCCATCGCGTTGATCGCCCAGCCGTAGTTCTTCACGTACGGCAGCGTCAGCAGCTGCACGTCGATGCGCCCGTTCTCGTTGGGGATCAGGATATCATAGAGGTTCCAGAAGAAGGTGAACTCGTCGTTGCGGTTGATGGCTTGCGCCTCAACCTTCAGCTTTATCAGCTTTCCATTGTATGAGCCTATTTTGATGGACTTGTAGTCTTCGGGCAGGGGGTTTCTGACAAAATCTCCTATATATCTTAGCACTGTGCTGTATACCTTGTTTGAGTATACAAGATCGCCGTAGCCCATAACTGCCGCGGCCGAGCCAAATTGATTATAGCCTGTTGTAAGCTTCAGCTTCGCGTCCGTCACGGTGATGTTCTGACCGTGACACCAGCGGCCGCCGCCGATGGCTGCGCCGTATGCGCCGTGCGCGTTCACCTCGCCGCCGGTGATGGTGATATCGCGCGCCGGGACGTTCTGACCGCCGCCGATGCCCGCGCCGTTGTATCCGCCGCAGGCGTAGATCTTGCCGCCGTAAATGTTGATATTATAGGCAGCGGTGTCGCCATCCATGTCCTGCTCCGATGTCCAGCAGCCCCCGCCGATACCGGCTCCTCCCTCGCCGCCGGTGGCGGAAATATCGCCGCCGTAGATGTAGATATCGCGGCCGCGGCCCTTGAAGCTGCCGCCGATGCCGGAGGCCGCTTCGCCGCCCTTCGCCTCGATTTTACCGGAGTAGAAATACAGCTTCTCGCCGCTGCCGTTTCTGCCGCCGCCAATGCCGGCTCCTCCATCGCCGCCCTTGGCGATGATGGTGCCGCTCCAGAGCGATGGGTTCGTCTGAGAGCCGAAGTGCATATTTGCGCCGTGACCGTACATATCCAGGTTGAACAGACTTTCTGCGATATTGCGGGTCCCCCAGCTTCCTCCTATGCCCGCCGCTTTATAGCCACCCTGACACGTCACCGTGGTGCCCTCCATCACCTGCACGCACAGCTGCCCCTCGCTGCGGTTCTTCTGAATGGCCGCCCGTCCGGTGGCCCCCGTCAGCTTACTGTCCCGGTTGATAAAGTACAGATACGCCGACGCCTTTCCGTGCAGCTCGATGGCCGGTGTCTTGGCGTCCTTGTTCACCTGAATGTTAACGTTGTCCAGAAAAATGTGCGGTGCCGCCTTCTTTCCATTGATCTGGATCTTCTTGGTCCAGACAAAGTCCGGATCGCTTGAGGACGAATAGATATAGTATGTCTTGCTGTCCTTGATGTTGATGTCGCTCGTTCTATAGCACAGATCGATCTCCACATCAAATTTTGTGGGGATAGTATCCAACGTGCCGGTCTCCGCTGCAAAGGCCGCTGTCGGCAGCAGCGTCAGCACCATGCAGCATAGAAGTATGATACTGAGTATTCGTTTCTTCATTGGCTTTTCTCCTCCTTTTCGTGTTGGTTCGGCTTATCCGTCCCGTCTTTTCTCCGGTTTTCCTTGCTTCTGAGCCGGAAGCACAGCGCGGTGATGACCACCGCCGCTGCAAAGGAGACGAC
>ERZ773241.1206-NODE-1206-length-25745-cov-122.472986_pt1 | contig 25745 bp, 23 predicted proteins | sample MGYA00580989_ERZ773241 | MGnify/ENA primary metagenome ERZ773241 (study PRJEB29015, sample SAMEA2737804) | human gut metagenome | biome: human gut; feature: human-associated habitat; material: faeces | place: China | collected 2012 ... | reverse complement strand
ATAGCATGGTACCGATTACACCGCTACGCTTGGTACCGATACAGCGCTATCGTCAAAAGATATGACAGAAATTTCAATTCCATAAAGGTACAATTAGAACATAATACCACTTGTAGCGGAAGTGCTGCCATTCAAATTTCAATTCCATAAAGGTACAATTAGAACATATAATGGAAGATGGTTTAACTCGATTAACGCTATTTCAATTCCATAAAGGTACAATTAGAACTTCCGCAACTAAAGTATGCTGTCAACCCTCCTAGATTTCAATTCCATAAAGGTACAATTAGAACACTCTAGCAAAGGCTCTCAGATTCCTTATACCTTAATTTCAATTCCATAAAGGTACAATTAGAACATCCCCTGGGGGTGCTACGGCCATGGCTGCAGCAATTTCAATTCCATAAAGGTACAATTAGAACAAGAGTACCTTGCCTACAATATCGCCAATAATCTGATTTCAATTCCATAAAGGTACAATTAGAACAAACGACAACCCAGCCACATAAACTCATTCCGTTATTTCAATTCCATAAAGGTACAATTAGAACAAGTAATCTTCCATCGGAACGTTAACGACAATGCCGTATTTCAATTCCATAAAGGTACAATTAGAACTAAGCTTATCAGACTTAATCGGGTCATCAGGAAATTTCAATTCCATAAAGGTACAATTAGAACCACCTTTTTGGATAGCTGAGACAAAACTTTCTTCATTTCAATTCCATAAAGGTACAATTAGAACTTGCACCTCCTGCTCCTGCATTGGCGATGCGCTCGAATTTCAATTCCATAAAGGTACAATTAGAACTTTTTGTTCCTTATCAGTGCCTTTGGAAGTATTTCGAATTTCAATTCCATAAAGGTACAATTAGAACTTATTAGCATTAGTTTCCTGAGCAATGCGCAGCATTTCAATTCCATAAAGGTACAATTAGAACGCTCGGTTCCGCGCGCTAGGCGGAACTCAGGTTATATTTCAATTCCATAAAGGTACAATTAGAACCTGAAACTGCTAAGCTTTTGCAGATGTTAGGTTAATTTCAATTCCATAAAGGTACAATTAGAACTAATTCAAACAGCCCTTCTGTAGTTCTTGATACTGAATTTCAATTCCATAAAGGTACAATTAGAACGTTGCTGAAATTGCATATCAGAGAGCTCAAGAGAATATTTCAATTCCATAAAGGTACAATTAGAACCTGTTGAAGGTTCTAAGCGTCTATTAGATTTGCTATTTCAATTCCATAAAGGTACAATTAGAACATACTACTGACCCTATTTTAGTGGATTCTCATATATTTCAATTCCATAAAGGTACAATTAGAACTGGTTCCGCTCCAGAATACGTTGCGAAATATGTTACATTTCAATTCCATAAAGGTACAATTAGAACTTCTAATGAACCTAGCTCTATTGAAAATGATGGCTATTTCAATTCCATAAAGGTACAATTAGAACACCGTATGAAGCCAAATTATTTGCCGACAAATTCATTTCAATTCCATAAAGGTACAATTAGAACCCAAAAGAGAAACAGAAAAGGCTAGTGTTTTTCAATTTCAATTCCATAAAGGTACAATTAGAACACCAAGAAGTTGAAGCAACTTTGCACTTTCTGCATGCATTTCAATTCCATAAAGGTACAATTAGAACCAAAAGTGCATAAACTACCACCACCATAATTAGGATTTCAATTCCATAAAGGTACAATTAGAACGAATTTAAGGTTAATAACGATAAGCATAATCAGTCATTTCAATTCCATAAAGGTACAATTAGAACTAGCTTGAGCATTGTTTAAACGCATCTGACTAACCAATTTCAATTCCATAAAGGTACAATTAGAACAAAACTGATGCCAGTGATTTTGTTATTCCTGAAAATTTCAATTCCATAAAGGTACAATTAGAACGACCTTTCGCATAGAAATCTTTTTACCGCTAAAGTATTTCAATTCCATAAAGGTACAATTAGAACCTGGTATTGATTCACTTAATACTTATAATTATATTAATTTCAATTCCATAAAGGTACAATTAGAACACTGCGACATCGATTGCGATGACATGCCGCATTTCTATTTCAATTCCATAAAGGTACAATTAGAACGACCTGGTTTCCTCCGTAGATAACGGCATAGCGCATTTCAATTCCATAAAGGTACAATTAGAACAAATTTCCAAAAAGTATGCGTGAACCTTTATGCCATTTCAATTCCATAAAGGTACAATTAGAACATAAGTTGTTGCGTCTTCAACAACAGGCAGGTAAATTTCAATTCCATAAAGGTACAATTAGAACACAGAATAAGAAGGTTGAAGCGTATGAGAAGGCAATTTCAATTCCATAAAGGTACAATTAGAACCCGCTGGTATGCAAAATGTGTGCACTCAACCTAAATTTCAATTCCATAAAGGTACAATTAGAACGTTGGTTAGCCATCTCAGCAGAGTTAAGACTTTCAGATTTCAATTCCATAAAGGTACAATTAGAACGAAATTAAGAGTTTCTGCTTACCTTAATCACCCTTATTTCAATTCCATAAAGGTACAATTAGAACTAATTTGTAAAATTATGGCTAATCGTTCCAACATTAATTTCAATTCCATAAAGGTACAATTAGAACAGAAGATGGATTTGACCGATTCTCGTTACCAGCAAATTTCAATTCCATAAAGGTACAATTAGAACGCTCAACGTTCCGTTCGACCGTTCTGCGAGCCTTTTTATTTCAATTCCATAAAGGTACAATTAGAACTTGCGTTTCGATGCGCTTGCGCTGAGTGGTACAAATTTCAATTCCATAAAGGTACAATTAGAACAATCCTGCCGATATTCTCTATCGTCTGCACTCTACGCATTTCAATTCCATAAAGGTACAATTAGAACTCTACTCCATCCGTATTGGCAAGCTGGGATTCAGATTTCAATTCCATAAAGGTACAATTAGAACTCGCCTCCCCACCATTGATACCAGAACTTGTTGTCTATTTCAATTCCATAAAGGTACAATTAGAACTTCCTGCAATTCCTTTTCCTGCTTCTTCCTGCGCTATTTCAATTCCATAAAGGTACAATTAGAACAAAATTTTGCGCTCTAAGCGGCTTTTATCACCTTATTTCAATTCCATAAAGGTACAATTAGAACGTTGACCTCGATACCCACGAGAATGTTTAGAACGCATTTCAATTCCATAAAGGTACAATTAGAACCATCTGCTGTGGCTCAATGCTGCGTGGGTTGTCTATTTCAATTCCATAAAGGTACAATTAGAACCTAATAATGCTGATGATGACCAGCTGTACGTCGGCAATTTCAATTCCATAAAGGTACAATTAGAACCTTATCATTATTTACCTTGAAATTGGCAAACTGCTATTTCAATTCCATAAAGGTACAATTAGAACTTGTTTATTACACTTGTGCCGTTTTTATTTGTTTATTTCAATTCCATAAAGGTACAATTAGAACTGTCGTAACTAGCGTGAATAGAGGATATTCGTACCATTTCAATTCCATAAAGGTACAATTAGAACTAATACAACAGCCTGTAAGAATCCTCCTTGCTCAAATTTCAATTCCATAAAGGTACAATTAGAACTCCACTTCCTTTTATTTTGGCAAGCGGTTCTCTTCCATTTCAATTCCATAAAGGTACAATTAGAACCTTCTGCCGTGATGTGTATAGCTGCTGCTATAGCAATATTTCAATTCCATAAAGGTACAATTAGAACCCGTTAATCCTTAGGCATAGATGCTCGAAGAATCAATAGGTTTGTGGGTGCAAAGATACAAAAAATCTTCAGAAAAAATGTCGATGCCTAAAGATATTTTTTCTGCGCCCTTACGACAACCTGCCTATTTATGGAGGTTTCAATAAGTCAAAGAACACTTTTGGAGGTTTTTCCGAACCTAGAAACGGAAAAATAGAACCACATCGACAACTCTTTATAAGAAATTATCGGTAGACATTCGTTCTTTTCCAAGAATCTGTTTATTCATATTATACCCCATTTTATTGGTGAAAACAATGACACTATCCTCGGAATCATCAATGATAGCTTTCATCTTCATTTGCAATTCCCGAAGTTTAGCTTCAGATAATTCTCCCTCCAAAACTGAGTTCTGAATCCAACACAAATATTGGCGGCAAAGCTTCAACATTTTGCCTACTCGCTTCTCACCTACATCATAAACTATAATCACATACATATCACCAATACATTTTAAAAGGTTTATATTCTTCTATTCCTAAAATATCTTTTAGTAGCTTATAGCATTCCAACTTTATAAGATGCTTATAGCTTACATTACGTCCTAAAGAACGATGACGGAATGTCTCATCATAACGCTCTTCCATGGCCTTTACAAAAATTTTCTTTCCCTTTTCGTTCAAAAGACATTTGTTGAGTTTCTTATCAAAATGACTGGTGCTTAAAGCATGCTTATTGAGTACCTTGAAGATGACTCTATCCACGATAATAGGTTTGAAGATCTCGGATATATCAAGACATAACGAAAAACGCCTTTCTCCTGGAGTATGCAGAAAGCTTATCGTTGGATTGAGCTGAGTTTGATGAACTGCCCGGAGAGTTTCAGTATAGCACATCATATTGCCAAAAGAAATGAGAGCATTTACCTCGTTCTCTGGCGGTTGCTTGGTTCTTGATCCCATGTTGAAATCATCGAGAATGATATCGAATGCAGCATAATATGCCTGTCTGATATTTCCCTCAATTCCCATTATCTCATCTACAGCCTTAGCATCTGGCAAAGTATTACTCAATCTTTTAATAGTATCGATAATATCTTGCAGGTCTTTTCCTCTACGATTATAATAGTTGAGGTTCATAACCATATTCCAAGCTGCTCCCTGAATGAATTTACGAGCCAATTCTACCCTTTTCTTCTTATCTTGGTACGCAGATGTTTGTGCCAACAATGCCTTGCCCGAAAGAAGACTTTCCCTTGGCATGAAGCTTCCGGTATAGTTCTCATAATAGTCGAAGAAGTGGACAGGAATACCTTTCTGCCCCAGAAAGTTGAACAAAGCGCTATTTGTCCGCAGACTTCCAAAGGCATATAGTTCCGCAACATCCTCAATAGGAATGTATCGAGGTTGCTGCTTGATTTCTTCATTATCTTCATTCACGACAACAGGCGTGAACTTCAACGTATTATCTCGGCGCTCCATGATGCCGGGATTGAACAGATAGAAACTTCTTTTCATTTTTCTTCCTCCAATTCGTTTATATAACAAAAATCGAAATAACTACAATTCTTACAGATGCCTTTCTTGACTTTAGACGGGCAAACATCTTGAGAGATTATCTGAATGATGTCTTTAGATATAACCTGAATGTCATCTCTATCAACATCTGTCAAGATTACTTCTTTTGTCTTTCTCAAAAGAGGATATTCCAAGATGCCCTTAACGCCATCTATTCCATGTTGCTCGAAAACATACATGTAATATTTCAGTTGCCATTCATGAGCTTTATCCACCTTATTAGATTTCTTTATCTCATGGATGACCTTGTTCTTGGCATCATAGTAATCCACTTTGATACCATCAATCTCCACTTCCTCATACTTTGATGTACGTTGCGGATAACTTGATTCATGCACCAACTTTCCTTCATAGACCAAGTCTGACTCTTGTTCCATATTGATGCCATTGGCAAACAGCCATAGTTTGCAATGGCAAAGCTGGTAATAGTTGAAATGAGTACCTGTTATGACCATAAAGAAAAACCAATAGGAGGCTCCAAGTAAAAACCAGGAGCCTCTTAATTTACATTAAATCTGATTCTCGTAATCAAACGCCATCATTCTATCAACCAACTCCTGTTTAGCCTTAGCCAAAGCATCTACGCTTTCCGTCTCAGTCACGACATAACTTGCACATGGAAGAGTTATAAATGTCTTGGCACCAGCATTTTCGTCAACGATAGGCTTTGCCTTTAGCACAGATTCCTCTTCCTCAACAAGTTTAGCACGAATAGCTGCAGCTAAAGTATTTGCATTATCACTAATAGCAATAGCTAAAGTCTCCATCAAACTGTAGGTTCTTGCCTGATTGGATGTGATATGCCAATCAATCAGAGCATCGGCTATAGCTGGAATAATCTGCTCACGCTGTTCTTTCGGCATCAACAAGCATTCACCAAAAGAAGTAGTAATTACCTTCCATCCATCTTCTTTCAGCTTCTCTACCATATCTGATGTAATCTCTGGTTCCAACTGATTAGTTGAAACGCAGAACAAACGTCGCAAATCAATAGCTACATCATATACAAAAAGACCAGTTGCTCGATTATTATTCTTAGTAATCCATTTACGATACAAACTTCTATCGTTTCCAGCCAAGAGGTTACTAATCTGCTCTTCTGTCAAACGATTTCCATTTGCATCACGCACAACAACTTTATGTACGTTAGGCTTATCAGAACGATCGAATGAAATGTTCTCCTTAGGAAATGCAGCCAAAAGCGGATGCAAAGGTGTCATCGCAGAAATACTTAAAGGACTTCTGCGCTTTACCGTTTTTTCCTTACCATCTTTAACAGCTCTCATCCAACCACCTAAAAGCTGGTCGATATAATGTGGATCGCAAGACGAAAGGACCTCACCTTCTTTAAGCGCACCTTTCTTATCTACATCAAAATAAAACTCAGCAGGAGAAGGTTGAACACCTAAAACATCGTTAAGCTGCTCCATGATAGAACGCTTAACCTGCTGACCACTTGAGAATGGAACTCGTACGTTGAACTGTGGGTCATAATATGACTTCTGACCATCATCTACACAGAACACAGTGAACGCAGCATGTTTGAAACCACGTAAATAAATAAAAGAATTCTCTTTCATAATCTTGTATTTTAAATTGTTATTATAATGTCTTATACTGGAAACGCAAAAGTGTTAAGAAGTATGGAACATTGTCTGTTGGCATACCATGAATCTCCTTCACGATTCCTTTAAACTCATCTTTCTTACCAATGAATGAAACAACCTCTGCAGCAGCTGCTATGAACTGTTTCTTATTAGTTGCATTGAGCATTGTCTCAACAAAATTTTTACGTTTGGTACTGATAGACTTATCTTTATCACTAGAGGCTTCGTTCAACAACTTAGCCAACTCTTGGGATTTCTCCCATAATTCATCATTATTCAACATAGCGTATATCCAAATTATATAAACATTGTAATTAATATTATCATAATTATGTGCCTTTGGCTGTTTTCCCTTATATACATAATCTCTCAGCCCTTTAGGCTCCATGGCTTTTATACCTATAGCCCCATAAGTACAAGCCGTTTTGAATCCAATGGCTGTTCCCCATAAAGACTCTGCATTTCTACCATTGCTCATCCCAAATATCTTTTCATAGAGATGAATTGGACGGCGTATTTGAGTCAAATCAAAAGGGATAAAACCTATGGTTGTATTTGATTTACTCAAAATGTAAATATACGCCAAAAGCTTTACTACATCATATTTGCGAGATATGGCTATAAGGATCTTTGTCCATGTTTGGGTTTCAATACCAATTATTCCATCTTTATCCACCTTATAGGGAGCAAAATTCGCTAACGGATTCTCTTCCTCATATTCTCTTTGATCATAATAATGAAAAAGCCATTGACCATTCCAACTATTTATTTTATTGCCATCCAACATTAATGTCTCATTTAGAGCTTTGCGATAAAATTTCCATCCTTTAAATATATCAAGTAGAATGTTCTTATGAGTAAAAAGAATAGAAACTCCTCCACTTACAGTAATACCTAACGCACCACCTATCCATGATAAGAATATATCTTCTTTAGAAGTATTCATTTTCAAATCGGTCACTTGTCCTGAAGTTTTGGCATTTACTTCAATAGAAGGATAACCTATAGCAATACTCATATCAGCATCATTATTTTCAACTTTTTCTATAAATGCATTAAGTCGTTTTGCTCTTTGTTCTATATTCTCAAAGCTTTTAATTCCCTTTATACAATCACGACAACTTGGTAGTTGTTGTACAAATGGAGAGTTTATTGCATACATCATCTGCTTGTTTTGATCAAAAAACAAGGGATAGAACTGCTCCAAGAAGAAAGTTCGGGCATCATAGCTGGTGCCATATTCTTCATTGTAAGCATCCAGGAATATCTTTCCAATATTTGATGTTATCATATTTTACAGTATTTCAAACGATTGATAATATTCTATTTTACACAAATCGGGTAACAATCCCTTTTCTTTATCATATCCTTTGTTCGGAATGACAAAAGGATGCGACCCCTTATTAAGCTGATCAAGATTTCTATGTGCAATGGAATGATAGCTTACAGGTATTTCCATTTCAATTCTTTCCAATCCATTGGCACATAAGTATCTGTCTTTATCTTCTTCTGTAATACAAACAGCAGAATTGATGTCAAGCGTTTCCAGTAACGCTGATTTCGGATGATGACAAAGTGCCTTTAACACCCATTTTCCTTCCAAGAACGCCACTCCAGTAAAGTCTATATTCTGAAAGTCAATCTTTGGATATACCTTATCTATCATTTCCTGAACATGACATTCCTCCATGATGTCACCACTGTCTGGCAGGACACTGAAAGTATCTTTCAGAACATCCAGACTATAAGGAAGAGCTTCTTTATCATCTTCAGATGGTGCTATGACATATATCGGCTTGTAGTGTCCAATGGTATCTCTTGTACGCTTGCGATTAATTCGTCCAAAACGCTGTGTAAGAGCATCAATTGGAGCACACTCAGTAATCATTATATCAAAGCTGATATCAAGACTGACCTCTACTACTTGAGTGGAAACTACGATGCATGGAACGTTTTCTAATTGATTGAAGTCTTCACGCAACTTTGTTTCCAATTTAGCCCTGTCGCTTCGTTTGTACCTGCTATGCACAAGCATCTTCTTCACATCCGGATATAATTCTTCAATAGACTCATATAGTTTCTGTGCTCTTTTTACTTGATTACATACTATGAGAACTTTAGAATTGCTTTCGATTGCTGAGGCTATCACACCATAAGATTCTTTTTTATCATCGAGCTTGTAGATTTGATGCCTGTTAAATGATTGAAGCGTCAGAGAATCCAACTTTACCTCATAAACTGCATCAGCTCCACCCAATAGTTGAAGTATCTTCTGATACAATACTGTCGGCATTGTTGCCGTACCAACATGTACCCTACACTCCAGCGCAACAAGAATTTCTATAATGCGTAGAACTATAGACTGCATAACATCAGAATAGGTGTGTATCTCATCGAGAATCACATCACAACCTTTTAAATCCATAGCCATAGCCTCATATCCTTTGATTCCAAAAACTACAGAGGCCATCTGGTGTGGAGTAAGGACCTTCACTGATGCACCAACATGACGCTGCATGATACTTTCCTCTATCTTACCATCTTTCACTTTCAGATTAGAGGCTGCATGTAGAAGATGAACTTGAGCATTAGTTTTACTCAAATCATTCTTTATTCTATCATACATAGCATTAATTGATGCTTGAAAAGGCAGTGTATAGAAAACTCTTCCACGACAACGCCTCAACAAAAAATCAGTTTTTCCAGCTCCAGTTGGAGCCGTTACCAACGTATGCATCTTCTTACTATCCGAAGAAATCAATGATAAAGGATAGAGTTCACTTTGCCTATTGTAAAAAGACAAATCAGGTTTGATGAAGAGTTTATCAAGCGGCATTTCAAATGCAGTCTCCATAGCAGAAGCCATGTGATCTGCCGCCATCAACAACCCTCTCCATTCAGAACATCCCTTTTTTCTACCATCACAATAGTCTATGACATATTCGTAATTTTCTTTTGCCTCTTCCAAAGATATCTCATGGGTTTCCATGCCAAGGCTTTCAAGAATATCAATGGCTATATAACTCCATTCCGGGAATAACTTTGAATGTTCCTTGAAGCAATCTGATGTATCATCCAAATCTAAAATACCCAATTCCCGTACATCTTTATACATTGATTTATGATGCGCTACTATCATATCTATCACTGCATCTCTATGTTCCTGACATACTAACGACAGAAAGAACAAAGAGGCTATTTCGTGACGAAAAACAGAACCGGGTTTCTTCTTATTTGGGGAAATCAGCGATTGTTGGAACACAGGACTTACTTTTCCTATGTCATGCAACAAGGCTCCTTCTACAGCAATCTGTTCATCAAATCCTAACTGTTTAGCCATAACCCGAGCTGTATCAGCAACATTCTTTAGATGCTGATATAAACAAACATGTCCATTCTGCTCGCTTTTAGCTAATATTTCTTGATGAATATTCATATAGTTACATCATTAAAGTAAAGATTGACCATTATACTCTATCCAGCCAAACATTGGCTGATTATCGTTAAAACGATTATAGCCAACAAGGAAAGACTGCTCAGAATTTCCAAAGCGCAATTCAAAACCAGGTAATTGATTGAATTGTTCTTCTTCCATTACACTGATTTCAGATTCCGGCAAGAGAATATCTTCATTTCTGCATACACATACATGTTGCTTTGATGCTATAATAGCATCTTCTTCGTTTTCAAAAGCAATATATAAAACCGGATGCAAAAGAACAGAACGCTTCAATACAGAACGATTTTTAATGAAAGTCCTATATTTCTCCCACCCTCTTGGATGTGTTACTTCCTGTTGAGAATCCATGGAATCATACTTTAATTTGTGCCTCAAAATTTTATGGATTCCTGGAACGCTCAAAAGTTCTGGAAACAGTTTTTTCTCTATGCCTTCTATAATAGAAGGGGTGAGAAACTGCTGACTGAATGTTTCTTCATCACGAACAGCGGTCCATGGTTTAATAAAACCGAACTGTCCTTTATATGTTACGACATACATAATCAAATCCTTTAATAATTAGTAAATTGCTCCAAATCCGATACCCGTGCAGTTGCCTACACCAACATTCCATATAAATTGTTTCGTCTCAGGCTTACCTTTGATGACAACCGGGCAAAGACTTGCCTTATTGCCAATACCATGATAACGAACCAACTTCAACTTCTTTTTGGTGTAAGAAAGATCAAAACAAATATCCAACATTTCATCTTCTTCCAATCCTGCCTCTTTCATCTTTGACAAAAGAGTATCCTTAAGATATTGGTTTGCCTCTGCATGATTGAAATTATACTGTTTAATGCTTCCATCATCCAATTTTCTCTTTATAAAAATCGGACTAGCACAATAATACAAATCCCGCTCTGAAAATTGAGGTTCAGCACCAATAGTTATGTCAGTTACAAACATACCACAAAACATCTCAGGATCTTCAAGAATTGTTCTGATGATAACCTTAATGATACTTTCATCATAAAAGCTAATAAACATCGTTGCACCCTGTGAAAACTGGAGTGCATCCTCCACTTTTCTTCCTCCATTTAACCAAGAGAAAGAATACAATGAAATCGTATCATGAATAGAATTGTTTCCAATCCATTTATGAATAGTACCAACCAGTTTCTGTTGATAATCAAAAGGAACTGGTGTAGTATTCGGTGAAGTTTTTAAAAGAATTCTCATATTTAAAAAAAATGTTCGTTTTATAAATATATTTTTTGCTTATCATAAAATTTCTCTCAGATGATTCCTTGCCTTATCAACAATCTCTTTCGCCTCCTGATAGCACCCATCTATTTCTTCATAGGTGTATGCATTCCGAGCCTCAACGATGCTTTCGGTTGCAACCTCTTCGAACATATCGAAGACGATTTGTTCATTATTATTTTGCTTCATATCTAACACTATTAAGAATTCGTATTTCCTTGTTCAAGTATCACCCATACACCGGCATTATCCTTACCTTCGTGCCTTATGACACCCGCTTTTTGCATTACCGCCAAATCTCTTTCTACCGTTCTCGAAGTCACCGACAAAGTCTCCGACATTTGTTTCGCAGAAACTGTTGGGTTAGACCTTATTATTGAAACAATAATTTGCTGTCTATCAGACAGTTTAATCTCCGATACGTCTCCGACATTTATCTCCGACATGTCTCCGACATTTACACCGCCATCCCCATCACGCTCTGTGATAACTTCATCTATCGTTTTGCGTTGAATTATCGCCATCACGCCACCTCCATTTTCTTCTATCGTTGGCAATGGCAAGCTAGCACGTTCAAACTCCTCGGCAATCTTCTTGAATCCACGTCCCCATGACTCCACAAAACCTGCTTTGTAAAAAACATTAGCAATATTATGGTTACGAGGATAAGAAGAATGCTTCTGCAACAAAGCTGCAGGAGTCAACTCTTTTGGCAACAATCCATAATTCCACAATTCTATACTGCGGTCGTAGATACGCATCTGGATGGCAGGGCCAGTATAAGCCTTATGCGAAATGGCATTATATATCAACTCTCGTAATGCTTTATCAGGAATCTCCAGCTGCTCTATGCGCTGTAATCCCTCGTAGTGAATAGGCGAAAACAGATACTTGGTTCGGAGTACTTCCATCACCCTACTTGCCATCTGAATCAGGTTACCTTCAATCACATCTTGAATTATCAAATCGCTCTCATCTGTATGAAAACGTCCTATCTTGAATACCGCAGATGGGAAGAACTGACCAACATGCTTTCCGAAAAGCAAGATGGCAGCATTTTTCAATTCACCTTCCCTGGTAAACAAGCCAAGATTACGCAATACATCTTCGGTCGACGAATTGACCTCTGATTCATCCATACGACCTGCTTTGATGCTACATTGCAAAAAATAATCAATCGCATTGCGGTCTATGTCATCAAGAGTTGCACCATAAACAGGAATATCGTCCCATGAATGGCCCATCTTCTCCATAATGAATTGCTGCAAAGCAAGCCCTTTGAGTTCTTGCTTGGTAGAACCACTGCGATAATGATACGTACCTTTATAGGCTATCGGCATATTACTTGGTGAGACCACAATCTCTATGTACTCTTTATCACCTTCCATAAGAAGGTTTACATCTTCTACAATGCCCAGATAATTAACTATCTTGTTAGGAATATCTTCCAACAACCGTTTGGCATCAGATAAACCGACTACTTCTTTCTGGTCGTTTACACCGATATAAATACGCCCACCTTGGGCATTGGCGAAACCACATATCCATTTCAGATATTCATCACGCCATGATTCCTTATATTCTATATTTTGACTTTCATTCTGCATATTCTATTCCTCCATACTTTTGATGATTGAATTGACTCTCTTCTCCCTTCCCAATGTCTCAGGAAATGCATAGTGTCCATTATTGATTTCACGAGGATTAGGCTCTATATGCTCGGCATACCATGTACGTTTATACTCGGTGGTAATAATGCCGTAATCCCTGGCGGCGATGATGGAAGCGGCGAGAGATGCGCCATATAGCTCCTTAATGTCGATCATCTCCTCCAGCGTTATCTTCTCACGCTTTCTGGAACCCAATTCTTCGATAAGCGCCAACTTGGGAAGAAGGAAGAAACTGGCAAAGAGATCACAACGCTTCTCCAGTTTCAACGGACTGTCTTCCGGGAAGAGGAGAAGAAGATGGGCTAACTCATGAGCTGCCGTGAAGCGAAGTTTCTCTACGCTACTCTTTTCCGGATTGAAATCGAGAATCATCAAAGGATGCTTCTTATCTGCCCAGGTACTCATTCCGAATACATACTCTGGGAGAGTAGCAGCAAGTATCATGATGCCTTTTCTTTCCAAGAGTCTCAGGATGCTGGCGATGGGACCATCACCGCAATGCCACTTTTCACGAAGAAGGTTGGATGCCTGGATGGCATCTTCCTGCGTTGATACCTTGGTGCCTTTTATCGGATTCTTGAACTGGGTAGGAAAACCCGCTTTTTTCTCCTTGGCAAGATACTGCTCCGCCCAAAAAGAAAGCTTTGCTTCAAGGGCTTGCAACTCGTCTTCGGATACATTCCCATTAGAGGTGGTGCGAAGCATCGGAACATCTATCTTGAGATTGGTTCCTTCGAAATATTCCTCGCTGATATTGAGGGCTTTGGCTATGGCTTGCAGGGCATCACGCTTAGGGCGCATAATGCCTTTCTCATATCGGGAGATGCTCTGCTTGGTGATGGCTCCGTTGGTTCGCTCTACGAGTTTATCCATGCTGAGCCCCATCATCTGTCGCGCTTCCCGCAATCTTATAGAAAATGAGTCATTAGTCATAATTGTCTACTCTTTAATTTGTTGACAAATATAAAAAGAATATTCGATATTGTCACCAAACAATATAAAGTTTTAACATAAAAAAGCACTTGAATATAGGAAGAACTAGAAGATTTAAGGAGAAAAGGGGATTACACATTATTATATATAGGAATTCTTTGGGAAAATGGTGGGCATAACGTTATTGAATATCAACAACTTAAAAGTTTCATTGTGCAAGTTGTGGCTATTTCATTGTGCAAGTTGAGGATTTCTCAATAAAAAAAATGAGGGTGTGTCATAAACCACATCCCATACGCCCTGAAAGCCCAAAAGCTCTTAGCCCGTCCTCGGCTGCCATTATTTAGACTTGTGACACACCCTCATTGACCTAAATTTTATGCTGATAATCGAATTTCGCAATTAGTTGCTATAAGCACTCTCACCATGCTCGTAGATGTCGAGACCTTCCTCCTCTACTCGCTTGTCAACACGTACTCCTACACTCTTATCTACTACCTTGAAGATAATGTAGGTAACTACTACGCTATAGATGATGCTTACCACGGTGGCTACAACCTGAACCCAAAGCTGATGCCAGTCGCCATAGAGGGCACCCTGTACACCTTCGGTTCCTGTTACATACTGAGTGGCGAAGACACCGGTGAGGATAGATCCCAGAATACCACCCATACCATGCACACCAAAGGCATCGAGGGCATCATCATACTTGAACTTCTCCTTCACTACGGCTACCATGAAGAAGCAGACGATGGTGGAAATGATACCGATGCAGAAAGCTCCGAAAATATCGGTACTGCCGGCTGCAGGAGTGATGGCAACCAATCCGGCTACAGCACCGGTACAAGCACCTACCGTAGTTGGCTTCTTGTTCACAATCCAGTCGATGAGCATCCAGGTAGTGGCTGCTGCAGCTGTGGCTACATGAGTTACGAGGAAGGCGTTGGCTGCCAGACCATCAGCTGCCAATCCGCTACCGGCATTGAAACCGAACCATCCCAACCAGAGGAATGACATACCCATGAACACGAAGGTGATGTTGTGAGGTGTGATAGGATGACCTGCACGGTAATCATCTCGCTTGCCTACACAGAGTGCCATGACCAGAGCGGCTACACCGGCATTGATATGAACCACGGTACCACCCGCAAAGTCGATGGCTCCCATCTCCTGCAGGAAACCGCCACCCCATACCCAGTGGGCCATTGGAAGATAAGCGATGATAACCCAGAGGATGGTGAAAAGTACATAACCGCTAAACTTCACGCGCTCGGCAAAAGCACCGAGAATCAAGGCTGGAGTAATGAGGGCGAACATGCACTGGAACATTGCAAAGGTGAGTTCCGGAATGCCTGTAGGCATGATGGCATCCAAGCCGATGCCGTGAAGGAAACATTTATCGAAACCACCGATGACGCAAGCCAGAGGATTGCCCGAATCGGCATATTCTGTAGAGAATGCCCAGGAATAACCGAAGGCTACCCATATCAGACTGACTACTGCCACGATGAAAACCGTCTGCATCAGGATGCTGAGAATATTCTTCTGGCGCACCAAACCACCATAAAAAAGTGCTATACCCGGGATTGACATCAAAAGCACCAAGATGGTGGCCATGATCATCCACGCTGTGTTACCCGTATCAAGTGTCGTCAATAATAAACTGCTCATAAAAATATCTTATAGTTAAATTAGAATACTAAATAATATTTATTAAAGATAAGTAAGAATGCCTAATTCAACATTCAACACTTAACATTCAACATTTTAAATTATTCCTCTTTCTCAGCGTTATACAATGCAATGTCGCCTCGTTCGCCGGTTCTGATTCTAACGGTATCGAGTACAGGAATCACGAAGATTCTGCCATCTCCTACTTCACCGGTCTGTGCAGCGCCCTGGATGGCGGCGATGGTTGGTTCCACGTTCTTGTCACGAACCACGATGTTCAGGAGCACACGCTCGATGCTGCTGGTATCATACATCACACCACGGTAAATGCGAGCCTGGCGCATTTTACCCTCACCTCTTACATTATAATAAGAGAACCACTCGATGTCTGCTGCTAAAAGCGCCTTCTTGACATCCTCGAATCTAGACTTGCGGATAATTGCCTCAATCTTCTTCATAATCCTTTAATAATTAATAATGTGTTAATACTTCTATTGATTGTCTCTTTTCGAAAACGAACCTTCATTGGTTTGCTATTCAAATCAAGCCTTTCTTTTACATTATGTTCGTTTTCGGCTACAAAATTAATACATTTTGTCAGCATTTCGAAGAAAATAAAAACATTTCGTTTCTGCTTTTTATCAAACATTTTAAATTTATCGAGGCTTATCCTATTCTCCTTACAATTTGTAAGGCAGAAAGCAATTTTATGATACAAATTGTAAGATAGCGAAAAATAATCAAGATTTCTGCATTTATTTTCTTGCATATTTCAACAAATCGTCGTACCTTTGCAACCGAAATCAAACAAATAGTCATCGAAATATTCGAAAGACTAGCAAAAAGTCAAATCTCAAAAGAGATAAGACATGAGAGATAAAAGAAGAGTATTCAAACATAAAGAACAACGCAGATGAAAGAAACAGTTCATTTTACAAAGATGCAGGGAGCGGGTAACGATTATATATATGTAGATACCCAACAATACGACATCCCTGACCCAGAGAAGGCGGCCATTGCCTGGAGTGCTTATCACACGGGCATAGGAAGCGACGGACTGGTTCTCATCGGAAAGCCGCACGACGGCAGAAGAGCAGATTATTCGATGCGTATCTTCAACGCCGATGGTTCAGAAGCGATGATGTGCGGCAATGCAAGCCGATGCATCGGTAAGTATCTTTACGAAAAGGGATTGACCCGAAAGGACACCATCCGACTGGAAACGCTTTCGGGTATCAAGATATTGAAACTTCATCTTCAGGATAATAAAGAAGTTGTGGAATCGGTAACAGTAGACATGCTGAAACCCAAACTTGAAAATCCCGAGCAATTCATAGGCCCTTCGGTGCTCGAAGCTGACGGCAGAAAATTTGAAGGCACCTATGTTTGCATGGGTAATCCGCATTTCGTTACCTTCGTGGATGACATCGACACCATCGACATCGCCCACTATGGTAAAATCCTGGAAAGAGACAAGGCATTTCCCCAGAGATGCAACATAGAATTTGCACAAGTAACTGACACAGACGCCATAAGGACACGAGTTTGGGAAAGGGGAAGCGGAATAACAATGGCTTGCGGAACAGGAGCCTGTGCCACAGCCGTAGCCGCAGCCCTTACCAAGCGTACTGGCAGAAAAAGCAGTATCGTGATGGATGGCGGAACGCTGGAAATAGAATATAGCGAGGCTGATGATCATGTTTACATGACAGGGCCTGCAGCCTTCTCATTCGAAGGAGAAATTGAATTATAAATAAGAGCAAACTTAAATAACAAATGGTCAATAATGACCACAAATAAAAGGAGAAATAAAATATGGCATTAGTTAATGAACATTTCCTGAAGTTGACCAACAACTACTTGTTTGCCGACATCGCAAAGAAGGTGAACGCCTACAAGATTGCACATCCAAAGCAGCGTGTAATCAGTCTGGGCATCGGTGATGTAACCCAGCCTCTCTGCCCTGCCGTCATCAAGGCGATGCACAAGGCTGTAGACGAGATGGCTGAGCAGGCTTCTTTCAGAGGCTACGGTCCGGAGCGAGGCTACGACTTCCTCCGAGAGGCTATCATCAAGAACGACTTCCTGCCACGTGGCATTCATCTTGACGCCAACGAGGTATTCGTAAACGATGGAGCCAAGAGTGATACGGGAAATATCCAGGAGATTTTGAGATGGGATAACAACATCGGCGTTACCGACCCGATTTATCCGGTTTATATAGACTCTAACGTGATGATAGGTAGAGCGGGAATCTTCGAGAATGGCAAGTGGAGTAACGTAACCTACATGCCTTGCGATGAGAGCGATGACTTCATCCCTCAGATTCCAGACCACCGTGTGGACATGATTTATCTCTGTTATCCAAACAACCCTACGGGGACGGTTATCTCGAAAGAAGAGCTCAGAAAATGGGTAAACTATGCTATCAAGAACGAGAGCATCATCCTCTATGATGCAGCCTACGAGGCATATATCACCGACCCATCAATTCCTCATTCTATCTACGAGATTCGTGGAGCCAGAAAGGTAGCGATAGAATTCCACAGTTATTCGAAGACTGCCGGATTCACCGGTGTGCGTTGTGGTTACACCATCGTTCCTAAGGAGTTGAAGGCAAAGACATTGGCAGGTGAGGAAGTGGCATTGAATCCTATCTGGGACCGCCGCCAGTGCACCAAGTTTAATGGTACAAGCTATATCAGCCAGCGTGCTGCCGAAGCCATCTACACCCCTGAGGGTAAGGAACAGGTGAAGGCAACCATCAACTACTATATGGAGAATGCCCACTTCATGAGAGCAGAACTCCAGAAACTCGGCTTGAGAGTATATGGCGGCGAGAATGCACCTTATCTCTGGGTGAAGACGCCAAACAATACACCTAGCTGGAAATTCTTCGAAGAGATGCTTTATGGTGCCAGCGTAGTCTGCACTCCAGGTGTCGGCTTCGGTCCATCGGGCGAAGGCTACATCCGACTCACCGCCTTCGGCGAGCATGAGGACTGCAAGGAAGCCATGGAGAGAATCGCCAAATGGTTAGGAAAATAGATTAAGTGAAGAACGAAGAGTGAAGAGTGAAGAATTCTATAGCTTTCTTGCTTGAATCTCTCGTGACTCACATAAAACATAAAGATAAGAACAATATGTAAAACGAAGAAAAGAACAAGAGAGAAGCAAATGAATTCTTCTAGGAAGATTCTCTGCTACACTCGGCAAAACACAAACAAGTTTGGTTCTGCTCTCGTTTGCAAGAGAATTCATCACTCTTCGTTCTTCACTCTTCACTAAAAATAATATAAGGTATGAGCAACTTAAGATTTGAAGCTGTTTCAGAGGCTTCCAAGAGAAAGCCTGTTGAGGTAACCGCTCCTAGCGAGCGACCAAGTGAATTCTTCGGAAAGAAGGTATTCAACCGACAGAAGATGTACAAGTATCTCCCTGCAGATGTCTATGAGAAACTGGTAGACGTCATTGACAACGGAGCACGTCTCGACCGTAACATCGCCAACGCCGTAGCCAAAGGCATCAAGCAGTGGGCTGACGAGAATGGCGTAACCCACTACACTCACTGGTTCCAGCCATTGACAGAAGGTACTGCAGAAAAGCACGATGCCTTCATCGAGCATGATGGCAAGGGTGGTATGATCGAGGAATTTTCAGGCAAGTTGCTCGTTCAGCAGGAGCCTGATGCTTCTTCATTCCCATCTGGCGGTATCCGCTCTACCTTCGAGGCTCGCGGTTACTCTGCATGGGATCCAACATCGCCTGTATTCATCATCGATGATACACTCTGTATCCCTACCGTCTTCATCTCTTATACAGGTGAGGCTCTCGACTATAAAGCTCCATTGCTCCGTTCATTGCACGCTGTAAACGTAGCTGCTACTGAGGTTTGCCACTACTTCAACCCTGATGTCAAGAAGGTTATTTCCAACCTCGGTTGGGAGCAGGAGTACTTCCTGGTAGATGAGAGTCTGTATGCTGCACGTCCTGACCTGATGCTGACAGGCCGCACTCTGATGGGTCACGATTCTGCCAAGAACCAGCAGATGGATGACCACTACTTTGGTGCCATCCCTGAGCGTGTTCAGGCATTCATGAAGGATTTGGAAATCCAGGCTCTTGAGCTCGGTATTCCTTGCAAGACCCGTCACAACGAGGTGGCACCAAACCAGTTTGAGTTGGCACCTATCTTCGAGGAGACCAACCTTGCCGTTGACCACAACATGCTCCTGATGAGCTTGATGAAGAAGGTGGCTCGCCATCACGGTTTCCGCGTACTTCTCCATGAGAAGCCATTCGCAGGCATCAACGGTTCCGGCAAGCACAACAACTGGAGTCTGGCTACAGATACTGGCATCCTGCTCCATGGTCCTGGCAAGACTCCTGAGGATAACCTCCGTTTCGTTGTCTTCATCACAGAGACCCTGATGGGTGTATATAAGCACAACGGTTTGCTCAAGGCTTCTATCATGAGCGCTACCAATGCGCATCGTCTGGGCGCCAACGAGGCACCTCCAGCAATCATCTCTTCATTCCTCGGCAAGCAGTTGACCGACCTTCTCGAGCACATTGAGAAAGCCGACAAGAAGGATCTCTTCACCGTAGCTGGCAAGCAGGGCATGAAGCTGGATATCCCTGAGATTCCAGAGTTGATGATTGATAACACCGACCGTAACCGTACATCACCATTCGCCTTCACCGGTAACCGTTTCGAGTTCCGTGCCGTAGGTTCTGAGGCCAACTGTGCATCAGCGATGATCGTATTGAACACAGCCGTAGCCGAGGCTTTGACCGACTTCAAGAAGCGTGTAGATGAGTTGATTGCCAAGGGTGAGGACAAGACATCTGCCATCATTGATATCGTTCGTCAGGATTTGAAGACCTGCAAGCCTATCCGTTTCGACGGCAATGGTTACTCAGATGAGTGGGTAGAGGAAGCTGCCAAGCGTGGTCTGGACTGCGAGAAGAGCTGTCCAAAGATTTTCGAGCGTTATCTCGACCCTGCATCTATCAAGATGTTCGAGGATATGGGTGTCATGAAGAAGAACGAGTTGGAAGCTCGTAACGAGGTGAAATGGGAGACCTACACCAAGAAGATTCAGATTGAGGCTCGTGTAATGGGCGACTTGAGCATGAACCATATCATTCCTGTGGCTACTCACTATCAGAGTCAGTTGGCCAAGAATGTAGAGAACATGATTGATATCTTCGGTGACGAGGAAGGCAAGAAGTTGACTGCCCGCAACATCAAGATTATTAAGAAGATTGCCGAGCGCACTCAGATTATCGAGACTGGTGTTGAGGAGTTGGTAAATGCCCGCAAGGTTGCCAACAAGATTGAGAATGAGCACGATAAGGCGATAGCTTATCATGACACGGTAGCTCCAAAGATGGAGGAGATCCGTTATCAGATTGACAAGTTGGAGTTGGCTGTAGCCGATGAGCTCTGGACATTGCCTAAGTATCGTGAACTCCTGTTCATCCGCTAATCAGCAATGCCGTCCAACATAAGACATATTTCTGACAGATAAAAAACAAAGCTCTAACAAGAGCTACTCTTCATCAGATATAACAATTGAACGATCAATCTATTTCTTTTATTGGTTGTTTAAGTTTGCGCGGAGTGTGGTTGTGAAATCACGCTCCGCTTTTTTATTTCCTGATTTACATAAACAAAAAACAGACCGACATGAACGCTTGTTCACATAGTAAGGACATTCTTTGTTTGGGCTCGTTGGTTCTCCTAGTCAGATACAACTTCTTTGCATAAGTATCAATGGTCGCATGTTCCTTGTTAGCTTGATAAACCTCTTCAATATCTGCTATCAAGCTATTACGCTTATGATTAAGATTGTCACCTCCTACACGAAACTTATTCAAAAATGAATAATCATTTGTATCAATCGGAGTATTCACTACAGCTTCCTTAAAAGAAAGGAGACATTTACCTATTTCATTGATAACAGGTAATCCCTCATGAATTAGAAGTCGCTCATTATCCGTTCCTTTCCCAATCAATTCTCGAGCATCGTTTTTACCATAACTAGCCCCTGCACCAATATAATATATAATTTTGCTCATATATCTAGATCGTTTCAAACTCCTTCCTCAGCATACCATAATCCTTATAGCATTCCGTATCCTCTATTTCCTTCCATGCCTTGTGAAGATACTCCTTCACATCCTCAGACAATTTGCCCTCTACCGCAAGTCCATGAAAAACTCTCAGCATATCGTTGACAGCATACTCTGGACTATACATGTCATCGAAATAGTTGTAATGCTCATCCATGACAAAATGCCGGCACATGGATTTTGTCATTTGCATAAACTTCAACGCAGCATCCATATACTGACCCTTGGCAATCATCCGCTCAATCGTCCTATTCTCTCCAAGCATCAACTGCCAAATCAAATCACAATTCCAACCGATATTTCTACTGTTGAAGATACGAGTCTCATAATCCTCATTCAACGGAATGACAGACCGAGCCTCTTTCTCTGCTTCGATTCGTTCCTTTTCCTCTCGCTCCTTTTGAAGAGCTATTCGCCTTGCCTCACGCTCTTCCTCCTCATTCATTTCTCGCTCCACTTTTACCGTCTCACCTGTAAAAGGAGCCGCAGGAACCAAGGCGAGTAATTTCTTCTCTAACCCACGGAAGTTCCCATATTGCTTTGAATGTTTCATGATGTACGAGCAAACCTCTTGGCGCATAGTCTCATTGTTCCAAGCCTTCACCGTCTCCACCAATGCTGTGTAACTTGCCAGCACCAACTTACCGATTCTCGACTTATATTCACCAATCAGTTCCGCAATGTCATCACGGTTAATCAACAACGGCAGATGCTCACACAATCCTTTTGCAATGGCAAACGCTGCATCAGGACGATTCTTAGCCAATATCTGTGGAATAGATTTCTTGTGCCAACGCTCCAACAGTCGCAACTGATACATAAAATCCTCATTGTCCTTTGGCTTGAATGTCACTTCCTGCATGAAGAACTTGGCATATTCCTCCTCATAATTAACGGACAAGCCACGAGGCACAAAGTCGATCTTCGGTCTGTCCATCTGTCTGCGATAATGCTCCACCTCCCGCATACGCTTCTGCTTCTCGTCCCATTGGATGCGTAAGAACTTCTCCTCTCTGATTCAAAGTTCTACATCTTTAAACTCAGGAGACTTCATCACCTCCTCTTTGAGATGATTCTTGATGACTTTGTTCAAGTATCTTCTCCATACCTCCTTATTCTCCTCATTCACGAACGGAGGACACTCATCTGCGTATGAAGCTTGCCAAGTTATCTCGTCAAACTGGAGATACCATCGATAACGTTTGTGTTGGTTATTATTTTCCATTATAATGTACTTTCCTTGTTAATCATTTCCTTCGCCTCATTGTCGCCGATTACAACCTCGGCGAACTTTGGCTAATTGTTTCTTGCCTTGTACCATAATCTGAATAATTTAAAATAACGGTGCAAAGGTACAAAACTTTATCTAGGCGCACATTACGGCTTTCACCGAATACTTACAATACGTTTTTGGACGCTTACCTTCCATATCACTAAAGATTAACCAATTCCCTCAAATCCACCTGATACTCATTCTTTCTATCTGGAACGGCAACATAGTGGATATTGATGTCTGGCAATACCAAAGGCGCATAATATTTATTGGCGATAGAAGATGAAATCAGCTTGTGCTTCTTTGTACACAAATATCTAGAGAAACTGGCAGCACGACTCGTCAACTTGTTTGCTACGACCAATTGGCTACCTGTGGGTTCGTAGGATACAATCACTCCATGATATTCCCATTCAGGAAGAGACTGTAGAATGCTAAGCTGAGCCTGCAAGCGCAACAAAGTTCCCACAATCTGTTCCTTGGCATGACTGATTTGAGCAACGCCAAAGGAGCTCTTCAGTTCGCAAACAAACAAGCATTTTCTGCCATCAACCTCCGCAAAGAAGATGCCATCACTATTGAGAAGCATAGGATCCTGGCAACCAGCTTTACTATAAAAGGAGACAGAATCACCTGCTAACTCTCGTGGAAAAGCATAGCCTTCTCCACCAGAAACTACTAGCCGCCTAAAGTCTAGGTCTGATTTGGGAGCAGTCTCTACTATCTCGCACTCTTTGTCGAAATGCGAGGTAGCATAAGCAGGATAAAGCTTGCCAAACTCTTCTATCGTTGCATCCATAACTTCTACTTTTAAAGATTAGACACAATGCCAAGTTGCTCAGCTACTTCCGAGATATCAGCCGACAAGTCCATCTGGTCTTTCACAGTCTGCTCGAAAGAACTGAAAGGCAATCCTTCTGCCAAATCTTGCTGCTCAATGACAACCTTACCATCTTCGCACTTAAAATAATAAGCTCCAACTTGGTCGTCTGTAAGATACAGATTCTTACTGTGCTGATGAGATTCACAGAATTGCTCAAATGCAGATTCCGATGTTTGCTTGATTTTGCCTAAAAGCAGCAATTGGTTCATTCGTCCTAGCATATAGTCACTATGGGTAGTCATCTGAACAAGCATACCCTTGTTGCAACATCTTGCCAGCATATCCATCACCAGAAATTGCTTCTTCGGATGAACATGCGCCTCTGGCTCCTCAAACAGCAAGCTGTTATACTGGCGATTTTTGCCATTCTGAAGCATCAGCAAGAATGGCATCAACTCCTTTACAGAAGAGGCCGCAGCACTGACAGGTATCGAATCGCCAGATGCAAACTGCAAGAATACGCTACCATTCTCCAATACAATCTTGCCATCTACCAACTTTGCGATATAGTTAGCATAGAATTGATTGTCAGCTTTCGCTACACGAGAAGGAGTCTTGAGATCATCCAACTGCTGCAAGAAGTCACGATACATTCCTATCGGAGAGGTAGTATTGGCTCCCATAAAGGCTGCTCGTGCTGGAGGGAGAATCAAAGGCTGAATTAATGCAATCCCCAAGCACTTATCTGTTAAATATGAGGAAAGAATAATACTCATCATAACCCTACTATCCATATCCATAGGGAAAATCATAGAAGCTTCATTAACTGCATAGCGGCAAAAGCCATTGACCAGATCATAATTCTGCCGTCTCAATAAAAGCCCCATCTCATCATCAATCCCTTCGAACACATAATTGACCGCACAATCAAAATTGGTATTACCCAATAAATATCCTAGAAATGCACTTGTATTTTGGTTAATCCATGTTCTGAAATCCTTGAATTTAAGAGTGAGTTCGTCCTTTTGGCTTCCGTTAGACTTCATTCTGATAAATTCAGAAAGTCTCTCAGAAGTCATCGCTGTAAGCAGGTTATACCACAACAATGCCGTATAACTCTTACCTAGTCCCGACTCACCTGTATAAACCAGAAAAGGCTTAAACTCTATCTCAGATTTTTGGATAGGACCTAACTTATCTATAATCACTCGGATATTCATATTGCAACGTTTTATGAGTTCTAATAGATTGCAAAGATAGGATATTTCCCCGAAATTACCAAATTTTTGATAGAAAAATTGCGGATTGCTGCTGATTTTTGCAGACTCACGCATCTCCTTCGCCTCATTGTCACCGATAACAACCTCGGCGAACTTTGGCTTACTGTTTAATTGTTTCTTGCCTTGTACCATAATTTAAAATAACGGTGCAAAGGTACAAAACTTTATCTAGGCGCACAATACGGCTTTCACCGAATACTTACCTTGCAACATATGGTCTCGGACATCCGTATAGTCGTCCTCGGCATCAAGCTGTTTCTGCCAATGTATATCAGATATTTGAAGTAATCGTATTTTCGTATATCACCATTACAGCGTCCCCACTATTTTACAAGTAGTTACACGTATCTG
>ERZ773241.1190-NODE-1190-length-25970-cov-11.305074_pt1 | contig 25970 bp, 28 predicted proteins | sample MGYA00580989_ERZ773241 | MGnify/ENA primary metagenome ERZ773241 (study PRJEB29015, sample SAMEA2737804) | human gut metagenome | biome: human gut; feature: human-associated habitat; material: faeces | place: China | collected 2012 ... | reverse complement strand
GAAACTCGGCCAGGCATACGACATGACGAACATCATGGCCGGACTCGCGCACACGCCCGTCATCCCCATCACATTCAACCGCAGACTCGTCGCCAAACAGACCAGGAAGACGATCACCGTGTGGCTGCCCGGCACCCACAGGAAGAAGAAGATCACGTTCGACGCGAAGCGCCTCATCGACGACGGCGGCTCCACACTGCGCGCGTTCCTGCCCCGCGACCGCGACCAGATCATCCTCGACCCGTCCAACCGGTACGCCGGCAAGACCCCGACGACCGGACTCTACCAGTGGTTCGGCGAACCCACGAGCCGACTCGAACCACTGACCTCGCCCGAACGGCTGCCCCTGCGCTACGGGGTCAGCCCCGCCCAGCAGCGCTACTACCAGGCACAGGCGCGCCGCCTCGACCGGCTCGCCGGCGAGGCGAAGGCGCTGAACACGGCGATCCGATGGACCAGGCTCGCCGGCGGCGACAGCGCCAATATGCCGACCACTGTGCTCGCGGACGCCGACTTTGAAAACGGCGGCATCAACATCCTCTCGCTGCTTGTCGCCACGGGGCTGTGCCCGAGCCGCGGCGAGGCCCGCCGCCTCGTCCAGCAGGGCGGCATCGTTGTGGACGAGAAGAAGGTCGAGAGCATCGACGAGAGCATCCCGCAGGAGAAGTTCGCCGGCGACGGCGTCATCATCCGCAAGGGCAAGAAGGTCTTCCACAAGGCTGTGACCAAGTAAGCACCATGCACGAAAGCCTCCGCAGCGCGGTCTGCGGAGGTTTTTTTGCCGCCGCGCCGCAAGGGCTTGCGTTTTGAACGCCTGTTTGATATAATATACCATACTGCGCAGATCGCGGATCGCTGCACGCCGCCGTGCATCGCTCCGCGCCGAGGGAGGGGAGCGCCATGCGGATACTCGGCATCGACCCGGGGCTTGCCATCGTCGGCTTCGGCCTGATCGAGGCGGAGACCGGGAAAACGCAGATGCTGCAATACGGCGCGGTCACCACGCCGGCAGGGCTTCCGCTCGCCGCGCGGCTCGTGCAGCTCGAGCGCGATATGGAGGAGCTGATCGCGCAGCTCCGGCCGGAGGCCATCGCGGTCGAGGAGCTGTTTTTCTCCAACAACATCACCACCGGCATCGCCGTCGCGCACGCGCGCGGCATCATCCTCTGCACCGCGGCGAAGAGCGGGATACCGCTCTTTGAGTACACGCCCATGCAGGTCAAGCAGGCGGTCGTCGGCTATGGCCTTGCCGAAAAGCGGCAGGTGATGGACATGGTCAGGCGGCTTTTGAAGCTCAAGGCCGTTCCGCGTCCCGACGACGCGGCGGACGCGCTCGCCCTGGCGATCTGCCACGCGCGCAGCGCGACCTCGCTGCTCGCGCGCGCACAAAATCCGGTCAAGCAAACCGTCTAAGGAGGACGCTCCATGTTCTATTATCTCGAGGGCAAGGTCGCGCACGTCGAGCCCTACCTCGCGGTCATCGACTGCGGCGGCGTGGGCTACGCCTGCCGCACAACGAACCACACCATCCGTCAGCTCAAGAAGGGTGAAGTCAAACGGCTTTACACCTACTTGAACGTGGGCGACGGCATTTTTGAGCTCTACGGCTTCGCCACCGAGCAGGAGCTCAATAGCTTCAAGCTGCTCATCGGCGTTTCCGGCGTGGGGCCGAAGGCGGCGCTTGCCATCCTCTCCGTCGGCACACCGGAACATCTGACGATGGCGGTCATCACCGGCGACGAAAAGGCGCTGACCGCCGCGCCCGGCGTCGGGAAAAAGCTCGCCCAGCGCATTCTTCTGGAATTGAAGGACAAGATCGCCAAGGAAACGCAGGAGATCGGCCTGCCGGCCTCGGCCGGCGGTGCGGCGCTCGGCAGCGGGAGCAAGGCGGCGGAGGCCGCCGCGGCGCTCGCGGTGCTCGGCTACACGCAGCAGGACATTTCCGCGGCGCTCAAGGGCGTGGACGTGGAGACTCTGCCGCTCGAGGAGATCGTGCGCCAGAGCCTGAAAAAAATGGTGAAGTAAAGAAGGTGAACGCGGAATGAACGAAAACACAAAAAAAGCTGTTAAGAACGGCATTACCTTTGGAACCTGTCTTGCTATGGTTATTTCCTATACGTCATGGAACAGCGTTGGATGGGCGATTTTTCACGGATTGCTGAGCTGGCTGTATGTGATTTATTTTGTGGTCACGTACTGATGATTCTTCTGCAAAGCGTGAAAAGGAGTGTGAGCACTTGAGCATTGATTTCGGGACCGACATTTATGAAGAGCCCATCGTGGCCAAGACCTTCCTGAGCGAGGACGCGCAGGAGGGCTCGCTGCGCCCGAAAACGCTCCGCGAATACATCGGGCAGGAGAAGGCCAAGGGCAACCTTGCCGTCTTCATCGAGGCGGCAAAGCGGCGCAATGAGTCGCTCGACCACGTTCTGCTCCACGGCCCTCCGGGCCTTGGCAAAACGACGCTCGCGGGCATCATCGCCGCCGAGATGGGCGTCAACATCCGCATCACCTCCGGCCCCGCCATCGAAAAGGCGGGCGACCTCGCCGCGCTGCTCACAAATCTGAGCGAGAACGACATTCTTTTTGTCGATGAGATCCACCGCCTCAACCGCGCGGTGGAGGAGATCCTCTATCCCGCGATGGAGGACTACGCCATCGACATCATCATCGGCAAGGGCCCCAGCGCGAACTCCATCCGGCTCGACCTGCCGCACTTCACGCTCATCGGCGCGACGACCCGCGCCGGTCAGCTCTCCGCGCCGCTGCGCGACCGCTTCGGCGTCACGCTGCGTCTGGAGCTGTACACGCCCGAGGAGCTTGCGAAGATCGTCACGCGCTCGGCGGGCATCCTGAACGTTTCCATCGCCCCCGAGGGCGCGATGGAGATCGCGCGCCGCTCGCGCGGCACGCCGCGCATCGCCAACCGGATGCTCCGCCGCGTGCGCGATTTTGCCGAGGTCAGGGCCGACGGCGTCATCACGCGCGAGGTGGCGGACGAGGCGCTGCGCGCGTTGGAGATCGACCGGCTCGGTCTCGACCCCATCGACTACCGGATGCTGCGCGCCATCATCGAGAACTACGGCGGCGGCCCGGTCGGCATCGACACGCTCGCCGCGACCATCGGCGAGGAATCCGTCACGCTTTGGGACGTGTACGAGCCGTACCTCATGCAGCTCGGCTTCCTCACGCGCACGCCGCGCGGCCGCTGCGTGACGCGCAAGGCGTATGAGCATCTCGGCCTGAGCGTTCCCGCGTCCCTTGCGGACGAGGCGGAGCAGCTCAGCTTAAACTGAATCAATAAGGAGACTTTCATCTATGGGCAAGCTATTTGGCACCGACGGCATCCGCGGAATCGTGGGCGAGAATCTGACCGTCGAGCTGGCATTCCACACCGGTCAGGCCATCGCCGCCGTTTTGAAGGAGGAGAAGGGGAGAGCGCCCCTCATCACCATCGGCAAGGACACGCGCATTTCCTCCGATATGCTCGAATCCGCGCTCATCTGCGGCATCTGCTCCGTCGGCGGCGACGTGATGCCCTTCGGCGTGCTGCCGACTCCGGCGGTCGCGTACCTGACGGTTCTCAAGGGCGCGGACGCGGGCATCGTCATCTCCGCGAGCCACAACCCCTTCGAGCACAACGGCATCAAGGTCTTTAATGAAAAGGGCTACAAGCTGCCCGACGCGACGGAGGCAAAGATCGAGGAAAAGATCCTCTCCGGCGAGACCATTCCCGTCGCCACGCGCGGCGAGATCGGCGTGCTGCACCACGGTCTCAAGCAGTCGAAGCTCGAGTACATCCACCATCTCACCACCACCATCGACTCCGACCTCTCCGGTCTGCGCGTGCTGGTGGACTGCGCCAACGGCGCGGCGAGCGCCACCGCGCCCGAGCTGTTCGGACGCTTCAAGTGCTATGCTGATTTCATCCACCGCGAGCCGAACGGCACGAACATCAACGACCGCTGCGGCTCCACACACCTCGAAAGCCTCGGCCAGCGCGTCGTGGCGGGGAAGTACGACGTGGGCGTGGCCTTCGACGGCGACGCCGACCGCTGCCTGATGGTCGACGAGCTGGGCCATGAGATCGACGGCGACAAGATCATGGCGGTCTGCGGAGCCTATATGAAGCGCAACGGCAGGCTCACCGGCAACACCATCGTGGCGACCGTCATGTCGAATCTCGGACTGCACGAGTTCTGCCGGAAGAACGGCATCGACCTCGTCTGCACCAACGTGGGCGACCGCAATGTGCTCGAAAAGATGGTGGAGTGCGGCTACAAGCTCGGCGGCGAGCAGTCGGGCCACATGATCTTCACCGACTACGCCACCACCGGCGACGGTCAGCTCTCCGCGCTCCAGTTCCTGCAGATCCTCGCGCTCTCCGGCAAGAGCGCGTCCGTGCTCACCGCCGACTGCCCGCAGTACCCGCAGGTGCTGCTGAACGTCGTCGTCAGCCACGACCGCGGCGTGAAGGAGGCCATCATGGCGAGCGATGCGCTCAAGACCGCCGTCGCGGACGAGGAGAAGTTCCTGCGCGGCGAGGGCCGCATCCTCGTGCGCCCCTCCGGCACCGAGGCGCTCATCCGCGTGATGGTCGAGGCCAAGACCGAAAGCGTCGCGCAGCTGGTCGCCGAGCGGCTGGTGAAGGTCATTCGATCGGTCTGATTCGTCGATTTGTCGGCGAGCGGGCGACAAATGAAACTGGAATTGTATCTTGTTGCCCGAATTTTATCTTTTTTTCAGTTTATTTTCGTAAATACTTGACAAAACCGTGCAAGTACAGGTATAATGCAGTATGGTAAATGTGGCAGAGGATAGAAATACCCCGATGGAGCCCTCGGACGAGGCGCTCTGCCGCCGCGCTGCCGACGGCAGCCGCGAGGCGGAGGAAGCGCTTGTCCGGCGCTATTCCGGTCTTGTGCGCTCGTGCGCGCGCCCGCTCTTTCTGGCGGGCGGCGACAGCGAGGACCTGATCCAGGAGGGGATGTTCGGGCTCATCCGGGCCATTCGCGAGTATGACGGCGCAAAGGCCGCGTCCTTCCGGACCTTTGCCGAGGTGTGCATCCGCAACCGCCTCATTTCCGCGCTTCGTGCGGCCTCGCGCGACAAGCATTCACCGCTCAACCAGTCCGTTCCCTTGGATACCCCTTTCTTTGATGGCAATTCCTATCCGTTCGGCGCTCTGCGCGCCTCCTCCGCCGATCCGGAGGAGCTTATCATCGACCGCGACCGCGTGGCCGAGGCGCTTGAGAGCACCCGAAAGCAGTTGTCCGAGTTCGAGGCGAAGATCTTAGGGTTGTATTTAGACGGTCTTTCCTGCCAGGAGATCGCAAAGGCGGTAGGGAAGTCCCCCAAGTCTGTGGACAACGCTGTGCAGCGCGTCCGGCGCAAGGCGGCACGGCAGCTTTCATCTGGCGATATCAGCAAACGCTGAACGCATATATTTTTTTCTAAAAGCAAAGAGAGGGTAAAATCATGTACGAAGACAAGACTTTAGTTTGCAAAGAGTGCGGCAACGAGTTCGTGTTCACCGCCGGTGAGCAGGAGTTCTACGCGGAGCGCGGCTTCCAGAACGAGCCCCAGCGCTGCAAGGCCTGCCGCGACGCTCGCAAGAACGCCGCCCGTGGTCCCCGCGAGTACTTCACCGCTGTCTGCGCTGCCTGCGGCGGCGAGGCGAAGGTTCCCTTCGAGCCCAAGTCCGATCGTCCCGTCTATTGCAGCGACTGCTTCGCCAAGATGAAGGAGCAGGGCTAAGTCATTGCTTTGACTTTTCCGAAAGCGACCGTCCGGAGACGGTCGCTTTTCTGCGTTCTGTTCCGGTCGTCCGCGTCCGTATCGAACGAATGCGGCACATTTGCATTTTTTCCTATTGAAAAAACGCGGAAAATGGGGTAAACTATCTCCGACATTCTTTTCCGGAGGTATTTTCAAAATGGTTGAGATCACGAAAGACACCATCATCGGTGATATTCTTGACGTCGCTCCGCAGACCGCGCCGATCTTCTTCGGCATCGGGATGCACTGCCTCGGCTGCCCCGCGTCCCGCGGCGAGACCGTAGAGGAGGCCTGCGCCGTGCACGGCGTGGACGTGGACAAGCTCCTTGCGCTCGTGAACGAGGAAGCGAACAAGCCCGCCGAGGAATAACCGGACAGGCCGGAAGGCGCATACGCTCGTATGCGCCTTTTTCTGCTGCAAAGGAGGTCGCGCCGTGACAAGAGAATTATCGCTTCAGCCGCGGCTCGCGCTGCTCGCGTCGCTCGTGCCGCAGGGCGCTGTGCTCGCCGACGTCGGCACCGACCACGGCTACATACCGGTCTGCCTGCGGCAGAGAGGCGTGATCGACCGCGCCATCGCGTCCGACATCGGGCGGGAGCCGCTGGAGCACGCGCGGCGCACCGCGGAGGAATACGGCGTCGGCGGCATCGACCTCCGTCTCTGCGCGGGGCTTGACGCCATCGCGCCGGAGGAGTGCGACACCGTCCTCATCGCCGGCATGGGCGGCGAGACCATCTGGGGCATCCTCGCCGCGGCGCCGTGGACGCGCGACGGGCGGCACACGCTGCTGCTCCAGCCGCAGACGAAGATCGAGGAGCTGCGGCTCCGGCTCTGCGAGAACGGCTACGCCGTCACGCGCGAGCACCTTGTGCGCGACAAGGGAAAGCTCTACGTCGTGATGACCGTCACGGCAGGGGAGCGATACACCCCCGGCGCGGAGCAGCTCTACGGCGGCCTTGCGCTCGAGCGTGAGGCGCTCTACGGGGACTATCTCGCCCATCAGATCGCGCGTCTGCGCCGCCGGGCCGAGGGCCTGCGGCAGTCGGGCAGCGGCGAAGCGGACGGCTTTGCCGCGCTGGCGGACGCGCTGGAAGCAAAGAAAGGGAAGTGGGAACATGACAACGGCACATGACATTGAACGCAGTCTCTACGACTGGGCGCCGCGCGAGCTGGCGATGGCCTGGGACAACGTCGGCCTGCTCGTCGGCGATCCGGCGCAGGAGGTCCGAAGGGTCCTCGTGGCGCTGGACATCACGCAGGGCGTTGCGGAGGAGGCGGTCGAGCGCGGCGCGCAGATGATCGTCTCGCACCATCCCGTGATGAACTGCGCGTGGCACGAGGTGCAGACGCTCCGCGCGGACGACGCGCAGGGAAGGCTGCTGCGCTATCTCGTGCGGCACGGCCTCGCGGCGTGCTGTATGCACACCAATCTGGACGCGGCGGACGGCGGCGTGAACGACTGTCTGGCGCACGCGCTGGGTCTTTCGGGCCTTTCCATGCTCAATGAGGAAAAAATCGGGCGCATCGGCACACTTTCCTGTGAAATTCCTCTTGAAGAGTTCCTGCCTGCTGTGGTAAAATCATTAGGATGCAGCGGTCTGCGGTTCCGCGATGGCGGAAAGCCGGTCCATCGCGTAGCCGTCGGCGGCGGCGCCTGCCGCGACTACATCCCGCAGGCCATCGCGCAGGGCTGCGATACCTTCGTCACCGCCGACCTGCGCTACAACGACTTCCTCGATACCCACGGTCTCAACCTCATCGACGCCGGTCACTATCCGACCGAGAACGTCGTGTGCGAGGCGGTCCGCGCGTATCTCGCGAAGTCCTTCCCTCTGCTTGAGGTCGTACGCTCCGCGTCGCATCACGACGCCATTCAATACTATCTGTAAGGAGAAGATCAACTATGTCCGGACATTCCAAATGGCACAATATCCAAAAGACCAAGGGCGCGGCAGACGCCAAGCGCAGCGCGGCGTTCACCAAGATCGCCAAGGAGATCATCGTCGCCGTCAAGCAGGGCGGCAGCGGCGACCCGGCGAATAACTCCCGCCTCGCCACCGTCATCGCCAAGGCCAAGGCGAACAATATGCCCAACGACAACATCAAGCGCACCATCGACAAGGCGCTCGGCTCCGGCAACACGGACAACTACGAGTCCGTCACCTACGAGGGCTACGGCCCCGGCGGCGTCGCCGTCATCGTCGAGGCGCTGACCGATAACCGCCAGCGCACCGCACCCGAGGTCCGCCACTACTTTGACAAGTTCGGCAAGGGCATGGGCGCGCAGGGCTGCGTGAGCTGGTCGTTCGACCGCAAGGGCGTCATCATCATCGAAAACGAGGACGGCGACTATGACGAGGACACCGTCATGATGGACGCGCTCGAGGCCGGCGCAGCCGACTTCACCGCCGACGGTCCCGTGTTTGAGATCACCACCGATCCCGACGCCTTCAACGACGTCATCGCCGCGCTCGAAGCCAAGGGCTACACCTTTGCCAGCGCCGACATCAGCCTCATCCCGCAGACCTACGTCAAGCTCACGAGCGAGGAGGACGTCAAGAACATGGAAAAGCTGCTCGATATGCTCGACGACAACGAGGACGTGCAGAACACCTACCACAACTGGGAGACCGAGGACTAAGGCTTGCGTATCAGGGGTTTCCGCTGTTTTGAAACCGCTCAGTTGTGATATACCTGTGTTCAGCTGCGATGTACATAACAACCTCTGCTGCGATATACAGCGGGGGTTGTTTTTTTCTTTTCTGCGCCGCACGGCGCACCGCGCCGGAAGCGCCATCACTCTTACTATAGCAATAACTTTTACTCTTACTATTACTGTTACTATCACTATAACGGCAATCCTGTTCATGCTTTCAAAGCATCGAGTCCTTTGTAAATTTAGAAAATTCTGAGAGCTTTTCCGCTTTTGTTGCACCAAAACCGGCATCAGAACGCGGTTTTTCCCTTACCGGCAAGGAGGAAAACCACATGACCGAGAAAAAAGGCTTTGTTCTTTACTTTGACGCCGCGTCCAGCCTTGCCGCGCTCTGTGCAGAGCAGCGCGGCGAGCTGCTCCTGGCGCTGTTCGACTACGCCGAACGGACGGCAAAGCAGTCTCTCACACCGGAGACTGCGCTCGCCTCCTACCCTGCGCTGGACGGGCAGACGCGCATGGCGTTCCGCTTCATGGCAAACAGCATCGAGCGCGACACAAAGAAGTGGGAGCGCCAGCGCGAGCGCCGCAGTCAGGGCGCGGCGCAGCGCTACGCCCGCGCACGGGGCGAGGCGGAAGCCCCCGCGCCGTCCGCCGCGGGGCGAAACGACTGGATGAAGGACTACACCCTGTGAGCAAGGCGAAGGGGACGGCAGCGTGCCGTCCCCTTTCATATTTCATGCGAGCAAGACTGTAAGCCGGGTTCTGTATCTGGCAGTCATCTATCTACGCGCCGCGTTGCCGCGGCGCTCCAGCCACCCCGGGAGCGGTCGGGCCGACCCTGGGGCGCGAAGCCCCTGCTCCCATACCGGTGTTGCTCCGGATAGAGTTTACAGCGTCGGACACTCTCGAGCCGACGGGTGCGCTCTTACCGCACCTTTCCACCTTTTCCCATATTGCTACGGGTAGTCTATTTCTGTTGCACTTTTCCTCAGATCGCTCTGGGCGGGCGTTACCCGTTATCCTTGCCCTGTGGAGCCCGGACTTTCCTCACAGCAAGCCTTTCGGCTTTGCCGCGCGACCGCCTGTCTTACTCGCGCTCCCTATTGTAAAGGACGAAGCGGGCAAAGTCAAGAAACAAAAATTTGTGCAGGGAAATCGTTGATAAAATACGGCAGGCGCGGTATAATTTTATATATTGCGAATGTTCAGAGGGGAGTATTTGTGTATGACGCTGCACGAATATCTGCAAGGCATGAAGGGAAAGACCGCCGCGGTCATCGGCCTCGGCGTGAGCAACCGTCCGCTCGTGGAGCTGCTGGCGCGGAACGGTGTGAAGGTCATCGCCTGCGACAGGAAGGAGCGCGCGGCGCTCGGCGGCGCGGCGGCGCACTACGAGGCGCTCGGCGCGGTGCTGCACCTCGGCGAGGGTTATCTGCGCGATCTGAACGCGGACGTCGTCTTCCGCACGCCCGGGATGCGGCCCGACGTGCCGGAGCTGCTGGAGGCGAAGGCGCACGGCGCGGTCATCACGAGCGAGATGGAGGCGTTCTTCGCCGTCTGTCCGTGTCCCATTCTCGGCGTGACCGGCAGCGACGGCAAGACCACCACCGCGAGCGTCATTGCCGAGCTTCTCAAGGCCGAGGGACGGCGCGTGTGGCTCGGCGGCAACATCGGCCGTCCGCTGCTCGCGGACGCGGAGCAGATGACGCCGGACGATCTTGCGGTGCTGGAGCTTTCGTCGTTCCAGCTGATGGATATGCCGTACTCGCCGCAGGTCGCGGTGCTGACGAACCTCGCCCCAAACCATCTGGACGTGCACCGCGACATGGCGGAGTACATCGCGTCCAAGGAAAATATTTACCTGCACCAGAGCGCGCGGGACACCGCCATCTTCAACGCCGACAACGCCATCACGCGCGATCTGAGCGGCAAGGCGGTCGGACGCGCGCGTCTGTTCTCGCGGCAGGAGGAGGTCGCCGACGGCGCGTTCGTGCGCGGCGGCGCGATCTGGCTGCGCGATGCGGCAGGGGAGCGCGAGGTCCTGCCGCTGGCGGACATCCGCCTTCCCGGCTGGCACAATGTGGAAAACTATATGGCGGCGCTCCTTGCCGTGGACGGACTTGTGCGCGATGAGACCGTCCGCCGCGTCGCACGGGAGTTTGCCGGTGTGGAGCACCGCATCGAGTTCGTGCGCGAGCTGCACGGCGTCCGCTATTACAACGATTCCATCGCCACCAGTCCCACGCGCACCATCGCAGGGCTGCGCGCCTTCCCGCACAAGGTCGTGCTGATCGCGGGAGGGTATGACAAGCACATTCCCTTTGCACCCCTTGCGCCCGAGGTGGTCGAGCACGTCAAGACGCTCATCCTCTGCGGCGCGACAGCCGACGCCATCGAGCGCGCGGTGGTGGAGAGCGAAGCCTATGAGACCGCAGCGGAGCGGCCGCGGATCGTCCGCTGCAAGGACCTGCAGGAGGCGGTGGACGCCGCCTACTTCTGCGCCGAGAGCGGCGATGTGGTGACGCTCTCGCCCGCCTGCGCCGCCTTCGACTGCTACGCGAACTTTATGGAGCGCGGCAGGGCCTACAAGGAAATGGTGAAAAAGCTCGGCGAATAGGGAAAAGCCGTGGGCGCATAAAGTCTCCCGAAAGGGGGAACGCCCATGCGCCGCTATATGCGCCGCGGCATGACGGGGCGGGAGAAACGCCGGCTGCTGCTTTTCCTTGTCTGCGCCGCGCTCATCGCGCTCGCCGTCACCGCGATGACGCAGCTTCGGCCCATTCTCACGAGCCTTGCCACCGCGCGCGTCTCGAACGCCGTCACGCGCGTCGTGAACACCTCGGTGAACGAAACACTCTACGACGCCGGTGTGGACTACGACCGCCTGATCTCGCTGGAAAAGGACAACGAGGGACACATCACGGCGGTCAAGAGCAACATGGCGGAGTTCAACCGATTGCAGTCCGCCGTGCTCGCGGACGTGCTGCAAAGGCTCTCGGAGGTCTCCACGCGCGAGCTGGCCATCCCGCTCGGGAGCCTGACCGGCTCGCCGCTGCTCGCGGGCCGCGGACCGCTCCTGCACATCAAAATGCAGTCGGTCGGCTCGTCCTCGGCGCACTTTGAGAATGCCTTCGCCTCCGCGGGCATCAACCAGACGCGCCACGAGATCCGGCTGGTGGTGGACGTGTATGTGAGCGTCCTGCTGCCGGGCTTTTCGACCGTCACCAAGGTCACCAACCGCTGCGCCGTCGCCGAGACGGTCATCGTCGGCTCCGTGCCGGATACCTACACCTACTTCGACACACGCGAGGATATGTCCTCCACCGCCGAGGACTTCATTATGAACAACGCCGGATAAAAGGGGAGAACGCCATGGACTACAAGGAACGCATAAAGGAGCTGCGCGACACGCTCAACGCACACTCGTACCGCTACTATGTGCTCGACGAGCCGAGCATCAGCGACTATGAATACGATATGCTCCAGCGCGAGCTGGCCAATCTGGAGAAGGAGCACCCCGAGGAGATCACGCCGGACTCGCCCACGCAGCGCGTGGGCGGCATGGCGCTGACGAAGTTCGAGCCGGTGACGCACGCCGTCCCGCTCGAGAGCCTGCAGGACTCCTTCTCCGACGCCGAGGTCGTGGACTTCGACGAGAAGGTGCGCGAGCAGCTCGAGCACGTCGAATACAGCGTGGAGCCGAAGGTGGACGGTCTGTCCGTCGCGCTCGAGTACCGCGACGGCGTGTTCGTCCGCGGCGCCACGCGCGGCGATGGGCGCGTGGGCGAGGACGTGACGGAGAATCTGCGCACGATCCAGTCCATTCCCATGGTGCTGCCGGAGAAACTGCCGCGCCTCATCGTACGCGGCGAGGTCTACATGGCGAAGAAGGTCTTTGCCGCGCTCAACGCCGAGCGCGAGGAGAACGGGGAGCAGACCTTTGCCAATCCCCGCAACGCCGCCGCCGGCTCGCTGCGCCAGCTTGACCCGAGGATCGCGGCGAAGCGCCGGCTGGATATTGCCGTTTTCAACCTCCAGCTTGCCGAGGGACGGACTTTCACGACCCACGCCGAGACGCTTGCTTATCTGCGCACGCAGAAATTCAAGGTCATCGGCAACAAGGTGGTCGACAACGTGCAGGACGCGCTCGCGGAGATCCGCCGTCTCGGCGAGGAGCGTGCGGAGCTGCCCTACGATATGGACGGCGCAGTTGTAAAGCTGAATAGCCTTACAGACCGAGAAATTCTCGGCTCAACGAGCAAGGTGCCGCGCTGGGCCATCGCCTACAAGTACCCTCCCGAGGAGAAGGAGACCCGCGTGACGGAAATCGTCGTGCAGGTGGGCCGCACGGGCGTGCTGACGCCGAAGGCGGTCTTTGATCCGGTGCATCTGGCCGGAACGACCGTCACGAACGCGACGCTCCACAACCAGGACTTCATCGACGAGAAGGACATCCGCGTCGGCGACGCCATCGTGGTGCGCAAGGCGGGCGAGATCATTCCTGAGGTCGTGCGCGTGCTGAAGGACAAGCGTCCCGACGGCACGCAGCCCTACCGTCTGCCGGACCGCTGTCCGGTCTGCGGCGCGCCGGTCTACCGCGCCGAGGGCGAGAGCGCCACGCGCTGCACGGGCGCGGAGTGTCCCGCGCAGCTGCTGCGCAACCTCACACACTTCACCTCGCGCGAGGCGATGGACATTGACGGCGTCGGCCCCGCACTGCTTGAGCAGCTGGTGAACGCCGGGCTTGTCCGCAAGGCGTCCGACCTTTACAGTCTCGATGTGCAAACGCTTGCGCAGCTCGACCGCATGGGCCTCAAGAGCGCGCAGAACGCCGTCGCCGCCATTGATCGCTCCAAGCAGAACGATCTTTCCAAGCTGCTCTGCGCCCTCGGCATCCGCCAGATCGGCACAAAGGCCGCGCGTGTGCTCGCGCAGCGCTTCGGCTCGATGGACGCGCTGATGAACGCCACGGTCGAGGAGCTGACCGCCGTGGATGACATCGGCGAGATCACCGCGCAGTTCCTGCAGCGCTGGTTCGCGGACGGGCAGTCCCGCGACCTCATCGAAAGCCTGAAAAACGCAGGCGTCAACATGACCAGCACGGAAGCCCCGCAGGACCTGCGCTTTGCGGGCAAGACCTTTGTGCTCACCGGCTCGCTCACGCGCTTCACGCGCGACGAGGCCGAGGCTCTCATCGCCGACCACGGCGGCAAGGCCGCCGGCTCCGTCTCCAAAAAGACGAGCTATGTGGTCGCCGGAGAGGCTGCCGGAAGCAAGCTGCGCAAGGCGCAGGAGCTGGGCGTTCCGGTGCTCACGGAGGACGAATTTCTGGCGCTGCTCGGCGGCAAGGCCGAGGACGATCCGGAAAACGGCGAGAATGGCGGACAGCTCGGCCTGTTTTCCTGAAAAGGAGAGCATTTGATGAACATTCGCACGGCAGAGCGCCGCGATCTTTCCGCGATGCTCGACATTTACAACTACGAGGTGAAAAACGGCACGGCGACCTTCGACGTAGAGCCCCGCGCGGGCGCGGTGGGGGAGGCGTGGTTCGCCGCGCACAACACCGGCAACCATCCGCTGCTCGTGGCGGAGGAGGACGGTAAGGTCCTCGGCTACGCCTCGCTCTCGCCCTACCGCGACTTCGACGCCTATCTGCAAACCGTTGAGCTTTCCGTTTACGTTGCACCCGAGAGCCGCGGCCGCGGCATTGCGAGTGCGCTGATGGAGGCCGTTCTTCGTCTGGCGCGCGGGGACGCGGGCACGCACACGGTCGTTTCCGTCATCGCGGGCGGCAACGCGGCGAGCGTCCGCCTGCATGAGAAATTCGGCTTCACCTACTCCGGCACCCTGCATGAGGTGGGGCTGAAATTCGGCCGCTACCTCGATATCGTCAACTACGAGCTGCGCGTGGGCTGAGCAAAACGCGCCCGAAAAAACATCGAAAAATCCGGAACTTTTTTTGCGTTCCTTCGTCTATTCATGCAGGGCCGCGGCACGCGGTCAAAAGAACGATCTATCAAGGAGAACCATTCGCATGAAACGAACGCTTTCCCTCATTCTCATCCTCACGATGCTGCTGTCTCTCGCCGCCTGCGGCAGCAAGGACACCACGCCGACCGACGACGGCAACGTGCCTCCGCAGGAGCAGGGCAGCGGCGACGCGCAGCCCGGCGGAACGACCGGGACGCCCGACGAGCCGGAGCAGCCCGAGCAGACGCAGCCAACAGAGCAGGAGCCGGCGGACAGCAAGCCCGAGCAGACGCAGCCGGCTGACAACAGCAAGCCCAAGCAGGAGCCTGCCGGGGAGCCGGAAAAGGAGCCTGCCAAGCAGCCTGAGCAGAAGCCCGAGCCCAAGCCGGCTGAAAAGCCTGCGGAGGAAAAGCCCGCAGAGCCGCCGACCGAGACGCCCAAGCCCGAGACCTCGGCAGAGGACAAGCCCGCCGCAGCTGTCGACGACGCGCTGACGATCCTCAACGCGATCTGGAATACATACAGCGATGAAGAAAAGTTCCCTGCCGCCGGAGGGGATTCCGAGCACGCCGTAGACGGCGCGCCCGGCAGCTTCGACGCGAGCAATGCCGACAACCTCAGCTATCAGCTCACCTTCCCGGCGGACGACGCTTCGCTCATCGACAGCGCCGCCTCGCTCGTTCACATGATGAATCTGAACACCTTCACCTGCGGCGCGTTCCATGTCGCCGACGCGAATAACGTCGCCAAGCTCGCGGACGACCTGCGCACGACCATTCAGGCCAAGCACTGGATGTGCGGCTTCCCGGATAAGCTGGTCATCGTCACGGTCGGGCAGAGCGTATTTTCCGTGTACGGAAACGAGGAGCTGGTCAACACCTTCCGCGATAAGCTCCTGGCGAGTTATCCTACCGCTGCCGCCGTCTATGACGAGGCCATCAACGCATAAAACAGCAGAGAAGAAAAGAGGGATGCGCGGCATTCCTCTTTTCTTTTTCCGCTTGCGAGCGGGCCGGTTTTCGTATAAAATATGGTCAGAGCACATCGCCGCACGGAGGAAGCGCCATGCCGAAGCCAAAGTGGAAGCTGAACACCATCTACATATCCGAGCGGCTGCAGGAGAGCCTGCGGCCGATCTCCCGCTGCGCGCTGACCACCGTGGTCGCCCCGATGGGCTACGGAAAGACCACCGCGGTGAACTGGTATCTGGAGGAGCGCGCAAAGGCCGGGCCGCTGCGCGTCGTCCGCATCAGCGTGTATTCCGACAATCTTGCGATCTTCTGGCGGAGCGCGCAGGACGCCTTTGCCCGCGCGGGCATCGACCTGCTGCGGGAGTATGCCTGTCCCACGGACGCCGCCGGCGGAGGCCTGCTGGCGGACGATCTCTGCCATGAGCTGGCGGGGGAAACGCCCTGCTATCTGTTCATCGACGATTTTCACCTGCTCACAGACCAACGCGTGACCGCCTTTCTCTGTATGCTTGCGGGCCGCCTGCCCGCCAACGTCCACCTGATCATCGCCAGCCGCGACCGCTTTCTGCCCGCCGCAGAGATCGTCCGGCTGGGGGCGAGGGTCTACCGGCTCGGCACAGAGCAGCTGCGGCTGAACCATACGGAGCTGGCCGTTTACGCGCACCGCTGCGGCACGGAGCTTTCCGACGCGCAGGCGGAATCGCTGCTCTACTCCAGCGAGGGCTGGTTCTCCGCCGTCTACCTGAACCTGCGGACGCTCTCGGAGCATGGGACGCTGCCCGAACGTGATTCCGATATTTTCACCATGTTCACCGCCGCCATGATCGAGCCTCTGGCGCAGCGGCAGCAGGAATTTCTCGCGGTGATGGGTCTTGCCGACGAATTTACCGCGGAAATGGCGCGCTTTGTCACCGGGGGCGCCGACGCGGAGGAGCTGCTCGCCGTGCTGACCGCGCAGAACGCCTTTGTCAGGCGTCTGCCGGACGGCGTGACCTACCGCTTCCACCACATGATGAAGGAATGTGCGGAGCGCACCTTCCGGACGCTGGACGCGGAGACGCAGCGGCGCTGCCGGGAGCGCTACGGCGCATGGTACGAGGGGCGAGGGCAGTATCTTCACGCCATGGCGGCCTACCGGCGCTGCGGGGACTACGACGCGCTGCTGCGCGTGGTGCAGGAGGATGCGGGCATCCTGCTCGCGTCGCTGCCCCCGTCGGAGGTGCCGGCCGCTCTCGATGAATGTCCCGCCGATGCTCTGAAGGCGCACCCGTTCGCGCTTCTGGTGCTGATGCGCAGTATGTTCAACTGGCGCAATATCCCGAAAATGCTGGAGCTCAAGGCGCTCCTGCTCGCCGCACTGGAGGAGCATCCCGAGCTGCCCGCGGAGGAGCGCGGCAACCTGCTGGGCGAATGCGACCTTATCATGAGCTTCCTCTGCTATAACGACATCAGCGCCATGAGCCGTCTGCACCGCAGTGCCAGCGCGCAGATGTCCCGTCCCGCCATCAGTATCCGCTCGAGCGGCGGCTGGACCTTCGGCTCGCCGTCCGTGCTGATGATGTTCTACCGCGCCCCGGGCAAGCTTGCGGGCGAGCTTGCCGAGATGGCCGAATGTATGCCGCACTACTATAAGATCACCAACGGTCACGGTCAGGGCGCGGAGACCATCATGCGCGCCGAGGCCGCCTTTGTGCAGGGACGCTTCACCGACGCGCATATCGCGCTGGAGAGCGCCTATGCGCAGATCGAGGGCAACGGGCAGGAGAATATGGCGCTCTGCTGCGACTTCCTCACGCAGCGCCTCTCCCGGTACGCGGAGGTCGGGCCGCACCGCAGCTTTGCCGAGCGCCGCACGGAACTGCTGCGGCATCACAACGCCTCGTGGCTCAAGCTCTGGAACGCCGCCAGCGCCTACTGTCACGCCCTGTCGGGCGAGATGGAACAAATTCCGGAGGTCTTTGCCGAGCACCGCCTCGCCTCGGTCAGCATCCTCGCGCCGGGCCGGCCGATGATCGAGATGATCGAAAATCAGGTGTATCTTGCCCAGGGCGCTTACGCCAAGGTGATCGGCCGCAGCGAAGGTCTGCTCGCCCTGTGCGAGGGGATGCACTATGCGCTCGTCGCGCTGCACGTTCGCCTTCAGACCGCGTCGGCCTATGAGCGGCTGGGCAAGCGCGGGGAAGCCGAGACGCTGCTGGCGCAGGCGCTTGCCGACGCCGCGCCGGACGGTATCGTGATGCCGTTTGCGGAGAACTACCGCTATCTCAAGCCGCTGCTTGCCGCAGGCACGCAGACCGCGCTCACGGCACGGGTGCTCGCGCTGGGCGAGGCAGGGGAGCGGCGGCAGAGCGGGACGGTCCGCCCCGCAGCGTTCGCCGTGCTGACGGAGCGGGAATATGCGCTGGTCGGCCTGATGGCACAGCGGCTGACGAACCGGGAGATCGCGGAAAAGCTGTTTCTCTCCGAGGGCAGCGTCAAGCAATATGTAAACCAGATCTATTCCAAGCTCCACATCGAGGGCGACCAGCGCACAAAGCGCAGGCGGCTCGCGGAGCTGCTCGCGCATAAGGCATGACATCGGGAGGACGTCCGCAGGGACGCCCTCCCGTTCCTTTATCGGTCGAAGCTGGGGTTGACGAAGTAGACGTTCTTCTCGTCGAGCTTTTCCTTGGCAAGCCGCAGCCCCTCACCGAAGCGTACAAGATGGAGTAACTGTACTTGCTTAAATGCGCCATTCGATTTTGATGGAATCGCTGGTAGCATAGATGACGCGGATGAGCTGGTCTACCGTCTGCCGCTTATCATCGAAACTCAACTCGTCCCACATAGTCAGGTGATTATAGATCTCCGTATAGTCCGCTTCCTTGTGCAGCTTCAATTCCGAGATCCGCTTCATCAGCTCTCGCTTTTTCCCATCCAGTTCTTTGACGCGCCCACTGATGTAGCGGAACATGGTATCGTCCGCAGCCGACAGGCGATCCATCAGAGAGCCAATCTCAGTCTCAACTTGCGTAAGTTGAACATTCAACGCCGTTAGCTCGGGGTTAATGTAATTTCCTTTACACCTTCTGAGCGTTTTAAACTGAGCCATCTTTTTGCGCATTTCATTGTAGATGATTTGCTCAAACTCGTCGGTATAAATCGTTCCGGGACCCTTGCAGGCTTTGGAGTTCATTTTGTTCGAACAGAGGAGGTAGCGGGAGCGTGTGGTCGAGTAGTGCTTATCCACCAAAGCGTACCCGCAGATGCCGCATTTGATCTTTCCCGCCAGCCATGTGTTCTTGGCTTTCTGATATGGCTTGATCTGCTGCGCTTCCAGACACTTTGCACGGCATTTCAGCCATAGGTCGGAGGGAATGATGCCCTCGTGTGGAGCCAGCACCAAATGGTTGCCTTCTAAATTCATTTGCTTGCGTCCTACGGAGTCCTGTCCCTTGTAGTAGTAGCATCCGTTCGTGCCGATAAAGTCACTCGGATCGTTTGCCATGATCGCGCCTTGGTCACGATAGAACTCATAGACGGATAGATCCGCACGGACATAGATGGGATTCCTGAGAACATCCGCAAGTCGTGTGCGTCCCCACGGCTTTCCGTTTTTGAGAATGCCGTGGGCTTGAAAGTAGCGGATAATGTCACCGTAGGAGCATTCCGGCTTGGAGTAGAGCTCATAGATCAACCGCACCTGTTCCGCTTCCTCCGCGTTGATCTCATACATGGATGTCTTGACACCATCGATGGTCGTCGGGATCAGCCGGAATCCATACGGAACTCTGCCGCCCATATAGAAGCTCTTTTGACTGCGGGAGTAGTAGGCATCCGCCACGCGCTTTTGAATGGTTTCCCGTTCCAACTGCGCGAATACAATGCAGATGTTGAGCATGGCGCGTCCCATGGGCGAGGAAGTGTCGAATTTTTCTGTCGTGGATACGAACTCGACCCTGTGCTTTCCGAATTTCTCCATCATATTAGAGAAGTCGAGGATAGAACGGCTGATGCGGTCCAGTTTGTAAACAACGACCTTACCGATCACTCCGCTTTCGATGTCGTTCATCATTTCAGCAAAGGCGGGACGGTCTGTATTTTTACCGCTGTAACCCCTGTCGGTATAAACCTTATACTGTTCACCTCTCATTTCGTACTGGCAGAACTCGATCTGGCTTTCGATAGAAATGCTATCGGCTCTGTCAACGGATTGTCTTGCGTAGATTGCGTTCATTTTGTAGCTCCTTCCTCACAGAAAAGAGCTGCTGACAGGTACATCATACCGCAGCAGCTCCTAAATAGCTATCATTTTCATTGTGTTTTTCATACTTTATAAAGACCTTGAAAAGACCTTCCTCGATACATCGCCGCTGTTCCATGCACTCCTCGGCGGTAAGCTGTGGGGTAAGGTTTTCAATTCTAATCATATTTTTTCTGCCGGAAATAATGTGCGCGTCACTATCGTAAGTGAAAGGGCGGACAATAATAACTATCACCTCCAGCGGTGCTATCATTTTATTTGCGAGAACCTTGTCCTATGCAGAAAGGGAGAGTCGAAATCCTTCAACTCTCCCTTTGCGTCACATGGTCTGCTGCCAGTCATAACTCACCTCGTCCTCGTGGTCATCAGCCTTGTGACCGAGGGCGATCTTCTTTTCACATTCTTTTTGCAATACCTTTCTGTCGGTGTAGTGCCTCGCAGGAATCACAGGCTCAGCAGGCTGGAGCTGCTCCAGACGGTACCCAAGCCCCACCAAAGCAGAAGCAGTGCTGCCACCGCCATTAACAGAGAGATCAATGCCGGAATACTGACATGTGGCAGATGCAGTCTGGGAAGTCTGATTCTGTGCAGAGAAAAAGAATTCTCTTTCGGCTTCCCAGCCTGTTCGGTCATCTGCTCCAGATGCCGCACCGCTTTCAGCAGATCGTCCAGCTGCGTTCGCGTGGGAAGCTGCGACATCTGCCTGCTGACGCTCTCCAACAGATCCGTCTGCCGATCTGCATAGTACCACAGTGCATCCATGTATTTCATCATTCGCTCCCAGTCCGCTTTTGTGGGACGTGCTTCGGGAGGTGGTGCCTGCACCGGCAGCGCTGTCTGCTGGGTGTTGCGCTGCTTGAGTTCTTGCAGAGACAATCTCTGCGCGTATTCTGAATTCATGCTCCATGGCCTCCTTGCAATACTTTTCTTCGTGTAGTTTGCTGTCGCGGCACTTTAGTCCGTCCGGCGTGGTGTAGGTGATGTACTTGCGCCCGCTCTCCCAGCGGACGGCGTATCCTTCGGATTCCATCAGAGAAACGAAGGCGTCCTTGTCGGCGGCGTATTTCATGCACTCATCAATGGTGTTCATGAGCCGCAGTTTCCAGCTTTGGCCCCTCAGAGCTGTGCGATACTCCGCGCCGCTCATGCCGCGGGCCTGCTGTGTGGTCGGCTCAAAGACCGGCAGGCCCATCTCCTGACAGATCGCATCGTTGCGCCGCATCAGTTCCTGGATCTGCTCCTTCGCCATGTGCAGCTTTTTGCCGGTCTCAAAGTTGACGGAGTTGATGACGCAGTGGGAGTGGATGTGCTCCCGGTCTACATGGGTGCAGACCAGCACCTCGCAGCCGTCAAAGTATTCTGCCAGCCGCCGCGCGGCTTCGTGAGCCTGCCGGGGATCGACCGCCGCGCCTTTCGGAAAGCTTTGCACCATGTGATAGAACATCGTGCCGCCGTCCTTGTGGTAGAGCAGCTTCGTGTTCAGAAAATCGTCGTAGACGCTCTGCGGCTGGCAGTTGATGCCGCTGACGAGCGGCGCGCCCTCCCATGCGGTTTTCTTTTCCTGCATGACGTAGAGCATCACGCCGCGCATGGCGGCGCGGGACTGTGTGCCCCGTTTGTAGTTCACGAAATGTACGATGGCGATACGGCTCACCGCCCTTCCATGACTGACCGTAGGGCGGCGCTGACCTCGGACAACTCACCGGCAGCTTTTTCCAGACCGATGACCTGCACCTTGCCCATGTTGGCGAGGACGGTGAGCCGGTTGATGTTGCTGCCGATGCCCTTGAGCTGGCGGAGCAGCTCTTTCTGCTCGTCGATGACCACGATCCGCTTGCCGAGACAGCAGGCGGTGACATAATCGCTCATGGACATGTGGGCCTTCGCCGCCAGCGCTTTGATCTTCTCACGGTCAGCGGACGCCATGCGCGTGCTGAATTTGATATCTTTTTTCATGTTTTTCTCCAATCGTAGCTAAAAGTGGGTGTGGGCTTCTGCCCGCAGCGTGGGGGTGCGGGGCTTTGCCCCGCCCAGTGCATTTGGCAGGACAGCGGCTTCGCCGCAGACCAGACAAATGCGATGCTGGCCGTCGGCGGCACAAGCTGCATATCACTCGTTTCCGTCGCTGCCGCCGACGAAAACTCGCTCACTCCGCTGCACCGCCTTCTTCCCACCGAAACCGCTTCGCTGGGTTTCGGCGGGAGCCCTGTTGGGGGCGGTGATAAAAACTCCCGTGTTATATTTTTTACATTTCTGTGTGGGGGGTATCACTTACCCTCCGGTTGCTGTGGCTGTGTCGGAACAACCCCGCGCGGGGTTTATTTCGGCAGAAAAACGGCTTTCTCAGAGTGGGTGCTCTGCGCCGACGGACACGCTGTTCCCTCCTGCACACAGCGCTTTTTCGGCGTTCCAGCATGGGGGTGGGATCACTACCCTCGGCGCGCGATTCATGCCGTTGAAACGCTGGACGCCCGCGGGTCACGGCGGCTTATTCGCCGTTTTTATGCCGTCTCGGAATTTGCCCCGTGCGGGCTGAATGTTCCCTCGGCGTGTACACACGCCACCCCGTCTCCAAACCGCGCACACATCGGCTCACACGCCGAAACACGGGGCGGTTTCCCCGCCCGAGACATCGGCAGGGTCGATAGGGTCAACAGCTTGGGTACCCAGTGCATCGTCACTTTCGGCACGGCGCAGTTCGATGAGCCGCTTGCCGTTGCTGCGGCGCACCACGGCGGAAATACCGATTTTGCTTAGTGCGGCAACGCTTTGCAGGATCAGACGGGATACCTTTTTCGGCGTGATGCCCTCGCTGCCCGCAGGGTCGATCTGCGCGGACAGCTCCGTGGGAGTGCCGATAAATTCCGTGCGGTCACGCATCAGTTCAGAGAGAAGAATCACGATCCGGCCGCCCAGAAGTTCCGGCTGCGTCCGGCTGTCCGACACCAGCTCCCACACATTTTCCGCGTTGCGCTCCAGCGTCAGCTCCCGGTACTCGATGTCGCGCCCGATGCAGGAAAGCTTTGCCTTGCCGCTGCCGCGCTTGTCCTCTACCAGCGTAAAGCTGGAATCCACCGCGCCGCTGATGGCCGTCGTGCCGGAGATGCGGCTGAACACATCGTCGGCAAGCTCCTTCCGCAGATGGTGGATCAGCAGAATGGCGATGCCGTGGGCGTCCGCAATGTGCTTCAGCACGGAGAGGTCACGGTAGTCATTTGCGTAGGTGTTGTCATAACCGGCGCCGCGGATCATTTGCAGCGTATCGATGATAACCAGCACTGTGTCGGGGTGCTCTGAGAGGAACGCGCAGAGCTGTTCCTCCAACCCCGTGCCAAGGGTATCGCTGTTGGTGGAGAAGCGGACGTTGGCGGGGGCGTCCTCCGTAATCTCAAACAAACGGTTCTGGATGCGGAGGGTGGAGTCCTCCAAGCAGAGGTAGAGCGTGGTGCCCTGTTTCACGCCCATGCCCCAAATGGATTCGCCCTTCGCCACCGTGACGGCCAGCCACAGCGCCAGCCATGACTTTCCCACCTTGGGAGAGCCCGCAAGGATGTGCAGACCTTGAGAGATCAGCGTATCCACCACGAAGTTCAGCGGTGTGAGCGGCTGACTCATTAGCGTTTCTCCGTCGATGGTCAGCAATCGGTTTTCTTTTTTCAATTTTTGTTCCTCCTTAAAAAATAGTGCTCCCATCGGAACGATGAGAGCAAAAAAATACAGAGGGGCGTTACCACGGGACGGCGCGTGGTTTCTTCCCTCTGCTTGTATTGTGGAGGAATTTATGCTATGCTGAGAAAAAGCATGGACAGATTAAAATTCATGTAGGACAGATTTTACCAGGAGGGGCACACATGGAGGGCAGCATCATTTTCTACACCTATGGCAGTACGCTGGAGCTATACGGTCAGCAGTTCACTGCCGGTATGTTGACCGCCGATCTGTTGAATCTGTCGCCGGACGAATATCGACCCATGAGCAAACGCATGAAGCAGATCACCGGCCTTGCGGAAGAATACGAGCAGAGCAAGGACACGGCACTTTGGTGGAAGCTGAACGAGGAGCTGGCAGCACTCTGTGGAGTGCTGCGCCGGTATCAGGTGTTCCGCCTGCTGCTGGACGAGAGTGAGGACGCTTTCTTCTCTGCCATACGGGAGATCACAGGGCAGTTCGATTTGTTTCCGAAAGAGGAGCATGATCTGCCAGCGGAGATACAACGGGAACGACTTGAGCGCGTGGCGAATGAAATCTCAGAGCGCAGTGAAACGGTCAAGGATGCTCCGCTTGACCTGTTCCATCCGAGCGAAGCAGCTTTAGAAAAAGGCGATGCCTTTTATTACGAAATGCTTCGTGCCATCGGCCCCACCAGGGACGCATGGCGTGACTATCAAAAGCATCTTGACCGCTACGCGCTGTACCTCCATGACATCCGTGCCTTCAACGAGACCATTCGGAACTTTATTCAGTTCAGCTTGTCCAAGCTGGATCACAACAGCCCGGAGGAGTATGCGAAGGCTCTCTACGGCTTCTACAATGATGAACGCATTGCGGAAAAGCTGATCGTCAATCCCATCCGCAACAACGGCGACTGCTATACGACCCACGATGCCTACGAGCTTTCCTATGTGCCGCGGCCACTGCCGGATGGCACTGTCGCCATCTGTCAGGAGCATGTGACAGATAGCTTACAGGCACTGATGAAAGCCGATTATATGCTGGCGCTGAACAGTGGGCACAACATCCGCCGCTGCATCATCTGCGGACGGTATTTTCTGCTCAAGAGCGGTGTCCACGCGCTATACTGCGAAGGGGCGTGTCCCCACGCGCCCGGCTACACCTGCCGGCAGTTCGGCACGGTAGAGTTGCAAAAGGAACTGGCGAAGGACATTCCCAAGGTCAAAGTCAAGGTGACCGCTTTTGCCCGCATCACAAAGGATATGCAGCGGGGTGCGATCTCACAGGAGGACACAAGAAAAGCCAAGGACTATGTGCGGGATCTGCTCTATGATGCCCTGCGCGACGCGAATATCTCCGTAGAGGCTTTCGAGCAGCGTATTTCCTCTGAGCGCGTTTACCAGCACTGCGGGATCACCAGAACGGCCAATCCGAGGGGCCGTCCGCCGAAGGAAAAGGCGGGTGAGCAATCATGACCAACGAGCAACTAATTCGCCAATATTATGACGGCGATGATGCTGCGCTGGAAAAGCTGTACTATAAAAACATCGGTCTGATCCGCGGCATCGCCAAGGAAACCGCGGCGGAGTTTAACTGCCTGATGACAGATCAGCATCATCCGAATCAGTTTTCCGCGTATACGAAAACGATTCTGGACGATCTCTGCGGCGAGGGCGCCGTGGAGCTTCTGACACGGATTCAGAGCAGAGAATATGACGAGAGCCGCGCCGCGCTCACCACCTACCTCTACCCGCATTTGAGGGGGCGCATGACCCGCTGGCTGGAGCAGAATATTGGCTGTATGGCGTTGAGCAAGGACGAGATGGCTGCCGTCCGGCAGGCACAGAGGCTGTATCATGTTGCATGGAAGGATACCGGCGAAATTGCGGAGGAGTTGGGCATCTCTGAGGCTCGTGTCAGCCGGCATGTTCGCTACAACACCCATTTCCTCGGTGTGCATGACCTTGTCCCGGAGGGCTATGACGGCGATCCCTATGAGCGACTGATGCCGGGGATGCTCTCCGTTTCAGCGGAGCAAGCCGTGTACCGCAAAGTCTGCATCGAGCTCCTCCGGGAGCTGTTCGACATCCTGCCGAAGAAGGATAGAGATATTCTCGGCAAGACCCGCGGCGTGTTCGGATACCCGGAAGCAACTTTGAAAGAGATCGGGATGTATCACATGATGAAGGAGTCCGCCGTGGAGAAGGCGAAGAACCGTGCGGTCGAGAAGCTGAGAGAAGCCTATCCTGGCAGCAGGCTTCAGGTGTGGAGGACTGTTCATCGTATGATGCGGAGGCCGGTCCTGCCGTCGGAGGAGGACAGTGAGCTGCGGCGCGACTTCCCGCAGTATGTCCGCGCCTTGGCGGAGGTCTATGCTATACTGGAAGAAGCCGTTGCAAGCGGAGAGCGATACTTAGGCGAGAATGAGAGCTCCAATACCTGTGAAAAGTAAAGCTGGAGGCGTATGTAAAGATTGTGGACGGTCCTCTTACTGCATAGCCGAATCTGCCGCCCGACAGCGAAAACTGCCGAGCGGCAGTCTTGCAATATAGGAAAATAAGTAGTCAACTCAAAAATTTTTACGAAATTCTTTGTAAGGTTTTCGCTTTTGCGTAGTCTTATAAGTGAACGGGACAAGGAGGTGAGCAGGTGACGGACTTTGAACAGATATACAAGGAC
>ERZ773241.1178-NODE-1178-length-26184-cov-7.177772_pt1 | contig 26184 bp, 19 predicted proteins | sample MGYA00580989_ERZ773241 | MGnify/ENA primary metagenome ERZ773241 (study PRJEB29015, sample SAMEA2737804) | human gut metagenome | biome: human gut; feature: human-associated habitat; material: faeces | place: China | collected 2012 ... | reverse complement strand
GAGAAGTATTTTCTTCGCCGCACATGTCGCCGAAGAAAATGATTGGACTTTCTTTCGCCGCTCCGGCGGCGAAACTCTACGAGGCTCTTTGACAAGCTGCACGGCTGCGTGCCCCGAGTGGGGCGCGCAGCCGTTTGGCTATCTTATGCGCGGCGGGCGCCGGATGCCGCGGCGCTCTGCTGCAGCGCGGCCTGCGCCAGCAGCTCCATGCCGTCAAACACCTGCGGATAGCGCGCGGCGAGACCGAAGTGCGCGAACGCGGCGCACAGCTGCGCGCTGTCGAGCACGACGCCGTCGTACCCGCGCGCAAGCTCCAGCTCAATGATCGAGCGCAGCACCTGCTCGCTGCACGCCTTTTCCGGCCGGACGCAGCCGAGCAGCGCCTGCACCGGCGCGTCCGGATAGCTGCACTGCAGGCCGTAGCGCTGCGCCGTGAGCCCGTAGGTGTTGGCGGCGCGCACGCCGGGCGTACACAGTATGCTCACGCGCTGATGCAGCGCACCGACCAGCTGCGGCATTGCCGCGTCCGCCGTGCTCAGCACCGGGACGCCGGCCGCTGCCGTGAGCTGAGTGCAGAAAATGCCCGCACTGTCCGGCACGGCGATGACCGTGCAGCCGGACGCGGTCAGGATCTCGGCCGCCTCGCTCAGCTTTTGCAGCGGCGCGTGTGTGCTCGCGCCGCACAGATACGGCTCGCAGTCGGGCACGGCAGCCGGGCTCAGCGGCAGGAGGGCGGCAGTCTCCGCATCCAGCGCCTGTATGCGGCGCAGAAACTGTGCGATGGCGGCGGCGTCTGCGCTGAGCACGCCGATGCGAGGAAGATCGTTTCTCTGCATAGTGGGCATCTCCTGGCGAAAAAAGTCTCCGCGAAGCGGGTATGACCCCATCTTAGCGGAGACTGTGATCCGTCCGGCAACGCTTTGGCATCGAAACGGCATCATTGTGCGTTGAAATACAAAGTATTTTCCACGCGCCACGCCGGCAGGGAAAAGGCCGTGTCGGCGTCCGGGTCATAAAACTGCAGGTAGTCGGTGATGCTGCTGTCCATGCCGTCGTTGTAACTGCCCTCGTTTCCGGCGTTGAGCAGCTGCAGGGGAACGGTGTTTCCACCGCTTGTGCGCAGACCGAGCATTTTTTTCGCCGCTTCCGGCATCGGGATCTGCACCTCGTCGTACGGCACGCCGAGCGCGGCCGCGACCGTGGCGCCGACGCGGGTTTCAAACACGCGCAGCAGGTAATCCCACAGGTCGTTCTGCCGGATCTGGAAGGCATAGCTGTCCGAAAACGTATAACTGAGCGCCAGCACGCAGCCGGTCGCATCATCGAGCAGGAAGGACGCCGTGTCGCCGCGCGGATTGCTCAGCGCGATGCCCCAGAGGACGAAGCCGCTGCCGTAGCTCGCGTACTGGACGGTCGCGCCCTCCTCCACGGAAAAGCCGCCGCCGAACAGCGCGCTGTCCTTTTCCAGCGCGCCCAGAAGCTCCTGCGCGTACTGCGTCATCTCGGCCAGCGTGTGCGCCGCGGCGCTCTCGTCGAGCTCGACGGGATCTTCGGCGCCGTAAAACAGGTTCTGCATGCCGTCGGTCAGTTTCCGGCGCAGAACGGTGGCCGGCCCCTGCTCGCCGCCGGTGCTGAGGGAAAACGCCGTGTCCTGATCCGCGCGGTCGAGCCGCGCGGTCACGAGGTTCGGCAGGAAGAAGCCGCCCGCCGCGATCGCCAGCACGAGCGCGACTGCCAGCGCGGTGCGCATCCACGGTCTCATACGCGGCCTCCTTTCAGCTCCACGGTCACGACCGTGCCGTTGCCGACACGGCTCTCAAACTGCATCGTGCCGCCGTGCAGCTGCACGATCTCGTTGCACAGCGACAGGCCGAGTCCCGCGCCGCCCTGTGCGCGCGAGCGCGACTTGTCCACGCGGTAAAACGCCTCCGTCAGGTGCGCGAGCGCCTCCGGCGGGATGCCGCGGCCGTTGTCGAGCACACGCACGCGGCAGCCGTCTGGCAGCATCTCCTGCCAGACGTAGATGTTGCCGCCGCTGTCGAGCGCCTTGCGGGCGTTGTCCATGAGGTTGACGAGCAGGGTTTTAAATAGGTCCGGCTCCAGAAAGCACGTGCCCTCCGCCGTGCGGTACTGCAGGGCGATGCCCTTCTGGGCGTACACGCGCTTGAGGTGTTCGAGCAGCCCCGCCACCAGGTCGGCCGGGCTCGCGGGTACGAGCTGGAGCTTTGACTGGTCGAGCGAGAGCATATCCAGCAGCTTCAGCCCCAGCGCCTCGAGCCGCTTGCCCTCGGAAAAGATATAGTTTGCCGCGTCCATCTGCTCATCGGGCGTGAGCACCTGACTGCGCAAAAGGTCTGCATAGCCGATGATGGAGGTCATGGGCGTTTTCATCTCGTGCGAGAAGTCGGCCATGAACCGCTCCTGCAGCGCCATGGTCTCCTGAATGCGGTTGACGTTGCGCTCAAGCTGCCCGGCCATGCGGTTGAAGTCGGCGGCGAGCTGCCCCACCTCGTCGCGCGAGCGCACGGGCGCGCGGTAGCCGAGATTGCCCCGCGCCAACTCTCGCGACGCGCGCGAGAGCGTGCCGAGCGGGCGCGTCAGCAGGTAAGATGTGACCCACGCCACGGCCGCGCCGAAGGCGACGAGGATCAGAAACGTCGTGTGGTAGGCGCGCTGCTGCGTCTGGCGCACGGTGTAGATGTTCGACACGTCGAACGCGAGCGTCACGCTCGTGCCGTCGGCCGCTGCGCTGAGCGTGAGGTAGTGCCGGCCGCTGCCGGTGTGCACGATGCTGGTCACGCCGCTGCCGGCCGGAGGCTCGGGCGCTTCATCGAGCAGCATGGTGTCGCCCGTCTCGATCATCTGCGCGCTGAAGCGGATGCGTGCCGCTGTGCTTGTCCCGCCGCTGCCGAGCTTGTGCAGCACGAGCGCGACGGTGTTGGCCGCCGTGCCGGGCGAGGTGTTGTCGCCGAGCAGGTCGAGCACGTCCACGATCATGCGGTAGGTCTGCACGGCGGTGTCGCGCTCGCGGGCGATGGAGCTGGAAAACGACTGCGCGATCATGAGGCTGCCGCCGATGCCGTAGGTCAGCGACAGCAGCAGCACCATGGCGATCGTGAGCTTTGCGCGAAATCTCATCCGCTCACACCTCCAGCCGGTAGCCGACCTTGTTCACGGCCAGCAGCCGGTTTTCCCAGCCGACCTTTTTGCGCAGCCGCTGGATGTGCAGATCCACGGTCTTGCTGCCGTAGCTGTACTCGCCGCCCCAGACGTGCTCATAGATCGTCTCGCGGTAGAGCGCGGTGCCGGGGTTGCGGGCGAAAAACAGCAGCAGGTCATATTCCTTGTGCGTGAGCGCGATCTCCTCCGCGCCGCGCCAGACCTGCATGGCGCGCGTGTCGATGCGCAGCCCGCCGATCTCGATGACGGCGTCGGTCTTGTTGTAGCGCCGCAGCACGACGTCCACGCGCGCAAGCAGCTCGAGCACCTCAAAGGGCTTGACGATGTAATCCTCCGCGCCCATGCGCAGGCCGCGTACCCGGTCGTCGACCGAGCCGCGCGCGGTCAGAAAAATGACCGGGATGCCCAGCGGGCGGATGTATTCCATGAGCTCAAAGCCGTCGGCGTTCGGCAGCATCACGTCGAGCAGGATGAGGTCAAAGACATTGCGCTCGAGAATGTCCGCTGCGGCCAGACCGTCGTACACGCACGTGCACCGGTAGCCCGCGCGGGTCAGGCTCATCTGGATCAGGTCGCAGATCGGCTTTTCGTCGTCCACGATCAGGATCTGGATCATGCTACCGCCTCCTTCGGGTCAAAACTACATCGTTCCGGCATCAAAACGGCATCGCCGCCGCGCGTCTGGACGATGCCGTGGTTTATTATAAGTGTATGCGCATCCGTGTGTCAAACCAAATCGGCAGGGGCGGCGGTGCGCGTGTTCTGGGCTATGCGGGGGCTTGAGAGCGCCGGGCTGCGGCGGAGGGACACCCGCATGCACAAATCGCTGCAAAAACCGGATGTTTTGTCCGAAATGGGCTTGAAATATGGAAGACCTTGTGATACGATGACAGTGTTGAATTCTAACTCGTCTGGAAGCATGGAATTCCAGCATCCAATGACAGGAATTTGCAATTATTTTTAAACGGAGGAAAAAAGCATGTCCAAGAAAAAAATCCTGACAGTCGTATTGACGCTTTTGGTGGCAGTCTGCCTGCTCGCTACGACTGCTCTTGCGGGCGTGGCCCCGTCTGCCCCGTCGATGCCGTCGGCACCGTCCGGCACGACCGCGCCGTCCACCCCGAGCAGTCCGTCCCAGCCGAGCCAGCCGTCGCAGCCGTCTCAGCCGGTCGTTCCGTCCCAGCCGAGCCAGCCGAGCCAGCCCTCTCAGCCGAGCCAGCCCTCTCAGCCGTCCCAGCCGTCTCAGCCCTCTCAGCCGAGCCAGCCGTCTGAGCCTGAAATGAAGTTCGACGATGTGGCAGAGGGTGCCTGGTACTATGACGCCGTGATGTGGGCCGTCAAGAACGGTGTGACTGTCGGTATGACCCCGACGATGTTTGTGCCCGACGGCTCCTGCACCCGCGCACAGATGGTCGAATTCCTGTGGAACGCCGTCGGCAAGCCGGCTGCGACCATCAAGTCCGTCCCGTTCACCGACGTTCCGGAGTCCGGCAGCGCCGATTACTGGTACGAGGATTCTCTCCTGTGGGCCTATGAGGCGGGCATCGTTGCCGGCACGACCGACACCACGTTCAGCCCGGACAAGGTCTGCACCCGCGCCGAGATGGTCTGCTTCCTCGTGCGTCTGCTGTCGGACGGCGCAACGGACAATATGCCGTTTGTTGACGTTCCGGCCAGCGCATGGTACTACAACGAAGTGCAGTGGGCATGGGCCAACGGCCTGACTGTCGGCACCAGCGCTACCACGTTCAGCCCGGACAAGGTCTGCACCCGTGCCGAGGCTGTTGAGTTCCTGTACAACGCGTTCGCGGAGTAAGGAACTCACGGAAAATTACATGTTTTTCTATCAGAACTTCGGTTGCTAATAGACAAATCATAGACCCCAAAGCACAAAGAAGAGATGGGAAAACCTCATCTCTTCTTTTTTCACACATTGAGCTGACAAATTTAGAGAGGAAACTACAGAAAAGGAGCTGATGTGAGTCGTGAAAGCGACCCGATTCGCGAACAGAGCGTGGGCTTTTGTGTTGGCCGTCCTGATGACGCTGACGCTCATTGCCCCGCAGGCGCTGGCTGCGAACACCGTAGACCCCGTTGAACCTGCCAGCGGTAAGATCCTTGTGAGTCAGACGGATTACACGCTGATCGACGGCGTGACGGAATCCAACATCTTCCTGAATACGAAGGAAGGCAATGCGCAGATCGCCGGTTTTATGACGACGATCGCACCGGGTGCGAAGGCGACCTTCAAGGCCTCGTACAACGGTTACTATACAGAAGGCAGCACGCCCGCGTCCCGCAAGGACAAGGCGGCCAATCTGGCCTGGAGCATGGAAAAGACCACGCTGCAGGCTGCCAACTACACCAAGGCTACCGGCGGCAACGTCATCATGGCCATGAACGGCGACTACTACAACATGCAGACGCTGCAGCCGCTCGGTTACCTCATCATGGAGGGCAACCTCATTCAGAAGAATAACGGTGTTGCCAACGAGCCGTATTTTGCGGTTTTGAAGGACGGTACCTATGCCATTCGCGACGCCGGTGTGGACTGCTCCGACGTTCTGGAAGCGATTTCCGGACCGTTTTATCTGATCAAGGATGGACAGCCCTGCTACAACGGGAATCCGGACCTCATGCCGCGCAACTGCATCGGCATCAAGGCGGACGGCACGGTCGTGACCTTTTTGGCCGACGGCCGCCAGAGCCCGTACTCGGTCGGCATGACGATCGATGAGGAGATTTCGTTCCTGTATGCGCAGGGCGTGGTGAATGCGATCTTCCTCGACGGCGGCGGCTCCGCCACCTGCGCCACCAAGCGCGAGGGCACCACGGAGCTTCAGGTCCGCAACCGCCCGTCCGACGGTGTGGAGCGCACGGTCGCCAGCGCCCTGCTGCTGGTCTCCACGGCGGAGAGTGACGGCGTGTTCGACCATGCCTCTCTTTCCCCGAACAACACGGTCTACACGCCCAACAGCCAGATCCAGTTCTCGGCCATCGGCGTGGATAAAAACGGCGGCGAGGCCGCGCTCCCGGAGAATGTGACCTGGACGGTCGCGGACGCCAAGAGCGGCACGATCGACGCCAACGGTCTGTTCACGCCCGCGAAGAACTATAAGGGTGATGTGACGGCGCGTCTGCTTGTGGACGGCACCGTCAAGGGCACGACGAGCGTGAAGATCGCGGACATCACGGATGTGCATTTCAGCAGCACGTCCGTGTCGCTGGACTTTGGCGCGACATCCGATCTCGGTCTTGTTGCCAAGTGTGACGGTGTGGACATCGCCTATAAGCCCGGTGACTTCAAGTGGACGATCAAGTCCAAGACGGCCGGCGTGTCGGATAAAGACGTCGGCCACATGGACGGCAACACGTTCGTGGCCGGTACCGGCAGCGGCACGATGAACGCGACCGTCACGGTCACTTACGCAAACGACCGCTCCAAGTCGGCGGAGGTCGGTGTGGAGATCGGCAAGCTGCCGGTGACGCTCATGGACTTTGAGCCCATCAACGGCCAGCGCCAGACCTGCGCGCACTACCACTGGGGCAAATCCACTTACGTGGATAACGGCATGAATCCCGACCACGGCTACATCGGCAATGTGTCCCCGATCACGGTCACGACCGGCGGCACGTATTCCGACAATCCGACGACGGCGGAGCTCTCTGCGCCCTACCGCTTTACGGGCAACTGGGACAGCAAAGTTCCGGCTGCAGACATCTTCCGCGCCAACGGCTATAGCTATTACCTGTGGCCGAACAACTCTATCACGCAGTATCGCTGCGGCGACCTGAAGATGACGACGGCGGCCGAGGGCGGTCAAGTGCGCTTCGGCGACTACGCCATGGAGCTGAACTATGACTACGAGTCTTATGACGGGTCGAAAAACTCCAACTTCTATGTTCGCTACTGCGGCGACCAGATCAAGATCGAGGGCACGCCCACGGAGATCGGCGTCTGGATCTATGCACCGGAAAACACGCCGTGTTATTCCATCTCTGCGGATATTGAATGCTGGAACGGCAACGACTACAGTACGAAGCACTTCACCCTCACGCATAAAAATGCGAATGGTGAGCCCTCCACGGTCATTGACTGGACCGGGTGGATGTACTGCTCGGCAAATATTCAAGACATTTGGCAATATCAGGATGATGAGCACCCGCTGAGCATCATCCCCGGCGCAGGTGTGTTCTGGCTGTCTTATCAGCCGGCCTCAGTGGGCGCTGCCGGCCGCCGCAACGGCACCATCTACTTCGATAACTATCGCGCCGTCTATGGCACAAACCTCGATGACCTGGACAACCCGGTCATCCACGACATGACGATCAACGGCCAGACGCTCGCGGACGACGGCTCCACCGTCATTAACTCCAACTCGATCGAAGCGGTCGCCTCGTATGACGATGTGGACGGTCAGAACCGCTCCGGCATCAATGCCAAGGCAACGGTCATCAAGATCGACGGCGAGGAACTCCAGTCGGACAATTCCGACACGAATGCGACCGTGCGTCTGACGCTCCAGAACGGCAAGCACACCATGACGGTCTCCGTGTCCGATGCGTTCGGCAACACGGTCGAAAAGACCACGGCCTTTGTCGTTGCCGGCGATATGCAGGACACGGCCACGGTCAGCGTCAGCGGCTCGGACTTCGTCCCGCTCGGCAGCGACTATACGCTGACGGTCGCGGCGGACGGCAAGGTCCGCTCCGCGGACATCACGATGCTCAACCTCAACGATGACATCGGTCAGCCGACGGTGACCTATGCCAACGGCGTGACCGGAAAACTGACGTACACCAAGACCGGCTTTAAGAAAGCCATGCTGACGCTGCACCTTGAGTCGGCGGCACCGGTCGAGGGCGAGCTGGCCACACTGACCTTCCAGATCGACGCCGGTCTGGACACGACGGTCAACCAGTTCACGTACACGGTGTCCAACATCGCGCTCACCGCGGCGAACGGCGAGGCCTATACGGCGGCGCAGGCGGCGGTGCGTCTGCCGCTGTCGGCGTACTACAACATCCAGCCCGGCCCGCAGGCGGTCGGCATGTCCAGCGTGATCGCGGTCTATGAAAAGGACGGCAGTCCCGCCGCCGGTGTGACCGTGTCGCTCGACGGCGCGGAGATCGGCAAGACCGATGCCAACGGCCTGCTCGAGACCGATGCCATGAAGACCAAGGACGCCGGCACGGTCTGCGTGCTCACGGCTGTCGGTCCGAAGGGTGTCGCCGAGGCGACGAAGGTCACCGTTCTGGCGGACGCTGCCGGCACGGAGTATACCGCCGTCCATCTCAATGCAGTTCAGGGCAGCAGCACGAACCAGAATATCAGCTGGCTGTCCGGCCTCAGCACGGGCGGCAAGGCGGTCGTGCAGTACCGCGTCAAGGGCACGGATGCCTGGCAGACGGCCGATGGCACCTCTACGCTCACCGGTTTCTCCACCTCCAAGGATGCGGCTTATATCAACACTATTCAGCTTACGGGCCTGACGGCCGGCACGGACTATGAGTTCCAGGTCGGCGACGGCAGCACATGGTCCGAACTGCACACCTTCCGCACGAACGTGGCGCAGCAGGACACCACGGCCTTTGTCGTCATGGGCGACACGCAGATGTCCGGCGACCGTGAGGCGGATGCCGAGAGCATCGCGATCCTCGACGCGCTCGGCGATCTTGTCAAGGACAAGCAGGTCGACTTCGGCCTCCAGACGGGCGACTATGTCGACAACGGCACCAACTACGCCATGTGGGCCGAGATGCAGGAGGCGTTTAACCACACGTTCCCGAACGTGGACTTCATCCACACGCTCGGCAACCATGAGTACTACGGCGACTTCAGCGGCAGCACTGCCAGCAATATCCTTCAGCTCCCGGGCAAGGACTACTACTCCATGGAGTACGGCGATGTCTATGTCGCCGTCATCAACAACGGTGCCGACCTGAGCGCAGCCTGCGAATGGCTCAAGCAGGACGCGGCGCAGAGCACCTGCATGTGGAAGGTCCTGTCCATCCACCAGCCGCCGTATTACACGAACGCCAAGGGCGGCAGCGAGCGGTTCCATGAGCAGATCCCGGCTGCGGCAGAGGCTGCCGGCATCGACGTGGTCTTCTCCGGCCATGACCACTCTTATGCACGCATCATGGCCAAGGATGGCGAACCCGTCACAGAAAACGGCGTGACCTATTTCATTTGCGGCGACCTGGGCGAGAAGTCCAAAAACGTCAACTATGCGATGTCTTCCGATTTCTCGTTTGCCTACAAGGAGCAGGCTTACGCGGGCCTGATCCTGTACGTCACGGCCAACGGCGAGGAAATGACGATCACCGCTTACGACAGCAAGGACGGCCGTGTGGTCGATTCCACGACGCTGCAGTCCCGCTGCTCGAAGGGCCACCAGCTGACGACCTACCAGAATGGCAAGTCCGCCTGTGCGGTCTGCGGCAAGCTGATCGACGTCAAGGACGCGCAGTACACCGGCTGGATGACCGTCGAGGGCACCGAACAGCAGATGTACTTCCTGGCCGGCGACTATGTCACCGGCTGGCAGCAGATCGGCGAGAAGATGTACCACTTCGGCGATGACGGCATCGCCCACGTGACCGAGACGGTCGACACCCGTACCTGCACGCAGTACGGTTGGCTGGAGACCACCTGCAAGACCTGCGGCGCCGTTCATCACAGTGCATCTCTCTGGCCGGAGGGCCATAAGTGGGATGATAACCATGTCTGCACGAAGTGCGGCTTCGTGGGCAGGGACATCTCCAAGGCAACGGTCAAGACGTGGCCGGCCACCTATAAGGGCGGCAGCACACCGTGCTATGTGGAGGTCACCTACGAGGGACAGAAGCTGACAGTCAAGACCAGCGACGCGGGTGTTGACGGCTATGTTTCCTATTCCAACAACACCAAGGTCGGCTATGGCGTCGTGACGATCCGCGGCATGGGCGATTACTATGGCATCGTGTCCGCACAGTATGAGATCGTTCCGCCGGTCGTCTCCGGTGTTGCGGTGACGGATGTCGGTCAGAAGCGTCTGACCGTCGGCTGGAATCCAGCTCCCGGTGCTGAGAACTACCGCGTGGAGATCAGCAGCGACGGCGGAAATACCTGGGAGGTCCTGGAGGTGACCTCGCAGACCAGCTGCGTGGCCACGGGCCTGAACCCGTCGACGGCGTACAGCTTCCGCGTATACGGCTGCACGAAGGTCGGCGACACATGGTTCAATTCTCGGCATTATTCCGATGTCGTCAGCTCAACGACACTCAACGCCGACCAGTTCGCGCCGTCCGAACAGTTCAAGGACATCTGTGCGACGGTCGACGGACAGACGATCTCCGGCCTGCAGTCCGGTGCAGATCAGTATCTGTTCCTGCCGGCCAGTGCGAAGCTGAGCAAGCTCGCCCTGACGGTCACGACGCAGAACAGTGACGCACTCAAGATCGAGCTGCAGGGCACGAAGGGCACGCAGACGCTCGACGGTGCTGCCGTGAACGTCACCAAGCTGGCGGATGCGCAGGACGGCCTGTATGACCTTGCGGTTCTCGTCAACGGCCAGAAGGCTGCGGTCGTGCACATTGCACAGTCGGCCAATATCAACGCGCTCTACATCACGAGTGACGATCCGGCCACACAGGGCAGAGACTTTGTCGATGCCAGCAAGTCCAACATCGCGACCGGCAAGCTGCTCGTCGTAGACAAGGACGGCAAGACCGTGTATGACGGTGCGCTCACGCAGCTCAAGGCGCGCGGCAACACCACCTTCACCAACGCCGAGAAGAAGTCCTACCAGATCAAACTCGACGGCAAGTCCGACCTGATCGCCTGCGGCGAGAAGATCAAGACCTGGACCCTGCTCGCCGGCTCCCACGACGCAACGCTCATGCGCGACAAGATGTTCAAGGATCTTGCCAAGTCGCTCGGCATGCCGTACACGGCCAGCACCGACTGGGTGGATCTGTACTACGACGGCGTGTATCGCGGCACATACATCGTCAGTGAGAAAAACTCCGTCAACAAGACGGGCGTCAACATCACTGACATGGAAAAAGCCTACGAGGCGTGCAACCCCGGCTACGGTGAGAACGCTTCCACGGCACTGGCCGAGAACAAGTACGGCCAGACTTACCAGTACACCACCGGCCTGACCGAGCCGGAGAATATCACCGGCGGCTACCTGCTGGAGCTCAACGGCACGAAGCTCGACGACAGCTACAATCCGAAGTATGACGAGGCCAGCGGCTTCATCACCGGCAAGGGCTCCGCGATGAATGTCAAGAGCCCCGAGTGGTGCGGCAAGGACGCTATGGCCTACATCAGCGAGTACTATCAGGAGTTTGAAGACGCCGTCTACGCGCAGGATGCCGACGGCAACTATACCGGCTACAACGCGCAGACCGGCAAGTACTACTATGAGTACTGCGATCTGAACTCGCTGGTTCAGGCTTACCTGATCCAGTACCTCTCCGGCAACTCCGACGCGTTCTACTCCTCGTTCTTCTTCTATAAGGACGTGGACGGCCTCATGTACGCCGGCCCCGTCTGGGACATGGAGCTGACCGGCGGCGGCGGCTGGTCCGGCGTGATCACGTCGGACAACACCTTCATCAACGGCCGCTATCTTGTCCAGGCACTCACCCAGATCCCCGGCTTCCGCGCTGCGGTGAACAACTACTATCACAACACCTTCCTTGCACAGGCGCAGGCGCTTGTCGGCGACAACGGTAAGGTTCAGGGGTATTACGATCACATCTCGGCCAGCGCCGCGATGAACTACCGCCAGTGGCCGCTGGTCCGCGTCGGCAAGCCGAGCTCGGACAATCACTTCTGGCCCGACGGAACGACCTACGGCGACACCGTCAAGGATCTCAACACGTGGCTGAGCGCGCGCATCGCAAAGATGAGCGCAGAGTTCAACGATACGTGGGACGATGGCGTCGTGACCAAGGAGCCGACCTGCACCGAGAACGGCGTGCGTACCTACACCTGTGAAAACGGCAACATCATGTACGAGAGCATCCCGGCGCTCGGCCACAAGGAAGTGATCGATCCGGCGAAGGATGCGACCTGCACGCAGACCGGCCTGACGGAAGGCAAGCACTGCTCCGTCTGCGGCGAGACGCTCGTTGCGCAGACAGAGGTTCCGATGAAGCCGCATACGCCGAAGGCGACGGAGATCGTTCCGGCGACCTGCACGGAGGATGGCACGGCGGGCGGCATCGTCTGCGCTGTGTGCGGCACGACGCTGGAAGGCTCAAAGCGCATCCCGGCAAGGCATCACTATGTCGGCGGCTACTGCACGGTCTGTGAGCGGCAGGATCCGCTGCGCATCCCGTGCTCCGGCGATCAGCATTGCCCGGGCCACATCTTCAGCGACATGCCGTCGACCGACTACTGGTCACACGGCGCGATCGACTATGTCGTTGCGCACAAGCTCTTCTTCGGCACGAGCGCGACGACCTTTGAGCCCATGACCAAGCTTTCCCGCGCAATGATCGTCAAGGTCCTTTATACGCTCGAGGGCGAGCCCGCCGTCACCGGGGAGAATCCGTTCCGTGACGTTGCGGACAACAGATGGTACACCAACGCGGTGATCTGGGCGGCGGAGAACAAGATCGTGGCCGGCATCGGTGACGGTAAGTTTGACCCGGACGGCGATGCAACGCGTGAGCAGGTCGCAACGATCCTGTATGAGTACGCAGCGTTCAAGGGCTGTGACATGAATGTGTATGGTGATCTGTCGACGTTCGCGGACATGGGTAAGGTTTCCGATTTCGCGAAGGAGCCCATGACCTGGGCAGTTGCCGAGAGCGTGATCTCCGGTGTCGCGGTCGGCCGCGAGGCGCTGCTCGATCCGCAGGGCGTGACGACGCGCGAGCAGTTTGCGATGATGATGGCGAAGTACATGATGCAGGTGCTCCCGCTGACGCCGGACGAGCCGGATGCACCGGATGTACCGAGTGCGCCGAGTGCGCCGGTCGAGCCCAGCGCCTCACCCGAGGAGCCTGGCGCTTCGCCCGAGGAACCCAGCACTTCACCTGCGCCCAGCGCGCAGCCGGCTGAAACGGCGAAGCCAGAAACGGTGCAAACGCCCGCAGAAGGCGAAACGCCGTAATCACGGCGCGGGCGCACAAATCCCAAGCCCCAAACGGGACATCCCGGAGCGGCAATGCCGCTCCGGGATTTTTGGTTGGCGCACACATATTTTTTGCGAGAATACCGTAAAAAGCGCGGAAATTCCTGTCATATACTTGACAAACCCCGCTGCCGCGTGCTACACCTATTTTATCGTAAAGGGAATGCAATCTATACGGAAAGGCAAAAGCAATGACATTGGATAAACTGAAAATCGGTTCTTCGGGCGTCATCACGGCGGTCGGCGGGGACGGCCCGCTGCGCTGCCGCCTGCTGGACATGGGGCTCACGCCCCGCACACGCGTCACGCTGCAAAAGGTGGCGCCGATGGGCGACCCGATCGAGATCCGCGTGCGCGGGTACGAGCTGACGCTGCGCATCGAGGAGGCGGAGAAGATCGAGGTCGAGGGGGTGTCGGCATGATCTTTGCACTTGTCGGCAACCAGAACTGCGGCAAGACGACGCTGTTCAACGCCCTCACGGGCTCGAACCAGCACGTGGGCAATTTCCCGGGCGTGACCGTCGACCAGAAAATGGGCGAGATGCGCGATGAGAAGGGCTGCTCCGTCGTCGACCTGCCGGGCATTTACTCGCTGCGTCCGTACACGCAGGAGGAGATCGTCTCGCGCGATTTCATCATCAATGAAAAGCCGGACGGCATCATCAACATCGTCGACGCCACGAACATCGAGCGCAACCTCTATCTCACGCTGCAGCTGCTTGAGCTGCGCGTGCCGATGGTGCTGGCGCTGAACATGATGGACGAGGTGCGCGCCAACGGCGGCGCGATCGACGTGCAGAAGATGAGCGATGCGCTGGGCATCCCCGTCGTGCCGATCTCGGCGGCGAAGGGGGAGGGCGTGTCCGAGCTTGTGGATCAGGCGCTGAGTGTCGCGCGCAGCCGCACGCTGCCGAAGGTGACGGATTTCTGCTCGGACGATTCCGCCGTGCACCGCTGCATCCATGCGGTCGTGCACATCATCGCCGACCATGCCGACCGCATCGGCGTGCCGGCGCGCTTTTGCGCGGCCAAGCTCATTGAGGGCGGCGATGATCTGGCGCAGGTGCTCGATCTCGACGAGAACGAGCGCGAGCTGCTCGAGCACTGCATCGTGCAGATGGAAAACGAGACCGGGCTCGACCGCAACGCGGCGCTGGCCGATATGCGCTATACGTTCATCGAGGCCGTTGTGGCCGCTTCCGTGGTCAAGTGCCATGAGAGCAAGGAGCACGCGCGCTCGATGAAGATCGACCGCATCCTCACGGGCAAATATACCGCCATGCCGACATTTCTGCTCGTCATGCTGCTCACGTTTTATCTCACCTTCAACGTCGTCGGCAAGTGGCTGTCCGACCTGCTGCAGCTCGGCATCGACGCGCTGACTGGCGTCGTGGACGCGGCGCTCACGGCCTACGGCATCAACCCCGTCGTGCACAGCCTCATTATTGACGGCGTGTTTGCCGGTGTCGGCAGCGTGCTCGTGTTCCTGCCGATCATCGTGACGCTGTTTTTCTTCCTGTCCATTCTGGAGGACAGCGGCTATATGGCCCGGGTGGCCTTTGTCATGGACAAGCTGCTGCGGAAGATCGGCCTTTCCGGAAGGAGCTTCGTGCCCATGCTGGTGGGCTTCGGCTGCTCCGTCCCCGCCATCATGGCGACGAGAACCCTCTCCTCCAACCGGGATCGGAAAATGACCATTCTGCTGACCCCCTTCATGAGCTGCTCGGCGAAAATTCCCATTTACACCCTGTTCGCCGCCGCGTTTTTCCCGGGGCATGAGCTGCTCGTGATGCTGGCACTGTATTTCGGCGGCATTTTGGTGGGCATTCTGGTGGCGCTGGTTCTGAAAAATACCGCATTCAAGGGCAATCCCGTTCCCTTTGTGATGGAGCTGCCCAATTACCGCTTCCCCTCGGCAAAATCCGTGGTTCTGCTGATGTGGGAGAAGGCGAAGGATTTCCTGACCCGGGCGTTTACGGTGATCTTTATGGCTACGGTCATCATCTGGTTCATGCAGACCTTCGATACCCGGCTGAACGTGGTGGAAAACAGCGCCGACAGCATTCTCGCCGCGCTTGGGCGGCTGGTATCGCCCATCTTTGCGCCGCTGGGCTTCGGCGATTGGCGGATGGTGACGGCGCTGGTGTCCGGCTTCACCGCGAAGGAAGCGGTGGTCAGCACCTTCGGCGTGATTCTGGGCGTCAGCACGGAGCAGCTTGGCGCCGCGCTCCATTCCCTGTTTACCACGGCGTCGGCGGCGAGCTTCCTTGCCTTCTGCCTGCTGTACACCCCCTGCGTGGCGGCGGTTTCCACCATCAAGACGGAGCTGAAATCCGGCTGGAAGACGGTGGGGATCGTGTTTGCACAGTGCCTGGTTGCCTGGCTGGCGGCATTCATGGTCTACCATGTGGGGCTGCTGCTGACATGAGCTGGCTGGATTATCTGCTGCTTGCCCTGATCGGCGGGTACTGTGCGTACTTACTGCTGCGCAGAAAGAAAAAAGACGGCTGCTGCGGGGACTGCTCCCGGTGCGGCGGCTGCGGCAGGAAAAGCGAAAAATAAACGACCCGCTGTCATCCGATTTTGGTGGATGACAGCGGGTTTTTGCACTATATTATTGCTTCCTTCGCCGGTTGTATAGCTTGGCAAGGCCGCCCTCGCTGGTTTCCCGGAAGCGGTGATCCAGATTGACGCCGGTCTCCCGCATGGCGCGGCACACCATGTCGTAGCTGATGTTCCGGGAGCCGGTGAGAAAATAGCTCAAATTGCAGGCGTTCATGGCGCGGACTGCGGCGACGGCGTTGCGTTCGATGCAGGGGATCTGCACAAGGCCGCAGATGGGGTCGCAGGTCAGACCCAGATGGTGCTCCATGGCGACCTCTGCGGCGTACTCCACCTGATCCAGATTCTGGTGGTACAGCTCTGCCAGTGCCGCTGCGGCCATGGAGCAGGCGGTGCCGATCTCCGCCTGACAGCCGCATTCCGCGCCGGAGATGGAGGCGTTGGTCTTGGTCAGGTTGCCGATGATGCCGGCGGTGGCAAGCCCCCGGCAAACTTGCTCGTCGGTAAAGCCTTTCGTCACCTGAGCGTATTTGAGGACGGCGGGCAGCACGCCGCAGGCGCCGCAGGTGGGGGCGGTGACGATGGTGCCGTTGTCCGCGTTCTGCTCGGCGACGGCGTAGGCGTAAGCGGCGATCATCTGAAATTCCTTCATGGCCGGATTTTCGTCACCGGGGTGCTGCTCGTACAGGTATTTTGCCTTGCGCTGGACGTTCAGGCCGCCGGGAAGTACGCCGGTTTTGGAAAGACCCTCGTCGATGGACTGCTTCATGGTCTGCCAGACGTCCAGAAGGAATGTCCAAATCTCCGGCCCTTCGTTCAGCTCCACATAGTCGCTGAGGGTCTGGATGTAGCGCCATTTGCAGAAATCGGCGATCTCCGCGAAAGAATGCTCCACGTAGACTTCTTCGCTCTCGGAATCCGTCTGGCCGGGGATGCGGATATCGCCGCCGCCGATGGATTCCACCCGCAGCCTGTCCGCTTCCGCCCCGTTTTTCAGAGCGATCAGGTCCATGGTGTTGGGGTGGGCGGAGGCGGGGAGCGCCTCGTCGGAGAACACGATCTCCGTGGGGACGGGGGCAAGGACCTCCCGCAGCACCCGGTCGGTGCCGTGGCCTACGCCGGTTTTGCTCAGAGAGCCGTAGAGGATTACCCGGAAGCCGTCGGCCTGGGGATGGGCGTTCTTAAAATAGTTCGCGGCACGTTCCGGCCCCATGGTATGGGAGGACGAGGGGCCTTTGCCGGTTTTGTAAATTTCACGGATGGATTTCATAGAGGAACCTCCGAATTTCTGTATATATGCCGAACTGACCGGCGGGGATTTCTTTCCCGTTTAGTATAGCAAATTCGGGAGGAAATTACAATGGGTTTTCCTCCCGGTTTTGCAGTGCCTCCAGACTCAATTCCCCCGCCAGCTTGTAAAGGCTGTCGCAGAGCACCTGCTCCAACGGCAGTCCTGCCCAGTCGGCGACCCGGGAATAAAACAGAGCCACGGCCGGCTCCAAGTACAGCGTAACCTTTGTCATAAGCGCCTCCTGAGCGGAAAATTTTTATGAAAAACATCTGCTTCATCCTATGCAGACCCTTGACAATGGTGCTATAATAGAGTATCAAGATTTGGCATTCTGAGAGGATGAGGAAATATGGCAAAAGAGAAAAAGGTGGAGCAGATCACCGACATGGAGGTCGATTTTGCGCAGTGGTACACGGACGTGTGCCGGAAGGCCGAACTGGTGGAGTACGCCTCCGTCAAGGGCTTTACCATCCTGCGCCCCTATGGCTACGCCATCTGGGAGAATATGCAGCGGATCATGGACGGCGAATTCAAGAAAACCGGCCATGAGAACGTGGCAATGCCCGTGCTGATCCCGGAAAGCCTGCTGAAAAAGGAAGGCGAGCTGGTCAACGGATTTGCCCCCGAGGTAGCATGGGTCACCATGGGCGGCAGTGAGAAGCTGGAAGAGCGTCTGGCCTTCCGTCCCACCTCCGAGACCATGTTCTGCGACCACTGGTCGAACATTCTGCAGACCTACCGGCAGCTGCCCATGCTGTATAACCAGTGGTGTTCCGTCATTCGCTGGGAGAAGACCACCCGCCCCTTCCTGCGTTCCCGGGAATTCTGGTGGCAGGAGGGTCATACCATCCATGAGACCGCCGAGGAGGCCAAGGCCGAGACGGAGCAGCAGCTGAAGTGCTACGCCGATTTCTTTGAAAATGTTCTGGCCATCCCTGTGGTGCCCGGCCAGAAGACCGAGAAGGAGAAGTTCGCTGGCGCCGAAGCGACCTACACCGTGGAGTGCATGATGAAGGATCACAAGGCGCTTCAGGGCGCGACCTCCCACTATTTTGGCGACAAGTTCAGCCGTGCCTATAATGTCACTTTTACCGGCCGGGACAACAAGCAGCAGTACCCCTTCCAGACCTCATGGGGCAGCACGACCCGGATGATCGGCGCGGTGATCATGACCCACGGCGATAATAACGGATTGGTTCTGCCCCCCAAGATCGCCCCCATTCAGGTCATCATTCTGCCCATCGCTCAGCACAAGCCCGGCGTTCTGGAAGCGGCGGCGCAGCTGAAAGAGCGTTTGGTGAACGCCGGATTCCGGGTGAAGGTGGACGATTCCGACAACTCCATGGGCTGGAAGTGCGCCGAATACGAGATGAAGGGCGTGCCTCTGCGGGTGGAGTGCGGCCCGAGAGATCTGGAAAACGGCCAGTGCATTCTGGTGCGCCGGAACGACGGCGAGAAGACCGTCATCAAGCTGGAAGAGCTGGAACAGGCCGTGGAAGCCCAGCTGGAGCTGGTGCAGAAGGGCATGTACGAGAAGGCAAAGAAGAATCTGGAGGAGCACATCTTCGAGGCGCACTCCATTGAGGAAGCCAAGGAGCTTCAGCAGAAGAACGGCGGCTTCATCAAGACCATGTGGTGCGGCGACGAAGCCTGCGAGCTGAAGATGAAAGAGGTCGCCGGAATGTCCTCCCGGTGTATGCCCCTGAAGCAGGAGCATCTGGGCGACACCTGCGCCTGCTGCGGAAAGCCCGCCAAGCACATGATTTACTGGGGCGTCGCGTACTGAGAATCGTGAAGAAAATAGCAGACCTGCCTGCGGGCAGGTCTGTTTCAGGGGATATAAGTTTACATAATATGGAGGAATATGGAGAAAATTCTGATTATTGGCTGCTCCGGCAGCGGAAAATCCACCCTTGCCGTGGCTTTGGGGGAAAAGCTGGGATTGCCGGTGGTGCATCTTGACCAGCTGTGGTGGAAAGAGGGCTGGCGAAATGTGACCCGGGAGGAATTTGACTCCCGGCTGGCCATGGCGATGAACATGGACGGATGGATCATCGACGGAAATTACAGCCGCACCATGGAAATGCGGCTGGCAAAGTGCGACACCGTCATTTATCTGGATTTTGGCCGCTGGGCGTGCCTGCGGGGGATGTGCCAGCGAGTGTTTGGAAATTACGGGAAGGTGCGCCCGGACATGGCGCAGGGCTGCCCCGAACGGTTCGACCCATCCTTTGTGAAATGGATTTGGGATTATAACAAAAACAACCGGGTGCAAAATTATATGTACCTCGCCAAGACGAAGCACGCCAAGGCGATCGTCCTGAAAAACCGGAAGGAAGTCAAGGCATTCCTCCGGAATCTGGGGGACACTCTGCCCGACTGAATCCGACACGACAAAAATTTACAGCCCCAACCGTCAGGTTGGGGCTGTAAAGATATTGAATTCTTACACGATGCCCTGTGCGGTCATGGCGTCGGCGACCTTCAGGAAGCCCGCAATGTTGGCGCCGGCAACGTAGTTGCCCTCCATGCCGTATTCCTTGGCGGCATTGTCCAGATTGTGGAAAATGTTCACCATGATGGTCTTCAGCTTGGCATCCACTTCCTCGAACGTCCAGCTCAGGCGCTCGGAATTCTGGGTCATTTCCAGCGCGGAGGTGGCGACACCGCCCGCGTTGGAGGCCTTGCCGGGGCAGAACAGAATGCCGTGCTCCTGCAGGTAAGCGGTGGCGTCCAGAGAGGTGGGCATGTTGGCGCCCTCGGCTACGGCGAAGCAGCCGTTTGCCACCAGCGCCTTGGCATCGTCCAGCAGAAGTTCGTTCTGGGTGGCGCAGGGCAGAGCCACGTCACACTTTACCGTCCACACGCCCTTGCCCTCGTGGTAGACGGAGTTGGGACGCGCCTTGGCGTACTCGGTCAGACGGGCGCGGCGCACCTGCTTGACGTCGATCAGAGTGGCCACATCGATGCCGTCGGGATCGTAGATCCAGCCGGTGGAATCGGAACAGGTGACGGGCTTGGCGCCCAGCTGCCATGCCTTCTCAATGGCGTAGGTCGCCACGTTGCCCGCGCCGGAGACCACAACGGTCTTGCCCTCAAGGGACTTGCCGTTGCAGCGGAGCATTTCGTCCGTCAGGTACAGCAGGCCGTAACCGGTGGCCTGGGTACGGGCAAGGCTGCCGCCGTAGGAAAGGCCCTTGCCGGTGAGCACGCCCTCGTACAGATTGCGGATGCGCTTATACTGGCCGAACAGGTAGCCGATCTCCCGGCCGCCCACGCCGATGTCACCGGCGGGAACGTCGGTATCCGCGCCGATGTACTTGTACAGCTCCGTCATGAAGCTCTGGCAGAAAGCCATAACTTCCCGGTCGGACTTGCCCTTGGGGTCAAAGTCGGAGCCGCCCTTACCGCCGCCGATGGGCAGACCGGTGAGGCTGTTCTTGAACACCTGCTCAAAGCCCAGAAACTTGATGACGCTTAAGGTAACGCTGGGATGGAAGCGCAGACCGCCCTTGTAGGGTCCGATGGCGCTGTTGAACTGGACGCGATAGCCGTTGTTCACCTGAACCTGACCCTTGTCGTCCACCCACGGAACCCGGAACAGAACGGCGCGCTCGGGGGTGGTCAGACGCTCCAGCAGAGCGTCACGGCGGTAAGCATCCTCGTTTTTCTCAATTACGGGGCGCAGAGATTCCAGAACTTCATAGACCGCCTGATTGAATTCGGGCTGGTCGGGATTTTGCTTTTTGACCCGGGCAAGGGTCTCGTCAACATAACTCATGAACAAATGTCCCTCCATGAAAGATTGGGAAGCTCTGGACAAATCGGCGAGAGCTGACAGCGAGAGATTTTTCACCAGATGAAGGTTTCAGAAGCGGAGGAATACTGTATGTATTTCCCGCTTTTGAAACCGCACAGCTGGGGAAAAAGATCCGCTGCTCAGCCGAAGACGATTTGTTCAGAGATTCCAAAGTATGCCCGAATTGTAACAGAACCGGGCGGAAAAAACAAGGGGTATCTGCAACTTTTTCGTCGCGTGATTGCATTTTCTGCAAGACCGTCGATCGGCACAGGCGGAATCGGAAGACTGGAAAGCGTCATCTTGCCCGGGGAATGATTTCCTCCCGGATGACCGAAACGAGAGTGTCCAGCTCCTCGGCGGTGGTGTCCCGGCACAGGGAGACCCGGAAGGAGCCGTCCATGATCTCCGGAGGCAGCCCCATGGCTTCCAGCACATGGCTGCGGTGCCCCTTGGCACAGGCGGAACCGGCGGAAACGCAGATGCCGTGGTCTTGCAGAATATTGATGGTGTTCTGGGTGGGTACGCCGGGGACGGACAGGGACAGGATGTGCGGCGCGTCGTGAGCGCCGTTGACGACCAGCCCGTCCAGCTTGGAAAGTTGGGAAACGGCATGCAAAAGCAGTGCCTTTTCCCGGGCGGCATCCGCGCTAAAAGTGGCGGACAGGGCGGCGCAGGCGGCGGCGAAGCCGAAAATGGCCGGGGTCGCTTCCGTGCCGCTGCGGTAGCCTCCCTCCTGACCGCCGCCTTGCAGCAGCGCCGGGAAGGACTTCAGTCGGGGAGAGGTATACAGCGCGCCGCAGCCCTTGGGACCGTGGATTTTATGGGAAGAAACGGAGATCAGGTCCGCGCCCAGCGTCTTCGCGGAGAAGGGGACTTTCAGGAAGCCCTGCACCGCGTCAGTGTGGAAAATTGCGTCGGGGCAGAGCCGGTGGGTCAGCCGCGCCATCTGCTGAATGGGCATGACGGAACCGGCCTCGTTGTTGACCATCATGACGGAAACCAGAACGGTGTCCTTCCGCAGAGCGGCTTTCAGCGCGTCCACGGAGATGCGCCCCAGACTGTCCGGCTGCAAATAGGTCACGGAGAAGCCCTGAGATTCCAGATCCTTCATGCAGTTTAAGATAGCGTGATGCTCGATAGCGGTGGTGACGATGTGCTTTCCCCGCTTGCCCATGCGCTTCGCGGTGCCGAACACGGCCCAGTTGTCGGCTTCCGTGCCGCCGGAGGTGAAGAACACCCGGTCAGGTTCCGCCCCCATGGCGGCGGCGACGGCGTGGCGGGCGGTACGCAGTTCCCGGGCGGCGCGGATGCCGAAATCGTACAGAGCGCTGGGATTGCCCCAGTTTTCAGTCAACGATTTTGTCATGGCCTCCACTGCCTCCGAACAGGGGCGGGTGGTGGCGGAATTGTCAAGGTAAATCATGTTATTATCCCTTTTCGTCGATTATTTTCCCACGCAGAACCGCTCGAAAATTCGCGCGGTGATGTCCTCCCGGACGGTTGCGCCGGTGATCTCGCCCATGGCTTCCATGGCCTGCTCCACGTCGGTGAGCACCGCGTCGGGGGTGACGCCCAGCTGCAGGCCCTGAAGAGCCCGAAGCATGGCTTCGTAGGCCCGACGGACGGCGTCGAACTGCCGGGCGTTGGTGAGAATGGAGCCGTCGCAGGGCGTTTCGTTTTCAAACATGGTGTCAACGGCGTCCGCAAGCTGGTCAAGCCCCGCCCCGGTTTTCGCGCAGATGGGAATGACATTCAGGAAGGGCACCTCCCCCGGCTCCACGGCGCTGCCAAGGTCGGTTTTGTTGATGAGCGCCACCGCGTTCTCCTGCTCCATGCACAGATCGATGATGACCTGATCTTCTTCGTCCAACGGCTGGGAGCCGTCGCAGACGAAGATCACCAGATCGGCGTTTTCCACAGCTTCCCGGGAACGCCGGACGCCTATGGCCTCCACGGTATCGGCGGTTTCCCGGATACCGGCAGTGTCAATGAGCCGCAGACGGGTGGAACCCAGCAGCACCGTTTCCTCCACCGTATCCCGGGTGGTGCCGGGAACGTCGGTGACGATGCAGCGGTCAAACCCCGCCAGCGCATTCAGAAGACTGGATTTGCCCACATTGGGTTTGCCCACAATGGCGGCGGCCACGCCCTGCCGGAGAATACGCCCCTGACCGTAGGTTTGCAGCAGGGCATACAGCGCTTTGGCATCGCCGCGAAGGCTTTTGCTGTACTGTTCAAGCCCAAAATCCTCGATATCCTCGTCGGGGTAGTCCAGCACCGCGTGGAAATGGCTGCACAGATTGATCAGATCGTCGTAAATGGGCGCGAGCTGCTTTTGCAGCTTGCCGCCCACCTGCCCCGCGGCGTTGGCGGCGGCATCGGCGGTGTCTGCTTCGATGAGATCGATGACGGCCTCCGCCTGGGTCAGATCCATTTTCCCGTTGAGGAAGGCGCGTTTGGTGAATTCTCCCCGCTTGGCGGGAAGCGCCCCGGCAAGATACAGAGCCTCCAGCCCTGCCGCCAGCACGGCAGGGGAGCCATGGCAGTGAAATTCCACCGTGTCCTCGCCGGTGTAAGAGTGGGGCGCGCGGGAGACCACTGCCATGCACTGGTCAATGACCCGGCGCTTCTTGTCGTGAAGGGTTCCGAGAACCAGACGGCGGTCGGGAGATTCCCCCAGGGACTTTCCGCTATTCAATGTAAATACCTTATCCGCGACTGCGATGCACCCGTCGCCCGACAGGCGGATGATGCCGATGGCGGAAACAGAAGCGCCGGTGGATACGGCGGCAATAACGTGGGACATAAGAAGCCTCCCTTATTCGTTCTTCAGAAATGCCAGAGGGTCGCCCTCATCGGCAATGAAGTGCATCAGCATGTACGCGCACATAATGGCCACGTTTTCCTCCCGCAGGATCCGTCGGCACTCCGCCCGGTCGGCGAGGATCACCTGAATGTCCTCCGACGACTCCTGATGCGCCGAGGTCGGTTCGCCGCTGCAATAGCCGAATACGGTGCCGCAGCTTTCGTCGGTCATGCCGATGGTGGTGAAAAACGGCCGGGAACAGGCGCCTGCGTCCACCGGGGTAAAGGTAAGCCCGGTTTCCTCGTACATTTCCCGGATACCGGCGGCCACCATGTCTTCGCCGCTTTCAACCAGACCGGCGGGGAATTCGTAGACGTAATCCCCCAGGGGGTAACGGTACTGGCGGACGAGGACAACTCTGTCCTTCTTCTCTCCGTATACGCCGAAAAGAATGACGCCGTCGGGCTTGTTCTCGTGAGAAACGGCCTTGAGCTGCTCGATTTTCTTTGCCCGGGAAGCGACAAAATAAGGCGCGGACGTTCCGTCCCGGTGGACGGCCTCGAATTCATAAAAGTTCAGAAACCGGGTATCAGACAATTTTTTGATCTCTCCGATTTGGCTCATTGCAGTACCCTCCAGAATTTCATAACACTTTACTATAGCATCATAAAGTCAAAAAAGCAATGATATTCCGCCAAAATCCGGGCATACTTCCCTGGAGGAGGGGAAGCCATGACAGATGAACAGATCAAAAGCCGATTTGCCGAAGCGGGAGATTTCGTGACCCGCACCCTGCGCTGCGACGGAAATACCCTCTATGCCTACTACATCGACGGCCTGACCTCCGGCGGGGATATTTCGGAGTACGTGTTCCGACCGATTTCGGAAAATCTCTCCGGAAATCTGGAGGAAGCCTACGACGCCGCCCTCCACGGCGCTGTCTATAACTCGGCGGTATCCGTCTGCGAGGATGTGGACGAGGTGGCGCTGAAGCTGGTGAACGGCTTCTGCATCGTCCTGTTCCCCGGCGTGGGCGCTCTCGCTTTTGAGGTAAAAACCGGTGTCAAGCGGGGACCGTCCTCCCCGGAAGTGGAAAACACGGTGAAGGGGCCGAAGGACGCCTTTGTAGAAACCATCCGGGTCAATACCAGCCTGATCCGCCGCCATCTGCGGACGCCGGATCTGCGATTGTACGAAACAAAGGTTGGCCGCCGGTCGCTGACCAACGCGACGGTGGCGTGGGTGGAGGGCATTACAAACCCGGAACTGGTGAAACGCATGAAGCGGCGGCTGGATACCATAGATATTGACGGATTTCTGTCGCCGTCGGCAGTGGAGGAGTACGTCACCGGCTCCCGCGCCACGGCGTTTCCGCTGCTGCAATACACGGAGCGCCCCGACCGCTTCTGTCAGGGGCTGCTGGACGGCCGGGTCGGACTGCTGGTGGACGGTCTGCCCCTGGCCTATCTTGCCCCGGCGACACTGGGCTATCTGCTGGAAAGCCCGGAGGACAGGGGCCGGGATTATGTGCTGGCGTCCTGCATCCGAATCCTTCGCTACGGCGCACTGCTGACGGGACTGCTGCTGCCGGCAATCTATATTGCGTTCGTCAGCTTCCATCAGGACTGGATACCCCAGCAGCTGCTGAACATTATCCTATTGAATAAAGAAATGGTGCCGTTTTCCACAGCGGCGGAGGTTCTGGGGCTGCTGATTGCCTATGAGCTGCTGCAGGAATCCGGAATTCACCTGCCGCAGGCCATTGGACAGGCGGTCTCCACCATCGGCGGTATTGTGGTGGGAACGGCGGCGGTGGAAGCGAGGCTGATCTCTCCTGTGGCACTGGTGGTGATCAGCGCGGCGGGCGTGTGCGGCTTTGTCCTGCCCAACCGGGATCTGGCGGAAGCCATTCGGGTCTGGCGGTTCGGCATGGGCGTGCTGGCGTCGTTTTTCGGTATCAGTGGACTGACGGTGGGGCTTGTGCTGTTGATCCTCCATCTTGCAAGTCTTAAGTGCCTGGACGTAGGCTATCTGACGCTGTTTCCCAGCAGCAGAGGGCTTCTGAGGAAGCGCTTGAAGAAGGAAAAGACGCGGGACCCGAAGCTTCATCCGGAAGATGAAAAAAATCAGAAATAATCCTTAAAAACCGCTTGACAAAAGGTAGAACAGGTGGTAATATATGCAAGCTGTTTCGAGAGAGACGGCAGCGAAAGTAAATTGCGTGCAAAGGAAAATGAAAAAGGACGAAAAAAGTTCTTGACAAAGTACAGAGCGCGTGATATACTGAGCAAGCTAACCGCGAGTGCGGTGAGCACGCTGTATCTTGTAAATTGAATAACGCAGACGATTATAAAAGACACCTTGGACAATAAATGGATTGTTTAAGCGTAAGCGAAAAAACAGCCAA
>ERZ773241.1172-NODE-1172-length-26267-cov-7.712460_pt1 | contig 26267 bp, 20 predicted proteins | sample MGYA00580989_ERZ773241 | MGnify/ENA primary metagenome ERZ773241 (study PRJEB29015, sample SAMEA2737804) | human gut metagenome | biome: human gut; feature: human-associated habitat; material: faeces | place: China | collected 2012 ... | reverse complement strand
GCGCAATTATATGCGCTCCAAGCATCCAATATATCGAGCAAATGGATGAAAAGCCGGAGGACTACTCACAAGAAGATGATGCAGGGCTTGATTTGATTGATTTCTATGTTCTTCCGCATTATCTTACAGCACCATTTAAGAAAGTTACCGAGAAAATAATGACTGAGTTTTCGGATTTGAATCTATGCCCAATTAACAACCGTCAGGGAATTGTAATTGACGGTGAAGGTTCAAAGGTTATTTGCAAAGACTAATTTGAAAATTCCTATTTGTCAATCTACAAGTAACTCATTTTCATTCAACCACCAGGGAGAAATCCCCGGTGGTATTTTTATGCCCGGAAGGAGGTGGCGTTCGTGATTCCTGTTCTTTATCCACCTAACACAACAGACTTTTCCTCATTCGGCCTTGGTGTGCTGACGGACACCATCTCCTGTGAGGTCACCGAGGAGCGAAACGGTGTGTTTGAATGTCTGCTGAAATATCCCGTGAGCGGTCAGCACTACGGGCTTATCACCAAGGAGTGCATCATTAAGGCAAAACCCAATGACACCGCCGCCGACCAGGCGTTCCGCATCTATCGCATCACGAAGCCGCTGAACGGCATTGTCACCATCTACGGTCAGCACATTTCTTATGACCTTGCCAATGTGCCGGTGCTGCCGTTCAGTACCGATAGCCGCTCTCCGCAGCTTATTCTCTCGCAGCTGCTTGCCGGAGATACACGCTTTACGGGTTGGACGGATTACTCGGATGCAAAGGCATTCTCCGTCGCCCAGCCGAAAAGTGTCCGCGCCTGCCTTGGCGGCACGGAAGGCTCCATGCTCTCCAAATGGTACGGTGAATTTGAATGGGACAACTTCACAGTGAAATTTCATTCCCACCGTGGGCAGAAGACCGGCGTGGTCATTGAGTACGGCAAGAACCTTACTGCTTTGGAACAGGACGAGGACAACAGCGGCGTGTATACCGCACTGCTCCCGTATGCCGTGTACACCCCGGAAGGCTCGGACACCGAAACGGTGGTCACGCTGCCGGAGGTCACGCTCCCCATTGTGACCTCGGAGATCGTCCGGGCGAAAACGCTCATCATGGATTTCTCCGACCAATTTGACGGAGTTGTAACCGAGGATGCCCTCCGTGCCAAAGCCAACAGCTATATCAAGGCAAATCCGCTCGGCACAACTATTCCGACTGTGACGGTGTCATTCGAGCCGCTGTGGAAACAGCCGGAATACTCGGTGCTTCTGGAGCGTGTCAACCTCTGCGATACCGTCACCATTCGGCACTCGCTGCTGGGTGTCAGCGTGTCGGCTATGGTCATTGAAACCGTTTATGATACCCTTGCCGAGCGATATAAGAGTATTTCTCTCGGTCAGAGCAAGTCCAGCATGATCACCACCATCTCCGAGGTGCAGTCCACGGTCGACAAGGTGGAGTCTACGGTGGGACGCTTTCCAAAGCTGCTTCAAACCGCCATCGGTAAAGCCACCGGGCTTATCACCGGCCAGAGCGGCGGCTATGTGGTCATCCATACCACCGAGGAAAACGGGCAGCCCTATGAGCTGCTCATTCTGGACGCTCCCTCCATTGATGAAGCCGTAAATGTCTGGCGTTGGAATGTGGGCGGCTTGGGCTTTTCCCATAACGGCTACAACGGTCCCTACGAAACTGCCATCACGGCAGACGGGCAGATCGTTGCGGACTTCATCACTTCCGGCTCTTTGGTGGCGAACATTATCAAGGCAGGTGTTATCCAGTCGCAGGACGGCTCGTCCTATTGGGATTTGGAAACCGGCGAAGTCGTGCTTCGAGCTTACGCTACCAGCAAGGAGGTCACCGAGGTCAGCGACCGCATTACCACCATTGAGGAACAGAAAATGCTCCGGCTGGTTATCATCTCATCCAACGGGAACATCTTCAAGAACGGCAATGTAAAAACGCTGCTTTCCGTCAAGGTGTACTCCTGGGATGAAGACATCACCAACACGCTGGATGCCAATCAGTTTATCTGGACAAGGGTGTCGGAGGATACGGAGGCGGACAAGGTCTGGAATGAACAGCATTTCGGCGGCGCAAAGTCCGTGGTCATCACCGGTGCGGATGTGAAAGTCCGCGCCACTTTTTATTGTGACCTCATCGACACCACCACCCGGCAGAGCCTGTTATAACGGAGGACATTTCTATGGCAACCGCAGAACCCACAACAGAAACCGGCACAGCGTCCGTTTCTGATACAACAACTTCAAAGGAGGCTTCTTATATGAGCAAAGCACAAGGTCAGTTCACCATCATCGACTATAATGACGCACTGACGCTGACGGGGTACATCGGCTCAAACCTCGCCAAGACTCAGATGTATAACCCCGACAACGGCAGTTATACCCCGGACTGGAAAACGAAGAACCTCGTTCTGACGCCCAGCCTGTATGTCATCGGCACCACCGCCGACCAGATTGCCACAGCCAATGTCACCTCGGTCAAGTGGTATGTGGGTGACAGCAACACCGCCATCACCGCAGGCACGAACTATGGACTCAGCGGTGCAAAGAACCACATCCTCACGGTCAAGGCCAATGTTATGGCAGAACTGCCCGGCATTGATTACCGCTGCGTCATTACCTATAAGGATGAAAGCACCGGCCTTTCCATCACCCATCCGCTGACCATTTCCTTCTCCCGTGTGGTCAATGGCAGCGGCATTGTTGACCTGCTCGTCACCACACCCAACGGCAATGTATTCAAGAACGAGGAGGTCGCAAGCCTGACCGCAAAGGCGGAGCTGTGGCGCGGCTCTACGGTAGACAGCACCAAGGTCAGCTACAAGTGGGCGGTCATGGACGGCAGTATTACCTCCACCACCTCCACCGGCTATGACGCAGACTTCGGCATCGGCTGGAGAAAGCTGTCGGATGCATCCGGACAGTATGCGGGAACGGCTACCGCAACGCTCACCATTTATGCCGCTGCAGTCAACAGCTACGCGGTATTCAAGTGCTGTGCGCAGGATACGGATTCCGCTTCCGCTTCCTACAACACGAAGTTCTTCGATGTGGCGACCTTTATCGACAACTCCGACCCGCTGCAGATCATCGTCACCTCTACGGGCGGCGATGTGTTCAAGAACGGCCAGGGCACGACTGTGCTGACCGCCGTCTGCTATCAGGCAGGCTCCGAGGTGGACGCAGCCGGAAACGGCAGTTACACCTGGACGAAGTACAACAAGGACGGTGTAGTCGATACCTCTTGGGGAACCAACGGCAGCAAGACCGGCAAGACCCTGTCGGTGTCCAGCGCCGATGTGGATACCAAGGCAACCTTTATGGTCGTTGTGGCACTTTAAGGAGGTGGTGAGATGATCGCATCAGCACAGTTCACGATTATCAGTCTCTGCGATGTGGTCACCTCGGACACGCCGCCGGAGAACCCCTATGAGGGGCAGCTCTGGGTGAATACTTCCGTGACCCCGCCGGAGACGAAGATATGGGACGGAAACGAATGGGTGGTGCAGAACGACATTGAAACGATCCGCACCACCATTTCCATCCTGACCGAGAAGGACGCACAGTTCCAGCAGACCATCGACGGGCTGAACAGCTATGTGGCGACCCTTACCGAAACGGTGGAAACAGTGTCCAATGACCAGGGTGTCCTGGAGGAACGGATACTGAATTCCGAGAGCAGGGTTTCGGAACTGGAACACACGGTGGACGGGCTGTCCGTCACCATGCAGGAGCAGTACATCGGCGGCATCAACTATGTGCAGAACTCTTCCGGGCTGAACGGCATCACGGATGATTGGAGCTACTCCGGTACGGTAAAAACAGATACCTCCACCGATACCCAGAACAACACCATTTCCGACTCCTGCTTTGTGCTGGGCGCATACTCCTCGTTGTCGCAGTACATCCGAGGGGTAGTCCCCGGCACTTATACGATCTCGGTCCGGGCAAAGAAAACCTCGACCATGTCCGGGTATTTCTATGTGACCTACAACGGAAACAAAACCAAGTACCTGTTCAATAAGTCCACGGCATTTGACTGGACGGATTACTCCGTAACGCTCACGGATGTGACTGACCCCACGTTGCGTATTTACTGCTACTGTCGGGATGCGTCCATCTACCTCGCGGACATCATGATCTCCGAAGGGGCGATACCCCGAAAGTGGACACCCGCACCCAACGAGATCTACACCCAGGAGGTCAAGATCGACAAGCGGGGCATCGAGGTATCCAACAGCGCATCGTCTCAGCGGACGGTCATCACGAACACGGAGTTCGCCGGTTACTACAACGACGAGGTGATTTTCACCCTGAACAAGGACGAAACGCAAACCAAGAAAACCACGGTGGACGGTGAGCTGACTGTGGGCAAAACGAAGTTTGTCCCGATGCCCACGGCGTCCGAGGGGTTGAATATCGTCATTCTGGATTAAGGAGGGAAAGCTATGGCAACTTGGAAAAGTGCAGCATACGATGGGCGCTATCTTCAACTGGACATTTCAGAAAGCGTGAATGTGGTCGGTAACAGCTCGACGCTTTCTTGGACACTAACCTCTGCCGGTGGTGCTTCCACTTACTATACCATTGACACCACCACCGTTACCATCAACGGGACACAGGTCTACTACAAAGCAAGAACCGCATGGGATTCCAAGGTGTTCCCGGCGAAGAAGGGCTCGGTCAGCGGCACGATCACTGTTGCGCACGACAGCAACGGCAGTAAAACGATTGCGGTCGGGTTCTCGACCCGTGTATATATCTACGGTCCCCAGGAGTACGGCGGCAGTATGACGCTGACCACCATCGACCGTTCCGCACCTACCGTGACCTTCAGTACATCGAATGTCACGGCAAACGGGTTCAAAATCTACGCTACATCCTCTGCCACGGCGGACGTCTGGCAGTACAGCACAAACGGCGGTTCGAGCTGGACGCAGTTCTCAACGACGGCATCCACCAGTGCCAGCGTAACACTGTCCTCGCTCTCACCGAACACCAGCTATACGGTGAAAGTCAGAGCAAGGCGGCAATACAACCACGTCTACGGCACTTCCGGCAGTTCCACGGTCAAGACGCTGGGCGGTGCTGTGGTGAATAGTGTCAACACGGTGACGGCGGACAATGCCACGGTTTCCATTAGCATCAATGTGACCGTGTACGAAGCCTCCTACACCAATACGCTGGTGCTCAAAAACGGCAGCGCGACCATCCTGACTATCTCCGGGCTTTCCTGGTCGAAGGGCACTGCGAACCGCACGGTCACGCTGACATCGGCGCAGAGGACAACGCTGTTGAACGCTATGGCGTCCATCAAGTCCTTTATAGGTACCTTTGCGGTTTCGTCTTACAGCGGGTCTACGCAGATCGGCAGCACCTCAAGCAAGACCGCCACGGTACTGACCACGGCAACCAATTCTGCTCCGACCATAAGCGGATTCACTTATGCCGACAGCTACACGACCACAAAGAACCTCACGGGCAACGATCAGCTGTTCGTACAGGACTACTCGACTCTCAAAGTTACACCGGGAACGGCGACTGCGAAGAACGGAGCGTCCATTTCCAACTATACCGCTTCCTGCAACGGTTTATCCGCATCCAATTCAACTGGGTCTGCTATCACAGTCGGAAAGATCGCCAAGTCCGGCAGTGTGACGGTCACGCTCTCGGTCACGGACTCCCGCGGCTACACCGCCGAAACTTCACGGACGGTGACAGTCATTCCGTACACCAAGCCGAAGATATCCTCGATAACGCTCCGGCGCACCAACGATATCGAAGCGGAAATGCAGCTCAAATTCAGCGGTTCTATTTCCGCAGTGACAGTAAACGGGACGCAGAAGAACAGCGTGGTTTATGTGCGGTATCGGTATAAGAAAACCAGTGAGAGCAGTTACGGCAGCTACACTAGCATCTATTCCGGCACGACAAAAAGCGGAACTTCTTTCAGCTACTCCAATTTGGAACTGTGCAATCTGGATGCCAACAGTTCCTACGACTTCCATCTACAGATCCAAGACAAGCTCTATTCCTTGAGCAGTCTGGATCTGTATTTTACTGTTCCGCAGGGCACGCCGCTCATTGCGCTTCGGAAAAAGAAGGTCGGCATCAACACGCCGGAGCCGCAGGCCACGCTGGATGTTGCTGGGGATATGCGTGTGGATGGCTCTCCCCTCGCAGATTTTGTCATTCAGCAAGGGACAAGCGGCATCTGGAATTACCGCAAATGGAAAAGCGGTACAGCGGAATGTTGGGGTCAGTATTCCTTTACGACTGCCATTTCAACGGCATGGGGCGTGCTTTATGAGAGTGGCGCAATTGCGCTCCCTAATTTTCCGTTTACCTTTGCGGAAATTCCCCACGTCCATATCTCCACGGAGAACAGCAATTACGCCATGTTTGTGGAGCGAGGCAGTTCAAGTAGCTGGTCTACAACAATCAACCCCGGAAAGATATTTGCCGTAAGACCAAATACGGTACCATCGGCAACCTACAAAGTATCAATCTATGCTATCGGAAAAGTGTGACGCTCCGGCGTCACTTTTTTCATACCCATTTTTAATCTCAAAGGAGGACAAACAACATGAAAGAATTCTGGACGACCATTCAGGTGGTGTTCGCCGGAATCGGCGGCTGGCTGGGATGGTTCTTGGGAGGATGTGACGGCTTGCTTTATGCGCTTCTGGCTTTCGTAGTCATCGACTACATCACCGGCATCATGTGCGCCGTGGTGGATAAGAAGCTGTCCAGCGAAGTCGGATTCAAGGGCATTTTCAAAAAGGTGCTCATCTTCGCCCTGGTCGGCATCGGGCATATTCTCGACACCCGCGTCATCGGCAGCGGCTCAGTGATGCGTACCGCCGTCATTTTCTTCTACCTATCGAATGAGGGTGTGTCCCTGTTGGAGAACGCCGCATACCTGGGACTGCCCATTCCGCAGAAGCTGAAATCCGTTCTGGAGCAGCTTCATGACCGTGCTGAAAAGGAGGACGAATAATATGGCTTACACGAACAGCCCTCTGGTGTCCTACACCAAGCTCAGCCCGAACCACTCCGGACAGCGCACCCACAGCATTGACCGCATCACGCCGCACTGCGTGGTAGGTCAGTGCAGCGTGGAAACGCTGGGCAACATCTTTTTGCCGACCTCACGGCAGGCAAGCAGCAACTACGGCATCGGTGTCGACGGGCGGGTCGGAATGTATGTGGAGGAGAAAAACCGCTCTTGGTGTTCCTCTTCTGCAGCCAACGACCAGAGAGCCGTCACCATTGAGTGCGCCAGCGACAATACCGAGCCGTATGCGTTCAAGGATGTGGTGTACCAGCGGCTCATCGAGCTTTGCACCGACATCTGCAAGCGCAATGGCAAGACGAAGCTGCTCTGGCTGGTGGATAAGGCCAAGACGCTGAACTACACCCCGAAATCTGACGAGATGGTTCTGACTGTTCACAGATGGTTTGCGAACAAAAGCTGTCCCGGCAACTGGATGTATGCCCGTATGGGTGATCTGGCATCCAAGGTCACGGCAGCTCTCGGCAGCGAGGTGAAGCCGGTCGAACCTGCCAAGCCCACCGGCACAATCAAAGCTGGCGACCTCGTGACCATTACGGGCAGTACCTACTATGGTGGCAAATCCATTCCCGGCTGGGTGAAAAAGCTCCGCTGGTATGTGGTCGAGGTCAGCGGCGACCGTGCGGTCATCAACAAGGACGAGTTCGGTAAGTACGCCATCATGTCGCCGGTCAAGACCTCTGCGCTCGCCGTGGCAGGCACGAAACCCTCCGAGGATTACAGCATCCACACCGTGGTGCATGGTGACACCCTCTGGGCAATCGCCAAGAAGTATCTCGGCAACGGCAGTCGCTACAAGGAAATCATCAGTCTGAACGGGCTGAAGAGCAATGTCATTTACAGCGGCATGAAGCTGAAAATCCCGAATAAATAATCTTTGCATACGCCCTCTGCGGATTTATTTCCGTGGAGGGCGTTATTTTTTTTCTCTTTTTTCGTTCAAGATGGCCATTTCCCTCCAGTGGGTAGTGAGAGGGGCCCCTCTCGGACTGGAGGACAATCTCATGACAAATGAGCAAAGAGAAAAGATAACGGCCCTGCGGCATCAGGGCTTTGGATATACGGCCATCGCCAACAGCGTCGGACTATCAAAGGACAGTGTCAAAGCATATTGTCGATCCCACGGCCTCGCCGGTGAGAAGGCAGAGAGCCACAGCCTTGCGGAGGTTCCCACGCAGCTTTGCCTGAACTGCGGCAAAACGCTGATCCAGTTCCCAAGACGGAAACAGAAAAAGTTCTGCTGCCCGGAATGCCGGACGGCATGGTGGAACGCTCACCCGGATGCTGTGAAGCAGAAGGCCGTTTATACCTTTATCTGCCCAGAGTGCGGGAAGGAGTTCACGGCCTACGGAAACGCCAAGCGCAAGTACTGCTCCCACGTCTGTTATATTGCGGCCCGGTTCAAAGGCGGTGATGCCTGATGAGCAAGGAGGAGCTCCACAACGATATGCTCTACCATGCAGCGATTTCAATGGCGAAATCCATGCTCGAAAAGGGCTTGATCACCGAGGAGGAATACGCTGAAATTGATACAATTCTGCTCGAAAAATACCGACCATATTTGGGTACATTATTATCCGAAAACGCTTGATATTCCTGCCTTTTAGAGTGATATATAGACACTACCGGAAGGAGGGATATCATTGAAAACAGTAGAGAAAATCGAGCGAAAACTGCCGGTTCTGAAAACAAGAAAGCGAGTCGCTGCCTACGCCAGAGTGTCGATGGAATCCGAGCGGATGCAGCACTCGCTTTCTGCACAGGTGAGCTATTACAGCGCACTGATTCAAAAGAACCCCGAATGGGAATATGCTGGCGTTTTTGCGGATTACGGGATCTCCGGCACCGGCACCAAAAAGCGTGATGAGTTCAACCACATGCTGGCTGAGTGTGAAGCCGGAAACATCGACATAATCCTCACCAAGTCGATCCAGCGATTTGCGAGGAACACCGTGGACCTTCTGAACACGGTCCGGCACCTGAAGGAGCTCGGCATTGAGGTTCGCTTCGAGAAGGAAAAAATCAATTCCTTGAGCGGCGACGGAGAGCTGATGCTTTCCATCCTCGCTTCCTTTGCACAGGAAGAAAGCCGCAGCATTTCCGAGAACGTCAAGTGGGGTACGATCAAGCGGTTCAAGCAAGGCATTCCCAACGGCAAGTTCAGCATTTTCGGGTATGAGTGGCAGGACGACAAACTGGTCATCGTACCGGAGGAAGCAGAGATCATCCGTTGGATGTATGCCGAGTACATGAAAGGCGCATCCCGGATTGAGATTGGCAGGGCCTTGATGGACCGAGGCATTTATACCCGGCAGGGAAAGCCGTGGGTGGACTCCAATGTGAAGGTTATCCTGACAAACATCACCTACACCGGGAACATGCTCTTCCAGAAGGAATACTGTGAAGACCCGATCACCAAGCACCGTAGGAAGAATTACGGCGAGATGCCACAGTATTTTGTCGAAGACACTCACGAGGCAATTATCCCGATGGACGAATGGCAAGCGGTACAGGCCGAGTTCAAGCGCAGACGGGACCTTGGTCCCTTCGGAAACAAGTCGCTGAAACTATCGGCTTTCTCCACGAAGATCACCTGTGGCTGCTGCCGAAAACACTATCGCCACAGTGGAAAACGGAATACCGCCGGTGAGGTTTACTACATCTGGATCTGTCAGACGAAAAGCCAGAAAGGTGTGTCGGCTTGCCCCTCGAAGAACATCCCGGAGAAGATGCTCCAGAATACCGCAGCGGAGGTGCTGGGCCTTGATAAGTTTGACGAGGACGTTTTCAGTCAGCAGATCGAGGAAGTCATCGTTATCGGAGACGATACCTTGACCTTCCGCTTTTACGACGGCCACGAGGTCACCACCAAATGGCAATCTACTGCCAAGACCGACTGGTGGACAGACGAGCGCAGAAAGCTCTGGGGAGAACGGCACAAGCGCAAGGATACCAATCCGAACCGGAATACCTTCTACGAGTTCACCGGATTCATAAAATGCGGCTGCTGCGGTGCCAATTACCGCTGCCAATCCGGAAAGCGTAAGGACGGCACCCCGACACGGTCTTGGTATTGCACCGGTCCACGTTCCGAATGTCGGAATCCGGCTATCAGGGACGAGACCATGAAGCGGCTGGTGACTGAGATCCTTGGCCTTGATGAGTTCGACGAGGCTGCGATGGACGCTCAGATTGAAAGTGCAACAATCCTCGACCACATGGTCACGTTCCATTTCAGGGACGGCCACATCGAATCCAGAGACTTCTTGGATAAGCGGCACGGCACCCCTTGGACCGAGGAACGGCGGGAAAAAGCGAAAAAATCCATGAAGGCCGCTTGGACAGACGAGCGCAGGGAGGCAATGAGTGAAAGAATCAAGAAAATAAGGAGCGAAAAGAAATGGCCAAATCCGTAACCACGATACCGGCGACGCTGTCACGCTTCACAGCGGCACCGATTAACAGCACTAAGAAGCGACGTGTGGCGGCCTACGCTCGTGTCAGCACCGACAACGAGGAGCAGCTGACCAGTTACGAAGCGCAGATTGACTACTACACGAATTACATCAATGGCCGGGATGATTGGGAGTTCGTCGGGGTATATCCTGACGAAGGCATCACCGGCACCAATACCAAAAAGCGTGAGCAGTTCAGGCAGATGGTTGCAGATGCCCTTGACGGCAAGATCGACCTGATTATCACGAAGTCGGTCAGCCGCTTTGCCAGAAACACAGTCGATAGCCTGACTACCATCCGGAAACTCAAGGAGCACAACGTCGAGGTCTATTTTGAAAAAGAAAACATCTGGACCTTCGACAGCAAGGGTGAACTTCTGCTGACGATCATGTCCTCGCTGGCGCAGGAAGAGTCCCGGTCCATTTCCGAGAACTGCACATGGGGCCAACGGAAGCGGTTTGCAGACGGCAAGGTCACGGTTCCGTTCAAGCGATTTCTGGGCTACGACATGGGGCCGGATCACAACCTCGTGGTAAACCCAGAACAGGCCAAGCTGGTCAAGCGCATCTACGGAATGTGCCTGCAAGGCCAGTCGCCATTCCAGATTGCCCGGACGCTGACCGAAGAAGGCATTCCTTCTCCCGGCGGCAAGGACCACTGGAACCCCAGCAACATCAAAAGCATTCTCACCAACGAAAAGTACAAGGGTGATGCGCTGCTGCAGAAGTCCTTCACTGTAGATTTTCTGACCAAGAAGAAAAAGACCAACGAGGGTGAAATCCCGCAGTACTACGTCAAGGACAACCACGAGGCCATTATCGACCCGGAGACTTTCGAGATGGTGCAGACGCTGATGACTACCCGCACCAAGGGCCGGAACCGCAAGAGCTCGGTCAGCATCTTTTCCAGTAAGGTCAAGTGCGGAGACTGCGGCAGTTGGTACGGGCCGAAGGTCTGGCATAGCAACGACGCCTACCGGAAGGTCATCTGGCAGTGTAATCACAAGTTCGACGGCCAGAAATGCGCCACACCGACACTCACCGAGGATGAAATAAAAGAACTGTTCCTCCGGGCCACCAATCAGGTGATCGACCAGAAGGAACAGTTTATAGCCATATACGAGCAGGTCCTTTCAAGGAATCTTGACACCACGGCCCTTGAGAGCGAGCTTTCGGATCTGGAAGCGGAGATCAATATCGCTGCCGAGCTCATTGAGGAGTGCATCAAGGAGAACGCTCACGTCGCCCTCGATCAGGATGAATACCAGAAACGATACGATGCTCTGGTGGCCCGGTTCGATAAGGCCAAGACCCGACACACCGAGGTCACCGATCTAATTGCCGAGCGCATGGCCCGAAAGCACCAGATCGAAGCATACTTGAAAAACCTGCGGAGCCGGGAGCCGCTGACGGAGTTCCGGGAAACAGACTGGCTGGCGATGGTGGACTACATCACCGTCCACAGCAAAAAGGACATCCGGGTGACCTTCAAGGACGGTACCGAGATCAAAGCATAATCCCATAGACGCAGAAACGCCTCTGAACCACATTGGCTCGGAGGCGTTTTTTGTTATTTGAAGAATTCAGAGAGAGATAATATTTTTATGCTTTCACTCAGTTTAACTGGGTAACTGGTCCCTTTCGATACTTTTTCGTGTGGGAGGACTATTCTATATTCTTGCTCATCACTAAAGAATACATCCTTACAGAAAAGAGCCCTGAAAACATAGTCCGCTTGAAAAGAATATGTTGTCTTTCCATCCTTGATCACCGGCGGGACATCCTGCATCAGATATTTCATATACTCCATATCTATTGCTCTTTGATTGCTACCCTCGATTTCTAACCCTTTATCAATATGGAAATAGTGTACTTCTCCATGCTTTATTTCGCAGCCTATAGATTCGCTTACATCATCGAGAAATTTATAGGGCTCAGTAATAATGGCTACAGAGTTTGCTTTTGGAAAATGTTTCTTAATCGTCTCTTTCTTTTCCTCCGAAAGATTTATAATGTACTGCCCATTCTTATCTATCCCACAGTCATCTTCATAAACGGTAAAAAGGCAAAAAACGGGTATATGCTTTGCTGGCTCAAGATGAACAAGAATATTTCCGCTCATGTTAAAAGAAGTAATTGAACCAGTGTCGAGAGATTGCATTGTCATATTTTGAGAAAAAATCCTCGATCCAGCTTCGAGAATATCCCCTTGTCCTTTTATCTTTTGCTTGTCTTCAATTCCCCAAAAAGTCTCTGCGTTTGAGCAATATAAACTTCCTTTGGCAAACTCCTTTAGGTGCGATTCTTCTCCAAACTTTAGTAAGAATTTTATATGTCCCATTATTCTTCTCCAATCATTTTTTCTACACAGAGACTATCTCTCCTCAAGTGGACAGATCTTTGGCAGGATCTCAAGGAAGTGCTGACCGATCTTTTCTGCGTCATAGCCGTTGGCCTCGCAGATGAACCGGACGGTATCCGGCAGCAGGATGTGGCCCTTCGCTTTCTCCGCTTTGTATTTCTGCCACTCTTCGTATTCCTTGTTTGTGATTTGCTTCATGGCGATTACCTCAAAAAATGAACCTATAGCAAAGCTATTCTGATTCCTACAACTCCGTATTTCTGCTGATTATCTTTTGAATAGTACACGTTCATATCGTCGGGCGAGGCAGTTTCAATATCAGCTTCAGTGTAACCGCACTCCAGAAGCGACAGCTCTTTATACAACGACTCAAAAGAATCAAAGACATATTGCGCACTTACTTTTGCGCCGATTTTTTCGCCGGTCTCAGTATTTGAAAATTCAATTATGTCTCCGATCTGGATTTTTCTTCTTTTCTCGTCGAACAGCCGAAGCTCTATTGTTTTTGTACCTTCTTTAATCATTTGAAAAGGAGACGGTGTCAGCTGCATTGAGTGTGTCATATTTTACTCCTTCATTCTCATTTTCTCGCCGTCTATTATACCGACGATGTATGAACATTTCTACCGATAAAAACAGCCGGGACACCCCGACTTCCACAACTTACCCTTCAAACGCAAACTTAGCCCTCAAGTGGCAAAATCGGTGGAGGAAAAATTAAATTGTATCAATCTCGGTGTTTTTATATCAATAAAAATTAAATCTATATTTCCCCGATGCGTCTTTTCCAACAGTTTCAGTGCGGCAAGGTTATCCCCTTCAAGCAGGAAATTCATCTGCCCGCCGTGGTCAATAAACAGATCTGCATCCTCGGTCAGCACTGGCGTATGGGTATCCAACACCTCATCGATTTCCTCCCGATGCTCCTCGAACACGAGACCGTACTTTTTCCCGTTCACATCTTTTTCGAGTTCGGACAGGTAGGAGAGCAGGTTGCCCGTATTCTCATCCTGCGGTGCTGCGGCGATAAAGGCACGAATCTGCTTGATTTTGTCCAGCAGATCGTCCCGCTTCTTTTTCGAAATATTGGTGCTCATCTTGCATCCTCCAATATGGTTTTGTTCATAATTTCTGCCCCAAAGTGCCAATTTGGCACTTTGGAACCACCGTGCTGACACTTTGGGATTTCGCCAAAGTATCAATTTGATACTTTGGAATTCTCTCTCCTCATCCAACCGCCACTTCGACCTTTTTACCGCTGAAGGCCACGCCGTATTTATAAATCGTCCTGACCCCGGCGGTCGTCAGCTCGGTTTCGTATTTCTTGTCGTTGATCTGCTGTAAGGCCGTCTCGGACAGCTTTTTCAGCTTTTCGTCGCTGCAATTTTTCTCCGCTTTCAGCTCAATCAGGATGCCCGGAAGACCCTTTTGCGTGGGCTTCAGCTGAATGTCATAGCGCCCGTCGCCGGATTCCCGGTTGGAGGTCACGAAAGCGCCGCCCAGCAGGGCGCACAGTCCCAGCATAAAGCCGTGGTAGAAGTTCTCCCCGGCAGTATCGAAGGAGCTGACCGACTGGGTCAGCAGCGTCTGTATCTGCGCTTTCAGCCGTGCGTTATCGCCGGAGAAGATGGCCTCCTGAACGGAAATCGCCGTGGACGGCGGGATCAGATTCTCCAGCCGCTGCAAAATCTCCTTGTTATACACCAGAGAAATCTCCCGGTTGGGCAGGGAGACCTCGCACATAAAATCGCCGCTGAAGGAGGGCGTGGTTTTCAGTGCCTTCAGATAGCCGGTCACCAGCAGGAAGCTGTAAATGGTGGAGGGATTGCTCTTGATCTGCGGATAGATCACGCCGGTGTCGATGAAGGTGGTGAAGGTCTCGCCGTTGACCAGGGAAGTCAGACGGTTATAAATCTCCTCATCTGCCTGGGCAAGCACTTCCCCGATAATATCGTTGCTGCCGGTGGAGACCCAGAAGGGTCTCGGCTCACACTCGTTGCTGAAGTAGTTGACCACCGACCACGGGTTGAAAATCTCCGTCTTGCCGAAGCGGTAGCCGTCGTACCACTGGCAAATTTCGTCATACTTATCGGCAGCGCCGTAGTATTCCGCCATCTCCATCACCTCGTCGGCGGTGAAGCCGAAGTAGGCGCTGTATTTGTTGTCCAGCACGGAGTTGATGGACAGGTTATTCATCCCGCTGAAGATGCTCTCCTTGGCCACCCGCAGAATGCCGGTGAGGAAGCCGAAGGACAGGTGCTGATTATCCTTGAACCCGCCGGAAAACAGGTTCCGCATAAACCGGATGACCTTGTCGTAATAGTCCTTCTGATAGCCCTGCTGGATGGGGGTGTCGTACTCGTCGATGATGATAATGGGCGCAACGGCATAGTGCTTGTGCAGCATAGCGGACAGGTCCAGCAGTGCAGAAGCCAGCTCTACCTCGCTGACTTTGCCGTCTGCCAGCTTTTCATAGGACTTTTTGCTGTACTCGTCGCATTTTTCGCTGGTCAGCAGCTCTTTGTGCCGCCGGGTCTCCTTTGCAAAAATGTCCCGGATGGCCGCAAAGGTCTCCTCCCAAGTGTCGAACTTCACATCCTTGAAGGTCAGGAAGATCACAGGGTACTTGCCCTGATAATCCCGGTACTTCTGGCCGCAGGCCCAGATCTTCTTATCCCGGAAGTAGACGGAGGTATCCTTGTCGCTCTTTTCAAAGTAAGTGCGCAGCATATCCATATTCAGCGTCTTGCCGAAGCGGCGGGGACGAGTGAACAGCGTCACCATCGGACGCTCGTCGATAAAGTCCTTGATCATCATCGTCTTGTCGATGTAGTAGTATTCCGACGAGGCAAGGCAGTAGTTGGACACGCCGATGGGCAGGGGCAGCTTCGGCGCGCGCTCCGTCTTGCGGAAAGCGCCCGTCTTGAGCCGCTGATCCGCCGGCTTCTGCGTATCAGCGGGGATCAGCCAACGATTGCCCTGCTTTTCCGCACCGGCGATTCTCCCATTCTTGCAGAGTGTCGCAACTCTCCGCTCCGTTATATTCCAGCGCACTGCTGCCTCTCTTACCGAGATCATTTCAGCCATAGGGGATACCTCCACGCATAAAATCACAAGTACATTATACCCGGACAAAAGAACAATGTCAACAAAGTTCGGAACAATGCCGTTTCAAAATAGCATTGTTCTTTTATGCACACAAATCAAGCGGATGTCATCGACCCCCGCTTGCTCGTTACCCATATACAATTTCCTGCATCACGGCCTCGTTCGCTCGGTTTCGGATGCCGTTCATCTTCCGCACCCACGACTGTGGGTCGCTGGCCTTCAACCTCTCCGTCACGCCCTCGGGGTCTGCGTATTGTTCTACCAGCCGAAGAAAGAGTTCCTGCGCCTCCTCCTCGATGTCTGCGAGGTGCCCGCCCAGCGTACCAGCGGTCAGCAGGTTATAATACAGTATCCGGTGGTGCTTCTTCAGATAAACTCGCCGCCGCTGCCCGTAAACGCCGATGGGACGTTCATCTTCGGGCGGTAAGCAAACATCGGGTAGGCAGTAGTCGCCTTGCCTTGCGTAAGTGCCGCCCAACTGCTCAAATAGTGATTTCATATGTGATCCTCCCGTTTGTAATTCTTCCGGCAGGTACACCAGCGGTACCCCACACACCTGCCTTTCGGTTACAGTCTACCAAAACCGAAAGGCAGGTGCGAGTGTGCGAATTTCTGAATCGCACATTATTTCTTCATCTTCCTGCTGAACTCGTTTAACGTTTGGATATGCCAGAGGCTTTTGCGGGTGATGGAGCGGAAGGTCAGGGAGCAGAAGAAATCCACAAGAAAGATTTTCGGGATACAGAACTTCAGCCCCTTCTGGAAGGCTTTCAGCGACCCGCGGCTGCACCAGTTGTGGACGGTGGTCAGGGTGTAGCCGGTCAGGGTTACCACATCCTTTACCGTGACCACATCCGGGTATTTGCGCAGCAGCTTTTCATAGTAGCCGTGCATCTGCCGCAGCGTGTCCTCCGGCAGCTCCTTGGAGAGCCTCGCCACATAGTGGGTGCCGTACCAGCCCTTCGGCGCAGAGTAGAGTTCTGGAAAAATCGCCCGCTCCTCCAAGTATGCTTTCACATCCTCTTTTCGGATTTTATAGCACCGGGTTTTCTTACCCGACCACTCGCAGGGCACCTTGCCGCTTTTGAGCAGGTGCAGCGCCGTGGACTTGCTGATATGGCAGATGCGGAAGAATTGCTCCTTGTTCATTACCTCGGGAGCGCTGTCCCAGTTGACGGGAAATACATCCATAGAAAATATCTTTCGGACTACGATAGCCTCATCCTCACAGATAGAGAGTTCACCGTCAACGTCCCGGCGGTAGCCAAAGAATGGTCGAGTGTAATAACCAGAGGTACCGTCCTCAAGTCCACGATTGATCCTCCAGCGAATACTGGCTGCTCGATCCTCATTTTCCCCTTGGTCGACACCTGCACCGATCTCAAGTGCCAGCGTAGATTCGGCATCTGAAAGAATGTGTCAGCATTTTGAAAATCCACATCGCAGTTATAGCCCTTCAATTTCCGGCAAGCGGAAAGAGCATCAACGGTATTTCTGCCAAGTCGGCTGGAGCTTTTACTACCCCTGTCCGTCTCCGGCAGACGACCCCGCCTCCATACGTCCTTGGTTAGCCCTCACTAACCCTTTGTATAGCCCATTTCCCGGACATTTCTCATCTTTGTCCTCCTGTCACGCACATTCCTCTTCGTGCAGTAAGTCATTCGGTGAATCGATTCGGTATTCCATTTTTGAAAAAACTGTTAAATTCAGCAAAAATGCGCCCGCATAAGAGAAAATTTTCAATAAAAATTTCGTCAAAATATATTTCTCAAGAATTGCAATCTCTTCCAAATCGTGCTATGATTGGCAAAACCATACTTGCTCGGTATGCAGCAGGGCAGCCGCTTCCGGCACACCGTATGGTCAATTCTAACCGGCTGATGCCGGAGAAAGAGAGAGTGCGCTTATGAAACACGCCAAGCCCATCAAGCGGGCATTGTCCGTGCTGCTGGCTCTGGTTCTGAGCCTGAGTCTGGTCACGCCCACCTGGGCCGCCGCCAAGACGCCTGCCAGCGGCACCGGCAACGGCCTCACCTGGGAAAAGATCGACAACCGTTCCACCGATCTGCGTTTGGATAAGAACAACGCTGAGAAGGTGGCGCAAGACACTCCGGAATATGCAGACACCGACGTAGTCCGTGTCTCCATCGTTCTGAAAGATGCCTCCACGCTGGCGAAGGGTTACTCCAGCGAGGATATCGCTACCAATTCTGCGGCTATGAAGTACCGCCAGAAACTGGAGACCAAGCAGGAGAAGATGGCTAAGACCATCTCCAAAAAGGCTCTGGGCGGTGAGGCTCTGGACGTGGTCTGGAACCTGACTCTGGCGGCCAACATCATCTCCGCCAATGTGGAATACGGCCAGATCGAAAAAATCGAAAAGATCTCCGGCGTCGAGGCCGTGCTCATTGAGACCCGCTACGAGCCCTGCGTGGTGAAGGACAATGAGACCACCGATCCCAACATGGCTACCTCCGGCAGCATGATCGGCTCCCATGTGGCTTGGGCGGACGGTTATACCGGCGCCGGCTCCAAGGTGGCCATCATCGATACCGGTGCTGACACCGACCATCCCTCTCTGGATCCCGATGCCTTCACCTATGCCGTGAAGGACAGCGGCACCACGCTGATGACCGCTGCTGATCTGACGGATACCGTTCTGGAGCAGCTGAACGCCTCCAAGAAGATGCCCGGCGTCACCGCCGATCAGCTGTACGTCAACGCCAAGATCCCCTACGGCTTCAACTACGTGGATGACGATCTGGATATCACCCACGCCAACGACAAGCAAGGCGACCACGGCTCCCACGTCACCGGCATTGCCGCCGGCAACCGCTATATCAAGAACGAGGACGGCTCCTTCTCCCCCGCTCTGGATACCGCCCTGACGCAGGGTGTGGCTCCGGATGCTCAGGTGTTCGTTATGAAGGTATTCGGCACCAACGGCGGCGCTCGTGACTCCGACTATATGGTCGCCATCGAGGACGCCATCCTGCTGGGCGCTGATTCCGTGAACCTGTCTCTGGGCAGCAGCAACCCCGGTACCTCCCGCAACTCCTATGCCGCTTATCAGGCCATCATGGAGAACATCACCAATAGCGGCACCGTGGTGTCCATCTCCGCCGGTAACTCCGGCAACTGGTTCGAGAACACTGCCAACCAGTATCCCTATGCCGAGAGCAACAGCTGGACCACCACCGGCTCCCCCGGCTCCTACACCAACTCTCTGGGCGTTGCCTCCGTAGATAACGTGGGCGGCACCGGTGATTACGTGGAAGTGGCCGGCAAGAAGCTTTTCTATACCGACAGCACCAGCGCTCCCATCCAGGCTCTGACGACTCTGGCCGGTGAGCAGCAGTTCGTGTATGTGGACACCGCCGGTAATGCCGAGGATTTTGCCGCCGTGAAGGATATCCTCTCCGGTAAGATCGCCATCTGCAACCGTGGCTCCATCGCCTTCACCGATAAGGGCAACAACGCCATCTCCAACGGTGCCATTGCCCTGATCGTGGCCAACAACGAGGCCGGCACCATCAGCATGGCTACCGATGGCTATAACTACACGGCCCCCTATGTCTCCATACTGCAGGCCGACGGCGAGTACATCAAGGCCAACTCCGAGAAGCACACCACCGATTCCGGTCTCGTGTACTACACCGGCACCATGACCGTGGGTGCTTCCGCCGCTGTCAACCATGCCTCCGCCGACTACTACACCATGAGCAACTTCTCCAGCTGGGGCGTTCCCGGTTCTCTGGAGATGAAGCCCGAGATCACCGCCCCTGGCGGCAACATCTATTCCCTGAAGGACGGCGGTACCTATCAGAATATGTCCGGCACCTCCATGGCCGCTCCTCAGATCACCGGTATGGCCGCTCTGGTGGCTCAGTACATCCGTGAGAATGATCTCACCGAGCAGACCGGCCTCACCGCCCGTCAGCTGGCTCAGTCCCTGCTGATGTCCACCGCCGAGCCCATGGTGGAGGATTACGGTAAGGACGGCGACGGCTACTATCCCGTGCTGCGTCAGGGTGCCGGTCTGGCCAACGTAGCCAATGCCGTTACCTCCGGCACCTACATCCTGATGGATGAGGGCGCCAACGCCGGCGCTGCCGACGGCAAGGTCAAGGTGGAGCTGGGCGACGATCCCGCCCGCACCGGCAAGTACTCCTTCGGCTTCACCATCCACAATCTGGAGGACGAGGCTGCTTACTTCGACCTGAGCGCCGACTTCTTCACGCAGAGTCTGATGTCCTCCGATGGTGTGAACTTCGAGGACACCTGGACCACTCCCGTGGCCTCCAATGTCAACTGGACCGTGGACGGCGAATACGCTGCTTTCCTGAACGATACACTGAAAGATTGTGACTTTAACGGCGACGGTAAGGTCGATGCCGATGACGGTCAGGCTCTGCTGGACTATGTCACCGGCGTGCGTGCCGACATCGAGCATAAGGACGCCGCTGACTTCGACAACGACAACGGCATCGACACCTACGATGCTTACCTGTTCTTCAAGGAATTGGGTACTGCTCCCGTGGTGATCCCCGCCGGCGGCAGCCTGCACGTCACCGCCGATGTGACTCTGCTGGGTCTGGATGCCTACGATAAGGCCAGCGACAACACCGGCACCTATGTGGAGGGCTATGTGTTCGCTAACGAGGCCGCCACCGCCGAGGGTGAGCAGGGCGACAGCCACTCCATCCCCGTGTTGGGCTACTACGGCAGCTGGACCGACTCCTCCATGTTCGATATCGGCAGCTATATCGCCTATGCCAACGGTCTGGAGACCCGCGCCCCCTATATGTATGTCTATAATGGTGACAATTCCGTAAACAATCAGGCCCTGACCATCAAGGCCGTGGGCGAAACGAAAGGCTACTACTTCGGCGGCAACCCCTTCGGTTTGGACGAGTTCTATGATGCCGCCCGTGATGCCATCAATCCGGAGATCAACAACTTCTACAAGATGTCCTTCACCGCCATCCGCAACGCCGCTGCTTCCCGCCTGACCATCACCGACGGCAACGGCAAGGTTCTCTCCAGCAGCGATCTGGGAGAGGTCTCCTCCGCCTTCTACTACAGCAGCGGTGCCACTTGGACCAGCACCATGTACACCCTGAACATGGGCGATACCCCCAACACAGCTGACGGCACCTACCTGAATGTGGACCTGACTCTGGCCCCTGAGTACTACGTCAGCTACGACAAGGACGGCAACGCCACCGTGGATTGGGATGCTCTGTCCGACGGCGCTACCATGCACTATGGCATGGTCGTGGATAAGACGGCTCCCACCGTCTCCAACGTGAATCTGGGTACCGACGCCAAGGGCAACAAGGTCCTGACCTTCACCGCCGGCGACGACCAGTATATGTCCGCCGTGGCCCTGCTGGACTACGACAAGGGCAGCGTCGTCAGCAAAGCGGCCGGTTCTCCCGAGGGCGCTGCCAAGGGTGCCAGCCAGAACTTCACCCTGTCTCTGGGCGATTCTACGGCTACCCATCTGCTGCTGCAGGTGTACGACTACGCCGAGAACTACGTCACCTACAAGCTGAACCTGAACCCCGATGAGTTGGCCGGTGATGTCACCGTGAAGCTCAACACCGAGGCCCTGACCCTCTTCAAGGGCAACGTCGCCAAGCTCACCGCCAGCGTGGAGCCCTTCGGCGTACAGCCCGACACCGTGACCTGGTCCTCCGACAACACCGACGTGGCCACCGTCAGCGACAATGGTCTCGTCACCGCTGTGGGCAAGGGTACTGCCAACATCACTGCCACCTCCGTGAAGGATCCCTCCGTCAGCGCCACCTGCGTGGTCACAGTCAAGGCGGTGGAGGTCACCCTGAACGGCGCTCTGCATGATGCCAAGGGCAAGGCTGAACTCTTCACCTGGGATCTGGGCAACGATGCCACTTGGACCGCCGGTTCCGAGCTGGAAGCCGGTTCCGTGAGTGCCACTACGCTGGATGCTGACAACAACACCCTGCTGCTGTTGGATGGCAACAGCTACAATATGCACGAGGTGGATCTGGCCACCGGCAAGAACCTGCACACTTGGAACGGTATCGACGGCGGCAACGGTAATCTCCCCCTGTTCGATATCGCTCACAGCTACCTGTACTCCGGTGAACAGAACGGCAGCAACATGGTTTGGATCTATGGCTACTATGTATCCACTCTGCAGCATCCCGATGAACTGGATGCCGGCGCTTACAGCTTCCAGCAGACACTGGCCACGCAGGACGCCAACTTCTTCACCGCCATTGCCAACATGGGCTATTATGATGTGAGAGTCGGCAGCACCCTTTGCCCCGCAGATGTGTTTGTCGCACTGGACGATGCCGGCAACATCTGGACGCTGGGATATGTCTACTACAACAATACGGTCGAGCTGTACACTCTGGACGATGTGGAAAAGACCACTCTGCCTGAACTGAGCTATCCCGGCTTCGACCAGTACGATTCCTCCATGTCCTCTCTGGTCTATGCCGAGGAGGAGAGCGGCGACGTGCTGTATCTGTCCTACTTCAACGGCGAGACCAACGACATCTATCGTCTGGCCTATTCCACCGACGACGGCGGCACCCATTACTGGGATGCCAGCCTGCTGGGCGACGTGGGCAGCGAGGTGTGGCCTGCCACTCTGTACTCCGCCGTTCCCGCCGCCTCCGGCGAGGCCGGTAACAACGCTGTCACCGTGAAGAATGCTCTGGGCGATGTGACTCTGGATGCCGCCTCCGCTATGGTGGAGACACAGGCCAAGGCTCTGACTCCTGCTTCCGTCACCGGCAGCCTGAACACTGCCAACGATGCGGGTACCGGCGCCGTCAAGCCCGCCGATGCCGAGACCACGACCCCCGTTTCCTCCATCACTGTCTCCGAGGATGAAAAGACCGTCACCGTCACCGTGGTTCCCAAGAACGACGATGTCACCACCAACGGCCTCTTCACCGTGGACTATGACGCCAGCGTCCTGACTCTGGCCGACGTCACCTTCGCCTCTCAGTACTCCTCTCACAAGGATGCCGACGGCAAGGTCACGCTGGGCTATGTGGATGTGGACGGCCTGAAGGCCGGTACCGCTGTGGCGACCCTGACCTTCACTGTCAGTGATCCCACCGCCGTGGATACCTCCACCGCCGTCACCGTCCACCAGACGGAGATCAACGATCAGACTGTGGACGTCACCGAGGCGCTCACCGCTGACCTCCATCAGGACACCAAGGTCGTGAACGCCAAGCCCGCCACCTGCACCGAGGACGGCTACACCGGTGATACGGTCTGCGCCGCCTGCGGTAAGGTCCTGGCTAAGGGCGAGGTCATCAAGGCTCTGGGCCACGACTACAAGGACGGCGCCTGCACTCGCTGCGGCGATAAGCAGCCCGGCGTCAACACCGGCGACAACAGCACCATGACCATGTGGACCATGTCCGCTGTCATGGCTCTGGCCGGCGCCGCCGTACTGGTCCTGCGCAGCCGCAAGGAGAAGTACGAGGGCTAACCCCTAAGTCTCCGCAGTATCATCTGCCATAAGATCAGCCCTCCGGCTTTCGCCGGAGGGCTGTCTTTCATGTATCCGCAGTACCATCGCCGGCAGGCGTGTTTGCCTTGATTCATCGATGGTACTCCACACACAAAGGCAGTGGGCTAAAGCCCGCTTCCTTTTCTCATTTTTTCAGTTCAAAGCTCCCGGCCCATCAAAACACCGCCACGATGCCGCTGACGTCATCGCCGGGTTTCAGCCGGGGATAGCGGTTGCAGCGGCTGTCCGCCGCCTCCCGCTGCCGCAGCTGCCGATACAGCTCCTGCAAGCACGGCTCCTCCGCTCCCAGCAGAGCCTCCCGCTGGCCGGAAAAGCCGTCGGAGAACAGCACCACTCGGGAGAGTTCTTCCCTCCGGTACACCCGATGAGTGCCGTGCCGGGCCGCCTCCGGGGCGAAGCCTGCGATCCAGTATCCTCCCGGCCGGTTCATCATCCGCCGGTGCCGCAGCAGCATCTCTCGCACCTCCGGCAGCTGCCGTGCCTCGATGACGTCGATACCTCGCTCCCGGTGCAGACGGCACATCTCCGCCACCACAGCGCCGTCCAGACGGCTCACCGCCTCCTGGGACACCAACTCCGGCCCACGCCCGTCCCGGAAGCGTACCCCGGCGGCGCAGTCCCCCAGCACGAATACCTCCACCTGCTCCCCCGTCTCCCGGAGGATCGCCAGCGCCGCCGAGACGCCCTCCGTCTCCGGCGGGACGCCGCAGCGCCGCCGAAGGGTCTCAATGCCCGCCGCCACCATGTGGGGCAGATCCTCCCCCTCTGCACCGACCACGGCATCCGCCAACAGGCGGACATACTCCCGCACCTCCGGCACACGGGGATCCTTCACCAGCGGTGTGGAACCGTCTACCACCATGGCGATGTCCTCTCCCAGCCGGATATAGTCCTGATTCTCCACTGCACCGGCACAGCAGAGCTGCTGTGTGATGTTCATGCCTTCTCCTTCCGTTCCGCCAGCAGCGTCCGGACAATGCGCTCCAGATAGTCGCCGCCCGGCTCCGTGGCGTCCACATACTGCATCCCGCCCAGGCTCAGCTCCATGCCCGGCGTCAGCTCCACATCGTCCAGATTCACCCGCAGGATAGGCTTGCCGCAGTGCAGGGCGTAGTTGATCTCATTGCGGACAAAGCCCGGCTGGATAGACTCATGGGAGGCAAACAGCAGCACCTGCCACGAATCCCGTATCTTCTCTGCGATGAACTCCCGAAAATCGCTGCCGGCCTCGATGCCGTCGTCGTACCACAGCCGGATGCCCCGCTGCATCAGCTGCTCCACTATGGGGTACACCCGATCGCTGTTGACGTGGGCATAGCTGACGAAGCAGTAGGGCTCTGCGCCCTCATAGGCCTTCGGTCCCCGCCCCGGCACAAAGGTCTTGGGCTTGGGCAAAGACGGCACAGATCTGCGCAGCTTCTCCATCTCTCCCTGAAAGTACTCCCGCTGCTCCTGCAGCAGGATCACCGTCTCGCAGTGGCGATAGTCCAGCAGCCGCAGGGCGTAGTCCTTCCGGGCGGAGCTCTCCGTGGCAACGGCCTTGTTGATAAGGCTGTACGCCTCGGCGTAGCGGCCCCGCTGGGCCACCACACGGGCCTTGGTGCAGTAGAACTTGGCATAGGCCGGGTCCAGCCGGATGGCATCCTCCACCGCTCGCTCCACGTCGTCGTAGTACTCTCTGCGCACCTGTTCCCGCATCTCTCCCCGGCTCTTTTCGCAGGTGTAGACGAACAGATGGGCGAACAGATGCAGATACCCTGCATTGTCCCGGTGCTGCCGTGCGTCCTCACGGGCCAGCTCCAGCAGCTCCAGCGCATCGAAGAAGGTCTCCGCCTCCAGCTGGAACAAAATCAGCAGATGGTGATAGGAGGGGTGTCCCGCAAAGCGTGGATTCTCCTCGAACAGCGCCTGTAGCTGCTGATAGTCCTTCCGATTGCGGTAGATGATGGTCAGGGCATAGAAGGCCCGGTAGGCCAGATTCTCCTCCCCCTCCGCCACCAGCTGCCGCAGCTGCTGCACCAGCTGGGCGTCCATATGCCGGGTGCAGAAGGCGGACAGATCTGCCTCGAACTCCCGTGAGCATTCCTCCTCATGGGCCGTCAGTGCGCTTATCAGCTCCTGCATGGCGCTCCCCCTCTCGCAGTGATCCTTCTCCCCGGATTCTACCACATCCGTCTCCGATTGGCAACCACGCAAAAGCACCGACGGCCCCACAGACCGCCGGTGCTCTCTGTCATTTTACCCCGCCAAACAGATCCCACGGATACGCCTTCGGCGGCGGACACGTCACATCCACCGGCTTCCCGGTGACGGGATGCCGGAAGCCCAGATGATATGACCACAGCGCCGCCGTACATCCGGGATCCTTGCTGCCGTAACGGATATCCCCCAGCAGCGGCAGCCCACGGGAGGCGAACTGCACCCGGATCTGATGGGTACGCCCCGTGTAGAGCTGCACCCGCACCAGCGACAGCTCCTCCGTGCGCCCCACCTCCTCATAGGAGAGCCGGGCCTCCCGGACGCCCTTACGCATCCGCTTCACCACATAGCTCTTGTTGTGGGAGGCGTCCCGGAACAGCAGATCCGTCAGCGTGGCGGCCGGCTCCTGGGGATGCCCCCGCAGCACCGCCAGATACTCCTTGGTGATCTCATGAGCGGCTATGGCCGCCGTCAGCCTGCCCGTGACCTCCCGTCGCCGGGACAGCACCATCACTCCTCC
>ERZ773241.1168-NODE-1168-length-26341-cov-4.792095_pt1 | contig 26341 bp, 30 predicted proteins | sample MGYA00580989_ERZ773241 | MGnify/ENA primary metagenome ERZ773241 (study PRJEB29015, sample SAMEA2737804) | human gut metagenome | biome: human gut; feature: human-associated habitat; material: faeces | place: China | collected 2012 ... | reverse complement strand
ATATACAGGGTATCTTCCTTCAAGGATTGGTCCACCTCCCAAAACTCCAATAGCCATTTAGTGTCGGTCCGTTCAAAGTTGATGATACGTTTGGAGAACAAGTCCAACACGTTTTTCTCGTGTACCGTTTGTTCTAACGCCAACCCCGGATAACCCCTAAACCCATATTGCCTAGCCCTCTCCACACCCTCTTTCAGATATTGGAATACCACACCGGAATCTTTTTCTTCCAGTATACCTACCATGATTCTTGGTGAACCTTTCCCGACTCTCCACGAAAGGTATATTTTATCGAAACATCTGTTCATGACTATGTAGTATTTTGCTTATTCGCGAATCAATGTATTTAACTATAAAACGTTTTCTTTCTTCCGGTATTTTATGACCTGAAAAATTTTCCGGCACATTCTTGTCTATGTGGAAAACAAGATCTTGTAACATTTGTTTGTTGTAAAGTAATTTTACCCTTTCTAAAACCTGATGCACTATTTCATAATCATCCAAAGCAATGGTATTGACCAACTCTATATGATTCAAGTTCTCATTATTCCACCGAATATCAGGTTTCCCCTTTTCGATGAAATGATCCATCTTTTGTTCGTCAGCTAACAACTCGCAGACCTTTTCATCAGACAATTCCCTGGCTAGGCTGCTACCGCTATCATAGATAGTGGAAAAGGTAGTCTTTTGCCGGGTTATGATTTTCTTCAACGATTGGATTGTCATTTTGAACTTGACGAAAAACCGACAGAATACCATCCATTTGACAATCCAATTGGACCTCTCATAGTGTTCGCAAAACCTGTCGAACACTTCGAAATACTCTGATTTCTTTACGACAAGTGCCCAATTCTCCGAATGTCTGTCCGTATTTCCGATGATTGCGTCAAATATGATCATCTCGATCACATCCCTCTTCAAATTCTCCAGTTGTACATTTTTCAAAGCACTTATTATTCGTTGGTAAGAATGTGCCTTCTTGAAATTTTCACTAAAATCAGGATACTTTTGTACAATGTACCGGTATCCGTCATGGTGCTCTTCCTTATCTTCTTCGATAATAGATTTAGACAAACAGCCTATTTTATCTTTAAAAGAAGCGACATCATAAATCAAGACATTGAACCCTAATGAACGTCCCAATTCGGAGGCTATGACTTCAGACCAAAACTCATATTTGTAATTCTTGAATCCTTTGTTTATGGATGTTTTGAAATAGTACTTCTTGTCATCGTCAGGAGAGATAGCGATAAACTTATCTCTGGTACCTCCTGTATGGACATGGACCTGCGTTTTCCAGTTTGATATATCAATATATTTTGCCATTCATTTCACTTTTTGCAAAAGTAATACTTTTATAATTGATAGTATCCTTTGTCTGAATATTTAAGGGTAATGCGCTCGCTTCGACAGATAAGGGAGAAAGAGTGGACATTTTTTTGTTGTAAGCTATTTCTCATACGATTTAAATTTTCATTAGAATCTTCATTTTTCTCCAATTAATATTTACACCTTATATTTTCGTTCAAAATCATACTTCCTAAACTCATGGTACGCTTGTTCCAATGTTTTAGAAGTCCTATCGCCTTCCGGTATATCCCAGCTTTTGGAATTATTGATACTATCATCCATGGCCATAGCCCCCCTTTCTTTCTCATACCGGCCAAGCCATTCTAAGATAACAGCCCCGTCTATCCGATCATAAACCTTTCCATACAATCCCTTTTTCGCCCGATTAAAACATAGCTTGAAATCATCAGGCTTAAAGAAATAGTATTCATCAATAATCAGATCAACTGTTTGTGCGACTTGCACCGCTCCGATCGATTTTCCGACATTGAAAAAATCTATCAAATCATTCAAGACTTTTACCATAAATCCACGAAGATGCGTCTCTCCAAATTCTTTGTTCATAACCGCTATAGAGCAACTTGGGCTATCAAACACGTCATTTACTGTTTTGGGCCGCAGACTGTTGTAATATGGCATCGGCAAGGTGCCCAAGATGCTCACGCTCGCGTCTCTTGTTTTCGGCATCAGTTCCGGAGGAAGTACGCCTGTTGTTGAGTCTATCTGTGACAACAGTTGTATTGCTTGTTGTTTGTCCATTTTTCTTTGCCATTATCTGTGAAACAATTTCATTAAACTTCGAATTAATATTCGTCACACTGAAGTTTTCCAATATCCATCCATCAGTGATTGAATCCAATAAGTACTTCAAAGCATTCAACACGCCTTGGTCGTCAATAGGTAAATTCTTCTTCTCCCGTTGAAATTTCAACTTCTTGAGCAAAGAAGACATATTTCCCGCATCTTTCGCACTCCAGTAATAGCTGGATGAGAAAAGAGCCTGATAGTGTTCCTCGAAAAGTTTCCTTGCTTCCGAGTTCAACGGATTAGGACGCTTTTTCGGTTTGGATGGTGGATTGTCCGATTGTGCCCCCAGTTCCGCCTCCCGTTTCTTCAACTCTTCTTCCAAAACACGTAAAGCCTCCTCCTTTTCCAAAAGCTCTTTTTCTTTTGCTTTGTCAACCCCCTTGGGGGGTGTGGGGGGGTATATTATCTAAGTCTATAGTCTTATATTCTTTAGTCTTATATAATATGCTTGGGTCTTTGCTAAGATTTTTACTTAAGTCTTTACTAAAGCGTTTGCTAAAGGTTTTACTAAAGTGTTTACTTAAATCATTTAAGTAATAAACGGGAGATTTTTCATTCCTTTTTCCTGACTCAAATATCAATAACCCCTTGCTCTGTAATCTATTCCTGCAATCGATTAAGGTAGGTTCAGATATACCGATCGATAGGATGATTCTCCTGTTGGGACATTCAAACGGATTTTCCCAACCCCGAATATTGCACTCACTTAACAAGAAGAAGTATAAGTACGCCTCGTTCGAAGAAAATTTGACGTTCTGTGATGTCTTCCAAAAAAGGTTTATGTAGTCTATATAGGTCATATTATACAGTCATTCTTTCAGGAATTCCCATCAAATCAAACAAAGTAGGAGCCTCGACTTCCATTTCAATCTCACGCAAATAAGTAAGGCTATCTTTCCAATAGTCATAATTAAGTTCCGTAGAAAGACCTCTACGGCCTAACTTGACAGCACAATAAGGGACGGTTCCAATACCACCAAACGGATCAAATACCAATTCGCCTTTGTTTGAATACCGTTCAATCAGCCTTTCAACGATGTCCAACTGAAGAGGGCAAATATGATTCTGTCGTTTCTTTTGCGACTGTTTGGTGTTAAGCGTCCGCATACGAACCACATCATCCCATATCCAATCCTTTTTGCTTACCGGATCAACGGCCATAAATGTCTTTGGCAGTTTCCCGTATGCATCCAGCTCTTCAGCAAATGAAACGTGCTCTTCATAGTTGTAGATATGTTCACGTTCGTAGTTACGGAACAAATGCCGAATCTTATCTATTCCAGCACCTTTCATATCTTCGTATGACAACAATGAATTGCCGGAAGACTTCCAACTTGCATGGGCATCGATCTGCCAACGGGCCAGCGAGTATTCGCTCTTGTCCTTCTTAACAGGCCGGTCGGCATAAGCACGTGAGGTATCGGTAGGCAACTTGCGAAATAGCAATACATATTCAGGGCATCCGACTCCCATCTTGGAACCATCCTTGCACATCTCGGTATAGCCCAAACGGTAGGTCTGGTTGTTTTCCCTCACCACATCAGTATCGACCGTAATGCGCCCCATATATCGGAAGCCATGCTTCATGTAATGAAATACAGTCATTTCGCTGAACGGATCAATAGTTGGCATACCATCCCCCGTGGCGTTGCCGAACAAAACACGATCTTTCACATGGATGCAGGCCAACCGACCCGGTTTCAAAATGCGCATTAACTCTGGTGTAAGATAATCCATCTGTTCAAAGAACTTATCGTTATCTTCATTGTGCCCAAAGTCATTGTATGTAGGCGTGTATTCGTAATGATTTGAGAACGGGATACTGGTTACGAAGATCTACAGAGTTACTTTCCATCTTCTGACATTCCAATACATTATCGTTATTGATTGCTTTCCACAACTTTCCGGATTTTTCTTCCCGACTGGCGAACATCCAGCGCATCATCTTTTCCTCGGCCTGCAAACCGAACAAACCGTTATGCCGGACAATATCAGTCATATTTGCGACCATTTCCCGGTGTTGTGCCCATTTCTGCATGAAGCTCTTAAATATTTCACCCTCGCTTTCGGCATAGACCAGATAGAGATCAACGGGATGCTGCTGCATAAAGCGGTATATACGGGCTATCGCTTGGAACTTATCGTTGAAGCGGTAGTCAATGAACATGATTGCTTTATGACAATGATACTGGAAGTTCAGACCTTCACCAAGCATCTCCGGTTTAGCTGCAAGGTATTTCAGCCAGCCATCTTTGAAGTCGGATATTACCTTGTCGGCTTCTTCATCGTCTTGTGAACCATAGACAGCCTTACAACCAGGAATCGCTTTGCATAGTTCCAGCCGTTCAGCTTCCAAGTCATGCCATAAAAGGAAATGGTCGTCCTTGTTTTCCGGGCGATTGATTATCTCTACCACACGGGCAATCTTTTCCTGCATGTTATCTCGGCGTTCTTTTGCCGCGTCAGCAAGTCCGAGAGCAGCCTCACGAAACATTTTCACCTGTCCGTCACGATCAGCTCCAGCCGTAGAATTGTCCACATTCACAATCTCTTCATGTACGCGGAGTTCAGGCAACTCATAGCCAGTATCCGGATAACCGAGGTCGGAAGGCTTGGTTAGGAACAACGCCCATGTAGATACCCACAACCAAAACTCTTTTTCCTTATGCGGATAAAGTGTCAAGTTATTCGCCTTCGTGCTGTCTCGCTGAAAGAATCGAGTAAGAGCCTGTCCGGTGTCCATCACACCAAGATAACCAGCATAATGTATAAGTTCCTTGTATCTGTTTGGCGAAGGTGTAGCCGTAGCGACAAACCTGTAAGGAACACCCGAGAACAACGGTAGAAACTCCTGATAGGTCTTGGTGCCGAATCCGCGCAACACGCTGGCTTCATCCAATGATGTTGCAGTAAAATAGGACGGATCTATTCTCACTCCATCCTCACCATCACGCACACGTTCGTAGTTTGTTACCATGATGTCGGTAGGACATATCATCACATCTGCTATAGTTCGGACATAGGTTACTTTCATGTGCAAGTGCTGTTCCGCTTGTGTCAGGAACTCGACCACCACACGCTTTGGGCAAACGATCAATCCCTTGCCTCCTTTATGGTTCAAGATTACCCGAAGTATTTCAGCTGGGTGACTGTCTTTTGCATACCGAAGCTGGAGAATATAGCACGGCATCCACCGGCAACCGCCCAACGAACGGTATCTTTTACATGAGGATATAATGTCGGGGTAATTTCTTCCGAATTAATTTCAAATCCTGTTTGATGGCTGATAGCCATCTTATTTCTTAGAAATTCTATATATTCCATTCAACTAAATCTTTTATGCTATCAATTTCTGACAAATCAGGTTCATATTCTTCTTCACCAGCTTTACTATCTGGTCGTGATACTCGCTTACGCCGTTACAGAAGGATCGGGACTGGACGATATCCAGTGTATTCAAGTTTACCTCTATCGTCTCCAATCGTTTTCCAGCCGTGTCCTTTGCCGACAATATCAGGCATTCCGGCCGTCTGTAGTATCCGTTCTGATATACGCAATGGTGCATGACCTTACCTTCCTGATAAAACTGGGTGACACTTTCCAAAGGGCGGATGATTATATCCTCTTCTTCGATTCTCAATCCGAAAAACTTTTCCATCCGCTCGTAGAAGCCGGCTATATCCTTCATTAACTTTTCACGCTTACTGATAGATTGTGCTCGATTCCTTTCCTGTCTCAACTTGGCTTCACGTTCCTGTTTTATCTTTAGTAGTTTATCATGTACAGTCTTCAGGTTCTTAGGGCAGACATAGTGGGCGTTACGCATATCTTTGCCGAAATAAGATAGTAAAGACATATAATCTTCCCACATAGAAGCGTCCTTAATGATGTAATGGTTGCGGTTGCAGATGTTGAACGACGGTTTATAGCGAAGTTGGGAAAAGCCAGTTTTATACATGTGTTTCAACATGGATATTTGCCCGGTCTTCAGACACAGTTCCACATCGTTTCCGCCTTTCAACAAGTCACGTATCAATTTTGACGGGGTTACATCCGGGAACCATCGATTCAGTCCCCGTTTTTTCAATTCCGGCAGCAGCTCTTTCCTTGGATAAAGCTCTCCATATATCGCATACAAATCACCGTAATAGTTATATGGATTACTTCCATATTCTCCTTTGATGCTGAGAGGTGAACTATACGCAAATCCGTTACCTCCCATATTAATCGGTCGGGCTATGATCGTACGTTTTCCGTCTTCACGAATCCACTCTTGAACCACTTCTGTAAAATCATAATACACCGGAGAAGTTTCCTTCCGAACATTTTTCCAGCATAGTATATGCCGGATCACCTGGAACCCGCCTTTCACTTGCAGGATGGACATATACGCCTCTTCACGGATCTTCTGCTTCCGGCTAACCTTTACGTCCAATTGATGATGGCAATAAGGGTATTCGATTTTGTCACCCAATTTATCTTTACTCGTATTGACCCACATCTTACCACATTCGGAACACCATAGCTCATCCTTACATTTGTAGGCAAAATGGTCAAACAGATGCTCTTTGGCCCAGTCTTCCTGTTCCTTCGTGATGGCAGGCAGCTTTCCACTTAACTCCGTCACCCGTTTTTCCAATTTCGTTCTCGGCTTCATATTAAAACAGACTCATTTGTTGGACATTTGCATCTGCTTTTTTCTTTGCAGGCTTCTTTTTGAGCAATCGGTATTGCTCTTCGGCCAACCGTTTGATAGCCGCTTCACGGGCCGCATTCTTGTCCTCCTCCGTCAACTCTACCTTTTGATTGGAAGAAATAGAGCAACCGGAAGAAACTTTTTCTATCTTGATATCCCTTTCATCATAGTAGTGCACGGCCAGTCCAAAGACTTCCGAGTCACTCATTGCAACAGCAGTTCCTCGTTTACGAGCCTCTCCTAAAATGTAACGGCAGCATTCATCAATACTCTTATTTGGATTGGCAAACTTTGGTGCAAACAGGGTATCTTCTTCTGCTCGTTGTTTCAAATAATCAGCAATTATGTCATTAAAACTTTTAACTTGTCCCATCTTGATTCCTTTTTTATTGCCTTCTCTGTGTAATGTTGATTTTTAAAGGCACGCTCCAAAAGGAGCGCACCAAAAGATTAAAGTTTAAAAGCTGAATGCTGCCACCGCCCGAACCCTGTGCCTGCCGTACTTGAGGTGGTTGCTCGTGTAGCCATTGGAGAAGTACACGCTCCATGCGGTGCTCTGGCTGTACTCGGTACTGGACCAATACCACGCCGAGCCTAACGGTTCTGCGCCTATGTATTCAAGCGCATCGTTTATGCTGTCTTTGTAATGCGCCATTAGGTTGAGTTGTCCCAACGAAGGGATGTATTCGCCATCTTCCAGCAGATTTTTCAACTTTGGATTTCTGGCTACAAGGCGTTCCGTATTGCCGCGTCCGTCAATGTCAAACAGCGCATCACATTCACGTTCGTAATATGTCCCACTTCCGGATTCTTCACGGCTATCATCGTCAAGCAATTGTACGCTATCATGCTCCGTCAGTGAGATTGCAAATGACATGTATCCGTGCTTCAACCCGATGTATCGTACACAATCTTTGGAGTTATCGCCGGTAAACGGCTCTGCGTGTCCGTCTTCGTAGATTAGATACAGTCCGCTGGCGTGCTCTACTTTGTCATCTTTAGATGGTTCGCGGTCGTTACATACGGGTTGGCCACTCTTGGTGATCGCCGGCATGATTGCCGACAGGTTTAAATTTTTGATGTTAACATTCATTGTTTTTAAATTTTAGGTAGTTATAGATGTATTAATGTTTCGTGTCTTGATTGATTTCCTTTTCCAGTCTGTCGATCAGTCTTTGATGTTTGGCAGCCACATAGTTACAGTGTATTGCCAAGTTCCTGTCGCGTTCCTTTTCGAGACGCTTTATTTCTTCTAATTTCCAGTCTTTTTGCATGATCATATATTTTTTATTCCGATGTTAATAACTCAACCTCTGTACAACGAACCCACAGACGGCGGTCTAAACAAACCTCATTGGTACTTCGGTTTATGTCGACAACTTTTCTTGTTTTCTGTTTGTATTTGACAGATGAACCTATTTTACATTGAGTTTTGAAAACATTGATTTTCATTTCTTGATTGCTTTTTTGAGTTCTGAAATAATATATTTGCCGGGAGAGTGCAGCCGAGCTCCTCCTCGTTCAGCAGCTTGGATTATGGTCCAAATGGGATGCCCTATTTCTCCATTGTTCGACAATTGGCAAATGATGTTGAACTCGTCTGGAGGGATAAATAATCTGTTCAGCCTGTTGGTCAGTCCTTCGAAGTTTCTTTCTATCCCATCTGTATTGGAATCTTTAGAAAAAAGATTATTTCCGCATCCTCCATTTCCCCCTGCGGGGGATAGAGGGGGAGGATACTTTTCTTTACTTTCTTTTTCTTTACTTTCCTTTTCTTTTCTTTTATTGCTATCATTTCCCGTAGCATTTGCTATAGCTTTGCTATCATTTTCGATAGCATTTGCTATATTTTTGCTATTTCCCCACCTTTTTTCAAGACCTTTCTTTCCAGCTTCAGCTTTTTTTCTACTTTGTTCGTCTTTAATCTCCATTCTTTGTTTGAAACTTTCGGAGTAGAAGTACTTACCGTCATCGGTAAAGACAAATAACCCAAAATCTTCAACGACTGATTTTATCAGGGAAGCGTCTTCACGAAGGTCAAAGGCTATCATGTTATAATCTTTGACACTCGTGTATTCCGGTTCTTCCCTTAATCTTTCAAGGATCATAAAGTAAACACCGTAACCGGCAGCTTTATGCCGCATTCTAAGCCGTATAAGTTTGTCAGAGTTTCTTGCATTGCTATCATGGGGAAAGTAGCTTGTCAACTCTTTCCTTGTTGCCATATCATAAATTCTTCTCCACTTTATCAATATCCTGTCTTATTGAGTCTAAGCGATTCCTTCTCGTAACTAAGCAGGCTTCGAAGTGAATCCAGTTGATGCGTGCAAGAAGCATTGAGTCGGTCCAATCGGTCGACCAGATAGCATTCGTCTTCCGCGATGCTATCCAGTAAGGCATTCTGCACTTTGGCCGACAGGCAATTTTCTTTCGCTATCCGGATGATCATGTTCTGTATCTCGTCAGACTTTTTCTTCCGGAGTATTTTTTTTGCCTCTGCGAGCATTTCGCCGGTACGCATCATGTAGACCATGATGACGGATATGCGCTCTTGTATTTCCGCCGGATTGTTCGAGCAGGTGGTGTTTAGATAATCGCTTATTTCTTTTATCTCTTTCTCCATCGTCATACGTTGTTTAAGTACTCATTCACAACTTTCATAAATTCGCCGATCGAACGGACAACGACATATTTGGCGCCGATCCGACCAAACTCAGCTTCGTATTCCTTCTGGTGTACGGATTGCCTGTTTTTGCCGGCCTTCAACTCGATCCCCATAAACGGGTGTTCTTTATTTGGATATAGCAAAATGAGGTCCGGGACCCCGGCTCTGACACCCATTTGTTTAAACTTCGCCGCCTCGACTGCATTGCGATAGCCTCCGTTAGGAACGTGTATCAGCAAGTGTCTGAGGTTCGCATATTGCAAATCGAACCATCTGACTATTGACTTTTGTAATTGATCTTCTATATGTCTCATTCGTAATCGTAATTATCGTATTCATCCGGTTCATAGTCCGGTATGTCGTATCCAAAATCCATCGAACTGTTTCCTTTCTCATCCTTCATCCATCGGTGTTACAACCTTGTCACGTCCGGTCTTGTCTACGATGATCTTCTTTCCCGATACGGTGATTTCCGTCTTACATCCTTCAGGTAGGGACTGGAAGAATTTACGGACGGATGGATTGTTGGCGTCGGCTGTTTTATCCGTATTTTTGTCATCTTCGGCATCATACGGGAATATATCCACGAGTGCGGTTTCGGTAACAGAAGCGATTTCGTAATCGGCCAAAGTATCCTTCATTCCTTTTTCCAGCACTTAGATAGCTTCTTTCAAATTGGAGGCTTGTGTCAGCATCTGTGCAGCTGTTTTCTTTTCAGCTCCGCTTTTCTCGTCGAGCGTAATAAAGTAGACTTTGATCTTATAGAAGCGGTCGCCATTTTCATTGAAGAATATCTCGGACAACTTTGCCCGTTTGATGTCTTTTATCACAAACTCACCGCTGATAAAAGGGGTTAATTCTTCGATGATACGAGCCTCTGCTTCTGTAAACGACAAGGCATCAACCAAATAGGGCTCCGTCACTTTCTTTTGCTTTCCGTCCTCCATTATCTTTTCATAGGAGACTTTACATTCAAAATATGTACTTGTCATAATTATATGTTTTTTAAAAATTTCCACCTAAAACCTCCTGCTTGTCTGTATTTTCCATTGCATACTCTAGATATGTTCTGGTGTTTTATTCCTGTTAATTTAGCAGCCTGCAATATTGATTCAAATTGTCTTATAATATCCCCTTTATTATCAATCTGAATAACAGGTTTACCAGTCGCAAATTTCTTTTTTAAAATATCTCTTCTGTGTGTCTGGTTTTCAGAAGAGCTGCACCATTCTATATTTGATATATTGTTATTTGTCTTATTTCCATCAATATGATTTACCTGATTTCTGAAAATATCATGAGGCAGGAATGCCTTAGCTACTAATCTATGAATAAGAAAACGTTTATATCTCCCATTCTTAAATAGTGTCACTGTTAGATATCCTTTATTATGTTTGCTACATAATAAAATTCTGGTATTTCTTTTATATTTTCCGGTTCCCTTATTTTCAAATATCCTTTTCTTGGACCTAACTCTGCCCATATTAGAAACTTGATATAGTCCTTCATATCCGGATATATCTTTCCAGATTTCTTCCATAAGAAAATATGATTAAAAATTTGACAATAGACAATCAAAACAATCCTTGTGAGGGCTGCTTGAATGATAGTTTTTGCAGAACTCTGCAAATGCTTCAAAAAGTCCGTTGGATAAGATGAAGTAGTAAGCCTTGTTTTTGGCGTTCTTTTCTATTTCAAACTTTTGATAAGATACAGTTTTCGCACTGTTGGGCGTAGATTGAACATTACTATTATTCACGTTCGCTCTAATACTTCCTGTTCTTGGCATTTTAGGACAAGTATTTGAGTATAGAATGAAGAAAGGCTGTCGCCTCCCGTTCCGCCAAGAACAGTACACACAGCATGAGCAGTGGGTATCCAATGGGAGTGACAGCCTTATATCTTTGTGATATACGCTTTCAAATGAGCATAAAAATATACCCATTTACTCAAGCTAATATGTCTTGTTCTTGGCGTGAACACCACAAAGATACTATTCAAATCACAAATACCAAACATTTCTATAATAATTTTTAATTCAACATCTTTTGTGGGACGGGGCGGAATCGAACCGACCTGACACTATGGCTTACGCAATCACTCCCTTTCGTCCCAAAACTCCCCTCTGCATATCCTCACGGACGGCAAGGGGAAACTAACCTAAACTAATACCATGCAAAACATACTATTCGACTATTCCCAGACTTTCCAATCCGGAATGTATTCGTAATCATTCATTTCAAGCTCCTTTCTAATTTACGGGCCATCTTCCTGCATCTGCGGGCTACATCCAGATCGACCGGCTTAGAGCAGTTGGCGTCTATTAGTACTTGCGACCGACTGAGCAGACCTATGATTGTTTTAACGTCTGTTTTACTTATCCTGTCTTCATCCTCAAGTCATGGAACCTCTATCTTGTCGAAGTCAATGCCGTGTTCGTTCATGAAGTTGCCGAGAGCGATAATATTTTCACGGGTTGTTGTGACCTTGAAGGCACGAGTTAGAAGTTCCGGCTGTGCCGGCACAGGCTGTTCTTTAGGCTGATCCATAAAAGAAGGTTGCCCATTCATCCTTTGATTAGCCGTATTAAAAGGATTGGGTTGGCTAACTTTGGGTTGTTCTGCTTCTACTTTCTTACGTGCTTCTTCCTGTTCTTTTCGTTCCTGTTCAGCTTTGATACGTGCTTCTTCTGCTGCTTGGGCACGTTCGCGTTGTTCCTTCAGACGATTAGCATACTGGATGGTATTGCCAATGTTCATCGTGTCCATATAGTATGTGCGAAGTACGTCAAAATCATCACCGCCAAAGCCTTTAAGCGTTTCAAGATCTTCGTCAACCTTAGCGAAAACCGTTTCAATGTCTGCTTGTACCGCTTTCATGCTTGTGGACTTGTTAAGCCATTCCTGCTTGAAGATTTTCCGAAAGTCGATCAGATTCGTATTTCCATCGTCGAAGTAGGAACGGATAACGGCAAGTTTCTTGTCTTTATACTGCTGTTCGTTCTGCTTGACTACCGTGTCAATCTTGGCAGAGCATTCGCCAATCAATTTTACGGTTTCAGCCACAACTTCCTTGAACTCCCCGAAAGGTTTCATAAATTCCTTTTCGATTTCAAGACGTTTTGAGTTGAGAAGTTTGGCCGCCTTGTTGAGAGCAGCTTTATCTCTCTTTGCCTGGTCGATATTGTCATCGTTATAGTTTGATATATCGTACATGGGAAGAGTTGATTTTACCATGTCTCTGATTTGGATCGCATTAGTAGTAAGGCTACCTAATGTTTTTTCACTAACTACCAGTTCAAGGTCGCTTTCTTTTATTGTTATTAACTGCTGTGTTTTCATATTGGGTTTAATTAATTATTTTATCTATCAAATCGTTAGCAAGGCGTATACGCCTATCCATTTCCGCGAATATTTTTTCATCCGGCAGGATACGGACGATGTGTATCGGATCGGATTGGTATGGATTATAGACAATGAAATATACCTCTTTCGCCCCTGTACACATCATGTGTGCCATGCACTGATAGAAGTATTCATATTTTACGCTTAATAGGGATGCGTTGTCATAAATCTCGTTCTTGTAGCGCATGAATGTTGCCTGGTTGGGACATTTTATTTCCAGACAGGACTTTATGCCGGTGTTCTCGTCGTAGTAAAAACCGTCTGGACTGCTGGCAAAATGTGGAATGGTAGGATGTTTGCACGAACCGACCTCCACAATATGCAGACCGGATATTTCGGCATACAGGTTGCGAGCATCCGCCTCTTGTTCGTTGCCCCATCGTATCGCCTTGCTGGTCACTTCCGTTTGCTTGAGATATTCGGCAAACTGGCTATCGTCATTAACGATAGCCGGATTCATTGCCCTTTCTGATGCTATTTGATATATGTAGCTTTTCCCCGTTTCAGAAAAGATGTCCGTGCGCCCGCTTTTCATTAGTAAGCCGACATTGCTGCCTGTGATATTCCCATGACGGGCGCGGAACCAAGCTATCGTATGCTGTGCTGCATTATCAATCATAACAGGGTTTTTTGTGAGGGTTGTTTACTATCCGTCTCTGCTTTTTCAGCCGGGTATGGTTGCTGTTCTTCCATTTTTTTTTGGACGGCTGCTTTGCTTGCCAGATCGGCCAGCTTGTTTTTGGGCTTGATTTCTTCATATTCGACATCCTGTATGTCGTCAGCTTCTTCTTTAGTCAAGAATCCCATGCTGATTTCAGGACAGTACATACGTTGCCAGAATGCAGCAGCACGATAAGTAAGCATAAGGCTTGGCATTGTAACCCACTTGCTACCGGTTTTTGTATACCATCCTTCCTTAATTGCCGTTTCAATCGTTATAGGATCGGATTCAAGTGTCTCCCCTGTAGAAAGTTCAGTTGCGTAGGCAATACATTCAATGTTGTCAACATCTGTACCGTCAAACTCTTTTACCACTATGGTATTACGCTTAGCAACATTATCCCAAACCGTTTCGTTATATTTGATCTTTCCGACCTTACCGAGACTTCGTTTTCGGTATCGTAGGGATGAATATTTACCACTCATGTTGATGGTAGCAATAAGGAATTTGCTCGACCATGAGGGGTTGCCCTTGACAATGTAAAGGTTTTGCATGACCATCAGCGAATTCACGCCCATACGTGTTGCCATATCAATCGCAATCACACAGTTGCCAACATTGCCTTTATAGGCTTCTGGTACGATTGTGCTTTCCGTGTACATCTTTGCCATGCGTTGCATGACCTCGAACTGTTTCACTATCTGTCCGACCGGAGTAAGTGCAAATTCGGCAGCTTGTTTTGCCTGGGTAATCTGCAGTTCTGTTGTTTGATTTTCTTGTCCCATGTCTTTTATTATTTAAAGTGTTTGTGGATGCTAGGGAATCGAACCCCTTTCTTCCCCGGTCGGGGACGCTTTACCATTAAGCTATGCGCCCTGTTGCCGGTCTTTCCCGGCTGTCAAAATGTTAAAAATATATTGACTGCCTCCCAGCGGTAATTGTTCCCGGATAACCTATCAAAGTACACCGGGATGTTGTTTGAAATAATAAATAGAAACAAAATAACCGGTCTCTCACCGGACGCTGTCCTTTAACAGCGGAGTTGATTAATTAAACATTGATTATTAATACTCACCCTACCGTGCTCCTGCCTACCGGACCATTGCAAATGTCAAGGTCTACCACTTTCAAGATTTGCGGTTGCCGGTCTGAAGCTAGGTTTGCACCTCGGATGCTCAGTTTTTCTTCTATCGACCGAACACCTCTTTGAATTTGTTGTCTAAAGCATTAAGTATTCTAACTCTTATTGCCGGATTACAACTTATATTATCAATCGAATAGATTCTAGCGAGAAGCTGTTCTCTTGAACCGCAGAAACATCCACAAGTATAAAAAGGAGCAATTTGGGGGTAATTGTGTTTATACCACATATGATTAGTTCCTTTTACCGCCACATAGTTTTTAGTGACTACGAAATCGTAGGTTGTTTCTTTATAACCCGGTGTGTTAGGGTTCCCAGCTGCGCTACGGCGGACATCCCAGTTGCTATCCTTAGCCAGTTCAGTTAACATCTCTACTGGTGTGTTAGGGTTCCCGGCAGCGCTACGGCGGACATCCCAGTCGCTATCCTTAGCCAGTTCAGTTAACATCTCTACTGGTGTGTTAGGGTTCCCAGCTGCGCTACGGCGGACATCCCAGTCACTGTTTAAAATTTCATTCTTAGTCATTCTCTATATAATTTAGATTTGAATATTAATCTTACCAATACATAGTTGTATTTTCCCATTCCCTCTGATATACATCTTCGGGATCTTCCGTATCTTCAAACCCGTCGAAGTCTTGCTCCCCGTCCGGATCTATAATGTAGATATCCCTTACCATCGCTTTTCTTTGAAAAACAGGTATGATAAATACGCCATACCCGGCACGAATAGCCAATATGACGGATTGAAGAACGCGCCGATAAACAGCGTGAATGTCATCAGCAATGAAGCTGTGAGCATGAACAGTTGAATTGCTTTCATATATCGTTGATTTTTAATTTCAGATAAAGAGCCGGAGCGGTCTTCCCAGAAAGCTCCGGTAACATATATAATTCTTTATTTATACCAAAAGACACCTCGCTATATCCTCACGGACGAGAGAGGCATAAACCAAAATTTGTTACAAAATACAAAGTGGAGGATGCTGTATTGAACAGCATAACGAATATGAAAACGGCTACAGACATATTCGTTACCACCTGTGAACCTCCGTTTATATTAATACTTTACATTGTTAAGCATCTGTTTAAGTATTGAATATTTAGCTCTTAGATCATTGTCTTTATATTGTTGTTCTATAGGAACCGCCTTGACATTATTCATTATTAAATCTGAACATTTTATAGCTTGCTTGATTGTTTTTAATAACTCATCATATCCGTATTGGGTCTGATCTTTTGGATTTAAAACCGTATAGCCATCTCCTCTAACATTCTTAATGTATATCTTTTCACTCTCAAGTAATTGCCAACGGAGAGTATCAACTAATGTCATGTAAGAAAATTGCTGCATCTGCAAACCCTTTATGAAATCTTCTGTAGTTTCAAAGTCATCGATAATGAGTTGTTTAAGACCGAATTTTTCTTTTAGCCATTCATGAGAGATTAGTTTCCCATCTGAATAATTATTTGCGATATCATCTAAAAGAGATACCCAAGCGTCTGAATTTACTTCTATTTGTCTCATGTTTTATAAATTGATTATTTGTGGCGCACATGGAATCGAACCATGTTAAAAACCGTTGCGCCTGCCGTCTGAACTAAACTGGACTTGACTCTACTATACTACACTCCGCTAAACTTTACTTTACTGAAATTGCGCCTTTAGGGGAATCAAACTCCTATTAAACCATTAAGGCTCTCGTTTAAACTTGACTTGACTAAACTTCACCGCACTAGATCTTACTATACCAGACTATACTTCACTTCAAAGTGCACCTCACAGAAGAATCGAACTTCTGCTTGTTCCAAATGAGGTGTCGTGTTTACTAGACTTGACTCCATCTGACTATACTATACAGCACAATACTTCACTATACTTATTTAATAATTTCAAATTTCCCATACAAACTCCGATATGTCCCAACGCCATACCGTTGCCCTGCAATATCAAAAAGTTCTTTTATGTCTTTCTCGTCAAGCTGTGACTCGTCATAATAACATTCTACCGTTGTACTCCATTCCGGTATAATAGCACGGGTAGTTGTTATCTTGACATTCTTGATTCCTACGGCACGGATATCAACATAACCCCCTATTTCGTAAAGCTGATCCGGAGTCTTGTCTTTGTCTTTAAAGTCCAGTGGACAATCGGAGAAAATTCTAAAGCTTCGCTCGAATTTCTTACCTAATTTCCGTTCTTTCGCAGCACTGATAACAGACTGCTCGAAATGCTGTGAAGGAATTATATATACGCCATTGTTCATGTACAGAGAAGATAGAAATTTGATCCGGGATATCTCCATCAAATCGTCTTCTGATTTTGTTCGTTTAGAGGTTAGAGGTTTCAACAATTTTGAATACTCATTAAAAGGGTTTACTGTTTGAGGGTTGTTCAGCATCAATGCTGTTGTTCCCTTTACTTTAAATTTTAATACTTTCATGATCTGTACTTTATTAAATATTTTATTGGAATTGTACCCGGCAGCCGATCCGATCGACAGCTTCACGCCTTCAAAGCCGGGTTATATCTTGAAAACTGGATAGGTTAACCAACGTTTGATTCGTAACACCTAAAGGATGTTCCAGCTTTATAATACTTTCGCATTGTCGCATAAGACTTGATGAAAAGAACGATTAAACTTCATCGTGAGCTGGAAATATCTTTCCTCCCTCCATTTTGCCTTATACCGCCTTGTCGCTATCCCGATACCTCTTACGTGTAACCTATGATAGGATCAAGGACTTTCATTGTAACCATGTCAAAGAACGTTTTTGTGGGCATCCGGGATTCGAACCCGGTCAGGAACGCTTTCCTTCACCAGCCGAACGCTTTCAGCTTATGCCCTGTATTTGTTATTTTATCCTGCCTTTTGTTATCAGCCTGTCAAGGTTGTCAAGGCGATAAAATTTCTTGTTCCCCCCAATGCTGTACACTTCAACTTCTGGGATTACATCTAACTGATCTCGAAGGAATCTCACAGAGACGCCCAAATAGGCTGCTGCTTCTTGGGTAGAGAGCCATATCTTGTGGACTAACTCAACTTTCCCTGTTTTTTTCTCTCTTGCCATGATCCATTATTTTAATCGGGTTACTGATATACTGTCTACTCTTCCAGCTACGGATGTCCTAAATAGATATCCCTTCTTTTTTAGTCTAGTCGCCGCATATACTACGCTTCTGTCTTTTATATCCTTTCTTGCTATTTCGACTGTTTCACCTACAGGTATCGATAGTAATGTTTCTGATACTAGAATCTTTTTTTTGATAATAGCTTTGTTCATGTTTTATATTTTTCTATTTTTGCTTATTACATTATTTAGTCGCTTCTGTAAGTTGATTTGTTCAACTTGACAATGCAAATACAGTGAGGATTCTCACAAATTAGGTATATTTATGGGAGAAATCTCACTATGTAAACTTTATTTAACATTGTATATTATGGATACAAAAGGAAGGATTCTTTATTACGCTGATATAAAGGGGGTTAAAGTGTCTGTATTGGAGAGACAATTATCTCTTGGTAGGAATTATTTTAGGAATACAGCGAAGGTGTCAGTAGAGGCGGTAGTTAGTTTTTTATCTGTATATAGTGAGGTATCTCCCGAATGGCTTCTTACCGGAGAAGGTGATATGTTGAAACAGTCTCCAGTCCATGATACTACTGATAATATTATCCCGTTGTCCCATCCCAAGACCCCAGACAAGATATACCCTATGTCAGAGTTTAATCTTTACGATATAGATGTATCTGCTGGATTAAGCCGGCTATTTTCGGAGGATGGAGATAGAAATAGGGCTTATTTGGGTAAGATATCTATTCCTAATATGCCGAAATGCGATGGAGCCGTAAAAGTAATAGGTGATTCCATGTATCCGCTACTTAAATCCGGTGATATAATCGCATACAAGGAAGTGCATAGCATAGAATCTGTGCAATACGGCGAGATATACATATTGCAGATAGAGAACGATTCTGATGTGTCTGTTGTGGTTAAATACGTGAAGAAGTCAAGTGAGGGAAATGAATACTTGAATTTGGTTTCCTACAACAAGGAGCACGATCCGAAGGATGTTAAGAAAGAGTCAATAACCGCTATGGCACGTGTTATATTGTGCATAAGGCAGTTTAGTATAATGTGATAGGTGGGTCGGAATAGCATTATTGATTCGGGACTTGTTTATTCCTCATTTTAATCATGTTTAAAGATATGGTCTATTACCTTTCTGTTCGCTTCGTCTACTTTCTTATAATCGAATTTGATATATATAGATGTTACCTCCGATCCTATGCTATGTCCAAGAGCTTCACTGATCGTTTCTTTTGGGATATCGATAGATGCGGCTATTGTGGCCCATGTGTGGCGGGACCAGTAGGAAGATAGGTCTTTAAAAAGAGGTTCTCTTACTTTTTTCCCGCCTCGCCCAACTCTTTCCATATTTCCTATTTCTTTCAATGCTATCCCCATTCTGTGTAGAAAGTTTTTGTAATCCTTATATTCATCCATTATATTTAGAAGATAGTTGTTTCCTCTGTAGCGATTGATTATTTCCATTGCTTCTGGTTCTATCTTTATTGAGTACAACTTTCCGGTCTTAGCCCTTTTATATTCCAATCGTCCGTTGTCTATAGAATCTGGCTTGGCAAGAAAAAGATCTGCTGCATTAATCCCGATCAAATAGAACATGAGCATAAACATATCTCTGTATCTTACCTGATATTCCTCACAAGGATAATCTTTTAATGTCTGGAGCTGCTCAACACTAAGAGATCTCTTCCGGGTTTCTTCTTTTTTGATTTTGAATTTACGAAAAGGATATAGTGTGGTGTATTCGTTATCTATAGCATAATTGAATACCGATCTGATATTTCTTAGATGGATGGCATAGGCATTTGTTTTCATCCCGGATTTGATCATCCACATTTCAAATCGCTCAAGCCATTTTTTATCAATAGTTTCGAATGTCGCTTGTGGATCGTAGCGATTAATTTTATTTTTTGTTGTGGTATATACTGTTTTTGTCCCTTCTTTCTGCTTACTTGATATAAACTCGTCAAGGTAGTCGACAAAATATCTTTGGATAGGTTTCGGATTTTTATCCATCTCTTTATTTAGGACTTCGCTGTTTAGCAGATCCCTTAACTTTTTATCCGTTATTGACCCTTTAATCGATATGAATAGTTTTTCAACTTGATTAAGCATATCTGCCAGTGCGATATTCTTCAATTTGAAGTTGGATTCCTTTTTTGTGAATGCTCCATCCTTGAATGTAGAATCAGTGCCATAATATCCTGTTCCTAGATATAGATAGGATTTATTGAATATTCGTAATGCGATCGGATATTTACCGTCTTTCCTCTCTCTTCTCTTATCCAATATGATAGTAGCTTTCATGTGACTAAAAATTTGACTTATTATTTGACTTAGTTTTTAAGTCGTTTTACGCTACAAATGTATGTTTTTTCCGAGTAAAAACAGTTATATGGAATAAAAAAAGGTGTTACTTTTTATTGTAACACCTTGATTATCAGTTTGAGCGGTAGGCGAGGCTCGAACTCGTGACCCTCAGCTTGGGAAGCTGATGCTCTACCAACTGAGCTACTACCGCGTTGGATGGTGCAAAAGTATACAAATCTTTTATTTTTTACTACCTTTGGCTCAAAAAAATTAGAATAATTTATAGGAATGGAAAAGCTAACGCTGATAAAGGTGGGAGGAAAGATTGTGGAAGAAGAGGAAACACTTCGCAATCTGTTGAATGATTTCTCGCAGGTAGAAGGATATAAAGTGCTGGTTCATGGGGGCGGACGTTCCGCTACGAAGCTGGCTGCACAATTGGGTATCGAGAGTAAGATGGTGGGCGGTCGCCGGATTACGGATGTTGACATGTTGAGGGTGGTTACAATGGTTTACGGGGGACTGGTCAATAAGAATATTGTCGCCGGCCTTCAGGCCTTAGGTATAAATGCGTTGGGACTGACCGGAGCGGATATGAATCTGATGCGGTCGGACAAACGTCCGGTGGGAGAGGTGGACTACGGTTTTGTCGGTGATGTGAAAGAGGTGAATGCGGATCTGCTGGCATCCCTGATTCATCAAGGTATTGTTCCGGTATTGGCTCCCCTTACACACGACAAACAAGGACATATGTTGAATACCAATGCCGATACGATCGCAGGAGAAGCTGCAAAAGCTCTGGCAAAACATTTTGAAGTGACTTTGATGTTCTGCTTTGAAAAGAAAGGTGTCTTGAAAGATGAGAACGATGATGAAAGTGTGATTCCCGAAATAGACCGTACGGCTTTCGAGCAGTATGTGGAAGCGGGTGTGATTCAAGGGGGAATGATCCCTAAGCTCGAAAATTCGTTTCAGGCGATCGATGCCGGGGTTAAGCAGGTGATTATCACGCAGGCTTCGGATATTCATTTGGGGAAAGGTACACGTGTCTTTTAATGTGTTACTAAATTTGTTGCTAATATTATGTTTTGCAACAAATTTGGGTTGTAAAATGATAATAAGTAAAATTGTTTCGTATATTTGTGGTGTAAATAGTTTAAGTGTATTTTTTAAGACGAACGTTGGGATACTGTACAGGTCTGTTTTTGGGTAACTAATTTGCGAAGGAATATATAACAATATACCTGTACAAAATAGAAGGGGGAGCTTGGGAGAGTTTCCCCTTTTCTGTTACCTTTGCTTCGTGTAATAAAAAGGCGATGGAAAATAGGAAAGTAGTTGTGAATATTCGGAACGTCGTGACCCGTTTGCCGGAACTGCGTTTTGAAGAACCTCTCAATTGGATAATAGAAGAGGGACAACAATGGGGTGTTATCGGGTCGAACGGTGCGGGCAAAACATTGATTGCTGACGTCATGCAGCGTAAATTTGCATTGAAGGAAGGCGAAGTTGCTTTCGGGTACGAGGAAAATGTCAGTAATATAGTGAAAAGTATAGCATTTAAGGATATTTACTCCTTGGCCGATTGCCGTAATTCTTATTATCAGCAACGTTGGCATTCGACTGAAACGGATGAGGTCCCAACAATAGAAGATATATTAAAAGAAGATGCGGGATCGGAAGATTATCATAAAGTGTTATCTTTGTTCGGCATAGAAGAGCTTTTGCCAAAGAAACTGATCTTCCTGTCCAGTGGTGAGTTGAGGAAGTTTTTGATTGTTCGTACGTTATTGAAGCATCCTCGTGTCTTGATATTGGATAATCCGTTTATCGGATTGGATGCTCCTTCGAGGGGTGTTCTGGTGGAGATGTTGCAGCAAATAACGAAGTTGAAATGTGTGCAGGTGGTTTTACTGCTTTCTAATCCGGACGATATACCTGAAATGATTACACATGTCTTACCGGTCAAGCAACGCAAATGTCTTCCTGTTTACAGCCGAGAGGAATTCCTGAAGCAAACGGATCTGATAGCCGATTTATTCCCATTCGAAGGAAAGGAAGATTCCGTTCGGAGCGGGGCGTTTTCACTTCCGGTCGGGGAACAGAAAGAACCTTCCGCTCATCTCGTTACTTTCAGGATGGAACATGTTTCGATCAAGTATGGTAACCGTACGATTCTGAAAGATCTGGATTGGGAAGTGAGAAACGGGGAGAAATGGGCGTTGTTCGGTCCGAACGGGGCTGGCAAATCGACTTTGTTGAGTTTGATTTATGCCGATAATCCGCAGTCGTATGCCAATACGCTTTATCTTTTTGATCGTAAACGTGGTTCGGGGGAAAGTATCTGGGATATAAAGAAGCGTATCGGATATGTTTCCCCGGAAATGCATCTTTTCTATATGGAGAATGTGCCGGTATTGAATATCGTCAGTTCCGGATTTTTTGACTCGATCGGGTTGTTCAGGAAATGCACGGAGAGGCAGCAACAGGTAGCTTTGGCCTGGATGCGTGTATTCGGTATTGAAGAGTTGAAAGACCGTTCTTTTCTTACACTTTCTTCCGGTGAACAGAGGTTGGCGCTTTTAGCGCGTGCGTTTGTCAAAGATCCGGACCTGATTATCTTGGATGAACCGTTGCACGGATTGGATGTGAGCAATAAAAAGAAGGTGGCTGCCATTATCGAGCAGTTCTGTTCGCGTCCGGGAAAGACGTTGATTTATGTCACGCACTATCCGCATGAATTGCCAGCTTGTGTGGATAAACGTTTTGAATTGGTTAAACACGCTTAAGGATTTGTCAGATGAAATACAAACTTGTTGCCTTTTGGTTGATCGTTTTCGGAGCTTTGTTTGCTTTTTTGCAAATGTGTTTCGAGTATCATTTTTACTATATAGAACAGAGTCAGCTGTTTTTGTTTTCCGAGGCGTATATAAGGAATAAACTGCTTCTTCCGGGTGGCTTTTCCATGTTGGTGGCGGAATTCCTGGTGCAGTTTTTTATCCGTCCCTATGTTGGGGCGTTGGTTACTGCGGTCTTATTGACAGGTGTCGGGGTTTGTACGGCTGGTATTGTGAAACGGATCGCGCCTGTTTCGGGGCTTTTTATCCTTTATGTGCTACCGATGTTGGCTTTGCTGTTCATGCATTTCGACTTCAATTACAGGGTACAGGGCACTGTTTGCTACCTGATGATGATGGCTTTGCTCTGTGGGTATATGAGGATACGGAATGATCTTTTCCGTTTGGTGGCAGGTTGTGTGTTGGTTCCGGTCTTGTTTTGGTTGGCAGGATCGATTACCGTCTTGTTTGCCGGAATGGTTTGCCTGTTCGAAGGGTTGCGGAAGACGCCTAAATGGTATATCTCGTTGATCGGGGTTGCGGAAGTTTTGCTATTGGGTGTTGGAACGGTTTATTTCTCTTTGATGGGTGAATACCGATGGGTTTTTGGTCCGGATCTGTATTACCATTATACGCTCCATCCAAAAGAAATCATTTATTATTCTTGGATTTGCCTGCCTCTGGTCTTTCTTATCGCTTTCTTTGTCCGGAATAAGAATAGTTTGTCCGGGAAGAAATTGTTTGCGGGGATCAGTTGTATTGCTCAATTGGCTATGATTGCTGCCGTTCTGTGGTGGGGAATGCCCAAATATAGCGATGCAAAGACACTGAAGTTGAAAAAACTGGATTATTTTGCCCGAACGGAACAATGGGACAAGACGATAGAAGAATGTAAAGGGAAACTGACAAATTTCTTATATATGTGCCATCTGAATATGGCATTGGCCAATAAGGGAGAACTTTCGGATAAAATGTTCAACTTCGACCAGCGGGGACCTCAAGGATTGCTTGTACAATGGAATAAATCGGAAAATATCTCTTGCATGCTCAGTGATATCTATTTTACGATGGGGGCAACCGCTTCATCGCAGGAAATGGCTTTTGAGGGGTATGTGAGTGCTATGGAGGATGGCAATCCTCGTATGTTGAAGAGACTGGTGCAGACAAATCTGATTTACGGTACGTATCCCGTAGCTGAAAAATATATCTCAATACTTGAGAAAACATATGCATACCGGGATTGGGCTCAATCACAGCGCAAATACCTTTATAATGACGAAGTTGTCGAAAGCGATCCCATATTAGGAACCCGTAGGCGGATGTTGCCGGATCGGAATTCATTGGCAATGATAAAGGGGTTGGCAGGAGATCTGGCGCTTTTCTTGGAAAAAGGACCTGCCAACTCTGCTGCTTTGCAGTATTTGGGTGCAATGTATTTATTGGCTAAGGATCTGGAAGGATTTAAAGCGCTGGTGGAAAAATATTACGGGACAGAGTTTTTGCCCGTATTGCCCGTGCATTTTCAGGAAGCCGTTATTGTGATGTCTGAAAAAGAACCGGATTACTGGAAACGTTTCAATGTCTCCGAAACAATTGTTGCCCGCTTCACCGACTATAAAAAGCAGGTGCTTGCGAACCGCAATAACAGTGCTATTGCCGGGCTGTTGAACCGGTCGTACGGAAATACCTACTGGTTTTACTTTATGTTTAAATGATGCGTAAGAAAATGGAAAGAAAGAATGTATATATATGTATGCTGGCGGCTTTGTTGTCTTGTTCCGACTCGGTGAAAGTGAGCCGTACATTAGACGCGATGCCTGCCATTTTTCCGGATTATAACGGTGTGGTTATTCCTCCTAATATGGCTCCTTTGAATTTTGCTTTGGATGATCAGGATGCCGGATCGCGTGCTGTTTTTTCTTTTGGTGGGCAACAATTCGAGGTGAAAGGAGAAAAGGGTAGCATTGTGATTCCTCCTTCCAAATGGAAGAATTTGCTGGAATCGGCTGCCGGTGACTCCATACAGGTGACGGTCCAAGTGAAACAAGGCAATGAATGGGTGGCCTATTCTCCTTTTACTATCCGGGTTGCTCCAGAAAAGGTAGACTCTTATTTGGCTTATCGTCTGATCGATCCGGGATATGAGTTGTGGAACAAGATGGGAATCTATCAAAGGGATTTGGAGAGTTATACGCAAATTCCTATTATTGAAAATAAGATGAGTGGAAACAACTGTGTGAATTTCCATTCTTTTTGCATGCAGGATCCGAATAAGATGCTGTTTCATATGCGCGAGACTTTTCCGGGGACGATCCTGGTCGATGGCGATAAGATTGAAAAGCTGAATACCAAGACGAAGGAAACGATTTCTCCTTTGGTTTACCCTTCCTGGCATCCTTCGGGCAAATATGTGGCTTTCTCTGTGAATACAACCAAGCAGGCATTTCATCTGAATGACAGGAATAGGGTGGAAGTATATGACGAGGCTTCCGATGTAGTGGTGTACGATGTGGAAAAACACGAGATCGTGACGGCTTCAAATATCTTTTCGAAAGATGCTTTTGAAACATTTCCGACTTTCTCTCCCGACGGAAAGACACTCTATTTCTGTACAGCAGAGGCTCGACCTATTCCGCAGGAGTACTCGGAAGTCAAATATAATTTATGTTCCGTCTCTTTTGATCCGGTGACACGTGCTTTCGGGGCGCAGGTCGATACGCTTTACAATGCGAAGAGCGGTGGGATGAGTGCTTCTTTTCCGCGCGTTTCGCCTGACGGACGTTACCTTTTGTATACATTATCCGGTTATGGAAACTTTTCGATCTGGCATAAAGATGCTGATTTATATATGGCGGACCTTCAGACAGGCACGAGCCGTCCGTTGGTGGAAGTGAATAGCGACGATGTGGAAAGCTATCATTCCTGGAGTAGCAACAGTCGTTGGTTCGTATTCAGTAGCAGGAGGATAGACGGTTTATATACACGCCCATATATTGCTTACGTCGATGAAGACGGCAAAGTTGGCAAGCCCTTCCTGTTGCCTCAGAAAGATGCCGGTTTCTATCAGTCCTTTATGAAATCTTTCAATATCCCGGAATTTATAACCGGAAAGGTAAAAGTACGAGGCCGGGTCTTGGCTATTAAGGCAAAAGAGGATAAGGGGACGGATGTCAGGCTTGCTCAGCAATAAGGTTGGATAGAAAGAAAAGAAATGGTGGTGTATCAAAAGAGCTGTAATCCTTTTTTGATACACCACCATAATAATAGGCAATTTCTTTTTATGGAAGCGTAATAAGAATAGAACCACCTTCTCCTGTGTAATCAAAACCTCCTTGCAAAACTTCTATGTAATAGTAAGGAGCTAATTGGAAAGTCTTGTC